>Ga0115851_100001_pt1 | contig 55628 bp, 40 predicted proteins | sample InSIn2gowninarea_FD_83865 | JGI IMG/M metagenome (GOLD analysis project Ga0115851, IMG submission 83865)
GACTAATAAGGCCGCCATCGACTCGATCGAGGTTACGAGGTCGAGGCCCGGTAGGGACTCACTATTCATATGGTGAGGGAATTCACGTTGTTACCAGGTGTGAGCATAGCGATTGAGCCAGAGCGGGTGGCACCAGACGATAGGAGGGAAGTATACTTACCGCCAGACCACGAGAAAAGGAACACATCACTGGATATCCGAGAGCGGTTAAGTTAACCATCACAGGATACATGATAAAGAATTTCACATCACAGGATACCCGTCCCCGTGGTGGTTCGATGTGTCCCGTCGTATCATGGAATATGGGAAAAAAGAAATTGAATATTGTGTATCGATGGGTGAAATGGGTGCTTGATATGCTAGGTGAACTGTTATTTCCAGACTCACTATGCTATGTTGGGAACTGTGGTTATGTGTGCGCCAGCCTCGCTCGGGTTGTCTCGTCAATCCACACGTCTAGCCGCAATTGTCTCGCCAAACATTCTAGCATCACTTGACAAGCCCTGGCGCCAAGCTTATTATTTCCTTCGTCCAGGGATAGCAAGATCGAGAAAGCAAGAGACTTCCCTTCGGCAAGCAGCAAGTTCAACCGATAAGCAGGCAGTGTGACTCACAGTGTCGATCATTCCGTGCCGTACCGTGCCGTCCCCGTGTTGGTTCGATGTGTCCCTTCCCGTATGGCAATAACTTGGGTAAATTGAAATCACATATGTGAACAACTTGGCCTAATCTCTCCCGTCTGGTGGTAACTTGGGTTTCTTCTCCTCTCGGCCAGTGATGGGGAACTTCTCTCTTCGTCTGTCGGGAACTTGGCGGACTTCTCTTTTCTCGTCTGGTGCCACAACCTGGCTCTCACTCGTCCGTTGGTAAGTCCTTTTCTCTCATCTGGTGGGCGGATGACTCACCTCCCCCTGGCCGCTCCTCCATCCGGCCAGCAGCAGCGTCAGATGCAGTTCTCTATCTGCTGAACTCAATCAATCTCATCTATTGGTAACATGTCTCGATATGCTCGTAAGTCAACAACATGCTCAATGTATTCTGGTGGGAAATAGGGGGCAATGAGAAAGCAAGCAACCAAAGTTCTTCATCTCCAGGAGGGATAGCAAGATCTCTACCTTCGGCAAGCAGCAAGCAAGCGAGACCCGCCATCAAGCTAACCATGCCTCAAGCTATAACCCAGCCAGCTAACCAGCCGGTTATTACCCAGCTCGTTTCATTTCATCTCCTCCCAGCCCCGGGTGATTAGACCAGCCCGGTTTCATTCTCCCAGCAGCCATCCATGTTTGTAAAGCCCGCAAAGCCAGCCAGCGAGCAAGCAGCAAGCCCGCCGTAAAGTTCATCGTCTCCAGTTCGCGATAAGAGAAAGGGTATCAAGATTGAATCTCTAAGGTCGCTAGATCGGGATAAGATAGATCCGGGTATCGTCAATCGATATCCGGCAATCGAGGTCGTATAAATAAGTTATCCGATTCGGTCTCCGGTCGATGAAGGCAGCGAGGTCTTCGGGAGATACAAGGAGGAGATACCGCCTCATCTTTGGCATGGAGATACTTGTCCGCAGAGCGATTGATTTATGGCCAACAGATTTTCTTACCTATCGGGCACGTGGTGGGGGGGGAAATAGAAATCGCCGGACCTTCCTTCGACCTAACTTAGACCTTCCTTACTGCCTTCTCTATCTCTTGATGCCTGCTGATTGATACCCGCCTGACTTACTGCTTCGACCTTCCGATCTGGATAACGACGAACTGGCATAACGAACGCTTCGCTCGACAAGAATCAGCACCTCTACGACCAATAGAATAGCAGCATTACCCGCTTGGACACACCACACCTGAGAACCGCACTAGACACTTACACCCACGAATACCTAGGGACGTTCACCTCAAGTCCACAGTGAACCTGAAGCAGTTCACATTGCAAGAAGTTCGTTTTCCCTTGTAAGCTCTTAAGTTGTCTGATTGATTCTAAAAACATGAGTGGATCTGAAACTTCAATTTACTTATTTTTTTTTTACTTATTTGAGGGGCAAATAAGTAAAAAAAAAATAAGTAAATTGAAGAGAAAGATGTTCAAACCTCCGCCATCTTAGCAGTTTCTGGATAAGTTGCTGTTTCCTTCCGGCCGCTATTTATGTTGCTGTTTTTGTAGCTGTTGCAGTAGTTGTTAGAAAAAGAGAGGGATACTATGAACACTGCCAACCGTGATGTTTGGGCCCAACGTGATCTGCTTCAGAATGAAATATGGACTGTACCAACTAGGCATTGCCTGACCTTACCTTCCCGAACGACTTACTTTCCCCCCCATATGTCAGTAGTATTTCTGGATTGTGGGCCATTGCTAACGAGCGTGCTTTCGCTTCTCGACCTACGTCCTGGCAGCCTGCTGGAACGGAGGACATTTGGCTTTCCCCCAACGAACGTACGTATGTATGCTCTGTCAATAGGTAGATATTCGGGGTGGGCTATGAAAGTATTACTTGGGGTTCGAACCAGCCATAGACTGGCAAACCACTTTGTCTCCTAAATCAATGGATCAATATACGACGTATGACCGAGATCCCTCTACGTATATGACCTTACTTACTTTGTGATGTGATTTCCCGATAATCGAGGAGGGAGCTATAAAAAGGTGTTTTTCCGTGCTCATCTGGGGTCCGCTTACATGTATGAGGAACATATTCTATACGTTCGTTTTTTAGGGGTTGGTTACGAAAATAGCTCCTATTCCGATAACCAATGCAAAGCGAACCATGTCCTCTCATCTATGGAATCAACAAATATGGCTGGCACTCCTGGCCACGATACAGTTAGGAAGAAAAGGTAGGGCTGGTTGGCAAAGAGTATGCGAAAATACATATATAAATATATGCTTACGGCTACCCAAGACGCACGCTGGAAGGCCGGTCTTGCTCGTTCAGGTAATGAAAAGTGATCCGTGAAGCTAGTAAATGGAGTGGCTAGCCGCTGCTTGTGAAGTATGGAAGGAGACCACAAAATAATATGGATAGAATTTGAAATGAAATAGAACCCTTTTCGCCTTTCGAAGCGTCCTTACCTCTCAATGCCCGGGCATCCATCCAAATACTTCTATTGGGCTGATAATCCCTATCTTACAAGCTACTATGGCTGGGCTGGGCTGGTCAACCTACTAAGCTACTACGGGCTGGTCATCCCTACCGCTGCTAACCTGTATGAGTCTAACTCCCAAACAGCTCCCTAAAGAGCAAGAGGTATAAGAAGTGAAGTGACCGAAACCAAACCATTGCGTGCGAAGCTGAACATGGGCTTGAACCGGGGTATTCGTTATAAGTCCCGAAGTGCCATTAGTTCCGTATCCGTGTTCCGTATCCGTGATGTAACCCATATAGCAGCAGCAGCCACACACAGGTTATTGAGCGTAAGATATTTATACCATACCCGCCATTCAATCCGCACCTGCCATATTCAATGTGGTGGGGCGCTCCAACGGAAGGATTGAAACTGACCCAAGAAAGAAGGATGAAAAGTAAGTAAGTTATCAGGTCAGGTGAGATTCTACCAGTAAGCTATCTATCTGAGGGGTGTGGTAAGGACAACTAAGCGGTCCCCCCAGCCCCCCAAGGGGCATGTTCTCAATCGGCGAAGCCTCAATCAATCATCCGTTTATCTGAGTCTGAAGTCAGATTATGCATTTTCCTCTCCTTATCAGTCGAGCCCCCTGTCGGGTCCTTGCTTTCCTAACGTCAAGCAAGCACTACGTTCCTTGCACTAGGAAGCGCAAGCCCCTCCGGGACCTTCCCTGATTACAGGAAAGCGCCCTCCGGGTCCTTCTTCCACCCACCCGGAGTCTAGGCCAACGCTACGCCGGGCCGGACATCAATATGTGACAACATGAGTGAGTCCCCTGGTCAGACAATCTTGAAACGCAAAATGTCTTTTTACGCCTACAGCAGCAAGCAAAGGCCAGAGCAACAAGAAAGACAACTGAGTAAGCATATGAGCCACCGGCATCAATTGCATTTGCACCACCAATACTAGAGTCAATTGATTGTTAGTACCCGTTGAATAACCACAGGGCAACCCAACACCTACCATGCGGGTAGCCCCATTACAGATCATTATTATATACCCACCGATTGGAGCTAAAGCTTTACGTGTTGAAATTGAGTGTATAGACTAAATAGTAACTAACTAGTAATGGTTGGGCTATGATAGTTACTATGATGAAGCGCCGGGGTAAAGTCCTCTCCCGGTGGTCGAGCCTGCTTACGCATCCTCTTAACATTGTGACTACAAAGCTGGGCCTATTAAGAGAAAAGGTGGGGAGAGCCTTGATCGGAAAAGAGATCTTTAGGGGAGGCATTGTCTTCACCACCTATTGAAGTAGCGGATCCACTTATAATATTGAAAAGTATATCCAGCAGATCTCGTTCCAGGACTATGGGCATCCCCTCCTTTTCAATATTCATATCCATATCCAGACACAGATCGAGATGCAAAGACGAAAGCAGGAAAGGCATAGCCCGGAAAGTCTATTGATCGAGTGAAAGATAAGAAAAGGTGGAGACGAAGAAAGCATAGGTAAAGGCCGTAAAGTCCCTAGTGACACAGTCCAGCGAAGGATCCCGCGCCGGTTGACCTTATTTACTAATAACCCCCAATGACGGAGGCTCGGAAGCAGTAGTTTATTTACTTAGTTTCTTATCCAGTCAAAGAGCCAGCTAACCGTGCTTACCTAGTTGATGGACCCGCCCAGGTATGGTAAATAAGTAGGAAAACAGATAGCTAAAAGCTCGAAGAGAATCTTCAATTGGTTATAAACCAAAAAGGGACGTGGTTAGGTCCACCGGCTTTGACCTTTTCACTTTCTCAACTGAGTCCGTGCTTGGAACTGAAACTTAGTCAAATCAATCCCTAGCAAGAAGGGATACTAGGTGATATGGTGATGAGGAAGCTCGCTTTGGATCAGCAACTGGAGAATCTGTTACTTAGTCAATTGTGTCAAGGTAAATAGTATCTAGCTCCCGAATGGGCTTGACTCCGGCTGCTCTTAGGTCTTTACCAGGGGGGTGCTAATCAAAACTGGCTCCTAGCCGGTGAATCTATTTATGGCACAGGGTCACTTTCAATAGGTTATTATGATACAACCTAGGCTATTAGCTTTCGATCTCGATGTGCTGCGGGTGAAGCAACTGTTTGTGTCTTTTCCTTCATTGCAGGTGGTCTTAGTGCATCTACTGAGTGGTAAGGCTAAGATGCTAGCTTAGATGCGTATGGTAAATAATGAATGAGAGAAAAAGCTTCAACTGGCCTCCGCTGGATCATTCCATTTAGAATGTTATAATAGAATGAGGCATTGAATTGTTCCCCTTTGGAGTTGCGCTCTAATTGGCTTTCCTTGAACAAGGCTATGGCGAACGAGGCTATGATCCTTAAGCTTTGTATTTCTCTTAAGGGGCAGAGGTAGCATATTGAGATGCGGATCTAGTCACCAAGCGCGAATATTTAGTTTCATGCCCAGATTCATATGCAAAGGTGAAGATACCTAGAGCAAAGCTAGGAGAGGCAGATCCGGTTCCAGGTACAGTCTAAGTTTGAGATCGAACGGATTTTCCATTAGCACCATCCATAGTGGCATGTGTCCGAGTTGATCCAGTGAAAGAAGCGGTTTACCCGAGTAATTGCTCCCGCAGCAGTCGTTTCAACAGTTGTGTTTACCTAGAACCAGATATAATGGCGGAAAAGGCAGTACCATCAAATCCAGTTGGATACAGGGTCTGGCAGACGTAGAGGTATATATGCTATAAGAAAAAGATATTGGTTCCTTCCTGCCTAAGTGGTGTTATTACAAGAGTGAACTGCGCTACAAAGGCAAGTAAAGTAGATGTTTTGAACCTTGGATTTTGATTTCTAGTAGGATCAGAGTCTCCCGGTAAGTATTCACCATTCTAAGGGACTTGTATTCAGATCGATCCGGTCAATGGTAGTAGGTGTATCTTGACTATCTTGTCAATGTTTAAGCTTGTCCGCCACATAGCGCAAATTGTAATCTCAATTGGGCCTACAGCGCGGGCATTTATGGACATAAATCATCGATTTCACGACCGTATATGCCACAGCTCACACCCAAATCATGAAGTTTGGAACTGCAGATGACTACCACTGAATGAAATCTAAGTATCCTTGTCGGCGTAACGGTGGATCAACAGAGGGGAGGACTAAGCATGTAGTTCCGAGCTGAGCAGTTGCTTTTTCTACCGATTCATCCATTAACTAGGTCCCCGATCCCTATAACATAATGCAAAACGCCTACGACTTCAGCCAACAGATTTGAGAAAGGATATCTCATAATGTTTAGCTCACAATTTGTTTCAATAAGTTCGTAATATTGCTTACTCTTGCGTGTGCACTGTGGTCATTTGCTGGCTCTCCCCCGCTAGGACTCTTGCCGAGTACAATTATTATATATGTAATTACGCTTAGATCTTTCTGACTTGTCTGTGTGGATTGTGGAGGAAGAAGCGTGAAGTTGGCTCGGCTGACCTGTGTATTATTATATACGTAATTATACGAGCACTATTTACCTCGCGCAGAGAAATCAAATTGAAGCGTAAGTAAGTTCTTTTTTCTAGGTCGGGCGAGGGTGAGGGTGGGGAGTATATCCTCGAACCTATGATGAATGGCCGGGTTTACAGAGTAGGAACATCTATAGGTCGGCCGGCACGGAACTAAGATGGTCAATCTCGTGATTCCGTCTATCGAAACAACTAAATGCTACGTTGCCCCCACCACATTCCCTTCATTGACGTGAGGGAATCCAGGGTAGCGGAAGCCTTTGAATAAAACGGAACGAACTGGGAATTCATGAAGGCAGCGCCTGTTTCCCGTTTCCAGAACTATTTCAGTTTTTAGTAATGTCAAACTTGATCTATTGCGGGATTCACTTGCCGGGCCGGCTACTCCATGCGAACACGGTACAAAAACATGTATAGTAGGAGTAGTTGCTCCCGGCCCGGGTTGTGAATGGCGGAAATCCAAAGTCCCATTATAGTTTAAGGCTTACCAGTACTGCCCCTTCTATGACAGCACTTCTGACACTATGATAGACCCGACCTACTAGGAACCGCTTGCCAGGTTGTCGCAATTGCTCGGCCTACGCAATGGCATTTACTTATTGATTGAGGGTTCAGGATAGAAATAAAGGAGGGTGGCCGATCAGATGAATCGAAAGATAAGGAATGGTCGAAACGTACTTGAATGGGGAGAATAGGGGGGATATGGTCGAAGAATACGGTGGGTATGGGGATGTAGGAGGGCCAACGTAGAAAGTGGGAAGGCAGTGGCTGGCCCCCCCTTTCTATATAATAAGCAATGCGGGAAATCGAATTGGAAGGGAGTGGTAGTTATCTCCGGAAACAACCAGGAAGAGATGGCCGAATGGACTTGGATCGATAAGAATCAGAGGAATCGAGGACACGGGGTTTGATTCTCCAAAGCATTGGAGAGTTGAGTTGCCCAGCCCTACCTCCACCTCCAATTTCTTCATAAAAGGGACCTTGTCAGCATGAGTAGGCCGCTTCTGATTGAGGGAAAGAGTAAACCAGCAGCCCTCTACTAATTGATGCTGCTTCCCCTTCAATAGTCATAGGGGGGGGAAATCATCTCGGAATTGATTCGGCATGGACGAGCCGCTCTTTCGATCAATTATTCGATAGCGTAATTACATATATAATGATCTTGATTTCGTCTCTATCTAGTTACCAAAAGACAAGAGAGATATAGTGATTGACTAATGAAATTCGATTGAAACCAAGCAATCTGCCTTACCTTTCACCGGCCTCTCCGAAGAAGTAAGTCCCAGTTGTGTCCCGCTGCTCTGAAGAAGTATAAAAGAAAATAGAATACTACGTGTTCATATATGATGTCGCCATGTAGATGTTAGAATTGCATATCTACGTGATACTTGCATATAGACGTTTTCAAATACTATACTTGCATGTAGTTTCACTTATGGCAGGTTTCAATTGCATGGATAAGGTTTTCATGTGCTATACTGGCGGGGGGTGCTTAAGAATCTGCTAGTCTCTCTCTTCAACCAATGCCTATGGCATGTATAAATAGCATGGATAATTTGACCTTGTCCTGGGACGACTAAAGAGAGACCACCTTAACAGTCCAGTTCAGGTCTTGCTCCAAGTTGTTCCAAGTGTGTTGATGTACCACTACTCAATGTAAGGTGATATTTTCTTCTATTAGAATAGAATCGCCATATATACTTTCAATTTTCCATTTTCATATCATATAGGCCGCCTTAGGCACCCCCATACATACATACCCCCGCTTCCACACCCCGCCATTATACTCTACCCGCCTCAGTACGCCTACCCGCATTGCAACAAACAACACTGCTCGGGGGCCCTATCTGTATGCCATCCCTACAATTATCCACTTGCAATTCCCCACCATCCCTGCCATTATCCACTGAATTCCCCTACATCACTTGGATTAATGAGGCGCTTAACAGATATCGCTAAAATGGAGGGGCATTATGCTGAGTAGTAGTAGTCCAGTGAGGTTAAGGTGATCCCTCCCTCATCTCTCCTTCCATCTCCATCTGGTGTTTCTAATATTCTGAGACCGTAATCCATAAACCTTGTGGGCACTTGAATTCGATCGATGTCGTCAAAAGGAAAAGGAAGGGAGTATAGAAAGAATAAGTGCCTAAAGAGGATTCCAACCAATAAAGGCACCTATATCTCTAACTTGAAATAAACACGTATATAAACGTCCGCCCTAAAAAAGCAGAGATATAACTCAAAAGGCAGGCACCCTTCTAAAGAATGGCCCGATCCAATATGAAACTAAGGATGAGGTCATTTATGTTCTTTTATTCCATATTGATGTTCGTTCGGCGTCCTTCCCTGACCCAATCAATTGCCAGGCCTGACTTGCTTGCGATATAAGAGAAAGAAGGGTTTGGGCAATAGTTTGCCTTTCCTTCCGTACTTCAACTTGAAAAAGAAGAGCGTCTCCATTTACCCTCCCTGGTCCAATTGGCTTGCCCCCGGGACCAATGTATGTAGGCCAGGACTCTAATGAGGAAGGACGAAACCGGCTCCTGTGGCATCGAGTACCAGCATCAGCATGGGCAGTTCCAGGTCCAGCTTAAGCAGTTGATGCGGTTGGTTCATACGCGGCATCCCTTCCAGGTGGTATTTCCAGGTGGTTTAGATTAAGTAGTCGATGTAGCACTACCCATACCCATATTCTGATGTTCCAGATGTCGATCCAACAAATTATGACTTTGATCCCGTAGATCTAGTAGAAGTAGATCTAGCAGAACCATAGCCCACAGTAGCATAAGTCGTCGATCCAGCAGGAGTAGGCCTTGCTCCTACATATAAGGTCTTTCACCACTGGACTTTGCACCTATACTGGGCTTTAATGAATTAATACTTGACACAATTTGGAATTTGTAGCACCCACTGAGCTTAGTCCTTTAACCGGGCTTACTATAGCCAGCAGCAACAGATCCAGCTACAGCATCCCTTGCACTAGGAAGCGCAAGCCCCTCCGGGACCTTCCATTTCCAGATTGATAGCTTGAAGCAGCAGAGTAAGCAAAGCTAGCAACACCACCAGCATATACGGTAGCACCAGCAAAGCTAACAGCCCTTGATCCAGAAGTTGATCTTGAGTTTGATCCAGCTTGAGGTCCAGTAGATTCTTCTGTTCCATATCCTTCAATAGTAGCAAATCCAGTTCTTCTCTATCAAATCAAAAAATCTTATTCTATTCCTGGATTTATTAACCTAGCTCGCTTCGCCGCATTCGGAAGGAGAAAGGTTTGTTCTCTAATGTGATATAGTTGTAAGTTATTCCAGCTTGCTTGAAACCCTCGTTATTACAGAGCGGTGGCTCTGGAACATTTTACAGAGATAAGATAACTGTCTTAGTACTGCTTTAAGCGGCAGTATCCTATGCTACTCTCCCTATGCTTAATCTCATCAATAATTGCAGACACCCGGTTTCAGTTTCATTTCATCTTTTCCATCTCGGCCTTTCCCATTTCAACTATTTCTTTTGATAAAAACTTGAATAACTCCCACACTTGAACAGGAAAACATCTTCACAACAAATCGGGAGCCGGGAGGGCGGCGAAGCCAGTCTTGTGGAGCACCTTCCTTCAGTTAAGGTGTGAGCTAGGTATGTGTCTGGCGCTGGAAAGCCTTAGAGAGCTGCTTTGTCTTAAGCATAGAGCTGGGTGAAGCTTATACGCAGGAATCGGCCATTCAGGGTACCCACCCCTTTATGAGCAGCAACCCTGGAAGGAAGGCGGTCTTTCTTTCTTTGTGGAAGGGAAGCTTGACTAAAAAGATGCTTAGTGGGGGAAAGAGATTCGAAGGTTCAGAGATGGACTAGAGTTAACAATAGGCCGATAAAGATTAACCTTTTGATTTGAGCCTAACTATATATAAGGGGGAGCACAGAGAGATTTAGTAAATGCTTGATCTGACCATAAAATAAGAATAGGTACGGTACTCAAGCGGAAGTGGAGCGAAATGCTTCCCTTGAAAGAAGCACAAGCGAAACGATACCTAGATACGGCTGGGAAACTACAATCTTGCTTAGGTTACATTGGCAATAACTACTTCAACTATTTTCTCCACTAAGGTTGCTTGCCCCATGAGACAATGGACGCTTTTCATTCCTCTTTCGTCCTTTCCTTTTTCTATGGTTACCCGGAATCAGTACCAAGTGAAGTTGACCTGGAATCGGTGTACAAAGTCAATTTCAAGTTAAGCTTTAAGAGTTTCACTTTTGATGGAAAATGAAGACTGATTCTCTCCTTGGCAAAGGGGCAGGTTTCAGTCTTGAAGTCTGTCTTCTTCAATGGAAGAGATTCAAAGGGCTTGACGGCACCTTGCTTCTAGGCTTACGGAAAAAGGCGAATCCAAGGACTCTTTACTAATAGAATATCATAGGGGACACTTCCTTGAATAAAGCCGTACTCCCATCAGCTAGTAGATAAAGAAGTTCAGGCTAGTGACATCAGCTATCGGCTATTGGCCTTTGTGAAGCCTTCTCCGAGTCGATCACTGATTGGTCTCGAACATGCAAAGGTTCGTTCTATTCCAATCCATTTCGTCATATATTACCCATAGTTCATTTACAATTTACATAAATAAGGACCCGGAGGGGCTTGCGCTTCCTAGTGCAAGGAGATAGTCAATTTTTCTTCCCAATGCTTCGCCGGTGCAGATAGTATCTTTGCCTCGATCACCGGGAGAGGCTAATTCCTTTGCCCCAACCACTGGGAGACACTAATTCCGTTCTCCTCTACGCTCCTTTCCTATTTCATATTGGGGACGATCAATTAGCGGGCGGGCACTTCTATTCCATAGTATGGAAGCAACTTCTATGTCCATAGTTAAGCTACCTCAGGACAGTGAGAGTGCCTTAGTTCACCGATTGGATGGAGTTGGAGTCCGTTTACCGTTCCATTTGAAGCGTCTACCTCTTCTTCCAACCTGTTGTTGCCACCGAAGCTCTTGCTCTTATGGGGAAGCAACGCTCCCTGCTTGTTCCTCAATGATGATGCCTACCCAACCTTAGACTATAGATGAGGCCCCACACTCAACTTGATATGGGTGGTAGCTTCTTATCCCCAACCCACCCTTCTTAGACGACTTATAAGTTCTTTAAAACCTGATCTTTTCTTTGAATTTCTTTCATATTTATTTTATACTTAATAAATTGAAATCCGTGTATATAAGAGAAAAAATAGCTTGAAAAGAATAACAAAAAAAAGTATCTTATATACGTATTTTGACCGAAATCCAACGCCTATTACGAAGCGCCTGAGTGAGATTACTTAGCGTGCGTATCAATTCGAGTCCTTAGCTGGCACTGAACTACGTAGAGCCAGAACGACCTATCACCAACTTCAACGATTCACTTTGAACAGTACCGAGCAGAGCTTAGCGAAGACCTGTGCCTCTAGGATCTTTCTCTGGTGATGGGTCTCTATTGGAATGGACGGTAGCTTCAGACGATGCGCCCCACTTAGTGATTAGTGAATAGAATAAGGTAAGGGTTGACTCATCACTCAAGGATTACTCACCCCTATTGAACCCCTACAGATGACTCTATACGAGGCGCTTGACCCGAACTAAGAAATCTGCGAGTGGAACAGCCTAATCTTTGTTTCGATATCTCCCGCAGCTAAAGTAGATGCATCGATTGCTACAGGTACACCCCTATCTTACTTAGTTTACTAGAACCACGGTTCAGTAGGGCATTTCCCTATGTTCAAACCTTACTGCCTTATATGATATTCCAGAAGAGTTCGGTTGGGTAAAGAATCTCGATCAGGAGGCCACGGGGTGAGCAGCATAGCGCAATACAGGCTAAACGACTCGGCCAAGGGATGAAAAGATAGCAGCTGGTGAAGACCATCAATCATCGTGTGGATCCAGGCCGGCTCATAATATCAATAGCGAGCCGGAAGGCCCCTAGTAATGTAATAGGAAGCAGGAAAGACCATAGCACCCCCCAACTCCTTGATACTCAACCTAAACCAGATAGAGCCGGGGATCTTCTTGAAAATGATAAGATCTAGTCTACTAGCCTTTTTTTTCCAATGAAGGACTGAAGCCACCTGACTCCTCTTCAACCCGAAGCGAGAAAGAGAATTTGCCTAACTTTGCAGGCTGTCTTTCTTGAACTGATCTTGCCAACCCTGCTTGATGATTCCCATCATCTTCAGATCAGAAAGGGGATCTCGGATGGCATGAAACTCACTCGAATACAAGGGAAAATCTGATTGCTGGGTACCAAACCTTACACAAATAGAGGAATGTTTTGGATTGGCAAACCACTTTCATCGACCAAGGAAGCTCTTCTTTTCAGACTACGTGCCCCACCTTTTCCAAATGCTCCTCAAACCACCTTTCTCCTTAGCCTCTGGTCAGCTTAGAAACTTTGCTTCCTTTCCCCCTTTCTCCCATAAAGCTTCCCTTTCATCATAGTAAAAAAAGGGGATATATAAAAGGTGCCTTGAAGAGGCCCAAATTCGACACATCGAAATAGACAGGTGATCCTGCACGCCTAACCTCACATTCAGGCACTGTCTACGCATGAGTTAGATGTGTTCATCAATGCACATAGGATGGGGATAGGGGGCTATTTATTATCCCATCGAAGGCTTTCGGGTTGATATTGTATTGGGCAGGCTTGACTGTCATGGTATGTGTATTTGCTTCGAAACTAGACATAAGAGCCTGCTGTGCACCTCCTCGCTTCCGGTTCAAAGAACTCCGGATTGAAAGGAAGAGGGCGGATGCTATATCGCATTTGGCTTTGATTGACCCAGCTCTGGTCCTTCTTTTGCCAGCCAGCCTCCACTCTTTGCCGATGCTCATTTTATAGAGTGACGCCGGACAATTAGATCTTGCCTCATCGCCTGAAGAAGCCTACGGTACGGGATCAATAAACTAACCCAACGGATTCAGACTCTTTTTCTCTTTTTCGATCCTTTCTTGACTGGTGGTTAACCCTCCTCTCTTCTTTCTGGGTCCGCCCGTACCAGCTAACTCGCTTTCCTCCTAAAGAAAGGGTCAAAAGGGCCTACCTGTGCATTTTGCTGACTCTCTATTGACTGCCCCGTAAAAAGAAGAGAATTGTCCAGTCCTGGCGAGGAATAGGCCTCTATCCAGATGAGAGATTGAAGAAGAAAGCGATGTGTGCCCCGCCTTTCCTCGAAAGGTGGTTGCAACGGGCTTTCATGAATCTCATTTGCGAAGTAGAGCCCAGCCCATTAAAGGATGCGTAGATGGTGTAATAAGTTATCGGTGGTAAATTCGGGGCTTAACCTCGTGGAAGTCAGTCGAGCCTGCTTACGCATCCTCGTATTGGGACGTGAGATTAGACCTTGCATCAGGACGTGATAAAAATTCAAGATGAAAGAAAGCTAAGCATCGAATATAAACACTTGGATCGCCTCTTGTCATTGACAAAGACTCTTGGATCGACTAACTATCGGCTGCTATCGGCAATGAATGCCCCTATGTCTGTGCCTCACTCACCCCTGGATAAGATGGGGCCCTTCCCTTCCCGTGCCGTCCTGTCTCGTAGCTTCTTCCCGTCCCGTACCTTACCCGTGTTGGGTGGATGTGTCATGTGGTTAGGGTGACTCAGGTATGAAGGTCAATGTGGGTATGATCGACTCTCGGCTGACTAGGAATGACCGTTTGTGAATGATTGGCAATCGGCTGGTTGTCAATATGAGGTGGGCTATGTGTGGGGGTGTGCTATATGAGGTGGGAACACCGGTTGGCAGTGATGGGCTCTCCTCTCAGCGGGCTCAATGAGGTGGGCTACGTGGGGATTCGGCCATACTTGCGATGCGTAACCACTGGCTCTGAGCACTGTTTATGACTGGCTCTGTCGGCTATGTGAGGGTGCTGTATGTGCTGCTACGTCTGGTGCTTATTGTGAATGTTGGGTATGTGTGTGTGTGAGTAGTGTAACTCAATGTGTATCTGTGGTAACGCCTGTACGTAAATCCTCCTCTACGTGTATGGGCCTCGTGCTATGGGAATGGTGGTATGTGAATCGTGCTCTACTAGGGAATGGGGAGTCATTGTGCTATGTGGAATCGTACTATGGTAATGGTGCTATGGGCCTCGTGCTCTCATAATAAGGATCACCTCCGTCCATCCGTCCGTTGGCCCGCCCCTCTCGGCAGCAGATGTTGTCCGTTGTACCGCCCCACCCCCAACGATGTTCATCAATCGAATCAATCACTCCTCATCGGTGCACTCACATCCTCTACGTGTATGGGCCTCGATATATGGGATTGATCTATGGGAATCGTGTATGGTACTCGTGCTCTACTAGGGAATGGGTAGTAATCGTGCTATGGGCCTCGTGGTATGTGAATCGTGCGGGAATCGGGCTAACAAGGGATGGGTAGTAATCGTGCTATGGGGAATCGGGCTCGGACGGAGTCACTCACTATTCATATGGTGAGGGAATCGTGCTATGGTAATGGATTGAATACAACTCCTATCGGCATTGATGGCGAACCTCATCAGTTAAGTAACCTCATCAGTTAAGTTCGGTAACCTCATCGCCATTGTCCAACCCCGGTTCACTAGTTATCCAGGTGCAAGTATATAAAGCAATCAACCGTGAAGAAAGTCAAATAGAAGGTAAGCATCAAGATTAAGGCGCTCTGCATGCACTATTTAGCTCCTGTCATTATATATGCGATTATGCAAATTGACTCTGTGTATTTGTAGCTCTACGTGGTAGCAGTAGGAGTGTGCCCTCCCTGTGATTAGGCCCCTCCCTGTGTCAACCTCCTGGTCTGGTGGGTAATGAGGGTCTGGGTATCGTCTATCGTGAATCGGTACCTCCTTCCTGGGCCTGATGTCCTCTCGGCTGGCATTGACCGGTGGGAATGAGGGGCATGGTCTTGCGGGTATCGGTAACTGGGTATCGGCACCTCCTGTGAATGAGGGTCTCTCTGGTATCGTCAATGATCTACGGCAATGATGCTCGGGGGTCTGATATCCTGTCGGCTTATTGGTAATGACCGGTTTACAATGATAAGCTATTGGCCTTCTGTCTCTCTTTGACTGGCAATTGCGAACATGAGACAATACTCCTTCTCTTTCTTCCCCTTCCTTCCCTTCTGGTAACAAAAAATAGAAGCCTCCTAAACCCTCTTTGTATCGGCAGATAGACCTCTCTATGCCGGGATCGAATCCCTCACCATATGAATAGTGAGTGACCCCTAAATAATATAGGGCCCTTCATTCCCTACAGCTAAAGGGAAGATAAGACAGTCTCTATAGTCTAGTTATCTCCCTCTCCCTCCCCCTCACCCTCAATAAGCCCGATAGAAATAGGCCAGGAGAAAGCGCTTTAGGTTAGGATTCATTGTGACAGTGCAAAGTATCTTCCCAGTCTAAATCAGTCTCATTCCAAGGAAGTAGCAGCACTAGACGAGGTTGAGCCTTCGCACAGTTTGTTCTTCCCGGCACTACTGACTATCCGATCTGATACCTTTCCTTTCTTTGGTCGGCACCATTTCATTGGCTATTGATCTTCGTTCGGTCAAAGTCAATCCCTCCTTTTGGTCGGTAACACTATACTATTTCTATCCCGCTTCCCGCTTGCAGGATGCAGCCACAAATATGTACGGAGCTATTATGAGCCACCTATCCATGGATACTTGCTCTTATGGATCCCTGGCCCGGCAAGCACCAACTTTGAAAGGGCTGGGCCTCCTACTTATCCTTGTACGGCAAGCTATTATCCATCCATGAACTATATGTATGGTCCGGGGCTAATTAAGCATCCATAAACTAGACTTGCTGGCAATATTCTTATTACTGCGGCCCCTATACTGGCGATAAATGGATAGTCTCTCTTTTTCTATTTATCTACATCTACTTTTTTCTTTAAGCATGCCTAAGTTAAGTATACATAGTTGGGATATTGTTCTCAGTAACTAAACCTCTTTCTTATTTATGTTAACGCTCTCCTTCATACAGTTAGGTATATCCTTACCTTATTGCCCTTCCCCTTCCTGTAAGGGCTTTCGTTCGTATTCTGTCACTTTGGCGGGAGAGATTGATTGATTGTACAGTTAGGCCAATTCATAATACGTTACCCTTCAGAGATAGATTCATTTACCAGGTAAATAAGTCCTTTCCTAGTGTGAGTTCTACCAAGTCTATATATATTTCTGTTACTGGCAGGCGTTATGGAGGTAATGATTCAATCAAAGGAGGTGATAATTCAATAATTGGTGTGTTCGTATAGTTAGTTGCCTTAGACCCCATATGCCCTAATAGCATTAGGAAATCGGTATAAGGTGGCTTCTCCCTGCCTGGATATTTTGATTTGACTGGCTCAGGCTGGCTCTTTCGGAAGGCTCTTTCATTGAGAATGGTCACTTACGCATAGCTCAGGTGAGGGTGAGTAAGTAACGCTAATGGGAGGAAGTTATCCACAATATGGGCCTAGCTCGGCTTGGGCTTCGCCCTTGATAACACAATAAATTCATAACCCGTAATGAGGCGAAGAGGAACCCCACATTCCTGCACCCCACTGTTAGCGAGGTACTATTCAATTTGAGTTAACCATTGATTCTATATTGCTCAGTTAGGCGATTCTATCCATTGATAGGTTTCGACGACCACGCTTCTATCATCAATTGAGAGATAAGGTGATAGGTAAGTATTGCTCAGTTAGCTTCTTCCCGCTCGATCTCGTACTTACTTAGCTCGCTCGATATTCTTCCATGAAAGTGAGCCGATTATAATGTAGCTTTAGAGGGATCTTTTTTATGTAATATATTTAGGCAAAAAAGACTACTCTCTGCAAGTGTGTTTAGGAGCAGTCTTTATTTCGCTACTCAAGTTATACCCTTGTTCATGCTAATGGATACTTGCTTCTCTGGCTGGTAGGGAGAGAGGGGACTTCTCACGCCTACCTTCTCTCGCCCTCCCTTTTTCGGTTCCACTAAACCTACTCCTACTTGGCCTTACCCAAGACCAAGGATTATAACTTCGCCTTATATCTTTACTCTACGTGGGCTACTCGGCATGATCGGTAGAATCAGGTTCAATTGAGCAAAGAGGGAGAAGAAGGTGAAAGAGCCTACAGGCCTTCCTCCCACGTGCATGACCTGTTCTGTTTACCGGACTCACCATGGATACCTACTTAGTTTCCGGTTCTTTCCAAGTACGGGCGGGATATTCTTTATATACGTAATTATGGGTTTACGTCGAAAATATCATCGACTGTTTGAGGGGAATAAATATGACAATCGAATATGATATGGTAAGAAGCGGTAATCCGAATATATAAATGAATATTTTCAAGCAGTAATCCGAATATGAATCCGAATATGTACACGAATATCACACAGAGCAGTAGGGGGAAGCCAATCGAATATAGATCAAAACAGTAGGAACGTGGTCGGTTTCAAAAAGAAAGTCCTAAGGCCCTTGCACTACGCCATCCCTATACTATGCCGCTGCTACCCCGGTCACTATTCCCCACTCCAGTCACTCGCCTACTTGAGCAAATAAGGACCCTGTGTAACAAGTAAGGACCCTGCGCCCCAATCCGGCAACTCTGGTGAAGCAAGTAAGGACCCTACAAAAAGTGATGCATGTACGTATCGTAACACGTCAGGACCTTGCATCCCAATACTTTTACTTATATAAGGAAGAAGAAAGCTCCTCATTTCGATACACTATGCTTACCGGTCTACATGCAGCAAGGGGGGGCGGGGAATCACAAATATGCCTGCTGCCCCTACAATCTCTGTTATTATTCCCCATGTCAGTCAGACCAGACCCACCCAAAGGAAAGCTGTTAGGAAAGAAAGAACGGATCAGGCCCTTAATCCCCCTTGTTCGCGCCTACCTTATTCCCTTTAGTGTTGCCTCTCTGAGCTGAGGTTGGGCCCCTCTGAGTTACACACCCTTTTTGTTACGCCCTCCTTGTCGGGCGAGTGGACGAACATGACCCCGCACTTACTTACTTTTCAAGAGAAAGGTAGGTGCGTAATAGAGTGCCTACACAACCTACAACATAGCCAAATATAGGTTTTCCAGCGTCCCCACTCGAGACGACTGACTCTCTAGCGTCCCCACTCGAGTCTGTCTCTCATTTCAACCTGCCTATCTTACCGGCTTACCGGCTTACCGGGGAATCCAATCTACCGTACCGGAATCCAATCTTAGGGATCTTTATTTACTTGAGTCCACCCTCTCTCTGTCTTAACTGAATAAGATCCTATCCTATACTTACAATCCAGTTGATTTTAGATATACTACTAGTCACTCAATCATTTAAGCTATCTTTGTAAAGCAAGGCAAAACATGCTGCATCAAGCCTTTCTTTATTCAATATATCTATTCTCTTCCGGTTAGTTCTTCATCCATCATAGGTAGGTGCAGCAGGCAGGTAGGTGCAACTGGATCTCTTACCTTACATTTTGAATAATCACTTCACCAACAACTCAAGTGCAGACTGAACAAGAGATCTTATCACCAGCAACTCAAGTGAAGAGACAATAGGATCTTAGGCGAATCTAAAAAACCGTATCAATATTTTAAGCGCCTTCTATCGACGTTTCCACTCGACCTTGGACTCATTACCTTATCCTCGACTTATCATTATAAAAAAAGTATCCATCTGTAGGATTTACCTTCCTTACCTGAGGCTACCCAAGATCTTGTGCCTTCACCTTTCTTTCACCAGAGTCAACCATCTTACCTGAGCTTACCTTACCGAGCAAGGAGAATCTGCAGCAACCAGTTTATTGGACTATATTCTGTGAAAAGAGAAGTGCTCTGTCTCTGTTTATGAATCTGCAATTGAATGTTATTTCTTTTCATGGAAATATATGTATTTTCCATGTTGGTTGTGATTATGTTTCAATCTAGTCATGGGAATTTGATTTCCATTCATTCATGTTATTCCATGCTCCGCTACGTTTTATGATTTTTTACTCATGCATTCAATTCATTCTAGGCCTCCATGTGAGACCTTATCTACTGGGATTATGGTGAATTTGTCACTTGAGGGCCAAAATTTGATTGGCGGGTGACTGGGAGTATTAGACAACGATGCCACAGAAGCTAGGCTATCCATGGAGTTATGCTAGTGGAAGAAGAAAAGATGGTTTAAGCACTGGTAGTCCCCGGATACCTAGCCATCGATTCAATTCACATGGCTTGGTCTGAAGCCTCCCTTTGTTAAGCCCATCTTACTACATTAGAAGGATCATTGTTAGATATAAGAGTCCCCCTATGAACCACCCTTTATGCTTGGTGTTATGGTTCTCGTATATAAACCTACAAATAAAATCCCGGAACCATTGGTCATACTCCCAAGTAGTTTCCCTAACCACTTGTTGAATCTATTTTAGCTAAATGCAACTCTAATGTTCAGTCTTGCACTTTTGGAATTCCATGATGAAGGCTTGTTGTACTTCATCAAAGGTTCTAATAGTAAGGGCCAGTAAGTAAGGGGTCCTTTTTCTTGATCTTGTCTGCTTTATCCTTGCCCGATGCGGACAAGCGACTACGTTCCTCTCCCCCTTGGTCGAGCGACTACGTTCCTTTTTGAGTTTCTTTTCTGCTTTATATTGTTTCATTTTGTTACCTGCTCTACTTGAAAAAAGGATATGTTTATACGATGACTCAAAAGATAGGACTGCATCAATCATAGGATCGCATCATATTGATCAAATAGAAGACTGCACCATACATAAGACTGCATAATAAGATTTCAGAGTTTATCGACAGATAAGGTGAACAGGTAAGGTTAATGGATATGAGATTCCATATTCTTATCGGCAGACCATGATCGGTATGAAATGGAGAGAAGATTACCTATAGATATTTGATCTCAATTTTCACTTATAGGCTAAGGAAGCACCTTAAAAGTTGTGGTAAGTAGCGAGAAACACATGTGAAAAGGACCATTGAGACGGTTTTTCGTTTTGACTTCATCCCCTTTGCTCAACCTTTATTCACTTGAGTGCAAGCATTTGTGAGCATAGCGTAAAGACATAAGATAAGGTAAGACTTGGTTGGTTGACCCACCTACAGAGACTAACCGATAGAGACCTTGACAAAGAGTTTGATGCATATTCGTTTTGATTGACAAAGCTTTCTTTATTGATTGACTTACATAGCAATGTTCTAAGCGCCTAAGCAAGTAAGCCAATCAAATGTAAGTAGTAAGGCTATAGTTCCTCAATCCAAGAGGGAGTTCCGACGACCCATCCAACGATGGTGTCCAAAGGTCGGGAGGTCAATAATGTATATAGATTATGATTCCCACCGGGGTATTGAACTCTATGTTTTATTTAGGGCTTTAGCTGATTTCATGCATGTCAGGTAATTACTTCCATCCTTCATCCGATCCAAGCTCGCTCGCTCGTACAATGCTCTGGAGTCTTCTGGCAGTAATTCATGAATAGGCGCGGAGCGATCCGACGATCCACCAACTGAGCTGTCCAACCAACTGCGCCAAGGATGGGGAATGAGAATCCGTGCCGTGCCATACAGCAATCAATCGGGGGAGCCAAGGGTATCAAGTCCTCGGCTACTTGACCATTAACCCATGCCGTGGTTTCATTAATTGATCTACCCGCTACCCGTTGTTTCTTTTCTATCGATCATCTACCCCCTTTGTTCTGTAACCCAAGCATTCCTTACTCCAGCAAGTGTGATAAAAGAAGGCATCTACTGTCAATGCTGGCTGTCTGAATTAATCAATAAGATCTGGGGGTTCATCCCGGCCCGAGCATTAGCAATAGTCAAACCCCCTCCCCTAAGCATTCATGAAGGCAAGTGGCATAATTACATATATCATTTTATATCTGTTTGTATACGATATTATTCGAGTATGTTTTCGACTCCGTACCTCAGTGCCAGCCATCTAATCCAGCCCATCCAGCACTCCATCCATCTATCAAGTTGTTGTTGGTTGAAGGGAGTAGTAAGTAAAGGTTCGGAAGGCAGGGGCGTAGCGGTAGTCATAGTGGTACCAGCATATTGAAGCAAGTGTGATGATTCCAGGTCTGCCTGTGAGTGCTGTCAGGAAGGCGGTCAAGCCAACAGCTCTATGTGAAGTGCTTCCATCCCATCCGATCTGCTCGCTGTAAGTTGGGGAGATCCAGTGGGTTTGAGGCAGGCAGTATTGAGAGGTTGAGCAGGCATACACGAAAATGAAAAGGCATATCCTAGCAAAGCTGTCTGTACAAAATCCAAAAGAGTATCTGGCTGGTCGGGTTCGTTCATCCCGGCCCGAAAAGAGAAGATAGTGCTACCCACAAAGTCATTATTCCTGGCTGAATCAATTAGTTGGTAAGGGATAAAGCACTCCCTCCATCAACTAAGTAGGGTAAAGCGGAAATGAAATCAAGATGGATGGTAGAAAAGGTAGGTGGATGGCATGCACATAAGTAAAGGGTGAATAGGCAGAGTAAGAAAGCAGCTGGTACCAAGCACTAAAATGATTCTTAAGGCGAGTGTTCTGGAAGCCTGTGAACGCTGTACGCCCACCCATAATCATCTATCCATGCAATCAATCAAATCCATCCGGCAGTTCCACGATCTCTGCTAAAGGTTCTGGTCGTAGTTCCTCTCCCGATGGTCTCACTCGTTTCTTTGGTGGAAATAGCCTTTGGAAATAAGACCTTGCCCGATGCGGACAAGCGACTACGTTCCTCTCCTATTGTCGAGAGTTCGGCGGGCTCACCCTACGAGATTGGCCATTTGACCGTGGCGGAGGTTAGGGAAGTTTGACCTCCTACATGCATAATGACATACGGGCCTTTAGTTCTTCAAGTTGGGCTTTTGGGGCTTGTGATGAAGGCTGAAGATGAAAGGTTCAAGGCATCTGGCTTCCACCATATTCATAGTGAGTCGATGGCGGCCTTTAGTCGAGAGTTCGGCAGGCTCACCCCCACCCAATAACGCGGAGGTTTGATGCTTTGGCCCTTGCCCGATGCGGACAAGCGAGTTCCTACGAGATTAGCCATTTGACCGTGGCGGAGGTTTTGGAATATTGAGCAACGAATGAATGCATAATCACATATATAATGAATGCATAATCACATATATAATGAATGCATATATTATATATGTCATTATGGGCTCTCATACTCATAATCGATCCCTAATCTCAGAATATCGTATACAAATATATATCTCATTATATATGTAATTACGCTTTATGTTCAATGCAAGGCTGCGCGTTCTTAATCAATTCTTTCATTTCAGGTTTGATTGCCATTACTTGGTTGGAGACACTGGATCTATCATTCTATAATGCAGAGATGAGGACCGGTAGGGGCTCACCATTCCGATGGTGAGGACCGGAGGGGCTCGACTGTCAAGGCCGCCATCGGTCACTCACTATTCATATGGTGAGGGATTTATTGCTCACCTTCCCACTATTTACCCACCCACCCCAATCCCCGGGGCCCGGAGGGACTCGACTGAGGTTACGAGGTCGAGGGACTCGACCGAGGTACCAAGGGAGAGGAAGTTTCTACCATCTTCCTAGAAGTGAGATGGCAGGAGATCAGACTAGCACCTTACCTCAATACCGTACGATATACCACGAACACCACATCCATGTACCTTCCTCAGGACTCTATGGCTCACCTTCCCTAAACTAAATGTTTATTCACTCGATCGTTGATGCCTTCTTGTCTGTTTGGGAACCAACCGATGGAGCATTTATTCCTCCAGCCACCCGATTCTGTGTTCTTGTATACGTAATTAGTCATTATAAGTAACTCCCCCACCCCACGATGCAGGCTAGCGCTCTAAATTCAAGCACGGTACGATCCCAATCAAAGGATGCGTTACGATCGCGAAAAGTCTCAAATAATCGATCCATCCCATGCAGCCCTCCAGCCATTCAAGCAATCCGTTCACCCTGCCCGTAAAAAGGCCCATTAACCCCAGCCAGCTCGTAAGCAAGCCACGAGGTCGTAAGTCTGCCCTACCTAGTAATCTTCAATCTAAAGTTCGTAAGCTCCCTGTCCACCTCCAGTGAATATGTATATTGTGTAAAGCACGAATAAAAAGAATCACATTGTTTAATATAGCACGACGGTAATCTTTTTTTGGTATCAAGGCAAGGAGGAAACCTTACCGCGCTTGATGGACGATGGATGGAGGGACTATTCAGTGCGGAAATATAGAAACTATATCTCTATCAGCGCTCTCTATTTAGAGAAAGCTGGCCAATCCCCCTTATGAAATAATCTACATGAGGGTAGGTATATTCTACTGCCCCTCCCCACCCCAGCCAACATCTATTTCACTCGCCTACCATGAATCTCCTACCAGAGCTTCCTAAGGAAGGTAAAACGTCTATGTAAGGTTCCGCGGACTACCTTTTCCCCGAACCATTCATGCATGAGTAGAACGAGGTAGGGTGCCCCTCTAAGGGCAGAACCCAAAGAGTAAAAGGAGGTCCGTGGACTACCTGTCTGTTAGCGTAATACCGATTCTTCCTCTCCTTATCAGTCGAGCCCCCTGTCGGGTTAGGGTTTACTTATTGGGTGCCCCCTCTCAAATAAGTAACCAAAGAGCAACTAAAGTTTCAATTTACTTCTTTTTTTTTGACTTATTTGAGGGGCAAATAAGTCAAAAAAAGGGCCCCCTGTCGGGTTAGGGTTTACTTATTGGGTGCCCCCTCTCAAATAAGTAACCAAAGAGCAACTAAAGTTTCAATTTACTTCTTTTTTTTTGACTTATTTGAGGGGCAAATAAGTCAAAAAAAGCGTTGCCGGTCCTTGCTTTCCTAACGTCAAGCAAGCACTACGTTCCTTGCACTAGGAAGCGCAAGCCCCTCCGGGACCTTCGTTTCATCCCTGCCTTGTTCAGCTAGCTCAGTCTAAGTCTAAGTCTCAGTAGCTAGATTCTGTTCCTACGGTTGGATAAGCTTCACCTTCATCTTTCTCTTTTTCTTTATCGGTAACAGCATCAACCTGCACTATAGCTTGGTAGGGCTGAGAACCCCTAATAGCAGCACGAGCTCCGGTTTCAAGATAATAAGCCCAGTCACTTTCTTTTCTTTCTTAGAAGGTTGAAACCTCACTTAGTAGGGTTAAGCATGCGTAAGTAGAACTAATTCTGTTGCACAGGTAACTCAGATGCAGCCACTAAATAAGTACAGGAGCTATTATCTCAAGGTGTAGGCTTAATTAATTCATTATGTAGTACAGGTCTTTTTGTAGCGGCCACCGGATGTACAGGAGCTTTTCAGAGCTGGCACCAATACTTGCGAGAGGTGGGACGAAGACTCGGTTGTAAAAAGGCTCTGAAAGGTCTGAAGCACCAAATGAAAAGAAAGCGCGATAAGTAGCTGTGGTTAAGAGAGATAGCTTAGCGTTCAAAGGGTGGAAAAAAGCTTCTGAAAAGGGCATCATCTGCCTATGGAGGTCGGTATGTTTACCAGCGCACGAACTAGCACGAGGTGCGGGTCCAAGTGATTATATATAGATATACATCTATATAAGATATAATAACAACTAGCTTGGAATGTGTTACCATCATGAAACGTATATAATCGGGATGCCTACCGAACACCAGGGAGAGGGGTAAAGCGCTAATGTGGGCTACAGCTATAGCTATTAGGAGCCTTTCCTTCATGAAGAAAACAGCTTTCCGAATAGAAAGTGCTTGGTCTGGCCCCCCGAAATAGATACGCTCCCTGTTCCCCGTATGAGCAAGAACCAGTATGAAAAAGGGGTGACGAGAGGTATTGAACTACTGCGGATACAATGACAATATCAAAAATTTCAGGTGGGTAAGTGAGATCGGAATCATCAACCGGACTTCAACTATCTGGGTAGGTAAGGAATCATCGACCGACAGGTATGACTAAGGCGATCACTAAATCGATTTGGCGCTAAGACCCGTATCAATATAATGGCGAGCCAAGTTCTTCTAAAAGAAGGAAAATGAATGCGACGGCGGAAAAAGAGAGTGTCATTAAGACATCAACTGGTGTTGAAGAAACTAGGGCTGGCTTGGCAAGCCGTGAGCTCCGAGCCCACCCGGGTATCACCATTATCGGGAACGAGATGCCAACCAGCCCCTTCGAAGAATACCGAAGCGGATTTGAGTCCTAGCTTTCATCCGCCTGCCTCCAGCCATTGTTATACCGCCTACTCATTCAAGTTATTGCCCAGGCATTTCACATTCAGGTCCATAGCGGGCCTTCCGCTCCAGCACTATATACGTATATAGATGTCGAGTAGTTTCGGGATTGATTAAGGCCATTGGACCGATCAATGATTTGCTCTGGCCCGCTCAGTCCACCTGCTTTGGAACGATTCACTTGGATGCTCCAGCATGAATGAAGTGAAGGGAGGGACGGGTGAAAGGGATACCATGTTCAATCGCGTATCCAAGCAGGTTAGCCCTTTTCCTTTCTGGATGTTGGACTTTCGGAACGGGACTTGGCGAACCGAAACACCTAATCCAATTAGCTGGAAGAAGGGGATCGACCCGTGCGAGTAGCAGCGAGCGGAGGAGTTTTCACGTGTACGAGATAGTAGGAAATGTCGGGTCCCGCGGCCCCTAAGAGCTTATAGTAGGGAATGTCGATGGGCAATTGTCCTCTCCCGGTGGTCGAGCCATGCTTCGCATCCTCAATTATTCTATAAGCTGTGCTTCTCAGCTTTCAAATGGCAACAAGGAGATTCGAGTTGAGTTCCCTTCTCTTAGAATGGTTTTATTCACGTCGCTTTCAAAGTAAGGGTAAGGGCCCCTTTTAGAACGGGAATCTCGTATCTCCGGAAGTTGTATCAACCCGAAACTATAGAAGTGGGCACATCACATTACACAAAAAGGGGGAAGTGGCCTTTTCGATCATGCAAGCCTGGCCTTAAATAATAAGAATAGGGGGCGAACACCCCTTAAATCAAAATAGTAGGCAGCTTCATATTCCTATCCTGTTCGGTGCATTCCATTCCAACCCGGCCAGGGTTGATTCAATTTCTCTTGATCCAGCCTTCGCAGAACCATTTGTTGATCCAGTCGATGAAGCAAAGGCAGGAGCACAGCCAGGATCAGAAGCAAAGATCCCATTACCATAGCCAGATCGAGAGCCATATGTCATACGAAAGTCATATGTCATACGAAAGCCATGTATGTTCAGCATAGCGCCAAACAGGCTAAGCGTGAAACACAGGCTAAGCGACCCAAGGTATTAAGTGTAAGCGGGTTCTTAGGACCACTATAGGCGGAAGAAAAGCCCATAGCAATAGAAAGCAGGACAGCCAATCGCCAACCTCCATCCAAGCACAGCCTATAAGAGCAGCCCCAAGGTAAGACTAGTCAGAACTAGCTGCTGCTACCAACACGAATGTGATAAGACCAGTTTCCCATCCATCAGAAGCATAGGAGGTAGAGCTAGTTTACTTTGTTTACCCGGAATCAGTGAATGCGCCAGTTTATGGTGCCAGTGAAGCAGCACCCGTTTCAGTTCGAAAGCTAGTAGTTTCAGATCCTTCCGTTCGAGAGTAAGAGGCGGCTAGAGCATATAGGCACAGGTGGTCGGGGCAAAGGCGGATACAGATGCAGCAAAGTCAGTATACAAGGTAGAAACAGAACCATTTGACCCCGAAGTTTGGGTTTTATATCCCATTTTAGGTGCGAATACAAATCCACACCCTCCAGTAGCAAAGAGACGGGTAGCATAGGCATATTTAGATTGATACCCGGTATAAGTACCAGTTATTTAGCAAGGCACTCGTCGATAGCCATTCACCTGCTCGTCCAAATCTTTGCTTTGTGCCGCACATGACCCAGTAGCCATTTCTGAGTCCATCTATGCAAGGCCAAGTAGCAGTAGAGTGACCCACCTATTGGAGACAGAACAAGCGCGGCGCAGCTGACAACAAAACGAGAAAACAGATGGGTGAAAGTCAACAGTAAAGGTAAGCGGTTGGGACAGACAATTGAAAGGTATAGCAGGTTCTAAAGTAGGCAGCAGAGACAAAGGCAGAGCCATAGCTTGCATCTCTTCCATATCGAGATTGAGAACCTCTAGCAGCATATCTTCCAGATCAATAGGCATAGCCCGCAACCCCCTATGAAATAAATGAAAAAGGGTGGGGCAGCCCTGAGCGATATTGAAGTAATAGATAGTTTGGCCTTGTGTTATAGATTGATATCCAGCGACAGAGGCAGAGATGAAAGCAGGCAGGAGCAATTGAACCAGCACCCGCTTATGGATCAATTCAAGAGCCAGTTGATCAAGTTGAAGCACTCGTTTCCTCGCAATGGTAGAGACATAAGCTGAAGCATAGAAGGCAACAAAGACAGAGTGAGAGGCAAAGGTCGCAGTTTCATCGGTTGGAGATCGAGCATAAGAGGCGAAGGCTTCTTCGGTAGCAAATCCAATTATAGAGTCCCCAGCAACAGGGCAACAGGGAAGGAGGAAGCATTTGAGCTAGATCGAGACCCAGATCCCATTGAAGCACCTGTTGAAGCACTCATCGATGACCCAGTTACACCGGCCCGGAACCTATTGAAGTTGACCTAGAAGCAACACTTGTTGATTGAGTTTAGTTAGTTGTGGAACCTATTGAAGTTTATCTACAAGCAGTTGAAAAGCTAAAGCAGTTCTAGTCCCAGTCCTACCAGTTTCTAATCCAGATCCAGATCCACGTAGAGAGCACGACAATACTTCGATGAACATCATAGAATATAGGAACAACAGTGCACCTAGTAGGAACACTAGCTAATGGCGGAACAGCACTTGTAGAAACAACTAGAGATGCTTATAGCAACATATGCTTATATTAGAACACCACAGCTATTTTTTCTCAAGTGAGATTATGACGTTTAAGACAGTATTTCGAGGGGCGGAAATTGTACTAAATCTGTGGAACACAATCTACATACAGCCCAATCCAAACTCTTCACTGAACAAGCTCCACTCGGCAATCTGATTCTGCAATCTAATCCAGTCCCATCAAATATAGGTCGTATCCAACCTTAGCAATTTCAATATCCGTATCTGATCTAACGGAAAGAACCCTTCCTTAGCAAGTGACTTATCAATAGCTCGAATACATACCAATGCGTATCTATCTATATTTCTTTATTGGGTCCAATTATTTCAACTTGACTCATCGAAACTAGATAGATGGGGAGCCCTGTAAAGCAAGGAGGCCCGTATTGCGCTATTCATGAACAGATGGGAGGGGTTGGTTCATTGATGAGATATCAATGAGGAAATCTCATATGCAGTTCCTAGCTTAGGTGTTACGACATAAGTTATTGTTCCCATAAGCTCAGTTCCGATATCTGCTAATGTAGCTATAAGCTTTGTTCCGACAAATGCTGTTGTTCCAAGAAGCTTGGTGGATTAGCCTCGAATAGTTCTGGCATTTGGTAGTGTTCCAAGTAGTCATATTAAACTATCACTTCGGAGTGTTCCCACTTGTGGGGGTGAGGCTGCGTGTGTCAAAGTCTATGTCGGATAAACTCAATAGCCGTATCAAGCAACCGGTGCAATGATCATGATTGCTTCGCTTACCGGAGCTACTAGTGCTTACTTAGGTTCGAAAAACACATATGGATATGGGCACCTTCCACCTAGTCGGACATGGATCCGTCCCTGCCTTATTCTATCACCCCAGTCCCTTCAGCTCCTCAACAGCAAGTAAGGACAGGTACGGGCGGCTAATTTATTGATCTTGGAGGGTTAACATCTTAATCAATAGGTGATAAGAGCAATTACAGAGTGTTCCTAGGAGTGGTGTTCCAACATCTTCAACCATAATGAGTTGAGTCATCCAAACTGATTTTGGCTCCTCTACATGGTCCAGTTCCGACATGCGCTATTGTTCCCATAAGATTTGTTCCGACATAAGCTCTTTATCTAATAAGTCATGTTCCAACATAAGCAATGGTTCCAAGAAAGCGGTGTTCCAGCATTAGTACGTGTTCCTAGAATAGGTGTTCTGAGATTAGCTAGTGTTCCTAGTCGTTGTATTATTGTGGAGCTTGGATGGCATATTACTTAGCGTGGGCGGGGTATTCTTTGTGTGGATGGATGATTCATACGTGAAAATACACAGCAGGCAAAAGGAATAGGTATAAATGGACATGCTATTCAGTCGGAGGTTACACGCTTAGCTGGGCCGCTCAGATACAACTGCTCACACCGGAGCCACAGAGAGAGGCTATTCCGCCCTCACAAGATTGATAGGAATTTAGGCCCCAGTACTAGTCAATAAACTAAAAGATGCATAGACACGCACTGTAACTACCCAACCCGGTAAACTAAGCTAACTGGCTAACCCAATCTACTAACTTATAACGGTAAAACACCCAATCAACTAATGCACAGACATACGCACAGGTCCAACCCTGACCTAACTAAAAAGCTACCCTAAAAGGAAAGGAAGGGACACATGCAAATATATAAGGTCCAAACACTCTGAACCTAACTAAGCTACTTTGCAAGGGAAAGGAAGAGACACATGTGCGTATGTAAGCTTAGAACTAAGCCTGATCTAGCGAATTGACTGACGTATATGTTAGCACTGGGGCAACCAACCAATGCTACTAAGCTAGCTAACCACATGCACATCTATAAAGTACTGGTACGACCGCTGCTAACCACTGCTACTAGACTGGTGCACTAACCTAGCTAACAACTAACACAGCCGACCAACCCTACGACATGCACGTATGTTAGCACTGGTACAACCACCGCTAACCCCACCTATAATTAGGCTGGTTCACTAACACAGCTAACTCACATGCCCATCTGGAATATTATGTATATTACTACTCACCCCGTCTCGCTCAGCTTAAGTCCCCGAGCGACAGCGAAAGGCCCTATCCGTGCTATTCTATCGGGCCGCCATCGCTCTTATAAGTACCTCTTAGATGGGGATTTGATTTCTACCCTACTATTGGTTGTCGGTACTTTCATACAAATTGGCTTGAAACTACCGAAGGGTGCGTAAGCATGGCTCGACTAAAAGGAGAGGTCAAAACCTATTTGTTCAAGTCCATTCTGCGAAAAGCAAGTTTGGTCAGGAAGAATCAAATCCTAAAGGTTGGGTGGCTCAAGAAGTTGTTCCGTTGGGTCGATCCTAAAGACCTTCTGAAATACGATTGAAACTATCAAAAACCATGGGTTGTTGGGGGTCTAGGCATAATTCCCCATCCGGGTCTCAAAATTGACTTTTTTTTTTAGGCAAATATCTAATTGACAGGGCCCTACTTTGAAGCAAGATGTTAAAGCCATGCTGATTGTTCTGGTCCGTGAATTCATTTTCAAAAGCTTCTGAGATGCATGTTTTCCTATCTAGAACCTGTGTTTGTATGGGATTTGAGTCATATCCATCCACCCTCGACCTAGCATTTCTATTTAGTCAACTTTATGAATTCTGGCACTTAAATAGGGCCTGTGAAATCTCGTGCCTGATTCTGGGTTCCGTATGAAAGCATCCAGGTCGGGTGGTTCCGGTCAATAAATCTACCCAGCTCCATTCCGCCATTCCATCTATAATCGGGGGAGCGGGAAGCACTCTACTAAGAGTATTCGGCCAGCGAATTGACCATCCATAGCACAAGGCCCGCAGGACACACGATTAGGGTCTTGACACACCACTAGAAGTCCTTTTCACAATAGAGGCCTGGACACAACGTTATGTATGCCAGTTCATCCCACCCATTACGCTTTCAATAACAACACCCACCAATACACATTCGGCCTTCAGGAAGGACACAATACTCATTCAGCTTTCTGGAACCCATACTCATTACACAACTTCAGGAACCAATACCCAGAGTTCACACGGGGTGGTGAGGCAATACACCAGATTCAAAACACACATTGTTGAGGAAGGTTGGCCCAGACACCGATTGATTGAGATTGATTGATTGAGCGATTGATCAATTGTATTGATGGAACACATAGTTTGAGGTCAGGCAGGACTACGGACGATACAGTACGGGAAGGTACAAGGGAACGGGAAGACACCGAGTGAGTTAGTCACTACCACGCACAAGTGTCCTTTTCTCTTTATAATGTATAGCGCTTTTTGAGTTTTCTATTAGACGCGGCTTTACCAAAGGCTAATACATAAGAAGAACTCCTCTCCTCTCGATGGCGGCCTTATCAGTCGAGCACCTAAAGGTCCTCTTCAATTTACTTATTTGCCCCTCAAATAAGTCAAAAAATGGTCGAGCACCTAAAGGTGATGGCGGCCTTATCAGTCGAGCCTGCTTGCGCATCCTTAACAGTCGAGCCTGCTTACGCATCCTTATGGTCGAGCCCCCTAAAGGGTCCTTATCAGTCGAGCCCCCTGTCGGGTCCTTGCCCCCGGAGGGACAAGCGGCTTCGCACCTTTGGTTTGCGAACGAAAAGAAAGGTCCGGAGGGCTTGCGCTTCTGAGGGCAAGGAATGTATATCGCTTGTCTGTAATCAGACAAGGTGGGCCCGTCAAGCCGGTAGAGCCATGCCGGTAGAGATTGGTTGGATTGATAGTAGTGGAATGAGCCAGTAGAGAGAAACCCATATGGGCCAGTCAGGAGAGAAGCCCAGTAGCTGGGCCAGTCAAGAAGGATGGTGCCAGTCATGTGCATGAATGGGCCAATCAAGAAAGAAAGAAATGACATATATAATAGATCTCATTCATGACTGGAATCACTGGTCGAACTAAGCCTTCCATCCCCTTCCTGACCCTAGCATCCACTGGCAGGATCAAGTGGTATATGACTCAAATCCCATACCAACAGCGGTATCAGGCCTTGAAATGTGGTTTCAGCAGCACTAACCAATTCAGTAGATCCAGTAGCACAAGTAGCAGACCCAGACCTAGAACTAGTAGACCCAGGCGCAGCAGATCCAGTTGAACGAGCAGCAGCATCATAAACTTAGTTCACTCTTTTTTCAATATGAAATTGAACTGCAAATAATGAACAGCAAACAGTGAATAATAAGTCAACTGTAGACTTAAACAATAGCGTCAGCCCCTGTCCTAGCTTACCTTCGCTAAGTTCCATATCCAATTCCAAGGTCATTTCCAAACTTCTCCTGCTGCTACTGGTCGTGCTGGTACATAAGCTGGATTAATCGTATCAACCGAATCTAGCTCTGTATCAGTAACTCGACCTGGAAGGGATTTTGGTCAAGCTGCTACTGATGCTATATATATGACTCGTACTCGATCTGCTCGAACAATAACTGAATAGGGAACTCAAACTCGAACTGGTTTTGCTCGTGGAACCGGGCAAACTGTTTATTCCTCTGCAACTAGAGGATAGAGCCAGTCATCAGAAGCCTAGAACTAAAGGACCACCAAGCCCACGTCACCAAGTCCACGTCCGCCAAGTAAGGCACCCGCCAAGTAAGGCACCCGCCAAGGAGACACCAAGGTCCCGGAGGGGCTTGCGCTTCCTAGTGCAAGGAAGGACACCAAGTGAGTTAACCCGCCATACGCTAGCTAGAGAGTGTGCCTAGTTCCCAACAGACGACGAGAGAATAGATGTCCGCCAGGCGAGAAAAGAGATGTACCCGTTCAATCCATAACCCATGAAATCCAGACCTTAGATAGAGGCCATACCCCAACTTGCCGCTATGGAACACTGGTATGTTCCTACACCCACTTACATCTACGGAACCGTCAGGTTCCTACCTCGAATGGATGGAAGGAATGACAATCCCTCCAGTCGAGGTAAGAACGATTGTTCCGTAGAGTTGCTTTGTTCATCATTCCAGTGAAGTTCTCCTGTGTCCTATTGGTTCTATAACCTGCCTAGGTCTTGTTAGCGTAAGTAAGCAATCAAAAGTGGGAGTTTGTCTATGAGTTCTTAGTGGAGTGGTTGGTGGAGTGGTTGGTGGAGTGGTTGGTGGAGTTCTTGGAGTGAGTTGGGCTAAGGCAAGTAAGAAAGCAATCAATCCGTGAAGTTTGCTTTTGTGAGGTGTAAAGAAGAGAGACAGGTCTAAATCAAAATCCGGGTGGAAAGAAAAGGTCCGGAGGTCTTGCGCTTCCGAGTGCAAGGACCCGACAGGGGGCTCGACTGATAAGGACCCTTTAGGGGGCTCGACCATAAGCCCCCCCACCCAATAAGTAAATTGAAGAGGAGAAACGGGTGATTTAGAGGGTAGGTATCAAGATCGAAGATCTCAGGTATATCGAGACGGGCAGGAAGATCATCAATACGGACAGGTATCACTCGAGAGATAAGGCAGGCATCAAGATATCTTAGGCAAGGCAGTAAGTTGAAGGCGGGCAGGAAGGTCGAGAGAAGATATTGACTCAGACGGCAAGCAATTGATATATGGCAGCAAGTTTGATGAAGGCAGTTCGTGAGGTCGTTGAGTTAATATTTAGGTCAAAGGCAGTAAGTCAAGCGGTAGAAGGCAGGCAGGAAGCAGCACGTAAGTAAGCGCGCCCGTCGTTTGTTATTCTTCTCTTTATTGTGCGCCCATTTCTTCTGCCAGCAGCCGCCCTTTCATTTTGCTCGCCATCAATCTGGGTCCCTTTCAACCTAAAAGCAAATGATTCCATCCCGCCAAACATAGGGAAACTACATAAAAAGGCATAGTTGATGAAATAGAAAATAGACTTTAGTGCCCCCGAGGAGCCTTGGACCTTCAAAAAAGGTTGTCATGGGAGCAAGAAATTTCAATTTACTTATTGGGTGGGGGGGCTTATGGTCGAGCCTGCTTGCGCACCCTATGGAGCTTAGAAATGAGATATGAATGGCCCAACCCCCTACGGACCTTAACTCTGTCCATCCTTATCTATCTATCGCTCCTAATGCCCCTTGTAAGAAAAGACATAAAGCTTTCTATGGGGAATGATAGGTCTATGGCTATGGGGAATGATAGGATTAGATATGTTTCCTAGTGATGATGAGAGAGGTTCTAGTGATATTCATATAGGAGGGGTAGTGTTAGTGGCAAAGAAAGAGAGAGCGGTAACGGGGGTTCGGGGATCTCCCCGAGAATTCTCCCTATCCTGAGAGTGATGATCCTGAGAATCCTTAAACGGATGCGGTAGGAAGGCGAGGCAAGGGGGCTCGCCTGACGAAAGGAAGGCGAGGACGTGGCTCGAGCCCCCCCACCCAATAAGTAAATTGAAAGACGCTCACCTGACAACGTAAGGTGAAGAAGGGAAGCAATCCCGAGCATTCGGGGAATAAGCTAGAATGGTAATTCTGCTCATCTCTTCTCGTTGCTAAGCTAAGGTCCTGGGTCTCCGAGTCAGCCAGCGGCTTTTTCGAAGAATCCTGCACCCATGGGCATACGGCCTGGCAGGCCTTTCCTTTCAGCTTCATGGGCGTTGCCCCGTTCCCCAATCAGATGTTTGGATGTGAGCTATACTCCGCGAGGAGCCCCACGAGCGTATGGCCTTGCCATTTGACCTCTCTTCCCGTGTGGCTAGGAATGCTCAGTGACAACCTCTCAATCGTCACCGCCTGGCCTCTCTTGCTACCAGCAGGTCCCCGAGTCTAGTGTGGTCAGCACCAATCGCGTTCGGGCAACGAAGCTTACACTCATTCACACACATTGGTTCATCCTGCTACGCCCCGGGCCTTTTGCTCCTGTAACGTCAAGGCAAGGGTGGCCGGCCATTCTTTTGTCAAGGCCCAGGAATCAGCTGGGCATCCCAGCGGCGGGATTGGATACCCGCATCCGATCGAAGTTCAATTACTCGGGGGTCGCTTCGCAAAATACATTGCTTAAGACCAACGGGTCACACGACAGGTGCACGATCGACTTTGCACGCTTTCGGCCCTTGATCCGCCTTCGGCCTTGCTTCGTTATGCTCAGCAGCTTCAACAAGCCTGAAAGTTTCTTGCCGCCAATCACTCTGCCGGGAAAGCGCTGCTTTACGTTTTATCCTATGCGCCCTCCGAACGCTATGCGCTCCCCACCTTCGGACCTCGCAAAGAGAGAACTTTGTTTTCTGAAAGAGTTCTTCTCTCATTCGCGGAGCGAAGAAAGCGGGCTTCGCCCCAACTACCGCTATCCTTGGTAAACCCAAAGAGCGTAAGGAAGGGGAAGTTGCAGCCTCTCTCTGGGCCTCTGGAGAGGAGAGGGCGGGTAATAAAACGTCCTTGATCTCCACGGGTAGGGAGGAGAACGAAAATAGGCCGCCGATGGTGGCCATAGTAGGTTCGAGGATCTCACGCGGAGTGTTGCAGCAAGTCCTACTCTGGCGGCGTAGCAGCACCCCGGAGATCCATCGTACTAAAGCAATCCGAGAGGAACGATTTGGGTCATATTCGATCCTTTCCACAATGCCCATAGGTGAAGTGCTTCGTTTCGAATCAATTCTTCGCTGCAATCGCTTCGATCCACCCCCTCGGTGAAGAACCGTAGTACGCCCCGATGGATTTCTCCCAGCGGACTTCTCTGTACCAAAAGTGAATTGTCTAGGTGCTTTTCCCCGTAGGCAACTTTCTCTCGTTGTGTATTTCATAATCTTTCGATCGATTTCGGAAGGATACTGACTCCTCCTGCTCCTTTTCCGCGAGCGAGATCGTCGTCTTTTCGCGTTTCTCAAATATAGGGGAAGGAAAATGGAGGGAGGGGGCGCAGGAAATGAATATAGATCTAGAGCTCTGCGGCCTCTTATGTAATCGAAACGCGAAGCGATTTTCTTCTATATGTCATATTGCATCGAGCGAGAAAGAGTGTGATAAATGACATACCCCCGACCCCTATATATATATTTCAAGAAGCCGCATCGATCCTGTCAACCACTACTAACTACTACTACTATTTTGACAGCAGCTCACCCACTATCCGACCGATTGGTGATGCGATGCGGATCTCACTTGGCTTGGAGTGGGGCCCCCTGCTCCGTGTTAACGATGCGATCGATCAAGGTCATGAACATTACCGATCGTCATGAAATGACCGGAAAAGACCAGAATCAGTCAGAAGGTAAGGTAGCGAGCGACTTACTTACCCATATTGATTCCCCTCAAAGCCAATTCGATCAATATTCTATTATATATGATTCAGTGGTTTTCAATTTGCAATCTGATATATCTCTATTGATTTCTTTCGATTGCCATTATATATGTTGCGGTGGTTTGCCAACGCTATCTTGCCGTCTTACGCCATCTTGCCATCAGGGAATAAGTACTTCAAAAAGCATACCTTTTCTCACATTTCACTAACAAATAGATCTTGGGGTGCTCTCCCTCCTACCTTTTGGCCTTTCAATCTCTCTAACCGGTATCATAAGAGTCGTTAGTACCGGTAAGAGCCATGACCTTCAGGGTTGGCCTAAGTCAGATCATTATCGAATCGATAGGATCCCAGAATGGTTTCAATACTGGGGTTCTCAGAAGAGACGATGTACCGAGCGTGCTTCAGATACTTTTTGTGACATCTCGCGTAAGCGAGGCTGTAGATCTCCTCCACAGTCACACCCCAGATAGCCCAAATAGAGCCATTACGGCGATCCCCTTTGACTAAGAAGGCTACGCAGGCGGCGCTCAAACTCCTATACACGAAGAAATGTTTCACAGAAATACTGAAAGGCTTCAACGCCGAGATAAGGCGGTGATGTAGTTCAGCCCCCGAACTATCTCCCTTGACTCCAAGAAGACAAATACCTTGAGAAACGCCATCGCCCCTCTCCAAAATTCCACTCGTTTTTCACAAAGTTGCTTGCGAGCTTTGTACTCTCTTCCCAACCAACGACTTCCAATATTGTTTGTGACACGTTGTCGTAGCGGAGGTGGAAACAGGAGGGTGCCTCTAATATAATGGTCACATACATATGAATATTTTGGATTCTCATTTCCCTACCGAGTGATGGTAGTTTCCCCGTCGCCAGGGTGATACCGAAAAAGGGATAGACAAAAGGGACAAGTCGTTCGTTCCCTTCTCATTCAAATGAAATCAGATGACTGACTTGCTCGAGCAGCAGTGGCTCCCAATCCCAATATCTATTATATATGTAATTACGCTTTCTTCCTGTTACGCTTTAGCAGACAAGGTCGCTATTATTAGATATACGCGCCATTCGACGCTTTAGCAGACAATGTTGCGATTATATATGTAATTACACTCTCGAATCCAGTCATGAATTAGATATGTCATTGTGGTTTTTCCAGTCACCGTACTTCTCTGTTTGTTCCCCTCACCCATCGGAATGAGTGAGTCGATGGCGGCCTTATAGTCGAGCGTTCGTTCATTTTACTTCTTGGGTGGCCCCTCTCAAATAAGTAACTAAAAAAGTCACTAACGTACCTCACCCTCACCATATGAATAGTGAGTCGATGGCGGCCTTTAGTCGAGAGTTCGGCAGGCTCACCCTACCGGGCCTCGACCTCGTAACCTCGATCGAGTCGATGGCGGCCTTATTAGTCGAGCGTGCTTACGCACCCTACCGGGCCTCACCATATGAATAGTGAGTCCCTACCGGGCCTACCGGGCCTCTCCTTTAGAGAGAGTTCGACAGGCTCACCCTCACCCTTATGGTTGAGCCTGCTTGCGCATCATGACGATCTCCCTGCCTGAATGAGATAGGTAATTACGCTTTAGCAGATAATGCATATATTATATATGTCATTATGCAATTTTGAGAGATCGATTTCTTCCCCTAAAAGACTCAATATACTGCACATAGCCCCTCTACCCGGTTCTAGCTCCTCCCCGAATACTGGCTATAGGCTCTAGCCCCTCCCTGGATATCTTTGCATATGATCCTCAAAATGTATATCGACATATGTAACAAGCAAACAGCTGTTGTAAATCTTTCTTGTTGTGATGGTATCGCTAGTCTCATCTCGTCTGGCGGACTTATTTATTTCGTTGACTGGCAGTGCGGACTTATCTATCGTTTGGTGGAAACTTTGTCAACATCGATATCTCATTCGGTGTTTTGATGGATGAAATCGCTTGGGATGCCGGGTGAAACTAAGTAAACACAGTGTGCTAACTGTTGGTCACATGGGGCTATTGGTAAACGGACTGTTGGTAACATGTTCCTTCGGTTCACTGCTTTTGATGAACTGTGTTTTGGCTCTTCGCTGATCAGAAAGATTCAATTTATAAGTTGCTCCACTTCGGTAGGAAAGCTAGGCTAGAAAGACAATATAGGGAATAGGCTTTATATAGGCTTCCTTACCAATACCAATAAGAGATAAGAGACAAGCTGATAAGAGACAAGCAACTGTTATTACTGACTTGAAAGGGTTAGACCTATTATTTTAGACGATTCATATTCCTTCCAGTCTAATTACTCCAGCTATGAAAGGACTTCCTGCTAGCTTGGTGGTGCAGGTGCGAGTGCCTGGTAATAACCTCAATCCTTCCAATCTTGTAGATCTTACTAGCCTTCTAATCCTTTCCAGCCAGGACATCCATCCTATCAAAATATCTACATGAACTCATTAGACATACACCTTCAGACTTGCAACCGGACATATGGTATGCCCGAGCTGAGTCTAGTGGAGCATGGTGATGCTAAACCCTCGACTAGTAGTCTCTTATAGATCCATCAACGCCGACCCTACACCACTTGTACCAAACACGCCTCTACATCGTACTGCTCATAACCCACATGCGAGGGCTACCCATAGCTATAGTATTGTTGATGACTTGGCTCAATCACCTGTCAGCACTTGAGGTCCTCCAAATTTGCCCTTCCCAGCGGAAGGCTTTACTATCAGCCTTGGGCACCATCGACCCATAAAATTCGAGTTTCATTCACTTTGACCTAGAAAAAGTTTAGCCAAGGCCTGTTTGTTGCATTTCAAATCCCTATCACGATTCAAAAACCTCATCATCCATTGGTGTATCATTGACGAAGGTGCATCTACTTGTGTAATGTCCACTATGGTCTGGCATAAGTTAGGCTCCCTTGAGTCCCATCCACCATTACCCTTAAAGCCTATGATGGTCGTCCTTCTCAGCTTGAAGGGATTTTTTAGAATGTGCCCATTGAGCTAGGGGGCAAGATGGTATTAATTGACATCCGATTTCATTGATGGCGGCTCTTATGGTCGAGCGATTTCATTCCAGGTTCAAAAGAAAGAAAAATCTAGTTTCAAGGGTGAGCACGCGAACTCTCGACAAGGGGGAGAGGTACGTTAAGTGACTCGACCACTATTTACCCACCCACCCCAATCCCCGAGGGGAGATAATGAAGCTTGAGGGATATTCTTCTTCTCGCCAAACGCTTGCTGGTCGATTAACCGAGGGTTTGCTGATTGCTGGCTGGTTTTCTTGAGCTGGCTGGGGAGCTTGGGAGCTTGTAAGCTGGGGCGCTGGATGGGGAGCCGGATGCCGGGAAATCTGAATTCTATGGCCATTTGAGCACGCTGGAACGGCACTTGAACCCTTCTTAGGGTTGGGGCCTCACAAGTCCTAAATATGGCCATTTTGTCGTGCTTATTGAAGTATTTGAACTATAGCTTAACAGGGTAAGTGAAGCTATAAAGCGTAATATCATATAATAAAACGATTGTAGCTCAGGAGGGGGGTTGGGCTTGATCCATGCACGCTATTCATTTTCACCACATTTTAGGATTCATTTTACTTATTGGGCTCTCAAATAAGTAACTAAAAGGCATAGGTCGAGAGTTCGACAGGCTCACCCTCTTCTTTGCACCCTTCGCATTCATATACTATATGTGATTTCCAAGAGAAAACCAATGATGGATTACGCCAACTCCCGTACCCCACCCCCACTCAACTTCGTTGCTCCGCCCAATGACTACTCCTACCTTTCTGAGACCACTCATCCCTGAGTAAATGAACTGAGACGTGGACGTGAGGCGCACAGCAAAAAAGGAATAAAAAAACAGAGTAGGTAGATAGGTCTCACTCACACCACCCGAAACAACCAAAAAGCACCATCCACCCCACCAACTTCCTTAGATAAAGGAGTGATGCAAAAGCGAGCAAGCAACGAGATTAGATTGGGATGATGGATGGGTGGGAGGGATAGGGATGTAGTAGCCAATAGGGAGGGTTGTGTGCGTGTTCCTGGTTTACCTGATGGCTTAGATCCTTGAAACTGCCTGCCGGGGATTGCTTGGGTAGATTCGATTATGGGAATGACATGGGACAGGACAGGCTTCTGACTCTAGGAGGGATATTTATGGATGCATGGATGGATGCCCAGAACCACACTGCCAGATATGCTTTGAGAACACTCGCCTTTAGGATGCGTAAGCAGGCTCGACCATAAGGTCCGTCAGGGGCTCGACTGATAAGGACCCTTTAGGGGGCTCGACTGATAAGGATGCGCAAGCAGGCTCGACCATAAGCCCCCCACCCAATAAGTAAACCCTAACCTTTAGGTGCTCGACCATAAGGACCTTTAGGTGCTCGACTGTTAAGGACCTTTAGGTGCTCGACCATAAGGACCGGTAGGGGCTCGACTGTTAAGGCCGCCATCGATTTATCGCTCGACCATAAGGGTTTTAACGCTCACTCATCATATGGGTGAGGGATTTCTCGCTCTATTTTCCTAAAATAGAGGGACGGAGTCACTCACTATTCATATGGTGAGGGATTTCTCGCTCGACTGTTAAGGCCGCCATCGCCGCCATCGCCGCCATCAGAGGATGCGCAAGCAGGCTCGACTGATAAGGCCGCCATCACCTTTAGGTGCTCGACTGTTAAGGCCGCCATCGAGACCCCCCCACCCAATAAGTAAACCCTAACCCTTTAGGGGGCTCGACTGATAAGGAGAGGAGAGGAGAGGGCATTTGCGTGCGTTTTACGGCGACTTTACACACCCAAGCGGGTTACCCTGCGTAGGCTGAATATAACCCTAATAATTTGGCCATATATAGGTCTTAACAAAATACACCGGTTCCATATATGCAGCAATCCGGTGAGTTAGGACGTTAGTTAGTGAGTCATATCTTCTTATGTTACGTTTCGACTGCCTTATGTTCTTTCTCAACTGCCTTCCGGTGATTTGACTGCCCCAGTTCAACAGGAGGACATACAAGCTTCCCTCTTGCCCCTTTATATGTTTGCCCGCTACAGAAAATTTGGTGATTACCCCACTTAAGCTGGACATATGCTTCTATACCCTTGAGGTGTATGACCCTTCCTTCACGGGTGCACCGTAAGTAATTTCTCGTTAATGTCATGCGGTGCAGGTAGGAACCCTGTTTAGCCTCGGTAAGCTTGAAATCGGGTAGGTGGTATCATGCTGCTCTGCCCTTGTCAACGCAAGCAAATAAACATCAAAATTGAACTGGGCATGCATCGTGTAACCTCCTCAATCCAATCGATGTCTGAACGCCATCGTGTTCCGTAGAGGATCATGCGACAGACAGACACTTAGTGCTTGTATCCGCTAGTGCCTGTATGGGATGGGAGGTCGATGCTTGATAGCGATCGATTGATGAGATTGATGGCAAACATTGCATCACTCGAAGCTAATTGCTCGTACCTAATTGCTAATCGTGTGATCGAACCTCTACCTACGTCCTCATCATGTGTCGTGTAATCATCAGCTACGTGTCAGCTACGTGTCGTCATCCTGTATCGTGTAATCATCATCCATCGTGTCTGCACTAATTGTGTCTGTACTAATTGTGTAACCTCATAGGTAACCACCTCCATCGGTAAGCAAACCTAATGGGAAAAACCTACCTGATTGTGAAAACCTCATTGTGTAACCATTGTATCGTATCGTAAAGTGAAAGGGGCTTATTGAAAGGGTATGAATGAAAGGGGGATTGGGTAATGGTAGAATGCATATTGAACGGAATGCATTAATGGGATTGGGAAATGGGGAATGGTGGGGAATGCGGGAGAATGCGGGGGCTATCAGACTGGGGCTCACCAAGGGAATCGGCACCACATCCTGATGGGTATGAGAAACTGTTCACACACAAAGAACCACTACCTCCTGGGGGGATTGAGAAACTGTTCACGCACATAGAATCGCTTCTTGTTCACGTTGAACTGGTAAACACGTAGGATCACCACCACCACAACCACCACCTACAGGGCACGGGGTATTGAGAACTGGTCACGTCCAACAACTGGTAACGGGGGATCATCTCCAACAGGTGGGCACGTACAAATTGAAATACACGTACTAGAGCTTCATTCATGCCCCGGCGGAATAGACTTCATTCCTGCATCGACAAGAGCTTAATACACTCCACTGAGTATAGGTTTGATGAGTGCTTCCCCATGGAGTAGAGCTTCATTCCGGCATCGACAAGAGCTTAATGCACGTTACTAGAGCTTCCACGTGACTAGAACTTCCATGTGACTAGAGCTTCTGGCAAGGACCTTCTATCAGCAATGGCTATTGACAGTGCTTATGGGCTATGACTGGCGTATGGTCCTCAAACAGGTGCATCGTAAGTAATGCATCGTCATGGCATCCAGTGGAGGTAGTAACTCCTGTTCCGTAGGGGTAATCCCAGTCCCTATGGGTAAGTTCTCCTCTCGTTAGACGTGGGCTGTCAATCGTCCGTCCGTTGACCACCCCTCTGTCGGATGAGTGCTGTAGTCCGTGGGAACCCCTCTCATGTGGGCCCTCAATCAATAACTCTCTGGCATAACCCACTTCCCTGACTGTCCTCTACCTGACTAGCACAATGTTTGTTTATGGCGCATGATCCTCCTCAACAGGTGAATCGTATATAACGAGCAGTGTAACCCACTCTTGTCGTGAAGAAGGTATCGCTCACCTAGTTGCATATATTCGTTTGTGGCACCTCATTGGGGCACCTCATTGGGGCACCTCATTGTAGCACATATTCATTCACTGCACGAAACCATTCACTGAAGCCAATCACAGAAGCCGTGTTCACTCACTGCACGAATCCATTCACTGCATGCCCCTAGCCCTACCCCACGAGCTAGTCAGCTCACTGTAGCAACACGTCTATCCATTCTATCGTATGGCGCATGGGTATCCCCCCTCCCTCTCGGCGGGTATGTAGTAACGATGGGGAACTAACTTCTCTCTGGGGTATGGATTGAACGTCTATATCCTTCACGTAGACTGAACTGAACGTCGACTGGATTGAACTGAATTGAATGGATTGAATGGATGAAACAGAACGTGTATGCTTGAACTCCTATCTATCCATTGGTTCACATCTCTCTTGTCAGTTGGAACTTTGTCATGCATAGGTGTATCAGTAGTTAGGGTAATCGGTGCACCACCTCACACTTCATCTTCATCTCTCTATCCGTGCACTTCACTCACTCTCTGGTATGAACTGAATGGGGTAATGATTGAACTCCTATGTCCTGTATGGCAATTCGAGGTAGAGTTAGTATCGTATCGGTATAGAGGTTAGAGTTAGAGTGTAGATCGTTCGAGTATAGAGATAGAGGTAGTTCGTGTAGTTCGTAGAGTTCGATGTGAGGTGCACCAAACACAAAACTTCTCCATGCATCATGACAAGCAACACAATCTGATGAAGTTTAGTTGGATGGATGTGTCCCAAAGGTTGTGTCCAATTCCATTAGAAGAAATGAAACAGACTTCTTATCGCTTTCAAAACCACATTAGTGCACTATCGTTTTGTTCTAATTAGTGTGCAACACAACTTGTAGTTCAACCAGCTCTGTTAGTGGCAGCAATAATAAGAAATTAGCTTTGGCACTTGATTCAATAGTTATCCATGGAGTGAAAGCCCCGTAGTGTTGTTTCCTAGAAATATGCTATCTTCATGTTGTTGTTTACTTAACACCAAAAAGAGAAAGAAGTAGGAAGTGTGAGGTTATATTCTTCTCTTCAATCTAGTATTGATATCATAGTAAGATAGTGATGTATAACTAATAAGCAGTAAAATGTAAAAAGAATTACACATTTCTTACGGCTTACTCTTTACATGGAGCTAGAACCATTGATTCCAGCTTGTAATGCGTGGAATGCCGGACCAATCATACGTGCCATGCCCAGCAGATGGAGTTCACGACTATCGCCGGTCCCGGTCTTTATCGAGCGAAGAGAGTACATCGGCTACAAGCCCCTCTAATGCATTTATGCGTGCCGGGCATATCGATGGGAATAAGAGCAATTCGACGAAGGGGAAGCAGCACCGACTCGGAGGAGAGAGCTGTAGATGAGCCGGACGTATCGGTGGATACCGCCCGTGATACCGGATATTAGTGCGGCGGGAAAGAAACTGTATGCATGAGAAGCCGTCCATTCCCTATAATCTATATGAACAGCCCAACCCATCCTGCTTTTCTAGCGCCATTGACAACACGACTTCGCTCTGCTCATCCTTATGAATGAAAAGGGGCGGATTTCACTTTAGTAGAGACTTGGTTCGGTATCTTTAATGGAAGTGAACTCGAGGGAGAGTTAGACTCCGTTTCAAAAGAAAGGGGATTCTCACATAATGACGATCAAGTACCAGTTGAGGAATATAGATAAGAAGAAATTGGGCCAACCCGCGAGCAAGTTGGAGAAAGCGCTTGATGAGCCCCTCCAAAAAGTAGAGTAGTTTCAGTGCAACCACATATATATATCCTACAGAAAAGTTTTGCTGTTTCAATGAGTCGGTGCGAACAGGAAAAAACCATTCCCTGCAAAAGGGATGGGACCCCCGACCGCGCTTATGACTCGTCCGTATCGTCTCTCGTTTAGGTCGACCGCTCTACGATGGCTAAGCTTTTTTCGAGAGAGGGACTTGACTGACAAAGGTTTCCGAATTCTAATTATTAATGCCGTTGTTATACTCCCGCCGCATTGATATTCTTTGAACAGCGGTTGCGCTTTGAAATCAAGGTAGTTGTTTACTTGCTCAACCATAATACCAGGCCCCTATCAATGACAGGTAAACTGTGCTATAAAGTACTATCATATCATCCCGTATGGGTTTCTCCTCTCTCTCTTATCTTCGATCAAGCTACTTCGTTCCTTCTGTGATGAGAAATTCCCTAACGAAAGCTAGCCTTCTTCCATCGGATGCATTATCTAAAGGGGGGTAAACATGCTACAGATTCCGTAGTTCCATTATTGGATTAGCTTACATTCCCAAAGGTTAGAGGAAATGTCGTAGATCTCAGTTGAGAGACTGAATGCGGATACTTTTTTTTTCAGAATGAAAAAGGAAAAGAAAGACTTCGTCCCACTCTCGGATAATGAAATCACCAAATGCTGCTCGACCCCTGAAGAAAAAGACACTCCGGCCTAACAGCACTTTCCTTACCCGTTGTGCTCTGTCTGAGATAAGGAGCAAGAGGCTAGACGGAAGACCTCTAATCTACCAATCAATCTAGCTAGCATCCTATGACTTTTGTTCCAGAGGCCAATAACCCGAAACTGAATAGGAAGCTCTTCCTGTCTATAGGTTTATACCACTAAATGATGGCATTAGACCCTAACTACCTTGTTCCTGATTGGATTGCTTTCTTAGTGTGGCTTGTTCGCTGTCCACTGGTGATATTATCATATATAAATATAGATAGAGAAAGAGGCTAAGCCTACGTAACGCTATGGGAACAGCTTTTTTTGTCCGCTTTCAGCTATGCTATATAGATGCGCTACCTTGTGAAAGAAAACATCATATGTAAGTAGCATCTAGAATCGAATCCAGAGCAGCTAAGAACAAAAAATCGAGTTGCTTGCGGGCCTTAGCTGGATCAGTGGGTGGAATGATCTACAAAGGAGCTTGCGGCGGAAGGCTCTGAAAGAGGTTTCCAATGACTAGCTCGAGTTCAGTTCAAGCTTTGATTCGTGTTTGCCTAGTTCTTGGGCTAATAAGGCAATGTCCATTGTTGCCAGCGATTATGATTTCGGTTACGACGACAAGGTTCTCTTTGAGAAGACCTACTGCTACTCCGCATACGAGGCTTTTGGTGTGCCTTCTCCTCTTACGGAGGTTGAAACCACTGAAGACTGTGAAACTCGTTCTTATGTTGGCTTTTCTGTCTATTGCCTTCAATGGCTTAGTAAGTCCGTGTGCTTTCTACCTATTTCTTCTCCATAAACAATGTTCATTGCCTTTTGATGTCCATTGCCACTACTATACCCACCAGGCTCATTGGTCCAGTGATGAACAACTTCTCTTGAAATAATTGATTTATCCGTGAAACTCGTTTAGGCGCAATAAGGGAATTCATTCTTCCAGGCGGCCTTGTGAGAAAGTCACCGGATTTCCAAGATCTTCAAGAGGTTCCAGTAAAGGGAATTGATTATTGACCAACACAGAGGGATTAGCCCCAATTCAAGATTCAGGATAATGTGACTGAGGAAACCACTATTGCAGCTTTCAATGAGGCCATTCGGGATGACCTTGAAATAGAAGTACTTAGAGCTGAGCCGCACACTTTTGATCAAGCCATTGCTACTGCCCATAAACAGGAAAATCTTAATGTCAAGCTTGGACTGAACACTTTTAAGGGTTGCAAATTCCCAAACCCTAGCCAGAACACTACTTCCAAGAACCTTGTCAATCTTGTCAACCTAACCATTGCTACTGTTAACACCCAAAGAGAACCTAAGAGACTTAATCCTCAAGCTCCGATACCTAATCCTCAGAATGTGCAAAACCCACCTCATAATGACAAAGGTAACTAGGGGGGTACAGGCCATTGTGAATACTGTACACCTGCCACCTCAGCAGCCAAACCTAGTCTGTCGACTTGATGATTTGCAAAGTACGAAGGACTTCTACATAAATGATAGGGAACCTTATGTAAATGGTGAGATGTACCAACCACATAATCCTCCTTAATGGGTTGATTATCCTAGATATAACCAAACCCATACTATCCCTAGACACAACCAAAATCTTTGGTGCCCCATCCGCCTAATTAGGGGACATGACTTGGACTCTTGCAAAATATGAAAAGCAAAATAGTTGGCTGAAGATGACACCTCTCCCTAGTGGCCTATTCACCCAGACAACCAACACTTAGGCATTTACAGGGAACCTTTCCCTAACCATAGTCGTGACAACCCTAGAATCAACTCAAACCTTTCGACCAACTATGCCCAAGCTAAGTCAGTTGAGAGATCAAGATCCAATAGCCTCAACTCAGGCCCAAACCCATTAGAGAATGCCACGTAGAGAACCATCGGCCACATAAACTTCTATATTCCACCCGATGAGACTAATGCTGTCACTCGAAACCAAGCTGCTCAAACTAATGCTAGCTAGGCTGTGAACTTTGAAGGGGTAGATAGCAATCCAAGCCTTATACCCTCAACCAATAGAAATGCTGCAAATAACTTGAGAAGTGCCTAGAGAGTTCCTACGAAAAGATACTACATCATCATCGATAAGCTGAGCTCCACCCGCATAAGCATTTCCATGTTAGAGCTGCTTAAAACTTTGCTTGTGCGTAGGGATGCTTTTGTGAGAGAAGTGCTACTCTCGGTTTGGATCAAAAGAATATACTGCTGAACCTATTGACTGACTACTTTATGCAACTACTCGCTATAAAGCCTTAAAGCTAGCTCTCACTAACAAAGCCAGTGAAATCTCTATTAGCCCATAGGGTATACTCTCAACCATTACTTGCCCTTTACTAGATTGTCTTAAACTTGTCTTATTGCTGCTTTGTATTAGTGCTTTACTTGCCTTCTTAATTGTCTCTTAATAACAAAAAAGGAAAGAAGAAGCTGCTAGTACCAGCAATTCTTCAATGTTTGTATTAGTTAGAATGCAAGTATCCGCAGTTTCAATGGTAGAATGTCAGTGAAATGCCATAAGGGTAAATACCAGTCTTAGCAGTTTGAAATGCTTAACATCAGCTAGTTGCTCTAGTGCCAATATAAGAAGTTCTTCAATGAGCTTTAGCTCGAATACCAACATCAGCTCTCTTGCAGACCCTGCTTGCAAATAGAGAGAAAACTTATTAGTTAGAGCTAGCAGCAGAGGCTAGAGCAGCATATGATCCATCAGTGGCAGAGCCAGATGCAGTAGTTCCTATGGTTGACCCTGAACAAGTAGTTTCAGCAACAGTAGACCCAGCATTTAGAGAGCGATACCACCCTGCAAAGGCATGGGGAAAGCTATAGGCATCAGCAGAAAGGCAAGCAAAGGCGTAGGTAGCCAAATGGTCTAGTCCCTGCCAGAGAACAACTGCAGCTGAGACGAGAGCTGACAAGTGGAGGACGATGCTATAAAGATCTCCTTACCTTATTCCTCACCGACAATGCTCTCTTGTGGTGTGGTGGCGTCGGCGAAGTGGAGAAATTGAAGAAGGTACGTTCACCTTGCCCCCGGAGGGACAAGCGGCTTCGCACCTTGGGATGAAAGCAAGAGATTAAGAGGCACTTCTACCCTGAAAATGCCCGATACGAAGCTAAGGAAAAATTACGTTGGCTTCAAACTCGGGTATTATCCGAGACTACGTGACGGAATATACTAATCTCTTGTGTTTGAAGTCTCGAATATATCTTGAGGAAGATTTGACTTTCTTTTATGAGTGGCCTCCAGTCCTGGGCAAGGCAAGAGCTGCAAGGCCGCGGAGTGCAGAACTTGTCCTCAGCTATAGTGGCTGCGGAGTCTCTCATAGAGTTCAAGAGGGGTGACTCCAAACAAAAGGGGCAGAAGGGCAACAATGGGAAAGGAGGTGGGGGAGGAGACAAGGAAGCTAAGGGGAAGTCCGACTATAAGAAACCACCGACAGAGAAAGAAAGAAAAAAAGTGAGAAGGGCAAGATCAGTCCAAGCCCACTAAAGCATGCTACTTCTGTGATGGACCTCATTTCATGAGGGACTGCCCGAAGAGAAAAGCTATCAATGCGTTGACCGCCCAACATGAGGAACAAGAGAAGGCAGATGAGGAGGCAAGGATGAGCTCTCTCCAACTCCTCAATGCTGTGAAAGCAAAGGCTGAGGCACCTAAGACTCCCATCATGTACGTGGGCGCTACAGTCAATGGGAAGACATCACGTGCCTTGGTGGATAGTGGAGCAACCCACAAATGGCTGTGGAGGAAGCAAAGAGACTAGGTCTCGAGGTTTCAAAGGAAGGCGAATGGTGGTGGATTTCTCCATCATTCCTATGGATGACGGTTCTCGGGATGGAGTTCTTGGACAAGGTTAAGGCCTTCTTCTTCTTCTTCGAATTTCGAATCTTGTTTTGGAAATCGACTTCGCCGAACCAGCACGTCCAAGGTGAGAGCCTTCAAGTAGAGCAGCAAGACGAGTAGCATTAGAGGCAGAGCTAGAGTGGGCAGGACGAACAGTCCGGCTGGACAGCTGAGATAAGTAATGGCACACAGTCAATAAGAGGCAACAGCCGAGACAGGGCCTCTGACGAAGAGTAGTCGAGCTGAGGACAGCTCTTCTTAGAAAGTAGGGACCGGGTAAAAGTCTATCTTTGAGAATAGCAAATTCCCATCATTCAAAGTAGGAACTCAGAGGCATGCCTCAGCCAAGTCCCGATATTCTTTCTGAAGGTGAAATAGGAACTAAAAAGAGGCTCATTAATTAAAGGATGGGACACGGTCCGGCGGGGGGTACCATAGGAAGAGTGAAATGCCAATTTCATAGAGGGAATTCCAGCCTCTGTTGGAAGTGGTCGAGGCGGATGAAGAGTGAGGAGATAGAGGCACCGGTTACCTTAGTCAGAAGTGGAAGTGGCAATCATAAGTAGCGGTAAAAGTAGTCGTGTTGTTAGTAGCGGCAGCTCAAGGTAGCGAAAGAAAGCTCCTCATCTTGGTGGATTAGTTGACTCAGACCTCTTTGGCTAGTCGAAAGACAGAAAAGGAACTACATGGTTGATTGACTCGTCCCACGAGGAAGCGGTTAGGCAAATGTGGTGGACCGACGTGCGAGAGAGCTGCAGTGGAATATCATAGATAGTAGCGATTCAGATAGCTAGCTACCTCTGGTAACGTTTAGAAGGAGTCCAATCCTTCGACTTGCTATTTCTCTTATCCTTTTCTTTTGAGGGAGATTCGTTCGTGTTCTTTGTACCAATGATGAGCTGGCAGGGCTAATGACTAGCCATTTGCCTGGTCAATGGGCTGGTGCATGTTTTCGAATGTTTGGTGTCAGTCCACGGCAGGAAGTAGGTTGGGTGACCCTATAAATGGGTACCGCTTTCCTCCCGCGGTTGTTTTCTTTGGGTGAGTTCCGCACGTAACATAGTGGTTCAGTCTCAGCCCCATGGTCTTAGCTTCTTTGTCAGTGCACCGGGAGCTCGGCTAACTATTTTCTAGCTGGCTTTTCAAAGAAGTAGGGATCTGTAAGTTCCCATTCTTTCTGTCATTATCGAATTGGTGAACTTGGAGAATTCACAACGCTCCGTCAGCTAGCTTCGTGTAGAGTACGAAGACAGTGGAAATCGATTCCTCTTGGCAGTAAAAACCGCTGGTAACGAATAAAAAGCCCTTATTACGATCTTTACAGGTGAGAAGTCCAACCCGGCCCAAAACTGGTTGCTGAAGAAAACTCTTGCGAGTGGAATAGCCCGTCTTCCTCCTGCTTTTCTTTATGGTGGAGAACTACACCTTCGGTCTCATCTCTCTTGCCCACGGTAGTACCGATCCCAGCGTAAAAGCAGGTAGCGAGAAAAAACCTCTGAGGAGAGAGCCTTGCTCTCGTCTTTCATTTATGGATCTCCCTCGCCTGCCATGGTACCACCGTGTTCGTTCTTCGAATTCAGAGAATTCTTAGTCTTTGACTTCCAAACAGCTAGAGAGGGATAGGCACCTATAATTTCATTAGTCAATAGGCGGATCTTCGGCACATCTTTCACTTTTCCTGCTTTAGGTAAGCGAGGAAACCAAACCTCGAGTTCTTGATTTCTTGTTACCTTCTCGAACATCCGGAAGTTGGCATCATGGAACGAGCGCGGTTGCGGGTGCGAGCGCAGAGGCTGGGCGTGAGTTTAAGAGGTAACTGGGCAGCGCCATTAGAGAATTTAGAACCGGGAGCGGCCCAGTGGCACTCTTAAGGTCAAAGCTAAACTCTTTCTTAAAACCAGTCAGCCGATCTAAGGGCGCAACTTGATCAAAGGTCCCATCCATAGGGATCCGAGCTAAAACACTCATCAACTACTTATGGTAGGGATATAAGAGTCTTTGCTTAATTTCATTTCTTCTATAACAACAGGATGCTATTGCTTGCTGGCTACGAATCCCATTTCACGAAATTACTTTCCTTTCTTAGACTAAGTCTCTGTCTCTTACTTGAGATCTTATCTTGTATTCTTTATAAGCTGTGTTACGAGTTCTAGCAAGCCTTAAGCTAGTTATAATTTATATTATAAAATACATCAAAGTGAGTACAGCAAGTCTTGAATCAGGTTTTTCCAAGGGTTGGAAGTTAGCTTTTCGTTTCTAGTCCTTGGTCATCAAGATCAAGCGAGTAGGAAAGGAGTGAGCCCCAAAAAGGTAAGGTTATAGGTCCAAGGGTCGCTCCTTCCATTTTTATCTATCATATCCTAGATAACTTACTGCACTTCCCCGTGATGGCTAACCTCCTTCTTTATTTCGGGGCTTGGCGTAGGGGCAATGGCTTTACAGGCGTAGAAACTTTTCTCCGGGTATTGTTTCTGTTGCAAGCAAGGGGTTAGGCTCGAAGCAACTAGGCTATCAGGGATCCACGGCCTTTCTTCCGTTTCTCAATATCAACTCCCGATTCTCGCTCCATTTATATCTATATTGATATAAACAAGTATTTCGTTTCGCTCGTACGTTCAATTTAATCACTTCGTAACCTTTACTTGATCACTGGACGGCTTTACCTTTGCTTTCAATCTGTCTTGTGTCACGTAAGCAAAACTCACTTGTTGGCTTACACAACTAGGCGTTAGGAGCGTAGAAGCGAGAGTGGGGTAAAACGATAGTAATATACTTTACACGAGAGGTCAAGAGGCGGTGCCCGTATGGTTACCACCTAAAGCGGCTCTAGACTTTCCACCCAGGCGTAAAAACGGTTATTGACAAAACTTAACGATTAAGCTTTGCATGGGAAGCTGCCACCTGTCTGTAATAGGAACCGAGTCGCTAAAAGCAGGAGTTTCATCAGCATCGAGTTCTTGAGCCCACGGAACGGGGAGTGTTAACGAGTCACTAACCCGTAGTGCGTAAGAGTCACGTACCCCTTAGTCTGGGTAAAGCTTCCTAAACCTCGCGATTCGACCGTTGGAGCTGAGTCAATCTTGCCAAATTGGCAACTTGAATGTCTGGGTCTGTCCTATAGAATTGCTCATGGAACTTGCTTTCCAGATCGTACCAACTTTTAATAGAGTTTGGAGGGATGTTCATATACCAGGGGAAGGCCGATTTAGTAAGAGAGTTGGCAAAGAGCCTCAACTTGAGGTAGTCCTTGGACCTAGCTTCCCCGCACTGGACCGAGAACCGAGCTATATGCTCAATAGTCGACTTCTTCTCCTCACCGGAAAAGAGAACAAACTCAGGCACCTTATACCCCTTTGGAAACTGATGAACTCGGTCGATCCAATCAGGGTATGCTTTCCTAGCCGTCGGCCTCAGATGGACGAGACAAAGAACGCAACTCAGGGGGCGAGAACTCAGAGAGGTGGAGGTCCAGACAAGGCTAGAGCCAAGCAGAGGGATGGAGTAGGGGACGGTTGGTGAAAGTAGGCACGAGTGGAGAGGCAGGTGAGGAAGCGCAGGTGTAAAAGTCGAGTCTAGTATTTTTGCTTTCTTTCGTAGGCGAGTGAGAAGCGAGAGTGCAGGCTCGCCCCGAAAGCGAGCCGGGAGCGATCAAAGGCGATAAACGCTTGATTGTATTCTTGACTGATTCAATTGATAACGAGAGATAAAGGTACCCCGACCATGCCCAAAGGGGTTTAAAAACTAGTAGTGGCGTGCTGAACTGAAAAGTACGGTGAAGCTTTCGGAGCGTAGTGAGGTGAGCCAGTGCCTGTTGGTGGTCAAGTCCCAGTGGAAGTGGAAGTTGTTGGGCGTTCAGGTTGCAAAGGAAGTTGGTGGGCTAACGGTGGTCCAGGTAAGGTAGGTGGGGAAGGCTCGCCACGAGATCGACCGATAGCTTTGACCCAACCCCGGAAGCGGAAGTGCCAGAGAGACGATCTTTGTGAGGCAGAGTGACATTCCAAGGTCAGGTATAAGGTGCTACGGGAACGATGTCTCAAAGGTCAGTGCCAAGAGGCAGAGAAAACAATAATATTTGCCTTGCCCCCTATCCTTTCCATTTTCCTATTGAATCAAGATTCTTTCTTCTCTTCTTAAACGAGTCAGGTATAACGAACTTGTCTCCACATTGGATCAAGAACAGGACCACCCCTGCTAGTTCAGCTTTAGTATCATCTGGTTTAAATGGTATGCCTTAAAAAAAGGAGGCATCTGTGCCAACAATAGAAAGACCACTTTCTCGAGTGGACCGAGAGGCTGTCATAGCAATGGAGATGGGCGGCACTTTATGAAGCACACTATAACAGTATAGACGATGGCTAAGGGGTGAAGATTCTTAAGGAAGCATCCAGGAAGGGTCCTGGGAAAGAAACCTTTTTTTCATTTTGCCAGTATTAGACAAAGCCCAAGGAGGATATGACGCCCTATTAGGCAGGGCGGCCTTGGCTCCAACCCCGGTGGTCCATGATTGGGCTAATCAAATACTCTTACTATAGTAAGACGCGTCATGAGAAATCTCCGAGATGGAAGGCGAGCAGAAGATCTTATTCCTTTTAGTTCAGATGATGCGCGGAGATAGTACTTCTTCTGCATCTTCAGATGACACGGACTATCAGCCGCAAGAGGGAGTGGTCTTACTGGACCCTTGCACTGAGGATGAGTTTCTTCCAAAAGTGGATGAGAGAAGTGGCAGAACCGCCACTATTCAATTCAGCATTGCCTCTTTTTTCAGGTTACTACATAGGCCCTAAAACTAATCCAGCCCAACATGTCCCTGCTCATTTCCAGGAAGTCCGTGAGAGACAAATGCAACTGATCTACGACCACCCTCCCATTAGTTAGGAAAAAACGGTGGGCGTCCTCCGGTCCGCATTGCCTTTGATGAAATGGCAGCTGACGTGAAAGAATTCATGCAGATATATGATGGATGTGCCATTCGATGAGTTCATGTGCGCTGCCTCACCCCCTATAAGATTGGATATGGAGGCCAATCTGTCCGCGTAACCATCTCATCTGGCCGTTCATGCGGGGCGTTTAGCCCCAAAAAAGAAAATTTCTGACGGGGAGCGAGCCGAGGAAGTCGCTCAGCGCAGCGTTGGAGGTCCCATTTCACCCAACCCAATAGCAGTGAACCGCTTTCAGGCAGGAAAGAGAGGACCGGAACCCAAAGATTGCCACTACTGGCTTCGCAAGCCATTTCACTTCGCCTTCGCTAGCGCTATTTGTTCTAGCGCTGCCGCCCCGCCTTTTATTTCTTTGTATGTCTGGAATAACTTAACTATGCATTTGTGCCGGAAACGGAAGACTTTTTCGCTTCCTGGCATTGAGACGCTTGCCAACCATTCTATATACACCGGCTATCAGGAAAAGAATTGCAATAGCCAAATGATGAAAGCTTTGTATACAACTTCGAGAGTGGACGTACTACCACCTATCGCTCTACACAGAAAGGGTAAGGGTAGGAATAAAGATCCAAAGGAGGAGGATTCTTCCCTATCAATTGAAGAACATCTGGCATATCAGAGCGGCTTCCGAGATTCACCCTGGAAGATAAATGGCAAAAGAGTTCCACGGGTTGCAGTCATCTCAAGATATCACCCCCCATATCTGGTTCTCTCAAACCCTGAAGAACCGTCAAGAGATCCAGACTTTTCATCACCAGATTCAGATGACTCTTCAATTGACTAGACTCCCTGGAAGAGAGATAGATCTTCCCCAACCAATCAGCGACCTGCGACATCAGCTAAAGAGAGCCCAGGAGGATTGCAAAACTCTCAGGAGTATAGACAACTTTGAGCTCTATCATCTCAGGGAAAAGAAGCAGAGAATGACGGATAAAGATCCCTACATCTATCAGTTCAGCAACACACCAACCCATGTCGCCCTCACGGGCGAGCGCATAAATGACCTCTCCTTCCCCGATAAAAACAAGTTCCAGAGGCATCTTCCATTCATATCGATTTGGGTTTTTCCGCACCATATTTTGATCTGCCTCTTCTTCGATCCGGAATTCCCAGCAAATCCTTGACTCCTCGAATACAATGGGATTT
>Ga0115851_100002_pt1 | contig 52047 bp, 53 predicted proteins | sample InSIn2gowninarea_FD_83865 | JGI IMG/M metagenome (GOLD analysis project Ga0115851, IMG submission 83865)
GTGGAAACATCTAGTGAACATAATTTTGAAATTACACATCTTTGTTCCTTTTTAGAAGCTTTGTCATACCATTAGAACTGATTATCTTTCTCGGTTTCCCTGCAATACCCCTTAATTCAACTTCCTTTCCTTCTGTAGAAAATTTCATGAAAAGTTATTGAAAATTAAAAGCTATTGTACCCAAGGATTGTAGCCATTGGACTCCTAGTACAACATCAACACCTCCCATTGGAATGGAAAGCATTGGGCTAGTCAATACATATTCTCCCATGGATAGCTTGATATTATGGCAGTTTCCAGAGCAATTTATAATTCCTCCATTTACAACCATCACTTGACACTCTGGTGCTGGATACAGGAAGCAATTCAATTATTTTGCTACCTTACAATGAATAAAATTTTGGGTACTTCCTGAATCAATCAACACTATTACCTTTTTCTTCTTGATTTGTCCTTCTATCTTGATGGTTTGAGGAGTGGTAATTCTAGCCAATGCATTAGAAGATATGGTCGGATTCATTTCTTCTTTATCTAAGCTTTGTTCCTAGAGCATATCCTCTTCTGTTGACCTTTCTTGCTCCTTTTCTTCTTCCTCTTCACAATCTCTGTAGACTAATTTCTTCTCAGCACACTTATGACCTTTAGTGTATTTTTTATCACAACTGTAACAAAGCCCTTTTGCTCTTTTTTCTTCCAATTGTTGTGGTGTCAACCTTATAGGCTATGGAAGACTAGGGGCAACAACACTTCCATCTTTATAGTTATGAGTGGTATGCTTCCTGGTTGCCATAATTTTGCTTTCCATTTTTCTTGCTAACCTGAATGCCTTCTCTAATGAATCAGGTTCCCAAAGGCAAACATCATGTTGGATATTATCATTTAAAGTCCCTATGAACACATCAATCCTATGCTCCCTTGGAATATTTTTTACCCTTATGTTCAATTTTTGGAACTCCTCAATGTGCTCCATTATTGAACCCCTTTGTTTGAGACTTATCAATTGGCTAAAAAAAGTGCTTCTTTTTGTATCCTCATAATGTGTTGTCAATTCTTTTGTAAAAATTTCCCAAGAAATAATTTGTTTACGAGAGCAAATCCATTAATACCATACAAACTGATTTTGTTCCAAATATAAAATTGCAATATGTACCTTTTGTGTGTTTTGCACATTATTGAGATCGAAAAATTGCTCCATCTGTAATATCCATGTTGTGGGATCCTTGCCATCAAAATTCCTCATATCGATTTTTGGAATATGGTGGGTCTTCGATTCAACATTAGAGCCTATGAAATCATGATTAACATTTATTTTGTTCGCATCATGAGTTTCCTTTACTACCCTTTCACCATTAGTAAGTATTTCTTGTAGAAAATTTGTCAAATCTATCTTCAAATCTGCCATGCCTGTCTTCAAATCTGTCTTCAAATCGATCTTCAAATTGTCCATATTAGCTTCCATGCCATTCATATTAGCTTCCATGCCCTTTATCTTAGATTCCACTCCATTTATCTTAGCTTTTGTGAGAGTGACATTTGTTGCACTTGGTCTTGTAGTTTTGATATATCATGTAGCATTTCTTCCTCTTCTTCATGAGTCATGCTAGAGCTTTCAGGTTGCTTACTAGGTGTTTGCATTTTCTTTCCTTGGGGCATCACTTATCGATAATAATTCTCTACTATTCCCTTTGAATTCCTTCAAAATAATTTTTCAAACCAAGCTTAAGCAAAAATTAAAAAAAAATCTATACACCTTTTTTTTCACTTTGTAGGAGCTCGATATTGCCTCTGATGTATCCCTGTAATTTTGTATCATCCAGTTCTGAAATTGTGACCTGCAGTAACCCTATGTGTCATCCTTCCAATGCCACCAGTATGATCCAAATTGGGTTCTCCAAGGAAGAGTTATGCCAAATCTCCCATAGTGACTTGATTATAGACTAGTTCAGTAGATAAAACTTGTACGATGTGCCACATGTCCCTGTTTCAACCTTTGGCTCTAAAAAATATATACAAGAAACTACAGTCTGTCCTCTTTCTGTACCTTCTTACAAAATTTCAATCTAATTCTCAGAGAGAAAGTTATGACAATTTTCCCTAGGTCACCTGTTTGGAATGTAATTCAGGAGTCTGCAAAAAGACCAACTTCCTCAGATCATATCTCCGCAAATATAGCGCAAAAAGCTCTGAACTTCGGACCCAAGCTTCAGCGCAATTTCGTCTCAAATAAGGTTTTTTTTTAGCTTCTAAAACGTCGCAGAAAAAAATTATAGTGAAAATTCCACGATGACATATTTGGAGTAGTGAAATCCTTGAATCCAAAGCTCTGATACCAAATGTTATGAAACCAGCTCATAAAAAGATAGAAAAGATAGATCAACACCTTAGAATTCAGCCTCTTCGAGGGGGCAACCGCCTTTACATTACACAAATGAATGATACTTTGATGATCCAAAAGACAAAACCTCCTTTCTATATATAGGAGTCTAAGGATTCACAATATAACCTAGCCGATCTAACAATAATAATATAAAGGCACAAAAATAATAATAGAGGGATTCTATGGGGCACAGTAATAACAATATGGGGACAATAGGGGCACAACAATATTAATAAGGGATACACCTACAATAGTAATGAGGTAATCACTAGTATTATAGGGACCTAACAATATATGTATTGTAACATTGAAAGGAACATAATGAAAAATCAATCTGGTAGTCCCAGTTTTGGGATCCAAGGGAAAATCTCTGTGTATATTTTTTTGTGTGTTATTCTCTCGCCATTGTTTATTTTCTATTTTTAGAATTCGTATGCAAGTAATTTATGCACAAGGTTAAAACCTACACTCAAGAAACGTTTATTGGAACAAGAAGAAGAAAATTTACGTTTAAAGAGTCTTAACCAAACATTATTAGAACAAATCAAAAGTTCAAAAGATGATGAGGCTACTAAAAATAAAGTCAACAATTTAGAAAAGGATGAACTTGTATGTTTAAGGAATCATAACCAAACCCTACTTATGAAAATAAAAAAACTTTAAAATCACAAGAAATCACTGAATGACAGGTTAGAACAACTTCAAGGTGAAGTATTGAAGTCGTCAACCATTTCAGTCCAAGTTGAAGATAAGGGAATAAATACTGATCCAACCAATATCACAAGTAAGGAAGAAGAAGAATCTAGAGAAGTTAAAACATATGTATAAGTTTCAATTGAAACGATGGACATTCCAAATGATGCTTCAGTCGCCAAATCAACAATAACAGCGCCTGAAGAAAATTAGGAATCAACCACTAACATGATAAGGGAAATCCAAACCAAAGGAGCTATGTATCGACATCCGAATCACAAGAGTATACTTTCCAATCAAACTACGTATCAGTATCACTCAAAAAATAAATGACAGATTTATGTTGCTAGGAATACTGAAGTTTGCATAATTCGATCATATGATAACGATTCACCACACATCTCCAAATATAAGAACATTCCCCAAAAGATTATTCTAGGATGGTCTGATCTGTTCTCAGTACAACAATTTTTTCTATCACTCAGAGTGTCATATTGTCTTGTATCAATGAAGATGAAAGTTCATAGACGAGAAGATGTTCTCAGTAAGATTTGAGGACAAATCTTCTTGAAGGGAGAGGCAATGTTATGAATATTCATATAGAAATAATAATAAATATAAATGTAAATGTAAATATAAATATAAATATAATAATAAATAATAAGTAATTAACTAATGGTTAGTTAGTTAGTAATGAAAAGGCATGTCTTAGAGACATGATCATTCATGGAAGGGAAGGAAGTTGAATTAAGGGGTATTGCAGGGAAACCGAGAAAGATAATCAGTTCTAATGGTATGACAAAGCTTCTAAAAAGGAACAAAGATGTGTAATTTCAAAATTATGTTCACTAGATGTTTCCACATCGAAATCATCTGTTTCTCCAGATCTCCAAAAAAGTCTTGGACAATCATTCCAAGGTATTTGAGACTCCCAAAGGTCTCCCACCTATTCGTGATCATGATCATGCTATTCATCCGATTCCAGGAAGTGTTCCTCCAAAAATCAGGCCGTACAGATATCCCTATGCCCAAAGGAATGAAATTTAATGTATGGTTGCAGAAATGCTAAAGGCTGGTATAATTCAACCTAGTCAAATTTCTTTCTCTACTTTAGTAGTATTGGTGCACAAGAAGGATGGATCATGGCGCATGTGTCCAGATTATAGGGAGCTCAACAAGCTCACTATGAAAGATAAGTTTCCCATTCCTGTCATTGATGAATTACTAGATGAATTGGATGGATCAATTTACTTCACCAAGTTGGATCTTTGTTCAAGATATCATCAAATTAGGATGAAGACTGAAGACATTTTGAAAACATCATTTAGAAATCATGAGGGTCATTATGAATTTTTCGTCATGCCTTTTGGCCTTACCAATGCACCTTCTACATTTCAAGGTTTGATGAATTCCATTTTCAAAACCTTCCTTAGAAAATCTGTGTTAGTATTTTTTGATGATATACTAATCTACAGCAGGTCTTGGAAGGACCATATTGAACATGTTGACAGGGTGCTACAACTATTGGAGGAGAAACAATTATATGCAAAATTATCCAAATGTTTCTTTGGAGTAAAAGAGGTGGAATATTTGGGTCATATTGTATCTCATGAAGGAGTTAAGGTAGACCCTAGAAAAATTAAATCCATTAAGGAATGGAAAATCCCCACATCCATAAAGCATCTGCGAGGATTTCTCGGGTTGACAGGGTATTATCGCAAGTTTGTTAATAATTATGGGAGAATAGTAGCACCTCTAACAACATTATTGAAGAAAGATGCATTTTCATGGACTCCAGAAGCAACAAAGGCCTTCGAACATCTTAAAGAGGCAATGTGCGAAGCACCGGTCTTAGCTACATCGGACTTCACAAAAACCTTTATTGTGGAATGTGATGCTTCAGGAAATGGAATTGGTGTTGTTTTAATGCAAGATGAAAGACCCATTTCTTTTGAAAGTCATCCAATCAAGGGAAAGTTTTTACACAAAGCTATCTATGAGAAGGAAATGTTGGCAATACTACATGCACTTAAGAAATGGCGACCCTACCTAATGGGAAGACATTTCAAGGTAAAAACAGATCATGATAGCCTTAAATACTTTTTAGAACAAAGAATATCCTCTGAAGAGAAACAAAAGTGGGTCACAAAGATGTTGGGTTATGACTTTGAAATCATCTACAAAAAAGGGAAGCAAAATGTGGTGGCAGATGCACTCTCAAGAAAGGATGAGGATGTGGAAGCATTGTCATGCACCATTTTTATTATCTAACTAGATTGGATAAATGAAGCAAGGGAGGAATGGAAGAATGATGAAGAAGTGTGGGCACTTATTCGAAAGTTACAACAAGATTCCAATACATCTGATACATTTAGCTGGAAAAATTATTTGTTATGGTACAAAGATCGCTTATACCTTTGTAAGAATTCCCAACTCAAACAAAAGATTCTTATGGAATTACACACTTCTCCCCTAGGACGGCACTCAGGATTTTAAAAAACTTACCACAGGGTTAAGAAGCAATTTTTTTGGGATGGCCTTAAATCAGATATTCAAAAGTTTGTGGCAGAATGTTTGGTTTGCCAACAAAATAAAGTTGAAACAATTAAGATCCTGGGTCTATTACAACCTTTATCCATTCCAAGCCAATGTTGGGAGGAGGTTTCAATGGATTTTATCACAGGTTTACCCAAGTCTGAGGGAAAGAGTGTCATAATGGTGGTAGTTGATAGACTTACCAAGTATGCACACTTTTGTGCATTATCACATTCATTTAAAGCTAGCATAGATTCTACTGCATTTATGGAAACAATTCAAAAGCTACATGGAAACCCAAAGATTATTGTAAGTGATAGAGATCCCATTTTCACTAGAAATTTTTGGACAGAATTATTTTCTTGTCTCAGTACTCAGTTAGCTCATAGCTCATCTTATCATCCTCAATATGATGGGCAAACTGAGATAGTAAACAAATGTTTGGAAGGATATCTTCATTGCTTTGTATATGATAAACATACACAATGGGTCAAATGGTTGTCTCTGGCTGAATGGTGGTATGACATTTCCTTCCATACAGCAACAAAAATGACCCCATTTATGGCACTTTATGAATATTAGCCACCATCCATCACATCATATTTAAGAGAAAATTCTAAGGTTCAAGCAGTGGAACATCACATCGAGCATCAACAACAAGTCCTCCAACTCTTAAAGGATAACCTCGTGTTGGCACAGAATAGAATGAAACAACAGGCAGATCAACATCACAGTGAAAGAAGTTTTGATGTAGGTGATTAGGTGTTCCTACGGCTACAACCATATAAACAAATGTCCCTCAAGCAAGCTAAGAAGGATAATAAATTATCACCAAAGTATTATGGTCCGTACAAGGTGTTGCAAAAGAATGGTACTATGGCATATAAATTGGAGCTTCCTGCAGCTTCTCAGGTGCATCCAGTTTTCCATGTTTCATGTTTAAATAAGGTTATAGGCGACAAGCTCCCAGTTCAAACAATATTGCCAAAACTTGATGAGGAAGGAAAAATTATATTGGAACCGGAAGCAGTCACAGAAACAAGAACTCGACAGCTACGAAATCGATCAATTTCGGAGTATCTCATCAAGTGGAAGAACTTATCCACTGAAGATTCCACATGGGAGGATGAGAATTTTATACAAAAGTATCTAGAACTACTCAAGCGTTGAGGACAACACTTTTTTGAAGGAGAGGTGCATGTTAGGTCCCTATAATACTAGTGATTACCCCATTACTATTGTAGGTGTATCGCTTATTAATATTGTTGTGCCCCTATTGTCCCCATATTGTTATTACTGTGCCCCATAGAATCTCTCTATTGTTATTTTTGTGCCTTCATATTATTATTGTTAGGTTTGCTGGGTTATATTGTGAATCCTTAGTCTCCTATAGATATAAAGGAGATTTTGTCATTTGGATCATCAAAGAATCATTAATTTGTGTAATGTAAAGGAGGTTGCCCCCTCGAAGAGGCTGAATTCTAAGGCATTGATCTATCTTTTCTATCTTTTGGTGAGTTGGTTTCATAACATATATACATATATATATATACATATATATATATATATATATATATATATATATATATATATATATATATATATATATATATATATATATATATTTTTATCTACATATATATAAACACCCACCCCTCCACCCCATATTTAAACATAACTGTAGTTCTCTTGACCGTATCTACAAAATTCCATGGACCAAAAACCATCGTGCCCAAAACCATGTGCGAAATCCATGCACAAAACCATAGGTAGGTCTGCTCACCTAATATAGGGTCCAAAAAAAAAAATCCTCAAGGCACTGCCCCAGACCCTGTAGAGAGGGGCTAGTCGTGGAAAGAATATAACACAACCCAACATTGAGTTCCTTATTTTTGACTTTAGCTTTCTTGACTTATTCGAGTAGTTTTTCATTGTGATCTTTGAGGCGTGCAATTTACTTGTCTTTACTGCAGATGGCTTCTTCAAGCTCTTTTTGCTCCTTTGATATAGTTTTTTTATTATCTTGAAAAATCAATCCTAAAATATCCTTAAAGTCTTCTAATGAAGATGTTATTGATTTTGATTTACCTGTTATGTCTCAAAATGTGACCATATTCCCCTTATAAGAAAACGTCAAAACTTGTTTCTCTATGTTTAACATGAATTTACCCAAATCTTTAAACCAAGGTTGACCAAGAATGATGTCAATCTTTCTATTATCCATAGTTACAACATGAAAATGAGATATGTACTCATAATGATCTACTGTCACCTGTAAATCACTAATTTTATACTCTTTTTGGCTAGACATATTTTTCCTTTCACCAATGCTTGGCTCTAGAATTAACAATCGATTTGCCAAATTAATGTTGATGTAATTTTTATTGTTGCTTGTGCTGATAGTGTTATTAATTTATTTCCCTTGGATACTTCCTTTTAATGTAATTAATATGCGATCCATAACTGAGATACCATTATAGGTGAATCTTCCTTCCTTGATCATTTTCGACTTAGGCTCCATTTTTACTTGTCGATAATTTTTCATTAACGACACTGATATGTTCTTCCTTCCTTCTATTTTTTTATTATAAATCTTCTCTCTTTTCTTTTTAAAATTTAAGAATATATATATTATGGCCAAGGGCTTAGTAGAGAAACTGGTTGAATGGAGAACCTCCCACTTCGTAGCAAAACACTTGAATATTGACAACAACAATGTTGAGGAGTTTGACGGCTGAAAGTCAGGATCAAACGCGGCTATGATACCAATGTAACGAACAAAAGTCGTCTATACAACAGAAATATTTAAAATACTTCGAAGACAAAGACATCCATCTTAGGATAGTAATTGTAAATTGTATATTGTATAAAAGAATTGATATGGGATGATTACAATTGAGAATGATGATCTTCTTATATACCTTAGGTAGGTGCCCTTCCACGAATGGCCATGTCTCTAAGACATGCCTTTTCATTACTAACTAACTAACCATTAGTTAATTACTTATTATTTAATATTATATTTATTATTATTTCTATATGAATTATATTCATAACAACAACATAATTATATGTTAATGAAAGTACACTGATAGATAATCATAGATACTTATTATGCATATTATAAGATAGAATATAAGAATGACTAATATTTGAAGGGGATTGTTGTTTCATAGTTTTGACATATATGGCAATTTTTACATATTGAACCAATTTTTTCTCATTGCATGAAGATACAATGCACATGTACTTGTTTTATTTTATAATAAAACCAACGTTTTTTTCCTCTGAAAAAAATAGATAACTAAAAATGACCTAATTAAAAGTTAGTTATTTTCTGTTTTGATGTTATATGATTTTTATATTTTTATTTATTTGATTTGAAATAGAAAATTAAAACAAAAGGTAAAAGAACTAAACTAATCACAATTAAAGTGAGAAAAGAGACATGGTTACAAAACGTAAACTAGAGAGGAACATTTTAACAATATACGAAGTCAACAAAAGACAAAGGGAGAATGTATTTATGTACAGTGAGAAAACTGGCTGCACGGCTTTCCCTGAAGGATGTGATTTTTTATTGTAAATTAAACATATGAAGGAAACAACCAAAAATTTGACCACAAAAGTAACTCAGGGCTAGCATGCGCAGATAAAAGGTTGAAACTGTATGGAGAGGCACACAACTAGTGCAACAGTTCCTTCCCAAAACAAAGACTTAAAAATAGTGATAATAGGTCAGACCCAAAACACTAAAACAACTAAGGAAAGGGTGAAGCCAACAAATGAAATTTTATTTCTCTCAAATTTCTTGATACAAGGCATTGCAAACAGGTGGAAAATGTGGGAAAAGAAGAATAATTAGTGTCAATTTAATTGGATTGATGGCTTGAAGATGAACTATATCTTGCAAGATCATCACTTGTCAGTACCAGTAAGGATATTAATGTGGAAATCTTGCAGAAGGGAGAGTTTATACCTTTATCCATAATCATTTATGCGAAAATATTTTTCCCTAGTGAGGTTCTCTGTGTCAAACCAAATATTTGGTGCCCTCTTGTTAATGATTTTGATGGCCATGGAAAGCCAAGAGAGAATGAATACGCTTTTATTTTAAAATTACGAAGACATTCAAAAACAAACTTATAAGTTAACAAAAGGACTTTTAAAAATCCTCATGCAAACAAAGGAATTTTCTTGAATCCGAGGACTGAGAACTCAGTTTTTTACTCTTTTTCCTTCATGAAGATTTGATGTGACGCCTTTTTGGAGTAGATTCTAAGATTTTTTTTGCTTTTTAGAAGAGGAAAAGAGGGTGAGCTTTCCTTTTCTTTCAAGGAAATAAGAAGGCATGAAAAAATTGTAGAGGGTTCAACCCAAACATAGTATAGAGTGATGGATATGAGGGTACTAGAAGTGTCGATCATGAGATGTATAACGCAATATTAGACTGTGGTGAGGTGAGAGGTGTAGTCGGGAATGCATTAGTAGAATATGAAAAAATTCGTTATCAACATTTGGACCCCACAGGACATCAACATATGGTGACCCCATAGGGAAATATATGCAACTATATTGAACTAAGTATATGTGGTTTTGTAGAGTAGCAAAGCAAGAAAAATTACTCGATTTTCCTAGTTTCCAACCAACAAATGTGCATTGGTTCTAGGGGCACATAAGCAAAATTTCAAGAAACTGATGAGATTCAAAATAAAGAATTTAGAGGGAATAAAGAAAATGTGACTAGGGGGAAGGGGAAAAAATTTAGGGATGAGAGCAAGAAGTTGTTAGTGTGAAGGAATACAAATATTCAAAGGTTCTCACGTGGGCATACCAACTCACTCAAGAATGCAAAGAGAGATGGAGCAAAGCAAAGAGGTTAGTAAATAAGACAAAAAATGGCCTTCAGGCGGGTTCCTCCATGTAAGTGATCCAGAATTAGATCAAATGGGTTATTCAACCATAGGAATGGGAGGCATTTGTAGATTCCCACATTTCCCATTTTCACCAAAACTAGTTAGTGAGTGATAAGTAATGCAAAATATGTTCCCTTATTACTATTGATCCTTTTAAAGTGACAAATATACACTCTTCTTTATGATGATAGGGAGAAACTAGAACAAGAGGATACAAGGTTTATTGAAAACTAGAAGCATGAAGCAAAGTGAAAAATGGTGAAATATGACAATAAATAACACATTTAAGAATGCAATGTGGCAAAGAGAAAACAAGGCAAAGTTGAATAGCATGTAAAACAACAGAAAGAAAAACTTTGTGTTTTATTTTTATTTTTTATTTTGATTTCTTATTTTAAAATTTATTTATGTACATAGTTAGGGATTCAAGCCCTTCTCAAGATCAAATGAGATGAAACTCAATGTAAATAGAAGGACGTTGAATCATGCAAGATAAATTCATAGCTTGTTGGATGGTGCCAAGGAAGGGACTATTGTCCTACCAATGAAAAAACATCTGTGATGGTGACATTGGATTAAGAAGAAGCCAGGAATTTTGTTGGTCGTCGTGCATGACGGGTCAATCAAGAAGTGTGTGCCTACATGTGGATATCATACTAGAAATACAATAAGACTCAGACACTACAGGAAAAAGTTTGTATCAAAAGATATATCGATGAGGTTCTGGACATCATTTATATTAGGAAATTCTTTGGAATTTCAAACTCAAACCTTTCAAGTTTGATCGAATAGGTTGACAAGGCATCATGAGAATAAAAATCAATGGTTCCCTTCACAAGTTCATCTAAAAATGTGTCATCTTCCACATGGTGAGGATGGGAAGTATTGAGAAGGCTTAAAGGGGAGGTTTTACTTTCAAATTCTTCAAAAAATAATTCATCCTCACTGATGTCACGAAAAGATTTTTCATAATCAAGCTCTGTCTCTTCTCAAATAAGGAATTTCTTTGAGACTTCATCATAGAAAGTACCATTATCGACATCATGAAAGGACTTTTGATAATCAAGATTTGACTTACCTTCATTGTTATCGTTAAATTTAACATTGGCATAGGGGTAAAGAAGGTCAAAGTGAAATTTAGGAAAATGATTGTCATTGCATATGTAGGGTTTAATATCTTCTTGAAAACGAAAGTCATCAAATGGATAAACATCACATAGGTTTTCATTGTCGATCATGCAAATATCAAGGGTGACCTCTTCACATGGATTTTGGAATGCAAATTCTAGACCTACAAACTCCCATCCATAGGAAGTGATAGGATGTTACCCTTTGAGCTTATATTGCCTCTTTGATTTGGAGAGTATTAGACAAGATAAAGGGTCATGGGGTTTCTCACAAAAGTTACACCAAAATTGGGGCTTCAAAGGAAATGGTAAAGGGGGGAATCATGGATAAATTTATCGAAGACGGTTGGCCCAAAAACATTAGGGTACCAATTCTTTGCCTCTCCAGAAAGAGTGAGAAGAAATAAATGAGAGGAAGTATGTTATAAAGCTCTAATATTGTAGGAATTTACAGGGTAAGTTCCTCAGACAGAACACCAAAAGGACACCGCTCACAATCAGATCACAGATCAATACACCAGTATTTTGACGTGGTTAAAACCCTCAAAGAGGGAAACAGTCCACGGCCTGAGCCAATGTGGCCACTTCAAGCAATTTATTAATAAAAGAATGAAAATTTACATAAGCTTCTCTCACAGACGGATTACCCTAACAATGACCCTCCATGTGCTTTAAATAGAAATCATGGACCAATCGAGTGTCAAGCCACGGATCAAGTGTCGGTAATACCGAGGAGAGAATGAACCGTCGGATCACTACATATTGTGACCGTCGGATTGTAAGTTACAAAATGTACATAGTAAAGAAACACACTTTACCTAACCCTATACTAGACCAAGTTGTACTTAACTATTTCCTATGTGTCGGAATATCCTAACATCCCCCCTTAAGAACAACTTGGGATAGGATTGAAGGATTTACAAATATGACACAATAGGAGAAGGAAGGAGGCACTAGAGCCTATTCCCCCCTTAGTGACAACTTCCTGAACTCCAAGCATAAATCGAAGTTTGGTGAACTTCGCCTCTGTGAGAGCCTTTGTAAAGATGTCTGCAACTTGATCATCTGTTGAACAGTATTGCACTTCAAGAACATGGTCATGAATGAGCTTTCTGATGAAGTGCATGTGCAGTTCAATGTGTTTGTTGCGCTGATGTTGAACTGGATCTTTGCATAGTTGAATGGCACTTTGATTATCACACCAAAGTGTAGTCGGATGCTGCTGCTCAAAGCCAAACTCTGATAGGATCTGACGAAGCCACAAGGCTTCCTTACTAGCTTCTACAGCACCACGATACTCTGCTTCTACTGACGAAAGAGAAATGGCACCATGTTTCTTACAAGCCCATGTAATAGGTCCTGAACCAAGAGTGAACACATAACTGACAGTAGACTTCCGATCATCAGGGTCACCAGCCCAATCAGAATCAGTGAAACCAACCAATAGAGGAGTTGCTTCGACACTGTAATGAATCCCAAACTGAACTGTACCTCAAACATAACGAAGTATTCTTTTAGCTGCTTTCTAATGACTTTCACGTGGGTTTTGCATAAACCGACCAACAAGGCCAACAGCAAAGGAAAGGTCAGGACGAGTATGGGTTAGATACAAGAGTTTTCCTACAAGTTGACGGTATAAGGTAGCATCAACTTCAGGAGAAGTACAAGTGACTGAAAGTTTGACTCCAGATTGAAAGGGACAAGGGGCTGGCTTACAGTCTTCCATGTGAAAATGACGTAGAATATCACAAGCATACTTGGACTGGGAAAGATAAATACCTTCCTTGGATTGCAAGACTTGAAGACCGAGAAAATAGTGTAAGTGTCCTAAGTCTGTCATTTCAAATTTCTTTTTAAGGCTGGAGTTCACATGGTTTATAAGGTTGGGATCACTACCAGTGAGGATAAGATCATCAACATAAATAAAAAGAATGATAAGAGACTTGCCCACTTTATTGGTGTAGACAGTATTGTCAGAATGACACCTAGAAAAGCCAAATTCTAAAAGAAAGCTATCCATTTTGGCATACCAAGCCCGAGGAGCTTGCTTGAGACCATAAAGGGATTTCTTAAGTCGACATACAAGGCTGGAGTCTGTTTGTATGAAGCCAATGGGTTGTTCCATATAGATTTCTTCATGCAAGTCCCCATGCAAGAAGGTAGATTTAACATCCATCTGATGGACTTCCTATTTGAAAGAGGCAGCAAGGGAAAGAACAAGGCGGATAGAGTTCATTTTGGCAACAGGGGAGAATGTTTTAGTGTAGTCAATGCCTTCAACCTGTGAAAAACCCTTAGCAACAAGACGAGCTTTATGTTTATCAACTTTCCCATCTGGTCCATACTTGGTTCTGTAAACCCATTTGCATCTAACAAGTTTTCGTCCCTTTGGTAGAGGAACAAGATCCCATGTATCATTTGCCAATAATGAATGATATTCTTCGTTCATAGCTGCTTCCCAATCTGGATGGCCTGAAGCTTCTGCAAAAGTGTCAGGATCATAATTCACTGGAGCTTGAGCCTTTAAAGAAGAGGCTCTTTCAAACTGAGAACGTGTGCGTCGTTGCTCTGTAGGATCACCGGCAAGATCACCTGTTGCATCCCGAGTAGTACGGACCCATCTTGGAAGCTGAGGAGCTGAAGGAGGATCCTGAGAAGGTGGGGGAGGATTGTCATCCTCACTTTCATCATCTGAAGAAGAAATGTTTTCAAAAGTAGAAGAGATAGGAAGAGATGGCACATCCGCCGGACAAGGCTCGCAGGCCAATATATTTTCAGCAAATTTTACATCTCTTCTAATGATAACATTTTTGGACTTAAAGGGAATAAGTTTATAGCCTTTGACATCTTCAGAATATCCAACAAAAGTACATTTTTCACTCTTAGGTTCTAAAGCTTTATGCTTTTCATCTGGAATATGGGCCCATGCTTCACTTCCAAAAACACGAAAGTGACTTACATCTGGTTTAATTGAACTCCATGCTTCTTCTAGAGTGATATTCTTTAGAACCTTAGTAGGAGTGCGATTTATTATATAATTTGCACAGTTAATTGCTTATGCCCAAAAACTAAGACCAAGTCCTTTAGATTGTAGCATACAATTAGCCATTTCCTTTAAGGTGCGATTCTTCCTTTCAGCTACACCATTTTGTTGTGGAGTATATGGAACAGTATGTTGCATTTGAATTCCATTCTCAGTGCAAAAGTTGATGAATGTGTTTTTAACATATTCTCTGCCATTATCAATTCTTAACTTAAGAATTTGATGTCCAGATTGTTTTTCAACAAAGGCCTTGAAGGCCAAAAATGTGTTAAATACTTCACTCTTGAGTTTTAAGAAGTATACCCAAGTGCGTATGGAGAAATCATCAATGAAAGTTAAGAAATACTTGTAGCCAGAGAATGAAACAACTGGAAGTGGACCACATAAATCACTATGCACAAGCTGTAAAGGGGCTGAGGCGTGCCAAGAGGCACGTTTTTCAAAACTATCCCGATGATGTTTTCCGAGTACACATCCAGGGACCGGAACAAACACCATCTCTGCAAGATACCATTGGAAGACCTGTCACCATATTTTCTTTACATAGATTCTGAAGGGAGCAATAGTTTAAGTGACCAAATCACTCATGCCAAAGTTTGCTCACTTCATCATTATGAGCAACAAATACCGAGGGAAGTTTTGATGACCCAAAGTTGTGAAACTTATACAACCTTGTAGAATCATCATCAATTCCAGTAGCTATGAATGAAGAATATCGTTCATTATTGGCAAATGATACATGGGATCTTGTTCCTCTACCAAAGGGACGAAAACTTGCTAGATGCAAATGGGTTTACAGAACCAAGTATGGACCAGATGGGAAAGTTGATAAACATAAAGCTTGTCTTGTTGCTAAGGGTTTTTCACAAGTTGAAGGCATTGACTATACTGAAACCTTCTCCCCTGTTGCCAAAATGAACTCTATCCGCCTTGTTCTTTCCCTTGCTGCCTCTTTCAAATGGAAAGTCCATCATATGGATGTTAAATCTGCCTTCTTACATGGGGACTTGCATGAAGAAATCTATATGGAACAACCTATTGGCTTTATACAAACAAACTCCAGCCTTGTATGTCGGCTTAAGAAATCCCTTTATGGTCTCAAGCAAGCCCCTCGAGCTTGGTATGCCAAAATGGATAGCTTTCTTTTAGATACTGGCTTTTCTTAGCATCATTCTTACAATATTGCCTACACCAAGAAAGTGGGTAAGTCTCTTATCATTCTTTTTCTTTATGTTGATGGTCTTATCCTCACTGGTAGTGATCCCAACCTTATAAACCATGTGAAGTCCAGCCTTAAAAAGAAGTTTAAATGACAGACTTAGGACACTTGCATTATTTTCTTGGTCTTCAAGTCTTGCAATCCAAGGAAGGTATTTCCCTTTCCCAGTCCAAGTACACATGTAATCTTCTACGCCATTTTCACATGGAAGACTGTAAGCCAACCCCTTCTCCCTTTCAGTCTGGAGCCAAACTTTCAGTCACTTGTACTTCCCCTGAAGTTGATGCTACCTTATACCGTCAACTTGTAGGAAAACTTTTGTATCTAACTCATACTCGTCCTGAGCTTTCCTTTGTTGTTGGCCTTGTTGCTCGGTTTATGCAAAACCCACATGAAAGTCATTGGAAAGCAGCTAAAAGAATACTTCGTTATGTTTGAGGTACAGTTTAGTTTGGGATTCATTACAGTGCTGAAGCATCTCCTCTATTGGTTGGTTTCACTGATTCCGATTGGGCTGGTGACCCTGATTATCGGAAGTCTATTGCAGGTTATGTGTTCACTCTTGGTTCAGGACCTATTACATGGGCTTGCAAGAAACAAGGTGCCATTTCTCTTTCGTCAGCAGAAGCAGAGTATCGTGGTGTCATAGAAGCTAGTAAGGAAGCCTTGTGGCTTCATCAGATCCTATCAGAGTTTGGCTTTCAGCAGCAGCATCCGACTACACTTTGGTGTGATAATCAAAGTGCCATTCAACTATGCAAAGATCCAATCCAACATCAGCGTAGCAAACACATTGAACTGCACATGCACTTCATCAGAAAGCTCATTCACGACCATGTTCTTGGAGTGCAATATTGTTCAACAGATGATCAAGTTGCAGACATCTTTACAAAGGCTCTCACAGAGGTGAAGTTTACTAAACTTCGATTTATGGTTGGAGTTCAGGAAGTTGTCACTAAGGGGGGATAGGCGCTAGTGCCTCCTTCCTTCTCCTATTGTTTCATATTTGTAAATCCTTCAATCCTATCCCAAGTTGTTCTTAAGGGGGGATGTTAGGATATTCCAACACATAGGAAATAGTTACTTGGTCTAGTGTAGAGTTAGGTAAAGTGTGTTTCTTTACTATGTACTTTTTGTAACTTACAATCCGACGGTCACGATATGTAGTGATCCGACAGTTCATTCTCTCCTCAATATTACCGACACTTGATCCGTGGCTTAACACCCGATTGGTCCATGATCTCTATTTAAAGAGCATGGAGGGTCATTTGTAGGGTAACCATTCATGAGAGAAGCTTATGTAAATTTTTATTCTTTTATTAATAAATTGCCTAAAGTGGCCGCGTTGGCTCAAGGCATGGACTGTTTCCCTCTTTGAGGGTTTAACCACGTGAACAATACTGGTGTATTGATCTGTGATCTGTTTGTGAGCGGTGTCCTTTGGTACTCTGTTTGAGGAACTTACCCTATAAATTCCTACAATGTGTTTACTCTGGGATCCGGTGCTGTCACATGGACTAGTAAGAAGCAGCAGGCAGTGGCTCTCTCCTCGACAGAAGCAGAGTATCGGGGAGCAGTTAAGGCATCTTGTGAGGCAGTTTGGCTTCGACGTATGCTTGCGGATATGCATGTTTCCCATGCAGGTCCTACTCCCTTGTTCTGTGATAATTAGGGAGTGCTCAAACTCACCAAGAATCCAGTCTTCCATGAAAGAATAAAGCATGTGGAAACCCATTGTCACTACATTCGACAGCGTGTTGAAGACGGATCCATTCAGTTGTTGTATGTTCCCACAACGGAGCAGCCAGCGGACATCTTCACCAAGCGCCTTGGTCCTGATAAGTTTGTAAAATTCAGAGGGTCTATAGGTGTCGTAAATAGATTGAGCATTAAGGGAGGGTATTAGAATAATGTTATTTTAGTGTTTAATGCTCATTTATGTATTTTATGCGGATAAGATCATCTGTGATCTTATTAGTAGTTTCTTATTAGAAACTTGTTGTTTCTGTAAATACATTTGTATTATTTATTGAGCTTCATTACTCATTGTAAATCAATTCAATTCATTGATTGATTATGTGGAAGCCTACTTCTGAAAGATCCGAACCTAAGCAGAGACAGTTGTGACAAAGATTGGTATTCTTCCAAAGTACTTTTTCTTCTTGCTAATCGTTTGTAAAAGGCTTACACTATATTCAAGACATTCGAGCTTTCAGGCTACTCACAAAACAAATGTCAATGGCATCTTCTATCGATATGATTCTAGCTCCTAAGATTCATATCTCTTCATGATAAAAGGTACAGAATAAGTACTGTGACAGTGTCTCCATGTAATACGAACCAGAAATGTACCTGTGAGTCATGACTGAACAAGAACATAACATGCAAGGATCCTAACATACTTTCTTCTACTAATCAAGATCTATGAAGCAACCCAATATAAGAAGACAAACATCTGAGTCTCACTGTGACATTACATGACATCTCACTGTGACATTATAATCTAAGATCTTTTGTGGCACTATATACAAATTCTAAAGTTGTTTACGCAAGGGACAAAAGGGACAGAAAATCGGAAGTACATTCTTGTAAACTATTATGGATAGTGACTGAAAATCGGAAGTAATTCTCTGCAGGAAGCACTTCTCTAAGGCACTGTATACGAGGACCTGAAGAATAGTATAGTGACATCACAGTGTGATCCTTTATTGATGCAAAGTCCTGAACTAAAACGACCATAGAAGTTGTAATCTTGAAAACTACTAAAAAAATATCCATGAGGCAGCTATACCATACAGAGATATTGCAGAGTTTGTTATATTGTTGGACAACAGTTTGGGATATGTATAAAGGCTTGATGCACCTCAAGAATCAAAAGAAATCTTGCAGCAGATAAAAGACCTATGGCACTTCTGAAGACCGAGACTGAAAGAACTGTATGCATAGCGTCCATAAGATGTCTTCCTAGATATCCAAGCTCAAATCTATGAACTATAATATCAAATTTGATTTCTGAGACATCATGCATATTGAAAATGTTTGTCCCAAATTACAGAAGATGCATCTTAGCTAGACATACAAATAAAAAAAGCGTGTCCCATGAATCCAGGAAGCAATACCAAGTTCTACCTTATCACAACCAATGCCAAGCAATCAAAGTACATCTAAACATGGGAAAGCCAAATGAGGTAAAGTCAGGTATAATCACCTGCTTGGGCCACAATGAAGATAATGAACTCCGAAGTTCCATTCGTCTCTTCGACACTTCCTGCATACTCTCCAATAGTTTCACTTCATATTGCTTCTTCTGATTCAATGAAGATTCCAATCTATCCAAAAATCTGAAATTTAAAACAGATGAGTATATCAATATCCAATCAGCAAACAATTTGTGCTTACAAAATCCATTTTAATACACTAAAGAAATTTAAGATTTGAAGTGTAGGGAATTCATCAGTGACGTATTTGTGAGATGGCTAGCAATGGAAGCATCCACTGCTAGTATACGAGGAATTGATATATTGTGATGGTCAGAAACATAAAATAAAATGGCCTTATGAGATTATTTCTTACAATGATCAATCCATAGATTAAATTCCGAATCCTCTTCAACTAAGAACTTTCTTCAAACTGTAGCATTTCACTCACAAAACAAAAACACAATTAAAAAATAATCTTGGAGACACTCCAACTTAGCCAGTTGCTCACGAAATGGATAAAGAACTTGAATATAGAACAAGACATTAAATCATGGCCGTAACAATGCAAGGTGAATTGGATGGTGCATCAAGCAACTCATAGGCCAACAAAAAAAGAAGAATATTTGGAAGCCTTCGCCAGGAATTTAGACAAAGAGGGAGGCCCTGGAAACAGACAAGAAGCTACATTAATGTCCACGTGGGACCAAAATCAGTCAATTAAACTGGAAAAGAATTAAAGTAAAAGGTAGTTTAGGAGTGCTTCAGCCATCTCAAAAGCAACAAGCAAAACCAAAGTAATCAGGAAAGGATATCTCCATGAAGGATACAATCATATCCCAAAACAACAGCCGGAAAACCCTAGGCAGAACTTCAAGCTATATGGTTCCAACTTCCAAATGATCTAATAAACATAAACACCCCCCCCCCCCCCCCCCCCCCACCCCCCACCCCCACCCAACCACCCACATCCACTACCACCCCCCTCATCTAGGGGGAAATTGGTGGGCATTGGATCCCATTCTGCAATCCTGAGGGATTTCTTAGTATATATTGAATGTGTGAACCTGTACAAGGGAAGTGCTTATGGTCTCTCTGATCAGATCAGAAAATGTAAAGTAACAAGGAAAAGTTATCCAAAGGTGTAAAGTAGTAAGGTCCAAAATTACGGGTGACAAACCCCAGGCAAAGTTGAATATCCAACATCCCACAACAATGTACGATTCTTTTTCAGCTTCATATCTATAAGATTTTTGAGTCATGTTGTTATGAATATAATATATATAAAAATAACGTAAATATAAATAATAATAAACAATCATAATAATGATTAATTAGTGATTAGTATAGAAAAGGCATGTCTCTAAGGACATGACCATTCATAAAGGAGCACCTGCCTAGGTATATAAGCGGGCCCTCATTTGTAACAATCTCATCATCATATTCTCATTCATATATATATATTTGGTATCAAAGTCGTGTTCTCCGATCTCGACCTTTGGCTATTAAGTCTTCGTCAACCTTGTTGTTGTCGCAATTGAAGCGTTTTGCTACACAAAGTTTTGGAGTTCCTCCATTCTCCCCTTAGGCCTTTGGCCATTTAAAAAAGAATATATAAGAAAAAAGAAAAAAAGAAAAAATAGTATATATATATATATATGGGAATTAAAAAGAAGGGTTAAAAAATGTCAAATTATAAAAAAGGAAAGTATGTATAAAAAAAATATATATATATATATATATATATATATATATATATATATATAAAAAAAAAAAAAAAAAAAAAAAAAAAAAAATATAATATTTTATTAAAAAAATAAAAAAACCGATATATAAAAAAAAAAAAAAAAAAAAAAAAATATATATATATATATAAAAAAAAAAAAAAAAAATAAAAAAATATAAAAATAAAAAAAAAAAAAATATATATAAAAAAAATATATATATATATATATATATATATATATATATATATATATAATAAAATAAAATAAAAAAAGAATTAAAGAATATATTATTTTAAGAAAAAATTAGAAAGACGGTTATATAAAAAATAATAAAATATAAAAATAAAAAAGCCACCAAAAAAGGAATGTAGTCGTAGCCCCGCCCCCACCACACAAACAGACACCATGCTACACTCAGTACTATTTTGTCGCCATTATATTTGTCATTGAACAACTCCACCCCCATCACCTCCTCCGATAAGCCACCACCATTGCCACTCGATTTCTCCAGAAGCCGCAAATCTCTTCCACAAGTCGATGTTGTCGTAACCTTGTTTTGCAGTTGTTGTTGCTGTCAAATTAAATCTGCCTCGTTTGTCTATCGTATTGTATCACCAACATCCACCAATGTCGTCCATCTCTGCGCTTTGGATCAATCAGTTTAGCACATTGTACTATGTGTGCTTGGGGTTATCTATTTACATCAATTGGTTTGTACTGATACATACAGTCACACCCATTGAAACCCGGTCCAGATCTTTATTAATATCAAAAACCTTGAAATAGGGTAACACCATATAATCACTCCTTAAGAAAGGAGAACACTCCACAAGCCATATGCTTGTTCATACAATATTCCTTCACATCTCTCCATGGGAGACTCTAGCCTCTATATAGGCCTCATATATACAATACCATGGGTCATTACCATGGTTTTCTCAATACCATATATCTAATACAATAGGCTTATTACATTATTGCTAACTATTTGTGGTCTCTTACATGATGCGGGTTAGCCACTTTATTTATTAACTATAGCCCATCCCATTATTACATTATTTCCTTGGGTACCTCCCTTTGTACCCCATACTATCCCCCTAGGTATACTACATTCCACCCCCCTTAAACATGTTTCATCCCCGAAACATAAGAAGAACACAAATAATAAGATTTACTCAAAAGAGTAGTCCACTAGTACCATGCACATGCATCTAGCCATCCCAGAGACGGGTGATTACTCGATCTAGCCAGTGCCTCACTCGCTTGAGATGGGAGTTGATCCTGGCAATTCCTCTATGTTGATGTGTTGTGAGTGGATTGTCGCACTTCTTTCTCTGTCATGTAGGGTTTGTTGTTCTTGTTGTTGATTTGTTGCCATCTTGTTGGTTGTTTTCTTGCTGGGTGATGTGGGTGGTGATATGTTGAAGTTTTAATCAATGGTGTATCTTGCTTTAATTCACCACCTAATTGAGCATGATTGGTATCTGGTACATGTTGTGGCGCCTACTATTGTTTCTTATCTTCCAGTATTACTTCAACCACGGATTCCTCATCTGATGTGTTAGTCCCTGGAACATCTTTTGCATGAGCCTCCTTGGATTCTACCTGTTTATTGACGGAAATATCCTATAATGTAATTTTCTTCTTTTTATACCAGAGCTTCAAGAATTTCTTCTGCACATTAATATTGATAGTACCAACAGATTCCATCTAAGGGTGTCCCAAAACGACGTCCACATTAGCCATATCTGAAGAATAAAAATCAGAATGCAATACATACTTGTCCATAGAAATCTTCAAATCTTTATAAACTTGCACCTCCTCATTATTAACTTGTGTGTGCTCCATTTGTTTGGCTGGTACTTACAACTAGGATTGATAGACACAATTATCTTCTCTTTCTGAATACATCCATGAACCTGTAATAAGGAGATACCATCAGAAAATAACCCCTTACATGTCTCATTCTCCTGTTTTCTAGCATGAGACCATTTGTCTAAAAGGACTTTTTCAAACTCTTCATCAGAAAGGCTTAAATGCTTCTAGCAGTCAGGTGATTTCCACCATATGGCAGCCTCACCTCTAAACTTAAACCATGCCAAAGGTCGCCAAAATTGCCCAACTTTTCACTTTGCCCATTTTATGAATTCTTCAATAGTAGGGCCATCATCTTTTCCTGTAAAAATAAATTCTTGCTAGGTTTTTTGGTTTCCTTCTTTCTAGTATGAGACTATTTGTCCAAAAATAGTTTTTCAATTTCGTCAGCACAACATAACTTCAGAATCTCACTATCAAGTGATTTCCACCATATAGCAGCGTCGTCTTTCAAATAATACCCTATTTTGTCCTTCCAACACCATGGGAAGTCACACTTCTGAGATTCTATAAAAGTTTCAATAGTTGGCCCATCATTTTTTCCTGTAAAAAACATCTTGCTAGAAGCCATGAAGAGGGTTTTGAAAAAAAATCACTTACTTGGCGAAAATTTAAAATGGCCATTGTTCAGTTAATATTGCCCAGAATCCTTATTATGACCTGTTTTCGGAAATGGAACAGCCATTCTGCATCATTCCATGTGATACAAATCCCGATCTAGGCACTCTGGAATTTCAGATTCGCGCTGCACTATCCCGCCGTCACAAAAAATTCTAAAAAAACGCTGATTTTAAATCAGCGATATCTCCCTCATCCAAACTCCAATTCGACTGATTTTTTTTCAAATTCGGTAATTTTTCAAGAAGATCTCAGATCTATAATTAGTTTCTCAAAGTTCCCCACAAAAATGACAAAAATTAACTGGAGATAAGCCGTCCACGAATTTTCGTCAAAAAAATCTGCAACACAGCGGATTTTTAAATCAGTGATATCTCCCTCATCCAGACTCCGATTCGGCCAATTTCTTTTTACTTTGGGTATTTTTTCACAAAGAATCCAGATCTGCAATTTGATTCTGCAAATTTTGCACCAAAATTTCAGATCTGATTTGCAAACTCGCCACACCAAAAATTTCCCAAAAAAAAAAAAAAAATCTCTCTGCTTACCCAAGAAAGTGCTCTGATACCACTTGTAATAGATAAACTCCAGATCTTTATTAATATCAAAACCCTTGAGGTACGGTAACACCGTACAATTACTCCTTAAGAAAGGAGAACACTCCACAAGCCATATGCTTGTTCATACAATATTTCTTCACATCTCTCCATGGAGAGACTCTAGCCTCTATATAGGCCTCATACATACAATGCCATGGCTCATTACCATGGTTCTCTCAATACCATATATCTAATACAATAGGCTTATTACATTATTGCTAACTATTTGTGGTCCCTTACATGATGCGGTTAACCACTTTATTTATTAACTATGGCCCATCCCATTATTACATTATTTCTTTGGGTACCTCCCTTTGTACTCCATACTATCCCCCCTAGGTATACTACACAATGAATCACTTGTAATAGATCTGACCTGCAAATATATGATAATAGAAATATACCCAGAAATAACAAGATTGATCCAATAATATAACATGAAAATGCTTCTCTTTATTGATCAAACCCTTGAGGTAGGGCAACACCATACAATCACTCCTTAAGGAAGGAGAACACTCCACAAGCCATATGCTTTGCCAATACAATAATCCTTCACATCTCTCCATGGGGAGACTCTAGCCTCTATATAGGCCTCATACATATAATACCATGGGTCATTACCTTGGTTCTCCCAATACCATATATCTAATACAATGGGCTTATTACATTATTGCTAACTACTTGTGGTCCCTTACATGATGTGGGTTAACCACTTTATTTATTAACTATGGCCCATCCTATTATTACATTATTTTCTTGGGTACCTCCCTCTGTACCCCATACTATCCCCCCTAGGTATACTACACGATGAATTCGATGAATAAAAAACAATATGACATAAGAAATCTACAACTAAGTATTGGAGACTATATTTTTGTCTCGCAATTCATTGTTAAAACCTTGTTTTGTGACAATAGTGATATAATTATGGGTTCGACCAAGATGGAATCACTACGGTCCTTCATTGTAAATACAAATAAGTTCTTGACGTTTTCCTACCAAAAGAAAAAAATAACACTATAGGATGTTACATTTAAGTCAAATTCAATAACACCAGAAGACGTAAAAGATATCTCAAAAGTAATTCTTCAAGAAAACCAGAAGTCAAAGCAAAATATGCAAAAGGAAGTTGAAAAGATTATCGTAGGCAAAAAAGAAGAAGTTAATCGCCTCAAGGAGAATAGTGAAAAATCATTGACGCAAATTAAGAAGCTTAAGAAGGACATGAAGTCGTTGGAAAAAAAGGTACAACAGTTTATCGAGAAGGAAACAACGAAACCTTCAAATGTGGAAATTCAAGTTCAAGTTCAAGAAATAAATACAGATCCCATTAACTTCACAGCTTAGACAAGTCCAAACTTGATTGAAGCCAAAACATACCCAGATGTTGTAGTTCAATAGATGAAAATTCCAAGCAAAGATTCTACAACCAACTCAATGACATCAATACTTCAAATAAATCAAGAAATCGCCAAGACAGGACAAGGGGAAGTCAGATCACAAGAACTCCCTATCAACACCCAAACCATAAAAGCAAACATCTCAACCAATCTACAGATCCATATCACTAGTGAAAAATCATTGACGCAAATTAAGAAGCTTAAGAAGGACAATAAGTCATTGGAAAACAAGTTACAACAGTTTATCGGGATGGAAGCGTCGAAATCTTCAAATGTGGAAATTCAAGTTGAAGAAAAGGAAACAAATACAGATCCCATTAACTTCACAACTCATACAAGTCCAAACCCAATTGAAGCCAAAACATACTTAGATGTTGTAGTTCAATAGATGAAAATTCCAAGCAAAGATTCTACAACCAACTCAACGACATCAATACCTCAAATAAATCAAGAAATCACCACAAAAAGGACAAGGGGAAGTCAGATCACAAGAACTCCCTATCAACACCCAAACCATAAAAGCAGACAACTCAACCAGTCAACAGATCCATATCACCAGTGAAAAATCATTGACACAAATTAAGAAGCTTAAGAAGGACAATAAGTCGTTGGAAAACAAGGTACAACAGTTTATCGAGAAGGAAGGGTCGAAATCTTCAAATGTGGAAATTCAAGTTGAAGAAAAGTAAACAAATACAGATCCCATTAACTTCACAGCTCAAACAAGTCCAAACCCGATTGAAGCCAAAACATACTCAAATGTTGTAGTTTAAACAATGAAAATTCCAAGCGAAAATTCTACAACCAACTCAACAACATCAATACCTCAAATAAATTAAGAAATCGCCACAAACAGGATAAGGGGAAGTTAGACCACAAGAACTCCCTATCGTCACCCAAACCATAAAAGCAGACATCTCAACCAATTTACAGATCCATATGACTCAGACCAGAGACAAGTGACTTATGCTCCAAGGAATATTGATGTCACCAAAATTCAGTCTTATAATATAAATTCATCTGAAATATCCAATAACCGCAAGATTCTGCAGAAGAATGATTTAGGATGGTTAGATCCCTTCTCAGTTCAACAAATTTGTCTATCACTCAAAGGATCCTATCATCTTGTATCAATGAAGATGACGAATCGAAGAATTTTGAAAGATGCGAAGAGATTACAAGACAAAAAAGCAAATGACATGCCTTAATAGCAATAAGCTTTGAGGACAAATATTTTCTGAAGAGGAAGGCAACGTTACGAATATAATATATATAAAAATAATGTAAATATAAATAATAATAAACAATCATAATAATGATTAACTAGTGATTAGTATAGAAGAGGTATATCTCTAAAGACATGACCGTTCATGAAATGGTATTTGCCTAGGCATATAAGCAAACCCTCATTTGTAACAATCTCATTATATTTTCATTCATATATATATATATATATGAGAATATGATGATGAGATTGTTACAAATGGATATCTTTATATTTCAAGCGTTCTGGAGTATTTAACTCGTGTTGTACGAACTTTCTTCGTAACACATGCATTTGTGTCCTCGTGTCCATTTGTCTCCACATCACCTACAATCGCTTTTTTTCATCGTGAATAAGTCTTATCAAATTTCTTTTTCTCTACAGACTTTTCCTTACGTGTTGCATCTTCCATAGTTGTAATAGCATGTAGCTTTAGCTCATTATTAATGTGTAGCTTAAGTTTAATGATGTAAGATTCAACTAAACAACCTGTTGACAATCCAGGTACTCTTGAAGCTAGTACTACCCATTCACGTGTAAATTTATCCACACTTCCCTTTTGTTGAAGCCTAGTGAGTTCTGTGAAAAAAATATTCTTCTTTGATACCTTGGAATCCTTTAAAGAATTCATCTTTAAATTTACTCTAATTTATTGAATATCTTGATTTTTTCCACTACATGTACCCCTCTAGTTGCATGGATGCATATCTGATTTTTTCATCGTCATTAGATATGCAATAAAATATTCTTCTATTTTGTTAAACAAAGCCACACATTGTTTTTCATTCCCATCAAATTTTGGCAATTCAAGTTTTGCTCCTGGGGGGCATGCAAAGATTCATTGGTTATATGTTAGGAACTCATTACAAACTATCATGCCATGAGGAGCTATATTTAATTGTGAATTTGGTGTTAGATGAGTTTGGAGGTATATTTATTTGTAGTTTTGGTGTTTTAGACGAGCTCGGACGGTTTGAAGTTTGAAGTATTTGACGAATTTTGTTGTGAAATGGTTATGTTTTGAGATCTGTCAAGATTTGTGATGTGGTCCTTTAATTCAGTGTAATGGTTTTTAATTCAGCGTGATCTTTATTGACCTTCGCAACTTAAATTTGCTAAGGTAATGTGATTCTGAGTGATCAAGTACCTTAGCTCTGCTTGATCTTTTTGTAATATATCGTGATTCTGATAAATCTGTATTTGTAACAGATGATGCTTCTCCATTAACTAATTCTAGAGTGTCGCAAGTGTTTCTTCTTTCTGATCCTGTTGTTGTTGTTGTTGTTGTTCGTTAATAGTCATTTTCCTAGTCACCAATGAGGTTTTACGAACAATTTTGACCGCAATTTAAATACAGATTTGTAGGGCCAACTATTAAATTTGTTGCATAGTTCCTTGCTTTAACTTGTACGGTTCTCTAATCAATTGCTCAATTTTTAAAAAATGTACATCCTTCGATTAATCCTAATCATACTGATGATTTTAATGAATTATTATTTAATTAATTAATTTGTATGGGGACATGGCCCTACAATTTGTATGGGTACTATGACTACATGAGAATTAAATTTGGTGGTTGTATGAAATTTGAATTGGCAGCTATATGAGATGTCTGTATGGAATTAACAGTATGACTAAGAACAGGGGTGGCAGCAGCAATTGATGGCAATGATACAACATTTATGGTAGGAATGTATGATGGCATCACTGGTACAACAATTCTGGTATAAATGAATGGCAACAACAGAGGCACAAAACAATGGCACAATCAATAAACGGGTGTGTAGATGACTGTGTATAGAAATAGCAATGCTAATGTACAATCAAGGATGGTAATCATATGGAATCGTAGTGCCTCTGATACTAGATGTTACAACACATTTTTTATGTGCTCGATAAAGTACCTAACATATAATGATTTTTAAATAAGATGTCTTTTTACAAGAATGAAGACCCTCATAAATATAACTAAAAGAGGTGCCTTGGGGCCTAATACTGCAAACTCTAGCACACTAGTGCAAAGCCTCACTCAGCAATATATATTGAGAGCAACAATGGGAGAGTTACCACTGTCACCTCAGTAACTACTTGCCTCATTTTTGTGGTTGGATAAAATCCCCACAAGGGAGGCTTCTCCAGTCGATCTCAGGGATCTAGTAACCCAAATGGACTTTAGGCTAAATGCGCCCTAAGGGTTCGACAACAAGATTCACCCAACAACAAATATGCAATGATTAGGGTTTTAGATGATTAAGGTATAATTTCAAGGGAGCTAGTTTAAAGGTCCCTATTGCTAAATCTAAAGGGTTTAGTGTGACCAATAGATGTTGAAATAGGTTCCCAAACAAATGCAATCAAAAAATTACACTTGATTTTAGTATTATAAACTAGGGTTTTTAAAAAAAAATCACAACATACAAATATTTTATAATAGTAATAAGAAAACAACCCTAGAATCTATGATGAACAAGAGTAAAATTAGTGTTGATTAATGAGTAAACGGGAGAATAAATTACAGCACTTTTTGATGGATGAAAACACATAACAGCAAAAAAACCCCTAGATGTCAACCTTAATTTATGGTTGAAAATGCATGTAAAATGATATTTTCACTTTTATGAATGAATGCATACAAGCCCAAACCTTAAGACATGTTACTAATCACACTAGTAGGGTTGCTAAGGTCTTGTTAACCCTTATAGTAGAAAGGGTACATATATATTAATTGCATCATTTTTCACGCCATTGTAAACCCAATTTCACAAATTAAATCCTTGTAACAACCATGTGAGGCCCTATATTAGGTGTCCTAAACCTTGTTTGGTCAGGCCATGGTCTATCCCTTTGAGTTCATCTCTGTTCCTTTCATCCTAGATAGGATTGGAGGACCTCAAATGGGCTTACTTGGACTCAAGATTTTACAAGAGCCTTGTTTTTGTAGGGGTGAATGTAGGGGTTAGTCCAACCCATGTCGGGTGCACCTATGTCTTATGGTTTACCACATGGTTATAAGTCTACTGAGTCTATAGATGGCATTAGCTTTGGTTTAGTATCGATCAGATGTTTCTCATACATGACAGTTTCATAGTTAGCAACACGTCACACTTCCCAAGGAAATTCAAGTTTCCCATTGCAAAGTGGTCCCTAGAGTCAAAAAGTCCACTTCGTACTAGATTGCATAGTTGGATGAGAGCATGGCATGCCATGTGGAATTTTCCCAATTGGTGAAGGCATGCTCAAGTTAGGTTGGTCAAATCTTATAAACAAGTGTTAGAGGTTTTCAGGAAACAGAATAGGGGCAGTGTTAGGAAATTTTTTATACACATTACATCAAAAGTGGTCTACGAAAGAGGGACAAATCCTATGTTTCAGTTTCTCAAGTATTTCAACATCAATAGAGATCTCTTGTTTAGGTGAGATAAGGTAGCTTTGACTAGGATGATGTGGCAGTACATTGGACTTTTGGAACCAATAGGGCTTATGACAGGTTATTACATGGAAAATAGTACCCTAATCAAGTGGAAAACTCGGGCAAATCTTTGAACACTCTTAATATTCATCTATGGATTGCATTGATTGGAAGCTCCAATGATCAAGAAGCCCAAGAAGGATGAGAAGCTCCAGCAATGTGGTCATGATGCCCCTGGTGAAGAACTTGGATGAGAAGCTCAATAAAATGGCAAGCGAGACCATCATCAGTTGATAAAGCTCGTCATGTCGATTCCAACAATAGCTGGCGTGCCTAATAACTCCTCACGATTGAGGAGATATACCTTGTCAAAGTTGGTGCCCCAAAAATGTGCTCATGGTGCCCTAATTGATGATTAAAGACAATTGTATGATTGAACGAATTTGGCATTAATAGTTTAAATCTTTTTGGATGATTTGTGTGGGTCTTGGGTTGTTCAATCAGCCCTCCAAATAAGGCATAACCTAACACAAATCGGCTAGCTAAGGAGGATTACATCAAGGTTTTTTTATTGAGGAAATAATTCTAAATATTAAAATTTAGGCTCGGTCCATATTTGATGGAACAAACAAGGATCGTTCTTCAAGTTAAATACTCCAGAAAACTTGGAATATGTAGATCTCCATTTAGGATACAAAAATATATATTAAAAATGTATGAATGAGAATAATATTACAAATGAAATTGAGGGACTGCTTATATACCCTAGGCAGGTGTCCCTTTATGAACAGTCATGTCTCCTTAGACATGCGTCTTTGTTTAACTAATTATTATTTAATTACATATTATTATGATTATTATTTATTACTTTTACATAAATTATATTCATAACATTGTCTTCCTCCTCAAAAAGCTTTGTCCTCAAAGCTCACTGATGAGAAGGCTTGATCTCTTTTATGTTTCAAATGTCTTCTCATCTCGGAATTGTCGTCTTTGTTGATACAAGTTGATATGATCCTTGGAATGATATATAAAATTGTTGCACAGAGGAAGGATCTGACCATCCTAAATTAATTGTCTGTGGGATCTTTCAATTACTAGAAACTTGTGATGATTTATTATCATTGAACTGAGTTGTTCGCACTTCAGTATCTGTCAGAACATAAGTTTGTTGTTTATGTTCTAAGTGATATGGATTCGTAGAGTGATTGAGATGTCTATTCTTGTGATTCAAATGTAGATAAAGAGTTATTTTGGTTTGTCCTTTCCTTTTCATGTGTGGCAAGACTCTGATTCACTTCAGGTTTCGATGTCATCAAGTTGGTTACGAAACCTTCGTTTGAAATTTTCATCATCTGAATTGCAACATGTGAGTGTATTTTTCCTTCAACTAACTTATCCTCTTCTTGAGTTGTGGTATCTGTTGTAACTTATTTTTACCCTAGTTGTTTTTTACTTTTGTAACAAAAAGAAAAATGAAAAATAAGAAAAAAGAAAAAGAAAAAAATAGAAAAGAAAGAAAAGAAAATCAGAAAAAGAAATAAAGAAAAAAAAAGTCAAAAGAAAAGAATAAAAAAGGGGATATAAAAAATATATATATATAAAATAAATACAATAAAATCCCCAAAGCCACGAGCAAGTCAAAATGTCGCATTGTTTTTATATGATTATTATTTTAATCCTTGCCATTTTACCAAAAGATTATAAGTTTAATTTGCAAATAAAGTGGATTTGACATCTTGCCGTGTTGCGATAAAATTCAAATTGAAACCAACAGACGAGATCATCCCCGCCCGCATCAACGGCAGGGGATGAGTTCGGAACACCCCCGAACCATCAGAGTTTAACGAGGGGGGGCCGCCGGGGGGGCGGTGGGCAGGGTCCAAGAATTTGTTTCTAGTTTACCGCTCCCTCATACGTGGCGCCTCCTCAGCAACTTTGGGACCCCCCTCTCCTAAACCGCTAACCGCCCACTCCCCTCTGAAAACCACTTCCCACTCCCACGCCTATTCACACTTCACCACTTGTCCTCTTCCTATTTGCCCACTCCAGTTATTCGTTATACATTTAATTCCTCCCACCAAACATTCATATAACTGTTCAACCATTAATTTTTCATGCCAACGTCTAATTCTTCAATTTGACGTGCCTAAAAATGGTTATAACTTCTTCAACCATTCGAATTCCCTCTTTTAAAAGACACATATCCCCTTTCACCATTCCAGTTCCCAGCATTACCAGCGCAACTCTGAATTCTACCAATCGCACAGTCGCTGATCTTCATACACCAATAATCGACAATTATCTGGGAATTCAGTAACCTCAACCTGTAATTTCCTATTTACGATGTCTTTGTCTAAAGGAAAATCGAAATTAGTAGTAGAGAGACCTACGCTACCTTCTATAGTTAACCTAGATGAGCTTCCCCAGGTAGATATGCAGTATAAAATTTCAAAAACCCAATGTGAGTTCGATCTTTATGAACTTCACAATTGAGCAAACCAGAAGTTTCTTGATGTCAATGATGAATTGAGCATTTGGGAGTCTTTCCTTCCCCAATTCGTTTCCATGCCCATATCTTCCCTGAATTTGTTATCTGGTGTCATCTCAGATATCTTCCTAGTCAGATGCCTGTAATTGCCCAAAATAATGAAGTTTTATTTGCTATTACTCCTGAGTCCATATGTCAAGCACTTCAAATCTATCCTTCAACCCCTCTGCACCCTTTTTCTACTAATTCCCTCATGGAAATTTACCAAAAATCACATTTCCTCAGCAAGCCCAAATCTTTGAGCCATTTTTACCTGAGAACTCCAAGCTACCTAGGACCAATCCGCCCTATTCCACTTCAACTTTCCCAGAAATGTCTAGGCAAGTCATCTCTATGGTCGCATCTCTGTTAGGTTACCCTACCGATCAATGGGCCGATGAAGTAATATTAGGATTTCTATCAGTGTTCTCTGAGGGTAATAAGCCCTCATTGATTTTCAACTACATTCAGTTTTTGGCAGACTGTATTCATGATCAGTTTTTAAAGTTTTCAACTTAAGGTGCTTTCAAACATCAATTAGTTCTTGTGTATTTACTTTTATTCCATCAAGCAGATAGGTTTAAATTTCCATTGCAGAAGTATGATGCACAAGGAAAGCCTCAGTCCGTCATTCACTGGACTTCCTTGGTAAGGAAGAACATAGAAGAATATTCCTTCAGTGATTATGTAAATCAATTTTTGCATATGTCGTTATGTCTTCTCAGCACTGATGTTATACCAAGGATTTCAACTGAAATCAGAAGAATTCTGCACCTTATTGAGCAAGCCAAAATTGGAGACTGGTACCTTTACCAGAATTATACAGAAATCAGAATATATGGGTGTGAACTTCCTCCCTACATGTTACCAGTATTTGTGCCAACTAGGATATTTGCCTTGGAATACATCAGGCAAATAATGAACATGCATGATTTGTATTTTGTATCCAGAAAACAGAAAACCCAATTCACGTTGAAGGCACAGATTGGCCCCTTCATTGTCAAGACTAGGGTAGCAGCGAAGGAAGCAGATATTTTATTAAAGCAAATGAAATTCAAATCGAGCTTTACCTGGTCCTATGATCCCTTGGGGATTATTTCAAAATTGAGAGTTGAGCATAAAACAACTCCATATGTACATACAGCCAGGCCAGAGATAAAACAGTATGCAAATCAAAAAGAGTGGCAAGAGAATACATTATAGGAAGCTGAAGAACAAATTGTTAGTCAAACATCTTCACAAACTCCAGTTCCTCAAGAAAAAGAAACCAAAAGACCAAGAGAAATTTTGTCTCCTACAGACTCAGAAACTCAAGCTATAGGTTTCACATATTTCAAAAGGAGAAAGAAAGCAAACACTAATCAAGATCTTCAAAGGATAAGAGTTCACAGGAGTAAGCAACAATGGTATTGTTAGGTTTCCCCACCACTTCTTTTCCACATATTGAAGAAATTACAAATTCTCCTATATCTTCTGTTTCTCATGATTCAACGCAGCAAATAATTTTGCTAGATACAGAGCAATTAAAAAGAAGAATGAAGCATTGAAGGCCACCACTTATTCAGAATTTTGGAAGCAGTCTTCCACTACACAACACAGGCTTCTATCTGCACTTGATACTAAGAAGGGACAGTTCCAATTGTTGATTTGTGTAGCTTGGTAGGTACTCGAAGCCCTAGGGTTCAGGGTTTGGAGAGCAAAGCGCCACAAGGGTCACTTGTGGGCTTGGAACCCAAGGATGGGGTTTTGCACCCAATCATGTTTGGGGACATTCCGAAGGTGCATTTCTACATGTGATGGCATGAAACAATAGAGGGTAGAAAGGAGAATCCAACGCTTCAAGAATCGTCGAATTCTAAGTTGTAGAAGTGGAGAAATGAATTTTTGAAGTTGGCAAATTAATTATTGGTTTTCAAGCCATGCAGGCTTGATGTAAATTACTCCAATAGATGGGTTTCTTCATTAATTCGTTGGAGCCCATCTTTAGGCTATAGAAAGAGGGTGAAGAAATGTGTTTTAGACATCCACTTGTGTAACATTCCTCCAAGGAAAAGAGCTCTGAATTCGGTGGAGAAAAAGAGCCCTAGCCACATCAAGAAAGGGTCAAGGACAGCATGGAGAGGTCTGTGTTTGGAGGCCGAAGTTCTGGGCTCGATTGCGGGCTAAAGGACAAATCTAAGGAGTTGTTTGAGGGTTGTGTTGAGGGTCCAGGTGCTGGGCTACTAGATCGAGACATTACGCTGTTGTTTTGGTGACTGTTTGAGCTTATTTGAGGAGGTCGCAGCTACAGCAAGTTGTTGTGCTAGGCTGCAGGCGTGCTAGCTGGAGGTTAGTTAAGGGTTGTTTAGCGAGGACAGAACCTTAAAAGGATAGTGTGGCATGAGAGGAGCCTCTCTAAGGTAGGCCGCAACCCTTGAGGGCTAGTCTTGCTAACTGTGTGTTGGGTTAAGGGCTGTTGTACATATCCTAACCAGAATTGCAAGAGCAGCAGTGCAAACAATGGTGACAGCAGTGTTTTTATGGAGGATTGTTGGGTCAAAGTGTTGACCAGAATTGGATCGTGACATTGCAGTCTGTTGGTGCCATGTGGATGATCTTCCGAGGAGGTGAAGAGACTTCCTAGGAGCAGAATTGATAGTGACGTGAGTGGGTGCCATTGATCTGATTGGAGGGCAGTGTCTTGGCTACCCAAAGTAGCCCTAGAGCAGCAGACAAGAAGGACATTGTTGATGCATCATTGAGTGAAGTTTGGAGCCTTATGAGTAGCTCTTTAATGGACGAAAGAGGCTACTAGAAGGAAAATTGGAGTTCAGGTATTGGCCAGCCTAGAGAGCAGTTTGATGAGCCCATGTACATGCAGCAAAAGTGACTTGCAACATTGTTAGGTGGCAACCCTCTTGGAGTCTCGATGTGTAGTGGCCTTGATGGACTAAGGCACTACTAGTGAGCAGTACGGGAGCGAAGGACCGACGGGACAAGATACAACATCGAAGTTGCAACAAAGTTTGTTATTGTATCTTGTATACCATAGACTATTGTATTATTCAGATTTGGTTTAATATAACGAAGATTGAGATTGTATAAAATTGTACAATTTTGTTAAAAACTGTGTATATTTGTGCATACGTGATTCACTGCTTTATATTTCCATTGTGCAAAGTAGTTTATGGTTGAGATTCTTGGTTTGGTAGCATCAGTGATTTTAAGACTCTAACCTAGACCCAAGGTCGTGGAAATTCAACACCAATTAGCTTTCTTGGAACCTAAAGTTCCAGTCCCTAAGAGTACAGAAGATTACAAAACATCTATTTTTGCTTTTGACACCAAGCAAATTCACGCCATTGATCAAATTGACCTGCATAAGCAGGCTAGTGAAATGATATACTCTACATTAACAAGTTCAACTATGGCAGCCTCCAAACTGCAAGCTTCTCTAAACAATATTCATACACATTGAAGATGGAGAGAATGTCATCTCTAGTTAAAGATGCCAGAATCAAAGCTCTTGAAGATCTAGTGATCAAGCTAGGATATGATCCTAGTAATATCAAAGTAGCAGAAGAAATGATAAAAAATAAGAATGTTGACATTCAAGCATTGAGGAAGCAACTTAAGATTCCTACTACTGAACATCCACAAGCTAAGGAGGTTGGTTTGATCATGATGGGTCGACACAGGAGCAGAGCATCACCCAGTGGTTCGTATGGGATCCGGGCATTGGGTCTTAGCTGCGTCGGGCCGCCAAATTGGTCCACAGATTTGGATTACTTGAGGGCAAGCAATCTTGGGGTAGGTGGATTGTCATGTCCCCATTTTTGTTCTTCTTCATAGTACAGCCGAGTGGATTTCCAAGGCAGGGGATGGCCAGGTCAATGGAGTAGGTTTATGTCATCAGGGGTCCCGATGGAGTTTTGAGGAGTTCTTTATGGGATTTGATGCCATTCACTTGGCATATTCCATCATTCGCACAGTTTGCCTTTCGTTCCGTCACATTCCGACAACTTTCAAAAATTAGTGTTATTACTTAGCATAACTTAATTAATTATGCTCGAGTTGGCATTCAGGGGAGATTAATTGATCGAACACCTCAGTGTAATAGCTCGTTGGAACTAGAACAAGAAGATCTACAGGATGGGATGATGAGAAGAGACTTCCAGTGGCTAAAGAGAGTATGGTGGTCGATTTGTCATTTTCCCTAGTTAAAAATAACTTTAATTAGTCATTTAATTAAGGAAAATTAATTAATTGGAGAAAAAGGGCCAAAAGTGACGTAAGTGAAATAAAATTAAATTAAAAGGTCACTTGATAAAGTCAATGGAGGAGCTTCTAGAATAATAATAAAATAATAAAATAAGATGCTTCTTGAGGCTTGGAGATCTATCCATGAGATCTATAAAAGAGGAGGAGAAGGCCATTTGGAGACATCTTGGATTTGATGTTGTGTCTTGTATGACAGGTTGAGAAGTTAGAACCTGGTTCTCTACTCCATTTGTAGCCCCAGGACGGAAACCCTCGGGTGATTCAATGAGATTGGGCAAGCACCCATCTCCCCTTGGTGGATTCATTCAGAATCCACAAGTGTAGTGATTGATTTCCTGTTTCAGTTTGGAGGCCGACATTAGCATTATTATCTTGGAGGGTCATTCCCAGCTATTGTATTGGCATCTATTTCTATATAATAACGCTGGATTTTGTTGCTGCATTTCTCATTGTTCTTCATGTTGTGATCTTTTAATGAGATTTGCATGCACTTTATGGGTTTATTGTTTTTATCTGTTTGGGTTTTACATGGCAGTCCTCAGTTGAGTGCATGATAATTCTATGTGAAGTGCTTGTTCCAAATTTTCTTCATTTGGGACATTAAATTCTTAACTTCAAGTTACTAGTTGTTAAATGGTAAAGTTTATAACATAACTACTAGAGTGGGCTTCAATCCACATTAGTCAAGTGCCAAAAAAAATTCCAAAAGGTAATAAATCTTAGGTTAGAAGCTCATCCATTTCCACTCCAATTTTCCATCCATTTGGCCTTCACACCAATAATTTCCACTTCCAATCCTTAACACCATAACCACTCTTGCATTCCACAATGCTTTTGTTGTCGTATTATTTGAAAAAAAAAGTAAAGAACAGATAAAGAAGAAAACATAAAAACAGTTATCAATTAAGAACTTATTCAAGCAAACATGCCAGTGTTAGATATCATTCACATAATAGGGATGCTATTAACACAGAACAAGCCACAAAATTCAAGCAATAAGGATTCATGTTATGTCTATATAATTTAATTCTAGAGAGCTAGAATTCCATAGAACCATCGTACATAGTTCGCCATAGCAAGAGTAAGTGTAATCTTCCAGATTGAAAATTTATAGCAAATAACATATACATGTACAAGGAACAACAACCATAAATAGATACCGCACATGCATATCAAAACACCAGGAAAATAAAGCAAAACAGTTGATCCATTTTATTAATCTCGAGAATGATGAGTACAATGAGTAAGGAAAATGGAACATGGGCTTGCTACAGCAAGCTATGCAAAACCCAAGTGAGACAACTTTGATCTGGAGGAATACTGGCCCAAACTGGTACTGCACACTACCCAAGAAATCACTATTGCTGCTACTAGAATGGGACTGAATATTATGCTGTGAAAATTGCCCAGATCACCCTGAAACTGCAGCCATGGGCTCCACTCCTCATACCCAAAAATACCCAGAAAGAGTTTGGCCCAACTCCAAGCCAAAACGGAACCACAAAGTGACGCAAATTTACTAGCAAATCAACAATACGCATTGCTATAAGAATGAAGATTTTGGGCCCGAATATTCCCTGGAAAATTCTGTAAAATTAACCGAAGACTCCCACGAAAACCCAGAAAGGGTTTGCGCTGAATCCACCAACCCCTGGTGGCCTACAACATGTGTGAATTGCCAAATTTGGCCAGAAAATGAGCCACGGTTCTGATACTACTGAATTATACCCAAATCTACCACAGGAAATTTCTCCTAGCTCCGACTAAATTCTCCTCAGAGAAATACCTCCTATCTCCAGCCCTTACCTCTCCCAACTCCACTTCTCTAAACCCCTATGCAACACTTGGTCAATATCTTTTGCGTCCTTGCCAAATGATAGAAAAATTGTCCCAAGTAGTAGCCTCCAATCCAGCTCGGCAAATCGATGTCCAAACTTCAGTCTAACAATAAGAAAATTCCCTGCAAAATTTCAAAGCCTCTAACACACACTTGCTCTCACAATATGCTCCACAAAATACCTTTGCGCCAAAGAAAAACGCACTACTGAATAAACTCCTGCAATGATGTCCAATGGAAGCTCTGAATTGATCTCCCCAAATCACCTCACTAGTGAGACACTCGAAGTTCTCTGAAATGAGGGTGGAATTCGCTTGGAATTCCTGGTGCTAAACAACACTCAGGGCCTTGTGCTAAACAACTCCAAGAGAAGATGAAATATGAAGTGTAATAGCAAAAAGATAATCCACAAAATAAATCCATCCTCCTTTTATAATTTCTCCTCATGCCTCTATACTCCTTCCTTAATAATATTTTAATAGTGGGGGCCATTTACACTAAGTTACTTTTGCCACCATTTAATAAAATAATTATTTGATGCCATTCTCCAATAAAATAATACTAGCCACCTTTCTCCAATAATATTTTCCCCTTTTTAATTAAAATTCCTTTGTGACTCCCATGCTCACAAAATTGGGGATATTACAATCCTCCCTGCCAAAATTTGTTTGTCCTCAAGCAATGCTCGAATAAGCACTCCTCCTCTTTGTCGACCCAAATTGTCACTACAAACAATATCGGGGCCCCAAATGTGCCACTGAGTCTCCCTAAATCTGTGCACCATCCTGTCATAAATGAATCCCTTGATACCAGGGTTGCATGCTAATCTAAAAAAGAATCCACCATATCGACGTTGTCCGACTCTAATTACATTTGAATGCCCATCGTGCGCATACCATATCCTCCTCTCTTAGAACCCGATGGGGAAATAATGATAAAGGCCAAATATATCCTGCCTAGGCATCTCCATGCTGCCAAAGACTACCCATCCAAAGTTAACCCTGAACCTGTGCAACAACAGAGAAATCCTACCTCACCATATGATGAAGGCCTTCACGAATTCCCATGTATCAACCCAAGAGTGAACTAGATCACTCTTTGCCATGACTCCGCTCATCACATGATAGAGTGATCTATCACCCAACTGAATCTGTGGATCCCATAATTAGACTTGTTGTGGCACAGCTCTGACAATTGTTGGAATCCATCCATGCCTCGTCTCTAGTCCCTGCATGCAATCAATATATAGGCTCCATATATCATGAATTAATCTGATGCATTCTAAACTACCATGTGTTTGCTACTGCGTAGTATTGATGATCGCTAGAAACCACATGTGTCAAATAGCTACCCCCTGAATGTAGCCAATAGATGAGTATCTGATACTCGCAATCGACTTAGTGTATGTGGATCCATCCTGCTCCTGCTAACCATCACCACTAAGTCTGCCATTCCGCCTTCTTGATAATGTGCCAATACAATGTCTGGAGCCAGGACACCCACTAGAAAACTGCCTCAGTCATACATGGTATCCTTTTCTCATGCAGGATCCCGACATGCCCTGTGGGAAGAGTGGCGCATGTCTCCCCCAATGTTGCACGAAGCGGGAGCGAAGCGGAAGCGTTTTTTGGAAGCGAAGCGGCCGAAGCGTCATTTTCCAAAAATCTAGGAAGCGAAGCGTCCGCGGAAGCGTCTGCTCTATATATATATTTTTTTATATTTTTTTGCATTTATACTCAAAACAAACATCCCAAATACCAAATTAATTGTAGAAGACATGAAAACATGCATATTTTTGCATAAATCAAGATAGATATGGCATCCATGATTCCATTGTAGTTACTAGTATGTACAACAATCATCTATATTCTAGCTATTACAAACATACATCAAATTTTTAAGCATATTATAAAACATAAAACATAGAGCATATTATGATTTATCTAGCAAGTGAGCAACTGTCAACATTTGTCATGTCCAAAATTCAAATAATAATGTTTACAAAATATGTCACTTGGTCACCACTAAGCCAAAAAGGTTCAAAATTCAAATTCACAAGTCTAATGAGTAATCTATGACAAAAAGTAGTAGATTGTGAATATATCTACTAATCTCTCCTCCTTCCACCACGAATAGAACGTGGTGGCGGGCCTCCACATGGTGGCAATGAAGAAGATGGTGCCTGTGAAAGTCGTGGCACTGAAACTGATGAAGAAGAACCCCCTGCTGTTGGTGTTGAACCATGGAACCTAGGAACCAAGGGACCCGGTGGGGGTGGCATATCAACACGGTCATCATCATCCTAGAATCGCTCAAAAAATTCATGCAAAAAAAAAACACTAGTTAACAAAAAAATTAAAAACATGAATTAGAGAAATGCTTTATAAGGAAAAATCATACAATCATACCACAATGGACATACCTCAATAAGAGCATCCTCTAATTGCTCTAATCGCAGCACTCCATCCTCCAAATTAGGCTCCTCTGGATTCTTGTCCCAAATCAGCAAGTCTTTATTAGACTTTGCATCTTCACAGTAATGGGACAACAATCGCAAGTTGTAATGAACATAAACCAAGCTCTCTGCTCGGTCTAAACTCAACCTGTTCCTTTTAACACTGTGGATGAAAGAATAAGAGCTCCAACACCTCTCTGCAGAAGAAGTGTTTACCACCTGTGATAGCACCCGCAATGCCAAACGCTGTAGAAGTGGAGTACCCCCTCCATGCATGTTCCACCACTCAAGAGCAGAAAAAGTCTCTCGATCTTTAATTGCATGCATGCTCGCAAATGGACCAGTGTTGAGCGTATAGTTGCTCAAATGTCTCCGTACCAATGCAGCCTCCTCCTCATCAGGGATTAATTTACTCAATGCATCCATATATTTTTTGTGAACCTCTTGATCTTGGTGTGGTTTTCTCCTGCTTCCCCCCCCCAGGTGCTGGTGTTGAAAGCCATGATGGATGATAGTATTTAGGTGTCAAAACATATGCTAATGCATGCAATGGAACATTTAGCATTTCCCATCGGTTTTCCACCTCTACACGAATATAATTGTACAAGGTGGTATCTCTAGGCTCAACAATGTCTTTAATCTGCCCCAACATGCTATCCATTTGCTCATACACCTCCCCAATTACTGGTCGATCTGAATCTGTAAACTTGATCATGTAATAAATTGGTTTGGTGAATTGCAAAACATATTTAACCTGTGACCAAAAGTAACTGTCAAGAACAGTGTCCTTGACTGCATTAGCACCATCTATGTCAGTGTTAATTTCATCCCATGTTTCATCACACACCAGATTAGTTAAAGCTTGTCTCACCTTTACTAGCCGCCTAAAGGTGAGGTAATAACTAGCAAATCTTGTCTTTGCAATTTTAAGCAATTGCAACTTGGAGTAAGTGCCATAGAAGTAGTTTACCCTTGTATGCCCTGTGATGAATTTAATGAGCTGCTTCCCTTTCCTGTAAAGCTCAGTAATCCACCCACATTCTTTGTGCTTCACAATATCATGCATCAAAAGGTTCAATGTGTGAACCAGGCACCCAGACCAAAAGATGTGTGGATGAGTACGCTCAATAATTTTTCCTGTTGCCTTACAATTTGCTGCATTATCTGTGATCACTTGAACCACATTATTCGGACCAACATCTTTGATTGATTTCAATAGGAGATCTGCAATGTTTTGTGCGGATGCAGAGACGGAGGAGGAGTCATGACATGCAATAAATACTGCACCACTAGAAGAAACACCAAGAACATTTATCAAATGTTGGTTTCTAATATTTGTCCACCCATCTGATACAATGGATACCCCAGAATCTACCCACTCATTTGTAAAACGTGTCAAAGCTCTTTGAACCTTAGCTTTTTCTCTTTCTAATAACATTGTTCTAGCTTTCTCATAGTTGGGGGCCTTGTATCCTTTTGGGGCTTCATTGATGGCCTTTACCATTTCATGCCAATAGGGAGAGCGAAGCACATTGAATGGTACACCGCAAGCACAAAGAAAACGGACTATCTTTCCATCCACATCATCCCTCCCAGCAACATTAAGGAAATCCCCTATTGTTCTTCTACCTCCAGAGCTTGCAGAAGTACCATGAGGAGATGAGCAACTACCAAATTTAGAGGTTGCACTTGATTCAGAATGAGTTTTTTGTTTCTTGTGTTTTTGTTGTGCAGCCATCTCTATTTGGATGTATTTTCTTCTTTGTTCAGTTGAAATGTTTGGGCAAATTTGTACCCCCACAGAACCCTTTTTTTCATCACTGTCTAGCACCCCACAAAGATGCCTCCTCAGACGGGTATATGAACCACAATATGGTTTTCCTCCATGACAACCATGAGGGCACACAAATTTGTAAGATCCACCACCCTTTCCCCCATCAAGTTTGGTCACATAGTTCCACAAGGGTGTTGATGTAGCTTTCCCATCTTGTGTTTCAGTGTCCCCTTCAAGTTCATCCCCTTCCTCTTCAAACCCTTCCTCCTCATCATACATTGGGTCACTCATATTGGTATCATCACCACTGCCCTCTTCTGTTTCTTCCCTTCTATTCCTATTCACCTTTGCCATCATTAGAACCAAGAGTGGAATGATACATAGAAGCCAAAAGAACACCATCTTGGAATATGGATATAGGTGGTGGACAACCTGTAAATAAAGGAGCAAGTAGAAACAATGGGAAAGAGTAGGAGAGGGAGGAGAAAAATACAAAAAAATTGTCACAAAAAATAAGGGAGTTTGGGGTTTGAACTTACCTCTTTAGCTCTTGTAGATGAAGTCCTCCAAGCTCTTGCTCCAAGCTCCTCCTCCTTCTCCTTGCTCTTCCTTCTTCACTCCTCCAAGCTCTCCTCTCTTCTCCTCTCTTTTCCTCTCTTCTCTTCTCCTCTCCTCTCTTCTCTTCTCCAACTCTCATAAACTCAAAGTGAGAAAATGAGGAATGAATGGGGGCTTTATTCTTTTCATTCCTCACATTAACCTCACTCTAACCTCACCCTAACCCACCCCCTCAATGCTAACTTAAGTTAACTTTAAAAAAAAATTAAAAAAAATGAAGTTTTTTTCCCTTGGGCGCGCGGTTTTGGAGGAAGCGCTCCGAAGCGTTGCGTGAAGCGCGCGCTTCCTGGCCCGAAGCGCCCTCCGAAGAGCGCTTCGGGGTCGGCGCTTCCTAATTTCCAGGAAGCGCATTAAAAATGCCGAAGCGCGCTTCGCCATTTTAGGAAGCGCGCTTCCGGGGGCGCTTCCGTACGGGGCGCGCTTCGGGCCTAGGATCCGGGGGGGGGGGCGCTTCCTGCAACATTGGTCTCCCCAGTGACCAGCTCCCTAGATGTAGGCTCAGTGATGTACAATATGCCACCCCTGCAAAAGATCACCTCACCTCATCCCCCAACTTATGGTTGTCAACTCGCACACCAACCTTGCTACTCCACTGGAGAATATCTATCGTGCCCCTGAGGCATTGAATCTCATAACATCGTCTCAAGAAAGTCCCACAAGTCCTATCCACACTGTGGGTCTAGATCGAACACAAAAAGGCTCCCCAACTGCATGTGGTACCAATGAGTGGAAGATGCGTGGGTTCCGAAGGGTATGATCAAGAACTCATATGGACGCTCTCGACCTATCCCGTGATCGATCCGTTATTCCAACCTGGGTATGTCCATCCCAATGGCGTGCCTGACATCCTCGTTAAGGAATCTCCCTGCTAGTAGCACTCCCTCAGTCTACAATGCAGCTCCGCACACTACTGCATATAACCATGTATCCTCATGTCCCCTAGCATACAACTGCACCCAATCGCGCATCTTTGTGCACCGTCGAACCTTGCTACATGTTGTGGCATCATCCTGCATCAACTGGTATCCCTGTTGTATCAATGTGTCTGTCACTCTATGAGGTAATGCACTATGATGTGAACCGCTCCTCCTACACCATAGTGCAACCCTATGCAGCACTGCACACCACCGTGCTCCTCTACATACTGTTGCGCATCACTACATACCCCTATACACCCTTGGATATCAAGATATAAGACTGAGTCCATAAGCATCATCTCACATCCTATCAAGGGCAACATTTCCACTATCACATCTCCATAACCTCAAATGAGTGGACCTCCCCTCCTGATCCTCTCGGAGAGATCTGACAGGAAAACCTCACTAAGTGCCAGTGGCGGTGTCACTAAGGTGTTGCTACTCTGTGACCTCTGCGCTCCACATATCCACAGAAAATCCTCATCCCTATACAACGCTCTATCTGGTGGACGACCTATGCCACCTCCTCCGATCATCCCATGTCATAGTGTGTTGATCCTCCTATGACACTATGTCCAACCAACCTGCCATGGAAACTCAAAATCTGCCTACTCCCCTGTCAATAAATCTTGTCAGTAGGGTTGTTCGAAACTCTGATGGAAATCTGAAAGTGTGTATGTGCTCAGGCACTGGATCCATCACAAAGTTGTTGCTATCACCAACCAAATCCCTGATGTGATGGCGGATCCCACCTGGAGCCCCTCTAGTAACCAATGTTTTAAAACTCCGACTCGGGTTCGGAACCGGCCGAGGGTTGGCTCCAACTCCGACTCCGACTCGGTATCGACTTGGCCGGTTTGATTTCAATGACTCGGTTGTTGTAAAAAATACATTAAATATTTATTTTTTTATGACAAAACATAATTTTAAAGATTTTCCTTCATGTTTCCAAACACAAAGCATTAGAATATAGAGAGAAGACAACATATGATCAAAGTAGGCTCATGAATATATCCATTATATCAAAATGGCACCCAATGCACTGTCCAATACATATATGATATAAAGTTCAAAACAAAAACACATAACCAAGGAGGCTCTAAATGGCCTCTACAACAAAAGTAAACTGTAAAACATCACTAGTCACTAGTACTATTGGCTACTGCTAGAGAAGCCAACATCATCTGGCTCAAACTCTGAACCAGAGTCAGACAGGGAGACCCATGGTTCCTCCTCCTCATCACCATCTCCAACTGCAACTATAGAAGTAGTAGAACTAGTAGGCGCAGTAGCTGCACGTTGAGATAGACGAGATATGCGCTTCTCAAGGAAGTGCTTGCAACTGGAGGACTTGGCGCTGGGCTTGGTACAAGTGGATCTGCATTCAACTGAACATTATGTTTAGCAGCAACTTCAGCTAATGCCTCTATCTGTAAATCCAAATCAATACCAATATCCTCGTCAGAACCAAACTCTGTTGGATGACTCTCCACTACCCAATATGATGTTGGATCAATATCTTCCAACACAATGGGATCTGTATCAGGTCTTTTGTTTAGCAATTGGTTGCGTCTAAGCCAGAGGTTGTATTGGAAATAGACTAGATCATTTAATTGTTTTTGTTCCAAACGGTTTCTCTTCTTCATATGAATCCTCTCAAAGACAAACCAATTGTGCTCACACCCAATAGCACTGCAAGTTTGACTCAAAATACGGATTGCAAACTTCTACAAATGGAGGACTTGGCGCTGGGCCTGGTACAAGTGGATCTGCATTCAACTGAACATTATGTTCAGCAGCAACTTCAGCTAATGCCTCTATCTGTAAATCCAAATCAATACCAATATCCTTGTCAGAACCAAACTCTATTGGATGACTCTCCACTACCCAATCTAATGTTGGATCAATATCTTCCAACACAATGGGATCTGTATCAGGTCTTTTGTTCAGCAATTGGTTGCGTCTAAGCCGGAGGTTGTATTAGACATAGACTAGATCATTTAACTGTTTTTGTTCCAAACAGTTTCTCTTCTTTGTGTGAATCCTCTCAAAGACAGACCAATTGCGCTCACACCCAGTAGCACTGCCAGTTTGACTCAAAATATGGATTGCAAACTTCTACAAATGAGGACAATGGCTACCAAATGCCTCCCACCATTGTGATGCAAAAAACATAGTTGTGTAATGAGTTAGCTCAACAAATTATATCCAACTTTCAAATTATAAACAATTTAACAAAATAAGAATTTGAAAATTGAAATTGTTTGTTTACTTGGCTCATTTGCTTCCCTTGCAATCCTCGCTAGGTTCTTGCCAAAGGTACCTGTGGCTCTGCTGAAACACATGATCTGTCGGTGTATCTCCAACTGATCACTCTCCTTAGGGACCATGCGGTCAATGCAGTCAATCAATCCATCTCTAACCTCCCCAGTCAAAGCTTCTGCCTCCAGAGCTTTATAATGATACCTTGGGTTCAGAAAAACCCAAGCTGCATGTATGGAGTTGATTGTTCCATCTTTCATCAATGATTGCCCAAATGGCCCCATACTTAGCCACTCTATCCTTGTATATTGCCTTTATTTAGCCACTCTATCCTTGTATATTGCCTTTATTTGCTCCTTTGCTTGATCCATAGCCTCATAAATGAAGCCCATAGTCAATATTTCCCCATCCACCAACGTCAACACCTTAACCAGTGGCTTAGCAACCTTCACAATCTTTGCTTCCTTTTTCCAAAATATTTCTTCATTAACTTTATTTTTCACATCTTTGCCATCCTCTTTGCGAGACCATTGGCATTCATTCCATTCATCACTGGAAAACACCCTTTGCAAGTTTCTATGTTGGGAAAGCATAGATTGCAATGTCAAAAAATGAGTTGCAAATCTAGTGATGGCAAGCTTAATAATATCCTTGCCCCCTGTGTGTTTTCCTCATCAAGCTCAAAATCCATGAGTGATTGTAGATATATTTTGTTATGTTTTTGGCATGCTCTACAATGTTCTTCACCCGATCTATTTTGCCAATATCCTCAAGCATGAGGTCTATGCAATGTGCAGCACATGGGGCCCAAAAGATGGTTTTGTGTTTTTCCTCTAACATTTTACCAGCAAGAACATAGTTAGAGGCATTATCTGTGATGATTTGAATAACATTAGCCACCCCCACCTATTCAACAACCTCATCCAAAAGCTGAAACAAGTGTGCATCTTTCACCCTATCAGATGCATCAACTGATTTTAGAAACATGGTTCCCTGTGGACAAAAGATAAGAAAGTTTATAATGGCACAGTTCCTTTGATCAGTCCATCCATCTGACATCATGATACATCTTGTTTTTGCCCGTGAGCTTTTGAAATCTTTCAGATATTCATCAATGGAGGAAACTTCTTTTTGCAAAAGAAATCCCCTTAACTCATGCATTGTAGGGCCTTTGAAGCCCTTTTTAGCAGCAAATATGGCATCTAACATAAGTTCATAATATGGTGAACAAGAAGCATTGAAGGGGATATTAGAATCATACCACCATCTAGCTATGTAATCACAGGCAGTCTCTCTCAATTCTTTCTTCCAATGGTCATCTAAAGTGGGTTGCATATGACTTCTGTTAGCTTGAGGACAATGTGCCTCCAATGGAGAGAAGGGTGTGAAATAACTTTTGATATCACCCCTCTTTTTCATTTTATCCTTACCCTTTTCTTGAATACTTCTCTTCCTCCCAATTTCAACCTCTATTTCTTTTTGCCTAACTTTTTCTTGCTCAAACTTCTCAAAGTGATCTAGCAACTCCTTCCTAATCTCCCCAATTTGTGTTAATGGTACTTCACATGGAGTAATTTGGCCTCTAATACCATCCAAGTGTTGTTTCAGCCTATGAATGCCCCCTCCACCCCCCTTAATTTTTCAATGACAAAATTTACAATGCATTTGAATATCGATCATTTCAACATATGCCCAAGCAGCATCTTTCACTCTATGAGCCATTTTCTGATATTTGGAGTTGGAAATGAAAGGAAAAAATCTGAAAAAATGAAAACAAAACAAAAAAACATTGCTTGAATGTTCATTTCTTTTACAAAAAAGACTCTTTTCAATTTCCAAATTTGCACAAAAAAACAAGTAAAAACAAATTTTAGAAGTGAGAAAAAAATACCTCAATGCTGCTCCAACAAACCAACTCCTCAATGTTGCTCCAATGGCTGCCCAAGAAGCTCCTCATTGCTGCTCCAATGATTGCCCAAGATTCTTCACTGCTACTCCAAAAACAAACTCCACAACTCTTCACAAACTTCTCACAAATGTAATGAGATAGCTGTGAGGAAATGTGAGGGGGTTGGGTAGCTTTTATAGGCTTGGGAGAGGTAAATGGACTTCAAAATTACCTAAAACCCAATTAGAATCAAGTTAGCAGTCCGTTTTTCCCCCCAAAAAGGTTGGTTGGGCATGTTTGGGTGTGGTTGGCCGAACCAGCCGCTTTAACTCGGGCTCGGCTGAACCGACCGAATCGGTGACCGGCTCGGCTGGTTCGATAAAAAACTGGCCACCGGACTGGTTTTTTTGTCGAGTCGGACCGGCCAGGGATCTCACTCGGTCGGCTCGGCCGAATCGGAGCTAGCTCAGCCGATTTTTAAAACACTACTAGTAACCCACGGCCCTTGCGAAATTATATTGGGGATATATCCTGACCCCTGACCCACTCCACTAGGTAACAACTCAGAATCTCTCGCCATCCAACCCCAAGAGAGGAATTGAATGACGAACTCCCTTACACAGAACAAGCCCTCCATCCTCTGAATACTGCTTCATGCCTCTGGACTCCTTTTTTAATATTATTTTATTAGTGGGGACCATTTTCCACCGAGTTACTTTTGTTGCCATTTAATAAAATAATAATTTGCCGCTATTCTTCAATAAAATAATACTAGCCACCTTTCTCCAATAATATTTGCCCCTTTTTAATTAAAATTCCTTAGTGACTTCCATGCTCACAAAATTGGGGATATTATAGTGAGCTATTAAAAATCCACTCATAAAAAGTGCAATGGTGGAGGGAACTTGTGGGCATTCAAAGCAGCAGTCTATGACTCCAATCCAAGTCTATCAAATTGCAATTACAGTGATCATTCTCTAAACAAAGTAAATTCACACCTTGCTAACAATCTCATACCCTGTCTCCATCATGACTATAGTGTTAGTTTTTGTAGCATCAGATGTGTTCTAGCCACGAGATTTAGTGGAGAGGCTAGAATACATGTATTCTCCAATACCCATAACTCATTTTTGGAAATTCCACCTAGAGACGACTTAATTAGATTCATTAGTCAGTTTTTAATATTTTCGAAGTCTAAACTTAGGAAATATGATTAATTAATCAAAATTAATTAATTCATGGTGAGAATATTCTAGAAAAGTACATGGATCGATTTCCAGTTAATCCTAGCCATTGATTAAGATTTAATCGTGGTCGTTCAAGTCTCAACAAAGGATTATAAGAGGAAGTCGATGGGGCTTGGAGAAGACACACCAAATCAGTTGAGCATTCGATTTTGTTGCGAAATCAATCTCCAGAGTAGCAGCTTTCAGTTGTCGGAGGTGATTCAGTGAGATCGAAGCAGTGAGAGAAGGGCAGAGATAGTGAGGCCAGTGGAAGCTTTTCCAGTTCCTACAGGTACATTGCAGAGAGGCAGTGATTGTCACAGAGAGGCAGCGTAGAGCCCTCTTGGGGAGATTTCCATTTTGCTGGGGAGAAGAAGAAATTTCGAGCTAGAAGTTGGGCAGAGGGTCCAAAGGCAAAGAGTATCAATTTCTCACTGCACAGGCGATCCAACACTGATCTCTAATCGAATTGAGATTCTCCTTGCTCCCTCTGTGCAATCACTGCATCAGCCTATTCAATTACTGCGTCTCCTCTCACTGTCTCATCAGTTGTTGTCTGGGAAATTGATACTCTTTTCCTTTTGACCCTCTGCTCAGCTTCTGGCTCAGAATTTCTCCTTCTCTCCAGCAAAACGAAAATCTCCCCAAGAGGCCCTTGCACTGCCTCTCTGTGACAATCACTACCTCTCTGCAATGTACTCGCTAGAACTGGAAAATCTTCCTCCGGCCTCACTATCTCTACCCCTCTCTCACTACTTTGATCTCACTGAATCACCTACGGCAACTAAATGTTGCTTCTATGTAGATCGATTTCCCAGTAAAATTGAATGCTTAATTGATTTGTTGTGTCTTCTCCAAGCCCCATCGACGACTTCTTATAATCCTCCTTTGAGACTTCAACGGCCACGACTAAATCTTAATTGATGGCTAGGATTAAATGGAAATCGATCCATGTACTTTTCTAGAACAATCTCACCATGAATTTATTAATTATGATTAATTAATCATCTTTCCTAAGTTTAGACTTAGGAAATATTAAAAATTGGCTAATAAATCTAATTAAGTCGTCTCTAGGTGGAATTTCCATAAACAATTTCGAGGTATTGGAGAATACATGTATTCTAACTTCTCCACCAAATCTCGTGGATAGAACACATCCAATACTACAAAAACTAACACTCCCTCTTAGCGAAGAATGTGTTCTAGTGCTGCAACTCACTGAAACAATACCCTGTCTCTGCATCATCTCCTGTCATGTTGCTAATGTCTGGCTGCTACTGCCCACCAAGCACTACACAACTATGACATGTGTTGCATCCGTGTTGCCGCTGACTCTACTAAACTACTGCCAACACTAAATCTGCACTGCAACTCCCTCTCCATTTGTTATTGCTACAACTGCAACATCTACAACTGAAAAGCATCCTAAATACTAAATCAACTGTGATCAGTATAATGCATTTGTCACCCGAGTCTCTTACTGTTGCTAGTATCTGCACTCCTACTGACTCTGCATTGTGCCAACTGCAATGCGCTCCACAACATCTAACATGCAACTAAACTCTGTATCTGTCACTCTGTGTTAATTTTTTATAACAATGGTATGTTCTATGCTTTAGAGCAATTTACTTCAATTTTTCTTATTAGCCCAATATCAATTTCTAGATTAGCAATCACATTAACATTGATAGTAAATGCAGATAGAACATAAACAATGCGCAGAAGACAAGCCAAGACAAGAGGACATAATATTTTGCAGATGCCAAGGAAAAACCCCAATGTGTGGAAAACCCTTTGATCAAATCTTCTTATTATTCTTCAAAAGTTCAGCAGAGATGGAGAGTACATCATACAAAATTTACTTGCCTAATCACTGTCAAAATAGTCTAGTCAAACAGTGATCAACAGCACACCCTAACCAAAAAGTCAACGTTGGTAAAACTAGCAGTAAATCTCCTCCAAATGAGCTTGGTCAAACCCAGTCAACTTAGCCTCTAAAGAGTTAGAAACAGCCCAAAATAATCCTGAAATATTTGGTCAAACTCGGTCAACATAGGTCAACATTGCATTCAACGCAAGTCAGACTGCTCCAAATTTCTCAGTTTTTGTGTCAGGAGATGCGACCTCAAGAGATTGGATTTTTTCGTGTCAGGAGATGCGACCTCAAGAGATTGGATTTTTTGCCTAAAAATCGCAATCAAAGGAGGATATTTGACCCTCCGTCAACGCTGCTACAAATAGCCCAAAACAATCCTGCAACTTCACCTTGAAATTTTCGATC
>Ga0115851_100003_pt1:0-20000 | contig 51367 bp, 47 predicted proteins | sample InSIn2gowninarea_FD_83865 | JGI IMG/M metagenome (GOLD analysis project Ga0115851, IMG submission 83865)
AAAAGAAAATTGTCTTCCACGCATAAAAAAAAAAAAAAGAAATAGGAGTTATTAAATGTGACATGACACGCTCACTAAAAATAAAAAAAAATCCTTTTGTAGCGAATCATTTATTAAGAAAAATAAATAAGCTTAACACAAAAGCGGAAAAAGAAATAATAATAACTTGGTCCCGAACATCTACCATTATACCCATAATGATTGGCCATACTATTGCTATACATAATGGAAAAGAACATTTTCCTATTTATATAACAGATCGTATGGTGGGCCATAAATTGGGGGAATTCGTACCTACTATAAATTTCCGAGGACACGCAAAAAATGATAATAGATCTCGTCGTTAAAATAAGAGTAGTTAATAAAAGTGAATATAGATGCTTATTGTTTATTAGCGAGAGGCAAATCTTATGATAAAGAAGAATCCATATACCAAAATATATATGCGCTTTAAGTAAACATATATGTATGTCTGCTAATAAAGCAGAAAGAGTAATTGAAATTGATCAGATTTGTGGACGTTTATACGAAGAAAGACGTATGAGACTCGAACTTATGCCTTATCGAGTGGGTTATCCAATTTTAAAATTGGTTTATTCTGCAGCAACAAATGCTATTCACAATGTCGGTTTAAACGAAGCAAGTTTAATCATTAGCAAAGCGGAAGTCGTGAAGGGGTACTACTGTGAAAAAATTAAAACCTCGAGCTCGAGGGCGTAGTTATCCGATAAAAAGACCCGTTTTTCATATAACTATTGGATTAAAAGATATATCTGTAAAGGAAGTATAAAAAAGGAAGTATAAAGGAGCCAAATACGCCATATTATACTTCAAAGGCAACGTATGGAGAAATAAAAATAAGTAAGTACACGGATATGACGTGTCATGATATATATAGTATTGGGAGATTATGGGACAAAAAATAAATCCACTTGGTTTCAGACTTGGTGCAACCCAAGGTCATCATTCTCTTTGGTTTGCACAACCACAAAATTATTCCGAAGGGCTACAAGAAGATCAAAAAATCCGAGATTGGATCAAGAATTATGTACAAAAAAATATTCAAATATCCTCTGGTGTTGAGGGAATTGCATGCATAAAGATTCAAAAAAGAATCGATTTGATTCAGGTCATAATCTATATGGGATTCCCAAAATTATTACTAGAAGGTAAAGGTGGGCCTCGAAGAATCGAAGAATTGCAGATAGATGTACAAAAAGAAATTAATTGTGTAAACCGAAAACTCAACATTGCTCTTACAAGAATTACAAACCCTTATGGACACCCTAATATTCTCGCCGAATTTATAGCCGGACAATTAAAGAATAGGGTTTCATTTCGAAAAGCAATGAAAAAGGCTATTGAATTAACTGAACAAGCAGGTACAAAAGGAATTCAAGTACAAATTGCAGGACGTATCGACGGAAAAGAGATTGCGCGTGTCGAATGGATCAGAGAGGGTAGAGTTCCTCTACAAACCATTCGAGCTAAAATTGATTATTGTTCCTATGCAGTTGGAACCATCTATGGGGTATTAGGCATCAAAATTTGGATATTTGTAGACGAGGAAGCCTAAGCCTTTATTTGACTTGTCTTTACGTTCTATCGGAAATAAAAAAGCAAAAAATGACAAACTCTTTCATTCTTTTTCTGTTAAATCAAAAAAAAATGGGCAATTCTATAAGGTTGAATAAAAATTCAATTCATTTTTTTATATTGATATAATTGCTATGCTTAGTGTGTGACTCGTTGGTTTTTGTAGGGTTAGTAGTCAAAAAAACGGACTGGCCCATAGTATGAACTAATAACTATCGAACTAATAACCAACTCACCGCTTCATATTATCTGGATCTAAAGAACTAGTCACGATATGATATATTGATCATATCATTGTAGCAACTGAATTTTTGTTTGCATAAACAAGCAAAAAAAAAGAAAAACCAATCTGATTTTAAGTTGTGAAGCAATAACAAAAAGAATGCAGATAAATGGAAGGGCGAGAGAAAGAGAGAAAAAGAATACTAATGCTATATGATTCCAATATGTAAGGTCTCTGAGCGATCTTATAAAGGATAGCGTAATAAAGCATCAATACTAATTTGATTGATCTATAATTCGATGAATTTGTTCATAGAACAAAAAAAGTCAAGAGCCCTGGGTCCACAAAGACTGAGAAAATTGACTCAATAACACATTGCATTTTCATTAGGAGCTCCGCTGTAGAATTCAGGCCTAACCATTAATCGCGAAGCGATGGGAACGACGGAACCCGTGGATGCAGAAGATTCTATTGAAAACGAATCCTAATAATTCATTGGGTAGGATGGCGAAACGAACCCGGGACCAATCCACTTTTATTCTGAGAGGCCATGTCATAGGATAACCCTACAACTGAAATAGATATGGAAAGAGTAAATATTCGCCCGCGAAAGTTTTTATTTTATTGGATTTCTAAATTTTGATAGATCCAATATAATATGATAATAAAAAAGACAAAACAAAATAAATACTCGTTATAATAAAACGAAATTCTATTATTATTATCTATTATCTCTAACTAATCTATAAAATAATTCTCTATAACTATAAATAAATAGAAATTGCATACATGTTTAGTTTTTTTTATATAAACTATCAAAACAAGATATACAAATTTCTAATAGATTAGATATTAGATAAAATCTCAAAGACTCCCACGATTCAGTATATTATTCATTAAATACATGTATACCATGTTATAATTGTTATTTTTCATTCGCGAGGAGCTGGATGAGAAGAAACTCTCATGTCCGGTTCTGTAGTAGAGATGGAATTGAAATTGAAAAAGAACCATCAACTATAACCCCAAAAGAGCCAGATTCCGTAAACAACATAGAGGAAGAATGAAAGGAATATCTTATCGAGGTAATCGTATTTGCTTTGGCAGATATGCTCTTCAGGCACTTGAACCCGCGTGGATCACGTCTAGACAAATAGAAGCAGGGCGGCGAGCAATGACACGAAACGTACGCCGCGGCGGAAAAATATGGGTACGTATATTTCCAGACAAACCTGTTACAGTAAGACCCGCGGAAACGCGTATGGGTTCCGGTAAAGGATCTCCCGAATATTGGGTAGCTATCGTTAAACCGGGTAGAATACTTTATGAAATGGGTGGAGTAGCAGAAAATGTAGCCAGAAAGGCTATTTCAATAGCGGCATCCAAAATGCCTATACGAACGCAATTCATTATTTCGGGATAAGAATGTATAACCAAAGAAAAGAAATCTTTTGAATAAAAAAAAAAAAAACAAAATTATAGGTTTCTTTTTTTTTGTTTTGGACAAACAATATTTCTTTTTTTACTTAGCCCCTTCGCAGTGAAAGAGCAAATAAAAAAAAATGATATGATTCAACCTCAAACCCACTTAAATGTAGCGGATAACAGCGGGGCCCGACAATTAATGTGTATTCGAATCATAGGAGCTAGTAATCGACGATATGCTCATATTGGTGACGTTATTGTTGCTGTAATCAAGGAAGCAATACCAAATACACCTCTAGAAAAATCCGAAGTGATCAGAGCTGTAATTGTACGTACTTGTAAAGAACTCAAACGTGACAACGGTATGATACTACGATATGATGACAATGCTGCGGTTGTTATTGATCAAGAAGGAAATCCCAAAGGAACTAGAATTTTTGGTGCGATCGCACGGGAATTGAGACAGTTAAATTTCACTAAAATAGTTTCATTAGCACCTGAAGTATTATAAGTCTAATAAAACGGAGACTCTAATGCTATTAGAGCATTTGAATAAAATATGAATAGAGTAAACTAGATTAATTAGTAAATTTGTCTCACGCATATATCTTTAACAATTCATAAAATAGAAAGAAAAAAGCATGTTGATTATATCAAAGTTCGGGGGTAACAATAATTTTAATTTATCATGGGTAAAGACACTATTGCTGATATAATAACTTCTATACGCAATGCTGACATGAATAGAAAAGGAACAGTTCGAATACCATCTACTAACATCACCGAAAACCTTGTTAAAATACTGTTAAGAGAAGGTTTTATTGAAAATGTGAGGAAACATCAGGAAAACAACAAATATTTTTTGGTTTTAACCCTACGGCATAGAAGGAATAGGAAAGGTCCATGTAAAACTGTTTTAAATTTAAAACGGATCAGTCGACCCGGTCTACGAATCTATTCTAGTTATCAACGAATTCCTAGAATTTTAGGTGGGATGGGGATTGTAATTCTTTCTACCTCTCGGGGTATAATGACGGACCGAGAGGCCCGACTAGAAGGAATCGGCGGAGAAATTTTGTGTTATATATGGTAAGCTTTCTTATATCCAAATTAAGATATGGAACTTTACTATTTGTGAAAAAAAAAAAGATAAAGAACGGGTTTCTATTCTCACTCTCCTCTTACATTAGTTAATACTTCAAGGAGGTTTTACCGCGAATGAAAAAAGAAAACTGGATTTATGAAAGTTTAATTCCTGAATCACTTCCGAATGGTATGCTTCGGATTCATTTAGATAATGAAGATCGGATTCTAGGTTATGGTTCAGGAAGGATTCAACGTAGTTTTATACGTATACCAACGGAAGATAGAGTAAAAATTGAAAGAAGTCATTATGATTCAACCAAAGGGCATATAGTTTCTAGACTCCGAAACAAGGATTCAAACGATTAGGTGGTTTTTTTTTCAACTTCAATATTCCTTTCGGAGGGATACAATTCGAAAGTTTCAAATTTCCAGAAACTCATTTTCTTCAAATAAGTAAATTTGAAATTCAGTTAAGGAATGACAAATATGAAAATAAGAGCCTCCATTCGTAAAATTTGTGAAAAATGTAGACTGATCCGTAGACGGGGACGAATTATAGTAATTTGTTCCAACCCGAGACATAAACAAAGACAAGGATAATCTTTATAAAATAAAAGAGACTCCCTAAGGGACCCAATATACAAATAAAAAAAAGCGGAAAAGATCCGTTTTGGCATGAAATGGATATATCCATATACCTCTGACTTATATTTATGAGACGATAAAATATGGCAAAACCCGCACCCAGAATCGGTTCACGTAGGAATGGGCGTATTGGTTTACGTAAGAGTGCGCGTAGAATACCAAAAGGGGTTATTCATGTTCAAGCAAGTTTCAACAATACCATTGTGACTGTTACAGATGTACGAGGCCGGGTAATTTCTTGGTCCTCCGCCGGTACTTGTGGATTCAAGGGTACAAGAAGAGGGACACCCTTTGCGGCACAAACCGCAGCAGGAAATGCTATTCGGACGGTAGTGGATCAAGGTATGCAACGAGCCGAAGTCATGATAAAAGGCCCCGGTCTCGGACGAGATGCAGCATTAAGGGCTATTCGTAGAAGTGGTGTAATATTAAGTTTCATACGGGATGTAACCCCTATGCCACATAATGGCTGTAGGCCCCCTAAAAAAAGGCGTGTGTAAAAATAAACAAAACATTGAAATGATTTCAAGAGAAATAAATAATTTAATGATTTGATCAAATAATAAGATTACCATGGTTCGAGAGAAAGTAATAGTATCGACTCGGGCACTGCAGTGGAAGTGTGTTGAATCAAGAGGAGATAGTAATAGTCTCTATTATGGACGTTTCATTCTGTCTCCACTTATGAAAGGTCAAGCCGATACAATAGGCATTGCGGTGCGAAGAGCTTTGCTCGGAGAAATAGAAGGAACATGTATCACACGCGCAAAATCTGAGAAAATACCACATGAATATTCTACCATAATAGGTATTCAAGAATCAGTACATGAAATTTTAATGAATTTGAAAGAAATTGTATTGAGAAGTAATCTGTATGGAATTAGTGGTGCGTCCATTTGTGTCAAGGGTCCCCGATATGTAACTGCTCAAGATATCATCTTACCACCTTCTGTGCAAATTGTTGATAATACACAGCATATAGCTAACCTAACGGAACCAATTAATTTGTATATTGAATTACAAATCGAAAGGGATCGCGGATATCGTATAAAAACAACAAATAACTCTCAAGACGGAAGTTATCCTATCGACGCTGTATTCATGCCTGTTCGAAATGCAAACCATAGTATTCATTCTTATGTAAATGGGAATGAAAAACAAGAGATACTTTTTCTCGAAATATGGACAAATGGAAGTTTAACTCCTAAAGAAGCACTTCATGAAGCCTCACGGAATTTGATTGAGTTATTTATTCCTTTTTTACATGCGGAAGAAGAAAAATTACATTTCGAAAATAATCAACAAAAAGTTACTTTACCCTTTTTTACTTGTCATGATAGATTGGCTAAACTAAATAAAAATGCAACAGAAATAGCATTGAAATCCATTTTTATAGACCAATCAGAATTGCCCCCTAGGATTTATAATTGCCTCAAAGGGTCCAATATACATACCCTCTTGGACCTTTTAAATAACAGTCAAACCGACTTTATGAAAATGAAACATTTTCGCAGAGAAGACATAAAACATATATTGGACATTCTCGAAATAGAAAAGGATTTCGTATAAATTTTAAATCCATTGGATTTCATCTTTTTTTTTTATTAGTTAGACAAAAACTTTAGAAAAAAAAAAATGGGTTTTGAATCTTTAGCACAATCCATAACTCAGAATAGATCCAAAATTGAATTATTGCAGAGATGTATCTAGGGAATAGTCGCTGCAAAGCGAATTCCCCCTAGATACACATGTCGTGATATTTTATTTCACAATTGAATCAATTTAAAAAATACCTAAAGTTAAGGATTTATCAATAGGTAACGTTGCTCCAATACCCAACCAAAGGGCTACTGCGGTACCAATCAAAAAGACTGTTGTTGCTACTGGACGACGAAATGGATTTTGGAATTTATTAACATTCTCCAAAAAAGGTACTGTTAATAAACCCGCGGGTACTAAAACCATTAAAAGAACCCCCAATAACTTATTGGGCACTGTACGAAGTATTTGAAATACGGGAAAGAAATACCATTCGGGCAATATTTCTAAAGGAGTTGCAAATGGATCCGCGGGTTCACCAATCATTGATGGTTCTAGAACCGCTAAGCCTACGTTACATGCAATAGTTCCTAGAATTACTACTGGAAAAATATATAAAAGATCATTGGGCCATGCGGGTTCTCCATAATAATTATGACCCATACCTTTAGCCAACTTAGCTCTTAATACAGGATCGTTCAAGTCAGGTTTTTTTGTTATTGGGATAGGTGAATTATTATAGATCCATCCCCCGAGGGAACCGGACATGATAATTTTTCATCATCCGGCTCGAGCACAAATCAAACGAATGCAAGTAATTCTGTTCTTACAGGTAAATGCTCAATACCCAAGTAGGCTTACAAAGTTGACCATGATCAAGCGCTTTCTGGGTCGTCTCAGACCTTGCGATTGCCTTTTCTTCCCCAAAAATAAAAAATAAAATATCGAGACTTCTTTTACATACAAAAGATTTACTTGTTACTAATAGGGTCTAGCCCCTGTTCTTCTTTAGATCCCTTGTTTCACTCCGATAGTATTATATATATATAAATCGGGTCAATGCAAAGGAAATGAATGCATTTCCATACTATTAAGTTAAGTAAGTAAAATAGATAAAACATAATCTGGATTATGACGTATCATCTATTCGACTGGATCTTACGGAGCCTGCTTATGCATGACATGAGACATGTCAAGGCTGATCATAGAAAAGATTCTCTTCAAGTAGTGAACCAGCCTATCCTCCATATGGGGCTTACGTAGTAGTTGGAACAAAGACACATTTCGTTGTGAATTCAAACAAATGTGGCAGATAGGCATATATCTGCACGGACTAATCAATAGTTCAAGTCACACACTCCCATAATCCATTTTATCTTCAGAAAATTCACTTCAACCATTAGTGTCAAATAAATAATACAATTTTGCGGGGTTGAAGGAAAAGATCCAAATACATGTTTTATTCTTTTCAATAATCCATATTTATAGCAATGAAATCCTATTGTTCCTACCCTGAGTGAAGTGATAAATGACTGATTACAAATATCTATGATCTATAATACTATTTCTTCTCTATAAAGGACCAGAGATGCCTTGCTTACGTATCATTGGGAAGTGCATTAACATAAATACGGCAGTAAGTAGAGGTAATACAAAAGTGTGTAAACTATAAAAACGAGTCAGGGTGGATTGTCCTACACTAGCACTTCCGCGCAATAACTCTACCAAAGGCGATCCTATTACAGGAATAGCTTCCGGTACGCCTGTTACAATTTTGACTGCCCAATAACCAATTTGGTCCCGGGGTAAGGAATAACCAGTCACGCCAAAAGATGCGGTCAATACAGCTAAAACTACACCTGTAACCCAAGTCAATTCACGAGGTTTTTTAAAGCCACCGGTGAGATACACACGAAATACGTGCAGGATCATCATTAGCACCATCATACTTGCGGACCATCGATGAACTGATCGGATTAACCAACCAAAGTTAGCTTCAGTCATTATATATTGAACGGAAGCAAAAGCCTCAGTAACCGTTGGGCGATAGTAAAAAGTCATAGCAAATCCCGTAGCTACTTGTACTAAAAAACAAGTAAGTGTAATTCCGCCTAAACAATAAAATATGTTCACATGGGGAGGGACATATTTACTAGTTATATCATCTGCAATCGCCTGAATCTCAAGACGTTCTTCGAACCAATCATATACTTTATTGAGATAGGTAAATCCAGGGAACTCCCCCTCTGAGAACCGTATATGAGAATTTCATTTCGTACGGCTCAAACAAAAACCACCCAAATACTGGCTAGAATGGATATGTGTAATAAAAAGTTTGAAACTTATTTATCTTTCCTCCTATGATTCACTCTTTCTTTTTCTCTAAAGATACGAAAGAATAAAAATCTGAAAGCTCTTCTTTGTGGTTATAATGCTAAAAAATATCAAGTTGGCTCATTCGTCTTTATGTTGATTGTTACAGGCCTCTTGAATCCTCTATTTACCTATTTTTTTTTTCTTTTATTTGTTATTCTTATTTGTGTGTAACGCGGTTTTACTTCTGTTTTCTTTATTATTGATAGGAATTCTCTTGTTAAGACCCTATGAATCGATTAAAACCTCAGATTCATACTACAACCACGATGATTCAAGAAAACCTTCAAACTAAGTCCAAAAATTCCCTGAGTAAGAATCGTTGGATCATCACTTATTCAATGAATAGATATACTGAATAAAAATTCAAAGAAAGGTTTGTCCCTTAATTAAAATAAGCATAAACGGGAAAAAGAATAAAAATCTGTCGATTTATCACTTCTAACCCCCCTTTTTAACTATTTGGGGGTTAACTCTTTTTTTTGGAGTCCGGCCCGCGAGGTCTTAATATAAAATATGAATCATAGTTAGAATAGTTTGTAATCTATTTCCCATATTCCGCGCGTTCCGGATACTAGAATGAATATCCGACGAGGTAAAACCATCTGTATCAAGATGACAGAACCACTCTCTGTAGTATCCATAGGATCAATTATAACAAGTCACACACTCATATTCCGGAAATACAGAAACAAAGAAATTCCACGGTCGAACTACCCAAAAATAGAATGGGCTAAAAACGACCTAAATGATTCACTTTGTAGTGAAAAGCGATTTAGTAGTTCTTGTGAATCTAATTCATTGAAATTCCATCCAGTAAAATGGAAGAATTATAAATCTCCAAAATAATAGATAGGAATATCGCAAATAGAGCCATTGCAATACCCATCAAAGGAGTAGTTCCCCAACCTGGAGCTACTTTACCATATTCCGAATTCAGTGGTTTCAATAAATCCCCTACAATGGTTCGTCTTGGACCAGATCTAGAACTATTCTCAACGGTTTGTGTAGCCATAAATCCTATTTTGTATTCAGTGAGAGTCGTTGACTTTGTATACCATTATATTGTAAATAAATGATCTTAGCATAGATCCATTGTGGTCTTAAAATTATATAATAATGGAAACAGCAACCTTAGTTGCCATCTCTATATCTGGTTTACTTGTAAGTTTTACTGGGTACGCCTTATATACTGCTTTTGGGCAACCCTCTCAACAACTAAGAGATCCATTCGAGGAACACGGAGACTAGTTGAAGTAATGAGCCTCCCAATATTGGGAGGCTCATTACTTCAATCGAGATAATAAAAAATCATTTCATCTTTTTAGTTGGAACTTTAGGTGGTTCCCGAAAAAAGATGGCGAAAAATATTATTCCCAGAGTCGAGACTAAGAGGAATGTATAAACCAATGCTTCCATAGATTCGATTGTGGTTTACAATTATAGCTTCCATGCCTGTTTATTTTGGGTCGTCTCCCGGATAACTAAAGAGAAAGAGTCAAAGAAAGGGCAAAGGCAGCGATTCAAATCAAGATTTATCCGGCTCCCTGTCTATGTTAAATCACAAAAATAAAAGTAAGAAATTAATCTTGTATCAGACTACTTGTCGTCTTGTAGTCGGATCCCCAAGTTTTTGGAATGTTCCAAATTCTACTTGAGCATCCAAATCTGGGTCAATACCGGCAAAAACATCTCGGAACAAGGTTCTAGCGCCATGCCAAATATGTCCGAAGAAGAAGAGCAGAGCAAATGAAGCATGGCCAAAAGTAAACCAACCCCTTGGACTGCTACGAAAAACACCATCGGATTTCAAAGTAGCACGATCTAATTCAAAAATTTCGCCCAATTGAGCGCGTCGAGCATATTTTTTCACAGTAGCAGGATCACTATAACTGACTCCATTCAGTTCGCCACCATAGAACTCCACAGTTACACCTACTTGTTCGACACTATACTTCGACTCTGCCCTTCGAAACGGAACATCGGCTCTAACAATACCGTCTCCGTCTACCAAAACAACCGGAAATGTTTCAAAAAAAGTGGGCATACGACGTACAAAAAGTTCACGCCCTTCCTTATCTCTAAAGATAGGGTGTCCTAACCACCCAACAGCTATTCCATCCCCGTTGTCCATTGAGCCCGCTCTGAATAATCCCCCCTTTGCCGGATTATTACCGATGTAATCATAAAAAGCCAATTTTTCGGGAATTTTAGACCAAGCCTCTGATAAACTTTGATTTTCGGCTATCCCAGCGCTAACTCTTCGATATATTTCTTGCTGGAAGTATCCCTGATCCCATTGATAACGAGTGGGACCAAATAATTCAATCGGGGTAGTTGCTGAACCATACCACATAGTTCCAGCAACAACAAAAGCGGCAAAAAAGACAGCAGCGATACTGCTGGAAAGGACGGTTTCAATATTTCCCATGCGTAATCCTTTGTATAGACGTTGGGGCGGACGGACACTAAGATGGAATAGGCCGGCTAATATGCCCAATGTCCCTGCTGCAATATGATGAGAGGCTATTCCTCCCGGAACAAAAGGATCAAAACCTTCCACACCCCACGCTGGATTTACAGATTGTACCCTTCCGGTTAGTCCATAAGGATCGGACACCCATATTCCAGGACCATACAACCCCGTTACATGAAATGCGCCAAACCCAAAACAAGCCAACCCTGAAAGAAATAAATGAATTCCAAAAATCTTAGGTAAATCTAAAGAAGGTTTTCCTGTACGTTCATCAGAAAATATTTCTAGATCCCAGTACACCCAATGCCAAATAGCTGCCAAAAAGCATAAGCCAGAAAACACAATATGTGCCCCGGCCACACCTTCGTAACTCCAAATACCCGGATTCGTTATAGTACCTCCTGTGATACTCCAACCGCCCCATGAATTGGTTATTCCTAAACGAGTCATGAAGGGTATAACAAACATACCCTGTCTCCACATTGGATCAAGAACGGGGTCAGAGGGATCAAAAACCGCTAGTTCGTATAGAGCCATCGAACCGGCCCAACCAGCAACTAGAGCTGTATGCATTATATGAACAGAAATCAAACGACCCGGATCATTCAATACGACGGTATGAACACGATACCAAGGCAAACCCATGGAAATACCCCTTTAATCAACGAATAATAGACACTATGTAACTTTATTGCATTGTAAAAAGTAAAAAAACTATGCTCTGGACCCGCTCTTTCGGTAGATTTTCTCGAGGAAAGAATTAATATTTGTTCTATTCTTTTAGTAATAATAATAATAGATAGTAATAATAGACGAATTCCATTTGTAGGAACAAAAATAAGCAGATCTATTCTATACCCGATAAGTACCAATACGCAATGGTAGAGGGGATTGATCCCACTTTAATTTTCTCTGAGTGAAGACATACCCATTTGTTCATATCATTCCAAAGACCCATTCGTTTCGTAAAAATTTTCCTTTAGTCATAATCATTCGGTTTTCTTTTTTTATGTTATTGTTATGAACTTATTCAATTTATGGATAAACTATGATAAAGGCTAATCTTATTAAGACAATAAACCCGTTGTTACGCTTCCACATCAAAGTAAGATATAGTACTTAATTTTTTTCTTTCATTTTATGCCTATTGGTGTTCCAAAAGTACCTTTTCGAAGTCCTGGAGAGGAAGATGCATCGTGGGTTGACATATAGTGCGACTTGTCAGATATATTGGGTCACATGGAATTTCCCCATTCTCTCCCCTGATCGAGATATCCCCTCTTTCGCCCAAAAAAGATTGATTGAATTATCAAAAGTTTGGAGCGTGAAATACAATTTAATCCTATTTATTTTTTGTAGGGGTATCAGATTAATATTATCAATTAGAATAATTTATGGTTGGCTCGACTGGACCAAAAAAATGAAGTATCCAGGCTCCGTTTAGAAAAAACCCAATTGGTAATATATCTAAGATTACTACTTTTATAATATTCTATTTATAAACAGGAGCGATCTCAAACTGTTTAATCAATCGAGTAATATAATGAATACATTTAATATAATGAATACATTGAATATTTAGTGGAAGACATGAAATAAATGAAATTGAAAAATAAAAAAAGCCATAGCAAAAAGACGTGGTATTGGGACATTTGCCCTATATGTGCAAATAAAAATCGGGCCTATCTTTACTCGGAGTAGAGCATAAACCTAAAAAAATTGAAAAAGCCCATTCAGGAACAAGAAAATGGCATCGTTATTTGGATTCGATCTCGATGAAACAATACATCAATGAGAAGTTCATTCGATAAGTTTAGTAAATTATTTATATATATATTTTATTTATATATAGGTAAAGTAAACAGGCCAAAACAAATCCTTCTTGAAAAATGGAAGAAAAAAAGCCCTTTGTTAGAAGTTAGAAAGAGCCCCCTATGAAAATAAAAAAGAATGAGGGCTGCAATCTACACATTGATTCTTTTTTTTTTGCGCGATTTTTGGTAAACCGTATGCATCAAAAGGTGCGCGTACGGTTCCTAAGGATACAATTATATCCTAATCAACCGACTTTATCGAGCAAGATTACTTTTTTTAGGCCAAGAGGTTGATAGCGATCTCTCGAATCAAATTATTGGTCTTATGGTATATCTCAGTCTAGAGGATGATAGCAAAGATCTGTATTTGTTTATAAACTCTCCCGGGGGGTGGGTAATACCCGGAGTAGCTATTTATGATACTATGCAATTTGTACAACCAGATGTACAGACAATATGCATGGGATTGGCCGCTTCAATAGGATCTTTTCTTCTGGTCGGGGGAGAAATTACCAAACGTCTAGCATTCCCTCATGCTCGGCGCCAATGAGTTTTGTATTTGAGAGAAAAAAGAAGACTATGCCTTCGCCATATGAAATATGACTATTAAGTAATAATAGCATGGCATTTTGAATTCGATATGAGAAACCTTTTTTTTTTATTTTTGTTTTTTTTTTTTCAAAAATCAATCATTAGATTATATATCGAACGAATAGTATGAGATAAAGGGCATTTACGATTTTATCTGATTTATCGGAAGCCTATTGCAGCGTCACAAACTTTTTTGTTTTCACACCAGAGGGATAATAACAATATTTATCTTAGGAAAGAATACAAAAAAAAGAAACTTTGGGATTGCTTAATAACAGACTAAATAAATATATAAAGCAACGGAACCATCATAGTATGTTTTAACTACTCCAAAATAAAATGAAGGATGGTTATTGGATTATTTACCGATCGGGGTCTGATAGGCCCTATATTTGAATATTTGAATTTGATTTTATACTTCTTCAATGGAATGGAGGTTATAAAGTAAATTCCATTGTATAGCCGTATGCAATGCGCAAAAGATGCCTGTACGGTTGTTCAATTCTATCTTTTGGTTTTCATATCATTACTCGTTATTTAATTTATTCTCTTTGATTTCTCTTCGAGATAGAAGAACCATTTATTAGGTTATATAATCAGGGTAATGATCCATCAACCTGCTAGTTCTTTTTATGAGGCACCCGCAGGAGAATTTATCCTGGAAGCGGAAGAAATGATGAAGCTGCGCGAAACCATTACAAGGGTTTATGTACAAAGAACAGGCACACCTCTATGGGTTGTATCCGAAGACATGGAAAGAGATGTTTTTATGTCAGCAACAGAAGCCCAAGCTCATGGAATTGTTGATCATGTAGGGGTAGAATAAAAAATAACAGGGATTTCGCGCAAATACAAATACGCCATTTGAAATTTTATCTTCTTACTGGGTTTGATAGAGTATTCTATTAATTAATTTATTACTATAGAAGTAATTCCTAATTGGCCGGTTAGGATCGATCTAAACCAGCTCATTATGTATACGAGTCAACATGCCAACTATTAAACAACTTATTAGAAAGACGAGACAGCCAATCAGAAATGTTACGAAATCCCCCGCCCTTGGGGGATGCCCTCAGCGACGAGGAACATGTACTAGGGTGTATGTGTGACTCGTTCAGAGCATGGACTGGGGCAAAAGAAAAGAACCCATTTTTCCAGTATCAGTGATCAGTAACAGTAAATAAGATAAAATAAAACGGAAGAACTCCATTCACTATCTAAAAAGTATCTATCATACCCTTCTATTGTGTATCAAAATTTATGGTTTCTAGTGGTGTAAATCCAATCGTCTCCATTTTCAATTTAAGATGAGAAAGAATTTCCCATTGGTAGCAAATGTTTATCCATTAAGCGGGGGGAATCCCATTTAAAGGCAAGAAAGATTACGCCCTTACTCTTTCAACAACGGACTAAGAGGGTCAGCTACACAGTTAATCTTCATAATTAAATACCGTTACTGTATAAGTGGATCTCGTTGTGAAAGACGGATTACTGAATAATTCATGGGTAGAGCCAAAAAGTGTGAACTGTACAAGTTAACAATAGCATTGATTAAATGAAAGAAAAGAAGGGGCTCCGGTGTATAGAAGGGATCTCGCCGTTTAAGAAGTAACCATAGAAACGATGGAACCCACTATTTTTTTTTTATTCATTTCTATTTTATATTTACTACTTTTTGTTTTTATTTAATATTAATATGCCTTTTTTAATATCTAGTATCAATATTATTTCTTATTTCGAGGTAAAATGCCTATAAAAAAAAATAAAAAATCGTGGGCGGGAAGGTTATAGTAGCAAAAGCCGTTGGAGTTTTTATTTTATACATTGGAAGGATCCGTTTTGTTATTAACAAACTAGAAAAGGGGAAGGGAATAACTGAAAGAAAAGAAATCAATTAGTTATTTATCAAAGTTTCATTTATTCAATGACCAGAATTAAACGAGGATGTATAGCTCGGAGACGTAGAACAAAAATTCGTTTATTTGCATCAAGCTTTCGAGGGGCTCATTCAAGACTTACTCGAACTATTACTCAACAGAAAATAAGAGCTTTGTTTTCGGCTTATCGGGATAGAGGTAGGCAAAAGAGATATTTTCGCCGTTTGTGGATCACTCGGATAAATGCAGCAATTCGAGGGAATTTAGTATACTATAGTTATAATATTTTCATACACAATCTGTACAAGAAGCAGTTGCTTCTTAATCGTAAAATACTTGCGCAAATAGCTATATTAAATATAAATTGTCTTTCTATGATTTCCACTGAGATTATAAAATAAGTAGATTGGAAGGACTCCATAGGAATGTTTTAAATTTTAATGGAGTGCGCTGTAAAATTAACTCCGGGAAGGTAGAATAGAAATTAGTATGATAAAATATAATCAAATAATATGATAAAGTCGTCAAAATGAACAAACAAGACGTTCAATAAAAAAAGATTTATTCTTTTTCCCCGATCCTTTTTTTCTTATGACACGACACTCACATCTTAATTCGCGAATTTTTCGAACAAAACATCAATCCGCCTTTGAGTTCGTATTGGAATTTTGATTCAAGTGAAGAGTAAGCCTATCCCCCTTTTTGATTCTAAGACCCGCAGTTCTAGCAGCCGACTCACCTCTTTCAAATTGTTTCTCATTATTAAGAAAGGGTAACAAAGATAAAATACGAGCTTGCTTGATAGCAATAGTAATTAATCGTTGTTGTTTTAAGTTTAATCTATTCACCCGTCTAGATAATATCTTTCCTTGTTCACTAATAAATCGACTAATTAAACTCATGTTTCTATAATCAATTCGATCCCCCGACCCAATCGGGGGCAAACGCCTACGAAAAGATCGCTTGGATTTAAAATGGAGTCGCTTGGATTTATCCATGATTTGTTTATTCCTTATCCCGAAAATCCTAATTTTGTCGGGGATTTCTTTTTGGTTTGTTTATCTTTAAATATATGTTATATATAATATATGGTATATGACATTTTTCATCATCCTTGGAAGGATGACATACAATACATACGTGTAATCGGTTCCATCTATTTCTTTATCTCCCCATGAATTGTATATTTGTAACAAAAGGGACAGAATTTTCTCAATTCCAATCGACTAGGCGTATTGTGTCGATTCTTTTGAGTAATATATCTGGAAATACCAACCCTCTTTGATTCCTTATTAGCATCATTTCGAACAGCACAATTGGTACATTCCAAAATAACTGTTACTCGAACATCTTTCCCCTTGGCCATGAACCCCCTTTGTATTTTTGATTCACTCAACTATTCTATTTTGCGATCCAAAGAGAAAAAAGGAACGAAAAAAAAAAATAGAAGTTGCTAACTCGAAATAAAATTATGAAAAATTTCGTTGCAATCAAGATAGTAATAATAAGTAATACAATGATTTCTAACTACATTTCTAATCCCAATATAGCGTTTCGTCTTTCATTTAAGTATTTTGTATGATATTGTTGACCTATCCATCAATTTCCATTTCCGTTCTCATTCTCTTTTTAATTATTTTAATTAAAATTATTTAAATTAAAAATTTTATTTTAATTCGAGCCTCGGGCCTGAGGACCGAGTTCCGAGTTTCACTGAATTTGAATCCACTTTTATTCTTTCTCTTTTCGAACTTATTCGAATTTTAAAAATTCTAAAATTAAAAGATGGGAAGGGGAGGGATTAGTCACAGAGATTTTATTAAATCCCTAATCTTCTTCACCACTTCCCATGTTACTAACTAGAATGAAAAAAAGGGGAATATCAGCGCATCCGGAAATAAACGATTGATCTCTATCAATAGACCTGCTAAAAACCCGAACCATATAGTACTTACTACCGGCGCCACGGAGAGATATGTTTTTAGATCTCGCATTTTATTTGAAATCCTCCTTCTTTATTGGAATTTGTAATACATATATGATCAGACATATATGGAGTTAATGATCGCTTGTATTTGTCCGCGGAATCCCTAATTCAAATTGAAATGTACAACGATTCAGTAGAATATTCCTTTTCTTAAAAAAAACGTGCCCTTTTCTGTACCAGCATTTCCCCAAAATATTCATTTTTTTTTACAGCGGGTTTCATTATACGTAACGCATATAAGTAGTTTATTATAATTAATTAATAATTAATTATATGTTCTATGATATGAGATCAAAAAGAAGAAATGACAAGATAATTTTTGTATAGAAATGGAGTAAATAAAGATGTGGAAAACAATACGGGTATTCTCTACAATGACACTGTAACCCAATTGAAAGGGATGTAGCGCAGCTTGGTAGCGCGTTTGTTTTGGGTACAAAATGTCACGGGTTCAAATCCTGTCATCCCTACCTATTCTATTACTTATCTTATGAGCAGGAATCGTAACGAGGGATCAATTGAAATCGATTAAATTGGGCATCCATAACATGATCAATCTTTCATTTGACTCTATTCTACTATAGAATAGGATACGCATGCAAAAATATAATATATTAGGGTTACTTACAAAATATTTAGTGTGATAATAAAGCGCTCTTAGTTCAGTTCGGTAGAACGCGGGTCTCCAAAACCCGATGTCGTAGGTTCAAATCCTACAGAGCGTGATCCCATTCTTGTTATTCTTAGGTCGAAAATTACACTGAAATGAAATAATTGAACAGCAATTTCAATTTGACCCCTGCCCTATGTATTAAAATTAATAAAGCAAGTAGGGGTCAATCAAAAAAAGAGCTATTAATTAATTAAAGGTCCAACTGATCACCGCGTCTGTATTGTAAATATGCGGTTACAAATAATCCAGCCAAAGTAATAGGAATTAGACCTAAGACAATTCCAAATAGAAAAACTTCAATCATTTCAATTTGTTTGAAAGAGGAAAAGGAGAGGTAATATCTATTCTTAACTATTAATTCATATTGCCCATGAATCTCAATGACCAAAAATTGGAAATTGACACGGTAAGAAACTTAAGAAACTATAGAATATATGGAATAACACAGAAAGATTTCGTTTTTTTATGAATCGTTTGTTCAATTAATTTCAAATAAGTCGTATCTTGTTCAACCCGATAAATAGAGCTGAGGTTATAGTTAAAACCGCTAGTAGAAAACCGAAATAACTAGTTATAGTAAGCATAAAGAGGCTAAATGAAATATGGTCTTTTTATACATATGTTTAGAAAGCACTTCCCTAAATTCAAATTTTTGAAAGATACAAACAAGAATAAGCAAAAAGACCAATTCAACTTATTCTTTCAATTGAAAGTTTTTGATTCATCAATTCTTCTAAACAGTAATAAAAAAAAATGGGAGTGACATAGGTAAGAAATCAATTCATCATCTGTGATATCTGAGCATCCCCCAATTCCCAATCAACAGATTCATCTTAAAAACTAATATTCTTATACTAATATTATATATTATAATTAATAATCAAAATTAGAAATAATAAAAAAAAACTCTGTTGTGTAACTTCATTCAAAAAATGAAATTGAATCGCTTTAAAATTGGAAAATCATTTCTTTTGATCTTTTTTTTATTATTGTATCGAATACATTGTGTATTTTCGAACAAAGAATGACCTTATATTATACTAGAATCTCCCTTTTTTTACTTTAACTTTACTTTATTACTTTCCCTTTTCTTTTTTACTTTAATTTGATTTGACCTCATTAGATTCAGTAGTAGGTTCATTCTCATAATATCTCTAATGAGAAGAAAAAGAGTTTCGCATGATCTAATCGTGCGAAACTTATACATTTTTTCTTTACATATCTTAAATTAGAGAGCCCCCCGCCCTTTTATAATTATAATTCGATCAAGAACGGCCTTTTGGTTCTAATACAACAATGCGTGCATCGCGAATATTGATTATTTTCTTCTTTGTTCTCTTTCTTTCGTCGAAGACTATCGGCTAGTCTTACTTCTTACTGGACAACTAACCAATTCCTTAAAAATGAAAAAAAAGGGGGGGGGAGGTTCCAACAAAAAACATCTTCTACAAACACAAAAAGAAAGAATATTTTTATATTTTGGATCTAATTGAATTGTAGGTGTAGGAGAATGGAATATGATAATCCCACTCGCGAATTATTTGAAAGCAACCCGTTGTATTCACATTTTATCTGATCTTCAGTTTCTAATCCGAAGCCGATAATGGAGAGAACCCTTATACTACTACAGGAATTTGAAAATTTTTTTATTGAATAGTATAGAATACTACATCGACAGGCAACAATAAAAGAAAA
>Ga0115851_100003_pt1:22500-30000 | contig 51367 bp, 47 predicted proteins | sample InSIn2gowninarea_FD_83865 | JGI IMG/M metagenome (GOLD analysis project Ga0115851, IMG submission 83865)
AAGGTGATTTCGCTATATTTCTGACCAGGAACAGGACCTATCACAAGAATATTTTTTTTAGTCGGGCGGTAGTTCTGAAAAGACAGATTGCCTATCTTTTCTTTAATCTCGGGCGAAATACGATCGGGGGGGGCTAATTCAAACCCTTCAGGTAAAATAAGAACAGCCCCCACATTCAAAGCCCCCTTTTTACCATTAGCAAGAACTTGTTTTAATTGCATATCATAAGGAATTCGAACAACCGCTTCAAATACAGTATCAGGAAGTACCGCCTGTGGAACCTCAATATCCACGGGTTTATTAGCTAAATGGCAATTGGCACATACAATACGGCCGGTCGCTTCGCGTGGATTTTCATAACCCTGCTGTGCAAAAATGGGATAGGCATTTGAAATGGGTGCCCCAGTTATTATATATATCATGAGCGATACGGAAATGGATCGAGTAATCTCTTCCTTTATCCAAGAAAAAAGGGTATTTCTGGTTTGCATGGTCCAATCATTGGTATCGAAAATTTATACAATAAAATTAGGTAGGTTCTTAGTCTAGTATAGTTCCCTATCTATGATTCTGCTATGTACTAAAAGAATTTTATTGTAATGGAATAGAATATAGGAGGAATCGAATCCCTTGTATGAGTAAAAAGAATAAGTACAGTTTTGAATGTTTTGCTTATGTACAAAGTAACAACCAACCATTCTAATTGGATCAGTGAATCATTTTTCAGTCATTCATTGAATGATAAATCACTACAAGTGAGGGAGATACACGATTTAAATAATGGAAAATCAAATATTTTAAAATTGTATCTAGAATGACCGGAAAGGTAGAAACAAGACCGGATATAATTTGATCATTATGAGCAAATCCAAAATCTTTGTAGACAGATCCAATCATTAGTTCCCAACCGTGGGGCGAATGGAATCCTATACATAAATCAGTTACTAAAAGAATGGAAAAGGCTTTGATTGTGTCGCTTAAGTTATATAGAAATTCTTGAACCCAATAGTTAAGAATAACGAGTTCTTCATTACCTAGCATAGAATAACCCCTTAGAATAACGAAACAGAGCATATTTGTCGAGAAGTGCAAAATCGTATGGATACAATCTTCATTGTGCATCTTGATCAATTGGATCGTTTCGTTGTAGATTCCGATACGAAGCTTTTCTAGATGTGTTCCCGGGTATTCCTTTATCATTTCGTCCAAGAGTAAGAGTTCCTCTAATTCTATGAATTTTTTTAGAATACTCTTTTCTTGAATATCATTCAAAAAAATGTCGGATTGCCTAGTATCCCACCAATTAGTAACCCAAGATTCCAGACTTTTAGTAAATGAGAGAGAGATCCACCAGGGCAAAAATACTATAGATGCAAGATATAGAAGGGGAATGAATGCTTTCTTTTTTGCCATTTTTTCGTCTTTGAATTTTTAATGAACTCACCCCATTCGTTGACGCTATACGATACTAACTAATATTCCTATCAAGGATCAGTTATATTACAAGTTATCGAGCCCACGAATCTATTCCCCGCTTTTTTGTGTATGATTCAGCGGTTAGTACTTGAATTTATAAATAATACAGAAATGGAATAAAAAAGAATCCACTTCGAATAAAGAGATTGTTTCCAAATCTATCACTTGCTAAAATTCGAAGAGAGTGACCCCTTTCAATAAAGAAATGCATGAAAGAGCCCCTTCAAGTAACAAATTCAGATTTTGAAACGAAAGAACTCTCTTTCTATCAAAATATCCAATTTTTTGAAAAAAAAAAACGACGCATAGTCCGGGAATAATTGAGAGAATTTTCTGAAGAATATTGTGATTCTGATAAAAAAAATGACTACCAAAACAAGACAAAAAGCTATCGTTATAAGCATCCCAATCGTTTGGTAATTAAGAAGTACAAAAAGGGATAAAAAGAAAGATTGATTGACAAAACAAAAAAAAAGAGAATCTACAAGATATAATCTCTCTATTGAAAATAAAAAAAAGCATTCATTCTTTTCATTTCAGTTTCAATTCATTTTTTAAAATACTTCAATTGGTACACGCAAGAAATAAGCCAATTCAGCAGCTTTTTGCTCAAGTTCTCGTGGAGTCAAATTATCATCAGTACGAGTCAAAGGAATAGCGCCATGGCCTCTGATTTCCATATAAAGGACACGACGAGCATAAATACCCTCTTTCACTTCTATTCTGATGGACTGGACGTCTTTCATAAAGAATTGGAGGAAGATGCGACGATTTTTTCCAGGAAATCCCCAACGAAAAATACACACTATTCCTTCTTTTCTATCGAACCGATCATAACCACTACCTACATTCCACGAAATTGTGCACCACAAATAAGAGCTAATAAAGAGACCCGCAATTCCGTAGAAAGACATCACGATCCCCTGTGGAAAAAAAATGATTTGCGTAGGCGGAAATAAAGATATCAAATTTCTACCAAGATAACTGGAAATTCCAACTAATAAAAACCCTAATGAACCTAAAAAAAGGATAAAGGCCCAGCAGAAATTACTTGTTTTTCGAGACCCTGCTATAAGTTCTATCCATATATGTTCTGATCGCCAATTCATACTAGATCTAGTTGCATTTTATTGAAATTGAGAGAATAACCCAAATTAATTTTACTTTTTGTGTGTTTCCGAAATAACTCTCATCAACTAGCACTATTCTGATGTGAACTTTTATTTTAGGAGTAATTCATCGAATTGGTTAGATATAAAATAATAATATCCATTTCGTATGATTTCCTATAGATATCCACATACATATAGATATATTCACTTTACATTTAAGGCATTCGCCCCGATCCCGATTTGATTTCGTTGCAAATAGCTATAATTTATTTACTCATATATCATGTTTACACACGAATAACAATAATAGTTTCTTTATGTTCGGGGGAAACCACATCACATATTTTATTCTAAGAAATAGATATCTGTGTTATGGTCTAAGTCTAAATCTTGAAAAAAAAAACAAAATAGATGAGATTTAGCCCCATCATATCGATATCTAAAAAATCTTGTTTTTTTGAATATGAAGAGATAAAGAAGCCATCGCAATTGCCGGCAATATTAGGCCCACGAAAGGCACAAAAAAAGAGGGTAAATTTGTCATAAAATGGATACCTGGATTTACTATTTTTACCTGTTATTGTTATATTGTTATTTATATTGTTATAAAGGTATCTTATAATCATTATTTATAATTCATATAGAATTATACTAAGCATATCTAAGTGAGTATATGTGATATAATAAAAAATATATAAATATAATAAAATAAGTGCAAGGAATGTCGAACTAAATAAATATAATTTTTCATCTTTCTACATGAAATATATATATATATGATAATCGCCTTTTTTATTATCTTGTTTTTGTCTTATAATTTGAATTTCATAAAATGGAATAAAATAAAGAAAGAGTTTCTTACAACTTCCTGAAAAATTTGTTACAATCCGATCCGGGAATAGGGAGTCTTAGTAAAACTGGGGATTCTAAAAAAATATCGAAAGATGCAAGATTCTGTACTTTTAACTTTTAAATTTTCTATATTTGAATTATATACACATAAGAAGAGAACGTGAAATTCGCTTTATTCTCCTTGCCTAATTTTAATTTAGCGGAAGAAGGAATGCATTCTTTTTTTTTTGATAGAGGTTTTTACTGATTAGTAATCGGGAATGTCGGTAAAAAAAAAAATGATCCGCATAATTATTTTTACAATTAAATCTTATGTTAGCAAATGCTACCAAGCCAAAATCCATTCTACGGATTTTGGCTTTGATTTCTATAAACTAAATAACTACTCGTTTTATAAAAAAAAAATAATAATTTATATTTTGATTAATTAATATATTTTTTTTATTAAGGATCCACTTGATTGAATTTTGATTCAGAGAAAAGAAAGCGTGGAGCTGAAATAACTCACTAAGAACGTCTTTTAAAAGATTACGTGGTACGATTAGGTCGAATTGGCCCTTATGGAATAAATATTCAGCCGTTTGTGAGCCCTCAGGTACTGTCGTATTCAATGTTTGTTCAATTACTCTTTTACCCGCAAATGCAATGTAGGCATTGGGTTCGGCAATAATGATATCGCCCAACATACCAAAACTGGCTGTCACCCCACCAGTAGTAGGAGATGTAAGGATTGATACATAGAATAACTTTTTCTTTGATTGATAATCATATAAAGCGGAAGCTATTTTAGCCATTTGCATCAAGCTCAAACTTCCTTCTTGCATGCGTGCTCCTCCGGAAGCACACACTAGAATAAGAGGCAAAAACCGATTGGTAGCATATTCGATCAAACGAGTGATCTTCTCGCCAACTACGGAGCCCATACTACCCCCCATAAACTGAAAATCCATAACCCCAATTGCTATGGGAATACCGTTTAGTTGACCTGTGCCTGTTTGAACAGCCTCAGTTAATCCTGTTTTTCTTTGATAAGAATCAATACGATCTTTGTAAGATTCCTCTTCCAACGGAAATTCAATGGTATCCACAGAGACCATATCTTCATCCATAGGAACCCAAGTACCTGGATCAATCAAAAGTTCTATTCTATCTGAACTACTCATTTTCAAATGATGTCCACAGTGTTCGCAAATATTCATTTTTGATTTCAAAAATTTCTTATAATTTAATCCATAACAATTTTCGCATTGAACCCATAAATGCCTATATTTTTGAGTAAAATCTAGATCATTAGAATTTTCCGTTTCTGTTATAGTTAACTCACTACCAGCCGGACTCGTTTTTATACTTGAACTCCGGGTTTCGCTACTATTTCTGCTTTCATCAAAAATGTAACTAGAAATGTAATTGTCATTGTAATTGACAATACCACTTAAAATGTAACTATCAATACAAATTTGAGAACGAAAATAGCTGTCAATACAACTAGTAATGTGTTTATTCCAACTATATTTAGTATCATATATGTAAGGATCATAGTGGGGATCATCACTATTAGATACACTATTTAGATAACAAAAATTCCGAGAATTAGAAAAAGAGCTTTCTAGTTCACTTAGAAAAGAATGAGCATTGTCAATCTCAAAAATTTTATTTTCAATATCAAAACATATGAAATAACTGTCCCTATTATTATCCCTAACTAAAAAAGTATCATCAGGTACGAAATTATGAATGTCTCTAACGCCGACTAAATGATCAACATTACTGTAACTAGAATTGTCACTATCGCTCCCACTAAGAGTGTTTTTATATATATCATTTCTAATCGGGTCTTCACTTACACTGGTATTTTCAATAGAACCAAGGCTGCCCATCGATTTACTTAGCCCATACCCGTATTCTAACTCCTTTTTTTTGGACAACATCGAGTTGAACCACCCTTTTTCCATAAAGCCTTGTTGCACATATTTACATGAAAAATACAATAGATGAATAGTCATTCGATAAAAAATCATTTGAATATTTCATTTACTATCCTAATACGCATCCAAATACAATCACTAGGGTTCTATTAACAAAAAAAACAAGTAGGTGTTGTTTAATTATTTCAATTATTTCTTTTTTCGATTTGAATTTGATACAACACACGCGGGGGGATCACTAGCTATTTCAAATCGAAAAAAGAAATAATTGTTCTATCCTATGAATATAAAGAAAGAACGTTTTTCGTAAAATCTCGTCTACTAATAAGGTTCTAGTCTAACACAGAACGAAAGGGACAATATACGGGATGGGTAGAAGAAGCTCTCATATATGACTCGATCCATGATCGGAAACTACGGGATATAAAAGAAGATACCAACCAACCCTTAGGATCCATAGAATTAATTGTGGACCTAACACAACAATAGAAACGCTTAAGTTGTTTCGTTTTATATATATTTATTTAAGATCTTGTATACGTATATCTAGATAAGTATGTATCTGTAAAATAGATACAATAGTATCTTTGTTTTGTATTCGGCTCAATCCTTTTTTTAGTAAAAGATTGGGCCGAGTTTAATTACAATTCAATTAAGAGAACGAGCGGTAATTACTGGATTACAAAGTATCCATTGCTGGGAATTCAAATTTGATCTCTTTCCATACTTCACAAGCAGCAGCTAGCTCAGGACTCCATTTAGCAGCCTCACGGATAATTTCATTACCCTCACGAGCAAGATCACGTCCCTCATTACGAGCTTGTACACATGCTTCTAGAGCTACTCGATTAGCTACGGCACCAGGTGCATTTCCCCAAGGGTGCCCCAAAGTTCCTCCGCCAAATTGTAGTACGGAATCATCTCCAAAGATTTCGGTCAGAGCAGGCATATGCCAAACGTGAATACCCCCTGAAGCCACGGGCAGAACACCTGGTAAAGAGACCCAATCTTGAGTGAAATAAATACCGCGGCTTCGATCTTTTTCAATATAATCATCACGTAGTAAATCAACAAAGCCTAAAGTGATTTCTCTTTCCCCTTCAAGTTTACCTACTACGGTACCGGAATGAATATGATCTCCACCAGACATACGTAATGCTTTAGCTAGTACACGAAAGTGTATACCATGATTCTTCTGGCGATCAATAACTGCATGCATTGCACGATGGATGTGAAGAAGTAGACCATTATCTCGGCAATAATGAGCCAAGCTAGTATTTGCAGTGAACCCCCCAGTTAAGTAGTCATGCATTACGATAGGAGCTCCCAGTTCTCTGGCAAATACAGCCCTTTTGATCATTTCTTCGCATGTACCTGCAGTAGCATTCAAGTAATGCCCTTTGATTTCACCTGTTTCAGCCTGCGCTTTATAAATTGCTTCGGCACAAAATAGGAAACGGTCTCTCCAACGCATAAATGGTTGGGAATTAACGTTCTCATCATCTTTGGTAAAATCAAGCCCACCGCGGAGACATTCATAAACTGCTCTACCGTAATTCTTAGCGGATAATCCCAATTTAGGTTTAATAGTACATCCTAATAGGGGGCGGCCATACTTGTTTAATTTATCCCTCTCAACTTGTATGCCATGAGGCGGACCTTGGAAAGTTTTAGAATAAGAAGTAGGGATTCGCAAATCCTCCAGACGTAGAGCGCGCAGGGCCTTGAATCCAAATACATTACCCACAATGGAAGTAAACATGTTAGTAACAGAACCTTCTTCAAAGAGGTCTAAGGGGTAAGCTACATAAGCAATAAATTGATTTTCTTCTCCAGCAACCGGCTCGATGTGGTAGCATCGTCCTTTGTAACGATCAAGACTGGTAAGCCCGTCAGTCCACACAGTTGTCCACGTCCCAGTGGAAGATTCCGCAGCTACCGCGGCCCCTGCTTCCTCGGGCGGAACTCCAGGTTGAGGAGTTACTCGGAAGGCTGCCAAGATATCAGTATCTTTGGTTTGATAGTCAGGAGTATAATAAGTCAATTTATAATCTTTAACACCAGCTTTGAATCCAACACTTGCTTTAGTCTCTGTTTGTGGTGACATAAGTCCCTCCCTACAACTCATGAATTAA
>Ga0115851_100003_pt1:32500-40000 | contig 51367 bp, 47 predicted proteins | sample InSIn2gowninarea_FD_83865 | JGI IMG/M metagenome (GOLD analysis project Ga0115851, IMG submission 83865)
TGTTTTAGTAAATGATGCGGAAAAGGGTAGTGACATTGATCCACAAGAAGCTCAGCAAACTCTTGAAGTAGCGGAAGCTAACTTGAGTAAAGCTGAAGGCAAGAGACAAACAATTGAGGCAAATCTAGCTCTCAGACGAGCTAGGACACGAGTGGAGGCTCTTAATATGATTTCGTAACTAGTTTGTTTTGGTGATTATGCCTATTGGATAGAATCAAATGCAATCAAGTGTAATTGAATTCTAATGCAACGACAAACCAACTTCAATAAAAAAATACAGAAATAAAGTAGGATGGAAAAGATACAAAATCAATAAAAGAAGATGAGTAGAAAAACTTATTAGATACCAGAGTCAAGGGTATGGTATCTAATAAGATATACCTACTATTGGATTTGAACCAATGACTCCCGCCGTATGAAAGCAATACTCTAACCACTGAGTTAAGTAGGTCATTTATCATCACAAAGAGAAAAAAATGGGGCCTATGACATCGATGGATTATAAATGAAATATTACTCATAGGCAATACCAATCAAAGAGATCACAAAAAATCGGCTGTTGGATCATGTAATATTCATCTTGACAATAAATTATCTACATGATAAAATATGTATAACTAGAACAAGCACAAGGGCTATAGCTCAGTTGGTAGAGCACCTCGTTTACACGCGCGCCAATGTTTTTCAGAGAAGTCCGTCATGGAATCAAAATATTTGATTTTATTGATAAATAGATGTCTTACTCTATGTTTTCGGGAATAAAACAAGAGAACAACAGCCTGACAAAAGGTTCGGCCCAATCCGGGCGTCCATTTACATTTAGGTTCGGTACCAAATAAATGGAACCCACCTTTGCGTTGGTTTGAGATATTGATAAGGTGAATATCCCATCTATTCAATGCTAGGCATAATGAGTATCAAGACCTCAAAAAAATTATTTTTTCGTCCTATCTTATGAGCTTTAAGGTGTATGAAGTTTCATATTTGCTTCTTTAAGTTAAGCGGAAGCGGGTCGATAGAGACATACTTCATTTAACTTAAGTTAATCTAGGCCAAAAGCAGACCTACGTCAGGATAATCCTTCTTTGAAACACTTTGGTAGTGCTCCTTTTTATTGGAATCAAAATAATGAATCCGAGCACACGGAGCCATCTCTTTATCTTTATGTCAAGAAAAAATATGGTAGACTAGCCGATATTTCTTTCAGTTTATGAAAGAGCCCAATGCACAAAAAAATGCATGTTGGGTCTTTGAAACGGTTCAAATCATTTTGATAATAATTAGTTTGATCTGTTTTACCGAGAAGGTCTACGGTTCGAGTCCGTATAGCCCTATAATCTAACTAGAATAAAAAAATAAATAGATTTTATTTCAATTTAGAATATGAATTTCTAATAGAAATTTCATTTTTAATAATAATAGAATTCTAAACAAAACAATTAGAATGCTATTTAAATTAAAATTCCTTTTCTTTAGCTCTTTATATCCTTTAGTTCCTTCTAATCAATTTATATAAAATTCAAATCCGAAGTGAAGTGAAACCGCGAGACTCTTAGTTTTATAGTATAAATAGAAATAGTATAAAAGTAATATATATATTAGAAATGGGATTCGAGTGGATGAATCGTGAGCGGAAGGTTGACACGTGCCGAAACAAACAGGCGAAACTAAGCAGTTCGATCCAAATGAAGTTTTGTTTTGACTAAAGAGTTATGGATGGCTTGACAATTCATTCCAATTCCAATCAACTAATCCGGCATATTTTCCGCATGCAAGGAGTCCGTCTATGTTTCTACTTTACGAATATGATATTTTCTGGGCATTTCTAATAATAGCAAGTGCTATTCCTATTTTGGCATTTTTGATTTCGGGAGTTTTAGCCCCGATTCGCAAAGGGCCAGAGAAACTTTCTAGTTATGAATCGGGAATAGAACCAATGGGTGATGCTTGGCTCCAATTTCGAATTCGGTATTATATGTTTGCTCTAGTTTTTGTTGTTTTTGATGTTGAAACGGTTTTTCTTTATCCATGGGCAATGAGTTTTGATGTATTGGGTATATCTGTATTTATAGAAGCTTTCATTTTCGTGCTTATCCTAATTGTTGGTTCAGTTTATGCATGGCGAAAAGGAGCATTGGAATGGTCTTAGCTCTTGAATATTCAGACAATAAAAATAAAGATAAAGAAAGTAAAAAAACATTGAAACGGTTATGAATTCCATTGAGTTTCCCTTACTTGATCGAACAGCCCCCCAAAAAAATTCAGTTATTTCAACTACATCAAATGATCTTTCAAATTGGTCAAGACTGTCCAGTTTGTGGCCGCTTCTATATGGTACCAGTTGTTGTTTCATTGAATTTGCTTCATTAATAGGCTCACGATTCGACTTTGACCGTTATGGGCTGGTACCAAGATCGAGTCCTAGACAGGCAGACCTAATTTTAACTGCGGGTACAGTAACAATGAAAATGGCTCCTTCTTTAGTGAGATTATATGAACAAATGCCTGAACCAAAATATGTTATTGCTATGGGAGCATGTACAATTACAGGGGGTATGTTCAGTACCGATTCTTATACTACTGTTCGGGGGGTCGATAAGCTAATTCCTGTAGATGTCTATTTGCCAGGTTGTCCACCTAAACCGGAGGCAGTTATAGATGCTATAACAAAACTTCGTAAAAAACTATCTCGAGAAATCTATGAAGATCAAATTAGGTCTCAACAGGGGAGTCGGTGTTTTACTATCAACCACAGGTTTTATATTGGACGAAGTACTCATACTGGAAATTATGATCGAGGATTACTCGATCAACCACCATCTACATCGACTTCGGAGATCCCTCTTGAAATATTTTTCAAATACAACAAGAGTTCAGTATCTTCCCCCGAATTAGTGAATTAGGCAGGATTTTTTTTTTTCACATTTTTTTACATAATAACAAACAATAATTTTCATAAATTTCATCCTAAATGTGAAATACTTAATTTATAGAGACAAATAAAAGTTTTATACAAATCAAAATGTGGGAGAGATAAAAAAGATGCAAGGTCGTTTGTCTGCTTGGCTAGCCAAACATGGGTTAGTTCATAGATCTTTGGGCTTCGACTACCAAGGAATAGAGACTTTACAAATAAAGCCTGGGGATTGGCATTCCATTGCTGTCATTTTATATGTATATGGTTACAATTATTTACGTTCCCAATGTGCCTATGATGTAGCACCGGGCGGACTGTTAGCTAGTGTGTATCATCTTACGAGAATAGCTTATGGTATAGATCAACCGGAAGAGGTATGTATAAAAGTATTTGCCCCAAGGTGGAATCCTAGAATTCCGTCTGTTTTCTGGGTTTGGAAAAGTGTGGATTTTCAAGAAAGGGAATCTTATGATATGTTGGGAATCTTTTATGATAATCATCCACGTCTGAAACGTATCTTAATGCCCGAAAGTTGGATAGGATGGCCCTTACGTAAGGATTATATTGCCCCGAATTTTTATGAAATACAGGATGCTCATTAAATATAAATAATAAAATAAGAAACTAATTTTCACTTCTACAACTCCAGGTATTCAAATAATGTTTGTACGTTCTCTTATAGACCAAAGAGCGTAATGGAAGTCTCATTCGCATTCTATTCTAAATGGGCTAAATAAAACGAAATAAAATATAAATCAAATACAAATAAATAATACAAAATAAATAGAATAAAAAAAAAAATTGTTTCTATTCAAATAAATAAATATATAATATATAAAAATAGAAACAATAAAAAATAGAAATAAAAAGGATAAATAAAAAAAAAAACAAGACAATTAAAAAAATACAATTAGTATTAGGATGACCTAAAAGAGTTTCGCATCATGAACTATGTACCACGCACAAAACTTAAATGAGTTCGACAAAGTCACATAGGAGGAAATGAAGAAATAGAATATGAAAAGAAAAGACAACGAAATGAGAGGAGGGCTTGGATTTTATTTGTACTGTATCTGAAATGAATCTTGGTTATTCCCACCTTTCAACTCCGCGAGACTATACCTTTGAGTCTTTCAACCAATTAATTTAACCTTTCTATTTTAATATGTATGAAGTATTAAATATCTAAAGTATTAACATTGTTTTTGAACGGTAAGAGACACCGTATGAACAAATAAAAAAGAAAAGGAAGTCAAATCTAATTTTTTTTTATTTTACAGATTTTATAGACATACTCTTTACTCATCTATTCTATAATTCTAGAAAGGGTATATTCTCAGACACCTAGATAGATAAGTATCTATCATGATATAGACTAGTAATGAATATGTATGTTGACCCATATCAATTCATTTGTAAAACGGATACTCATACAAATAAATCATGTGCCAGGAACCAGATTTGAACTGGTGACACGAGGATTTTCAGTCCTCTGCTCTACCAGCTGAGCTATCCCGACCATTATCCGTGCATCGTCCTTATTTTAATAGATAACTTGAGTTTATGTCAATTAAAAAGACAAAAAAAGTCTTACAAAGCTTTATCCAGACCCTGTAATTTCTTGGATCTTCAAAAAGAAAACTTTATAAGTTTTAATACAGTACAAGAAATGATATGTATTGTTAATCATTCAAATTGGAAGTGGGGATACCTTCCTCAAAGATGTTCATTTGTACGCGTATCATATATATCACAAATATTGTAATAAGAAAAAAAAAATTTCCAAGCAGATCCATTTGTAAAAGAGTAGAATGGTTGAAAAACATAACGAATTTTAAACCGCTAACGAAACGAAAAGAGCGGATCGGATAAATAATTGGGGAATCAAACGGGCCTTTTTGGGGATAGAGGGACTCGAACCCTCACGATTTCTAAAGTCGACGGATTTTCCTCTTCCTATAAATTTCATTCTTGTCGGTATTGACGTGTGGAATGGGACTCTATCTTTATTCTCGTACGATAAATTTTATTAATAAATATTCGATTCTTTCTTCAATTTGGATCGATTCACAACAACTCTTTCGATTTTTATTTATTATTTATAGAAATATAAATAAATAAAGATTCGGGTCGTCATTAATCATTTGAGATAGGATTTCAGTACATATACGTATGTATATAGGTTTATCCTTTCTGTAGTTTTGATATAAGGATTACGTTAATGTAATAACGTAAAGAAGTCAACCCCACTTGTTAGAACAGCTTCCATTGAGTCTCTGCACCTATCCTTTTTTTATTCTTGCTTTCTTCTGAACCCTTATTTGTTTTCGTAAAATAGGATTTGGCTCAGGATTGCCCATTTTTAATTCCAGGGTTTCTCTGAATTTGAAAGTTATCACTTGGTAAGTTTCCATACCAAGGCTCAATCCAATTAAGTCCGTAGCGTCTACCAATTTCGCCATATCCCCCATTTTTGTTTTGTTGTTTTAAGATTAGGATCTCATTATGATGTCCTTCCTCGCTTTTTTCCTTTTTCTTTCATTTATGCCGGAATCTTTGAATTTATTAGATACCAATTCCTATATCGAAAAGTGTTTACTCCTATTTTTTTATTGTTTATCTCATTTCATCTCTATCGAAGATCCAGAGTTGATCCAATCAGAAATGATTCTATCATTTCTGTATCCGCAATTCAATATAGATATATATTATCTATACCAATATAGATTATGTATGCCCCTCTTTCTTTTATATCATTTTTATCGTGTAATTTGAGATACTCGAACGGTCGATTCTTTTTTTTTTTGTTTTATCTTTCCGAACGAAAGCGGAGGAATCTTTCATTATGATCTGGATTACGGCCTTCTCTTTTTCATTTTTTTTTATTCGTAGCCTTTACTTTTTTAATTTCCTTAAGTTAAGGCGGACCCTCTATAACATAACTAAAAATGACTAAAAAAAATAAATTTATATTAATAAATTTCTTATTATATTATTCTATTAATTTCTAATTGATCTAACTATTTAGAATTAGAATTATTTCAAATTAGAATCTATCTAGAATTAGAATAAATAAGTAAGATTAGAATGTGTAGAATAAGATTCTAATCTAATTAGATTCCATTTCGAATATTAATCGTTATGTTCGAGAATATATTCATTCAACTATTTAATATTTATTTGAAATTCTATTCTATATTCATATTAATTATGGTATGAAAACTAAGAATGAACAATTAATAGCTAAGATCCCAGTAGTTTACTAAATTCCTATGTATGTACAATTTTTGTTATGCGAGCCCGCTTAGCTCAGAGGTTAGAGCATCGCATTTGTAATGCGCTGGTCATCGGTTCGATTCCGATAGCAGGCTTTTCTTTATTTTTTTTATTTTTTTACATAATTGATATTGTGAAATCAAAGAATATTGAAAAAGCTTCGTACCCCTTTTTCCAAGAGTCACCGATCTACTATGTCGTAGGAACTTCAAATTCTAAATAAAAAATTAGAGGAGCTAGATCCCTGTATAACAAATCACGAAAAGAACCTTTAATTTTTTTTTATAAATATACAAATCCAATACGGTCCGGATATTTATCCAATTCATCTAATTATGCTTTGTGGTAAATACTCTAGGGGATGTCGCTTCATTTATCATTTAGTTTAGTTTTAATTTAAGTTTATGAAATTTCAATAAAATAAGGAGTCTTTATGTCGCGTTACAGAGGGCCTCGTTTCAAAAAAATACGACGTCTGGGGGCTTTACCGGGACTAACTAGTAAAAGGCCTAAAGCCGGAAGCGATCTTAGAAACCAATCACGTTCCAGTAAAAAATCTCAATATCGTATTCGTTTAGAAGAAAAACAAAAATTGCGTTTTCATTATGGTCTTACAGAACGACAATTACTTAAATACGTTCGTATTGCCGGAAAAGCCAAAGGGTCAACGGGTCGGGTTTTACTACAATTACTTGAAATGCGTTTGGATAACATCCTTTTTCGATTGGGTATGGCCTCGACTATTCCCCAAGCCCGCCAATTAGTTAACCATAGACATATTTTAGTTAATGGTCGTATAGTAGATATACCAAGTTATCGCTGCAAACCCCAAGATATTATTACAGCGAGGGATGAACAAAAATCTAGAGCTCTGATTCAAAATTGTCTTGATTCATCCCCTCGTGATGAGGAATTACCAAAACATTTGACTTTTCACCCATTCCAATATAAAGGATTAGTCAATCAAATAATAGATAGTAAATGGGTCGGTTTGAAAATAAATGAATTGCTAGTTGTAGAATATTATTCTCGTCAGACTTAAACCTAATTAAAATAAAACAACAAGGGTTCGGACACCTTTTCCCCCTTTCGCCTAAGCAAAAAGACCGACAAAAGTAAGGAATTTGGGGATCTTTCTCCCATTCATGGATCACGGATCGGTAGGGAAATTTTCATTCCCTGTTGTCCACTCTTTACAGTATTTTCCGTACTAAAGAAATTAGGAATAAGGAATCTATATCAAAATCAAAGAAAGGTCTAAGGAATAATGGTATCCATTGTTATTTGCTTTGATCCATTGCTGTCAA
>Ga0115851_100005_pt1 | contig 47695 bp, 23 predicted proteins | sample InSIn2gowninarea_FD_83865 | JGI IMG/M metagenome (GOLD analysis project Ga0115851, IMG submission 83865)
ATAAGCTACCATCGCCCTAGCTGGGTTATTTCTATTTATAAGCATATTTCAGTATTCTCCATTAATGAAATGAAGTATTATTTCCGCTGCATCTATGTTTTTATGGTTATCACATCTCTGTATGCTTTCAGCCTTGGATGATTTGCTTGGAAAGCTTTGTTCACCTGCTGAATGATAAGGTCTGCATCTCCAAACACCTTCAAGGCTTCATACTCTACTATGTTATTTGTGACCTAAAAAGTTAACTTGAAAGATAAATGAATGCATTCTTGTGTGGGGGACACAAGGACTACACCTATCCCTGCAGCTTCCTTAGAGCAAGCTCCATCAAAGAACATGTCCCAAATTTGTGGGCCTTCTTCCTCTGTGATCTGGAAAATTGGTTTCTTGAGCTACATGGAGGCCAACTGGGATTCTTCAATCTGAAGAATACATGCTCCAAAACCAGTGTCGAAAACATAGATGGGATGATTAGTGGGATTCCTTTCATCACTGATGATATAAGCCAACTGAGCTTCTCTGTATAATCTCCTACTCTCACCTCCAAAAACTAGGATAGTAGCATAGGACAAATCATTTTGCAATGTTCCACCTAATCTCTTGATCCAACATCTTAAGAGAAACATGCCAAACTTGGGGGGTACATCTGCTACCACAATATCCATCATCATGCTCTTCATGGGTAGCTGAGACAAGGTGATGGCTAGGTCTTTGATTAATCCCAAACATTTCACTTTTCTAGAGTCAAAAGAAAACAAGTCATGATAAGACTTGGTAATGTTAAGACCCAACTCATCCATGACAGCCTTGGGCATTAGATTATGGCTGGCTCCTGTGTCTAGAAGGAAATTGTGAAGGATTTTTTCATGAATAGTCAAACAGACATAGAATGATGGAGAGTTGTCGTCACAATTTTCAATCATTGGGCTGAGAACAATAGCTAGTTTGTCATCTTGCAAATTTACATAGTCAATGGAGGCTTGGATGGCTTTAGGCTCAAGGGCCTCGAGGATAGATCTCTTGAAGGACTCATTCTTCACTAGTTGAATCAGAGGTATATGTATGCTTAGCTTCTGAATTTCTGGTTCAAAAATGAAAGGAGAAGGAGACTTGTCAAGGCCTCTTACCTCATGAGCTAGAGCTTTGAGGATGATGGGATCAACTGCCGGTTGTTTTTGCTTATTATCTTGTTATATTGCAGGGACAACAACTCTCTAAATAGGAGTCTCCTTGGTATTATTCATCTTCGACCTCAGATCATATCTATGTTGATCATCAGTTTGCAGAACATCTCCACCATCCCACTCTTGGCTGATCTAGTCATTGAATAATGACTTTTCATAGGCAGCTAAGGTCAAAAAGGAGGCGCTGCCTTTGTCTTCTAGACAATGGATCTCATCATCTTCTTCAAACTACTCTTCTTCCATGACTACATTCTGGAAAGGGGTCTTCACCCTTTGGTCTTCATTGGCATCTCTGCTTCTTTGCAGAATCTGCAACTGCTCATTAGCTCTTCTATATGGATTTGGATTTCTAGGAGCAAAGGTATTAGAAACTCTTCCTTTCCTAGGGTGCTGCTCAACCTTTAATTGGGAGATTTCAGAGGCTAATGACTCTATCATCTTGGTCATTTTATTTATCTTGGGATCTGAAGATGATGAAGATTCGCCCTTCTATCTCCTTCTATCAACATTCCCCTTGAGCTTCTCTGCAGTCATGATGTTTGATTCTACTTCTAAGGCTGCATCCTACATATCGACCAAGGTAGCACATCATCTCTCCCTCAACAGTAGACAGAAGTCAGAATCGAAGGCACTGGCATAGGTGAGTTTAGCAAAGGTAGTGGTGGGTTTTACTTCAGCTGGTATCTTGTTGTAAATGTAGTTAAACCTCTTATTAAAATCAGACAAAAACTCACCATTTTCCCTCTTTAAGTTCCAAAACTCGGCGTGGTAATAGAGTAGATCCTTCTTATCCCCCCAATGCTTTAGGAATGCGTCATCTAAAGCCTCAATATCTGCTATAGACCTTGGGGTCAGTTCTCTAAACCATTTTCTAGCCTCTCCATCTAGACTTTGGACAAAGACTCTCATCCTTACATCAGCTTCACTAATGTCCAGGTTATCAGCATAGCTATAGAATGATTCAATATGTTCCTCAGTTGTAACACCTTCAGTCCCAATGAACTTAGGCATATACTTCTGATATTCTCCATTAGGCATGGCATTTAAAGGAGTGGGCAGTACTAGAGGTCCATACCTAGCAGTTATGATTCTTTCTATTTTGGTAGGTACTTGTGGTGCTGCCATAGCTGTAGTGGCTATAAGGGTACTGGAAGTCTGAATGACATAGGGTTGAGGAGTGCCTGATAGGACTAAAGGAGTATGATGGATAGGAGGAGAGGCTTCCTTTGGGCTTACAACGAATGAACAACCTAAAGAATAAGGAGCTCTATGAATCTCTGAGATTTTTTCTTCACTGCTAGTATTAGATGCTATACTCTCAACATGTATTTGTTCTATTACAGGATTTTCTTAAAGAGATATAGAATATTGTTCAGAGCAACCTGAACCTAATGCTCCTTTCTGCAATGCCTTTCTTTCTTTGATGATTTTTTTTCAGGGTCAGGGACTGGGTTAGCTCGTGGTTTCTGAGGATTTCTCCGAGTATACCTCACAAACTGAGCCAGAACTATGGAGTGGATTCACCAAGAGGTTTGTCCTCTAGTAGAGTCGCCAGATAGATGAGTACAACCCAAATAGTGTCCAGACTTTGTCTATCATCAAAGCTGGATCTATGTCATCCCCCAGGGAAGCTGAGCTTCAGTCTCCTCTCCCTAACAACGTCACCAATTATGTTAACACTCCAGGAAACTCTCCTAGGTTGTAGCTCGAAGATACCTGGTAACATATAAATCTTCAATATCGTTCTCTGAACTATTGGAACGGATTTGGGTTTGGATCAAGTCAGATGACTGTTTCAACTCTGTTTTCACTCAAGACATACATGAACACCCTCAGATTGACAAGGCTTTCGACCACTAATGCTCAATAGTTTATAGATTCAATGAATAGATGGAGAATCCTAACTGTACCAGTATATACATACATAAACACATATGAATGGCTATCTACAAAAAGTAAATGAAGCTTGCAAATCTAATTTATCAACGCAGAGATAAGATGACAGTTATTTGGCATTAGACACAGAAGAAAACATGAATAATCTATTCAAGTGCAAGCTTAGAATAGAGGAGAAGATGGCGATTGAACATGTAACAGCAAAAGAAGCTTGTATTACTAGAATGAAGATGAGACACTGGGAGGAACAAAGTCTCCATAGTCTCCAAAATTTGAACCTCTATTCCATCAAACTTTCAACCATTTATAGGCTTTTTAAAATACTCTCGAACTCTCTTAGACTCGAGATGTCTTAATCTATCCCCTCTGTCTTCTAACTACTTGATGCCATAACTAGACAAATATGAGCTCAGAGAGCTTTGTTTCTAACAAACCCGATAATCAAATTCTGGTAATTTCGTTGCATTGTCAGGTGGTTTGCTCGTGTCAGTGATGTTCCATGATCATTTATGTTGGTTCGGCTGCATTATGCTTTTGTTTTTTCCCCTTTTGGCCATGCATTCAGTTATTTCAGTTCAACTATCCGACTGTTAAAAACACTGACAAAGCCAACAAATTGCCTCCTCATGTGACTGATGGGAAATGGGGTATGTGGGCCATTGGATCGGGAAGAATGGACGGTGGAGATCAATCACCGGAGGCTTGAAGTCGTGGCGAGAGGAGAATAAGTCTGAACCATCAGATCTTAAATGGGTAGATTGAACGGCTCTCGGGCAGAGGAGGTGCTAGAAGGATAATGCCCGGGAGAGGTTTAATTAAGCAGAAATGGTTTATATTAGGCGGTAAGTGGTAAAGGTTGGAGCCCGCCTAATTCCATTTATCAAGCGCCACATAGCAGCAAAGGAGAGAGAGGAAACTGCCTTATTAGGTGGGTATCCTCTCGCTTGTTGCTTGAGCGATATGCGTGATAGCCGTTAGATCTGGCGGAAATGATGTAACGGTGGTGATTGGTCAAAGCGGGTGAGCGCACAACATCAGTCGGATGAAGTGTGGACCGTCAGATCAGTGGGAAGATTGATGGCGGGGGACACAAATGTACGGGATGACCTCGAGAAATGTGCAAAGGGGCGCATATGGACAGAAAGGTAAGATTTCGATGCTTTTGCGCATTAGTACATGTTTTTTTATGATGTGAGGGTTGGTTTAGGACATGAGTGAATGTGGATGGGAGTAGATGAGTGATAAAAGTGAGGTGATGGACCATATGGGAACTTCTCCACGACAGCATAATAGACCATTTCCCTCCTTTTGTCTTCACAATAGCAGCACTGCACCTCAGGGCTAACAGGCCCCACTCTTTCCAAAATTTGAAATGGTCCACAAAATTTGGGTGCTAACTTAGTGCATGACCCCACTTTTAGTGAGTTATTTCTTGATATGATGAGGAGATATACATGCTCTCCCACTTGGAATTATTTTTTCATTCTCTATTGGTTTGCATAACTCTTTTTCCTATCCTAAGTTTCTTTCAATTTCTTCTTAATGTTGATTACTTCTTGCTCCATTTCTTTCAAAATGTCATATCCAAGAACCAATTTGTTCATTCAGTCATCCTAGCAAATGGGAGTTACATTTTCAACCATACTGTGCCTCAAAAGGACTCATCTTCATTGACTCTTAATACCCATTTCTGTAGGAAAACTCCATTAATGGTAGGAATTCTTCCCATTTCTTTGGTCAGTGCATGACATTCTTGGCATGTCCTCTTAAAATCCATTCACTCTCTCCATTTGGCCATCTCACTAAGGATGGCATGTAGTAATAATAGCTAGTTGGATTCCAAAACCAACAAACAATGTCTTCCAAAATTTGGAAGTGAAATCCTAAAGAATGACTTCATGATGATGTCAAAATGATGACATGGAAGTGCCAAGTGGAGGACATGTACCACCCACAATTGGCATTTTTGGCTTGGTAACTAGGTAAATGTGAATGAAACATGGCAGACATCAACAATGTCAAGTGGCATAGGACACATCAACATTTTCCATGTGTCATATGGAAATATGGTGTCATAGAAATGTGGTGGTATGTTGAGTTTTCTACCATCCTATTGACATATTGGGAATTTGTAAGGAATTGTGGTTATAGCAAAATACTTAATATCTCAATATTTTTGTATTAGGATATCAACACATCAGTACATTGGCATATCAACACATTGAAGGATATCATTATATCAACATATTAGCATATTAGAGGGCATCACTAAATCAAAACACTGACACATTGCTATATCAACATATAGACATTTTGGATATACCAGATTATCAAAATACCAGAGCTCGAGGAATTTTGATAGACACATTTTGGAACATGTTGATATGGTGGGCGTCAATATGAAAAACAAGCAGTAGACATGTCATCCACATGGCTTGTATGGATGTTAATGCATCCCTGAATGGATAAATCTTTGAAAGGGAATAACTTTATATTGAGAGCTCAGAATGATATGAAATTTATATCATTGGAAAGCTCTCAACGAGCATAAGACGATGGTAGTATCAAAATTGTGATGTGAGGTGATGGAAGGAAGATGAAATATGATATACCCATATTCATAATAAACCTTGAAGGTTGGGTATATTTACGCCTCACAACCCTAATGTGACATTAGGAGGTTGGGTGTATTACAAAGTGGCCCATCACAGTTGTAATTCACAGAGTAGGACTGGAGGGGGAAAATTACACCACACGAATAAATTTTGGAGCTATACTATAGATATTTAAAATTTCAAACACTATAACTGGAGGACCAAAGATACACCATATGGATGAAGTTGGAGCTTTGATACAAATTGGTATCAAAGCTAGCTCTAGTTTCATTTATGTGGTATCAAAGTTATGGTTCAACACTAGGCCTAAAGGGGCAAAGGAATAAATTAAGTTGGAACGTTGATTGACAAATTTTTAAAAGAAGACACAGTCATGATGTTGACTAGACATCCATTGAAAAAATCAATAAATGATAACTACATAAGTACATGGCCAAGTGATATATGATGGGAAATTTCTCAACTTATTTCTTGTTATTTTGATACTTCATTAAATTATGAAAGGGTTGCAATATGTTGATAAATAAGAGCATAGGCATGATGAGATAGAAAAAGATTGAATAGATATATTGCATATGCACTAATAAGTAGGAGGATAGTGAAATGTTAAATGCATATAGATATGCCATGTTGCATGCAAATAATTATTGAACATACATGTGATATGTTTGTGGACTTCGAGTATTCTATTTTCATATTATGATTATGATGAATAACCATGGATTGATGTTTATGTAACAAGGAACAAATTGACTATATAGCTAGAGAAGCTAATAAGTGATTCGGATTTAAGCAGGAACGCAATAGATTACAGAGATAACCATAAATACAGAGATGTGATAACCATAAAAACATAGATGCAGCGGAAATAATACTTCATTTCATTAATGGAGAATACTGAAATATGCTTATAAATAGAAATAACCCAGCTAGGGCGATGGTAGCTTATCTCTGAGAAGAGATGTGTCGGCTACATGCCTCTGAACTGTTCCGAACTGTGTTTACAATGAGGCTTGAAGGCTTATTTATTATTGAGAAACAATGGAAAAACCTTCACATTCCAAAACCTAACCCTAGAAGATGAAATGCCAAATTGTGGGCCCCATTTTGGGGTGATTTGGACAACCAACTTACCGGGGTCGCGAATTGGTCGTATTATCTCCGTTTGACGTGCATGATAGCCCATTGGAAAGATCTCTCCGAGGAATACAACGAAAAAGATGATTTTTGTCAAAAAAATTGTTGGCGATAGATTTCCCAAAAAACGTCGTTTAGGGCCTCAAAATGGCTCCAGAAGTTTAGGACCCGAAAAACTGCTAAAAATAGTAAACTGCGCTATAATTAAGGAAACTGAAAAACTGAAAGACACAGTTGTGGGGGTCCAAATGGGATAGGTGGGTGGCCACCAACATCCACCTGGATCATTCCTCCCCCCTTAGGAAGAAATGGTCCCCATTGCGTTGAGTTCCTCCCTGAGATGAGGAAGCTTCTGCTGAGCTGGGTCTCTGGTGAGCTGTTCTGCAATCTCTGATGTGTCCAGAAATGGTGGGGAGCATCGTCGGCGACGATCCACATTGAACACTCGGTGCAAGCGAAGGAATGGAGGAATGTTGTGCTTCAAAGCATTGTTTCCCGTAGCCTTGTTACTGGTGTAAGGACCATGCCGAAGTGGTCTGAGTTTCTGATGGGTTTTGGTAAGGCGCTCCCTCTGCAAATGTAACCAAACTTTGTCGCCCACCTGAAACTTGTGTAGTACCCCTCTGGGTAAGGAGAAGTTGTTCCTGTGTTCTGTCATGATTGTATCCCTCTGTTGTTGCTGCTGCGTGGAGGAACCCTTCGCGAGGGTTATGGATGTAGCAACGATCTTCCCCTTACTTTGGGAGCGAACCATACAGAAAATAAATTTCCTAGTCTGTGAGATGAGCTTGCTACCTTTCTTAGCAGTGATCAAAGAGGTGGCAGTAGGTGGGGCTACCTCCGGTATCCTGTATAATGAATTATCCAAAGAAATAATGACAGCGCGAGGCCTTGACTCATACACAGCATGTCGCCTCCACAAGTATGGCTGCCCTAATAGTACATCACAAACATCTAGAGGTGTAACATCACACAATATCTCGTCTGTGAAGGGCTTGATGCTGTAGCGAAGGCAGCACTGCTGGCAAACTTTGAGATCTCGTCCTTCATGAAGCCACCCGATACTGTACGGTTGTGGGTGTGGCATAGTTGGTAGGCCCAACCGCTTCACGACCTCTGCTGAAATGAGGTTCTTTTGGCTGCCACTGTCCACAATGAATTGCAGCGGCGAACCCTTCACCCACATCTATGAGTGGAAAAGGCGTTCCCCCTCCTCTGGCTCTTAGGGCTCATTCTTCTGGATCTTGGCAGTGGCAACAGTGGCACTAGGATCTGCATCAATGATTTGCTTCCCTTTTCCATCCCCTTTGTCGGGTTCTGGCTCAGAGTCAGAACATGCATCTAATTCGGAAGCCTTCAACTCGGCCACCAGCGACTACTTGGTCCGACACTCACTTGTGTTATGAGTGGGACTCTTGTGGAACTCACACCACTTTCCTGTGTCCTTCTTCAGCTTCGTGGTGTTGTTCTTTTCTTGCAGCTTCAACGGGTTGTCTTGGGTCACCCCGCCTTCGCTTTGTCCTTTGGACTTAGGATTTGCAGATCCAAAGTCTCGCTTCTTCTGTTTGAACTTTTGCTCGATTTTGACAGCGTATCGGTATGTTGTGCCAAGTGAGGAGATGTTCAAGAACTCCATCTCTTCCTGGATGTATCTATGTAGGCAGCCGCGGTATTTGAGTACCAGATGCAGCTCAGAATCTTTGATACCCAACTGTGTGTGAAGGGTATTAAAAATGTTTGTGAACTCCGGCACATCTTGGTCTCGTCCCTGCCGCAGTGTGGTCTATTTGATGTATTTGTCCTCATAGCTTTTGACAAGGTAGTACTGCTCCTTGATGGCATCCCAGAAGTCATTCCAAGTGGGGGCGGCTAAAAACAGTGAGCCTGTACTTTCATCCTTCTGCTCGCAGTATGTTTCCCACCAGTCCTTGACGTGGGGGGCTGCTTTGAGAAGAGTGAAAACAATCTTTTCCCGACTTGAAAATTCATGAACAGAAAAATACCCATCTAACAGATTTAACCATTTATCTACGGCATCTGCATCTATTTGACCCTCGAAGATGGGGATTTCAAAATTAACTTGTACCTTAAACAGTGTGGCGTTTCCATAGTAGCTGTTGGAAGTCGATGCATCGCCTCTGGGTAGCCGCTGAAGGATCTGCGCAAAGTTATCCATCATTGCGTTCCTTTGCCGCTCGAGGGCTTCTTTGAGCAAGATTCTGATAGGATCTCCTGCCCCATCGTCTTTCTTCTCATCTGCCATGGGAGGTCGTCGAGATTTACGAGGCTGGTCTTGCAAAGGTTTGACCAATTCAAGCCCTAACTCCTTATATCCCGACCTCGTTGGGGACATGCAAAGAAAAACAGAGAAAAAGCAGACCACTCTAATACCACTGATCCAGATTTAAGCAAGAATGCAATAGATTACAGAGATAACCATAAATACAGAGATGCGATAACCATAAAAACATAGATGCAGCGGAAATAATACTTCATTTCATTAATGGAGAATACTGAAATATGCTTACAAATAGAAATAACCCAGCCAGGGTGATGGTAGCTTATCTCTGAGAAGAGATGTGTCGGCTACATGCCTCTGAACTGTTCCGAACTGTGTTTACAATGAGGCTCGAAGGCCTATTTATTATTGAGAAACAATGGAAAACCCTTCACATTCCAAAACCTAACCCTAGAAGATGAAACGCCAAATTGTGGTCCCCGTTTTGGGGTGAGTTGGACAGCCAACTTCCCGGGGTCGCAAATTGGTCGTATTATCTCCGTTTGACGCGCATGATAGCACGTTGGAAAGATCTCTCCGAGGACTACGATGGAAAAGATGTTTTTTATCTAAAAAATAGCTGGTCGGTAGATTTCCCAAAAAACGTCGTTTAGGGCCTCAAAATGGCTCCGGAAGTTTAGGACCCGAAAAACTGCTAAAAATAGTAAACTGCGCTATAATTAAGGAAACTGAAAAACTGAAAGAGATAGTTGTGGGGGTCCAAATGGGATAGGTGGGTGGCCACCAACATCCACCTGGATCAATAAGGATGTTGCACAGAGTCTTTTAGGGACATGGCTATGGATAATAAAGTATTGATCGAGGGGTTGGTAAAAAAGAGTATAAGATCCCTCCCTGAAACTAACAACCATATAGGTAATGTTCAAAATATTGAGTAAAAATTGAAAAAAATACATATCCTAAAAATTATAAAATATTCAATAATAATATATTATTGTTTTTATTTTTTTATCTTTATATCTTATACTAAAATTTACAAATTAAAAATAAAATAAATCTAATGTTTCTTCAAAAAATTTATTCTCTCTCCTTTACTTTGGACGGCCTTTACACTTCTTTTTCATATACCAAATCCATTGAAGTGGTGCTTAAAATAATGAACTAGGATGCTTTTATGAGCCATTATAAATTCTCTATATTACATCTAATCCAAAACAGTAGTTTTGTCGTTACTGGACAAATACACTCTTTAAAATGGGCAAGTACTATTTCTTTTCAAAATATTTAAGTACTCTTTCTTTTCAAAACATACATTATTTTGCAGTAGTCTAACAAGTTTACAATTATGTTTAAAAAATAATGGAAATTTTAGTATGATTTTGAAAATCTAGTAGACATTTTTGGAAATTATGATTACAGTTTTCAAGTTTCAAAATTTTGGATGTTTCCAAAATTATAAATAGTGTTGAATCAATTTCTACTATAAAAAATACAAATGATTCAAACACTACCCAATTAAATTTCTTGAAAAACTTCTAACTAGATTTCAGAAAAAAATTAGCGGTGGAAGGCTCAAACAACTATGCATAATTAGTGGCCTTGAAGCAAATTCTTCTTTTTTCCCTTGAACAAGATGTACACTCATTGCAGGTTTTTGGAAGTCAAAACCTAGGCAAATTCCCTCTTTAATTTTGGTCTTAGGTTTGATCATGCGATCCGGTTGATTTCAGCATCACAAAATGACAGGTCCATGAGTATTTTATAGACCTTTCATTGAGAAGATCCAACAGTACCAGATGCACCAAAAGTTTAGATTTTTGCTACAGCGTTTTAAAGTGCTTGTATATACTTTAGTTTTAAACATCAGTTATATGTTTACTTCTTTGTATCAACATATTATATGTGTTTATTTTCTGGACATACTATATGTAGCCTTGGACATCTAATTTTGTAACAATTTTCCCAATAGCTCTTACCCATTTTTAGACTTATCTTTAATATTTACATATATGAATACATGCTAGACTTATATCTACAAAATTATGATAATAAAATTACACTTTTTTCCCTTAAAAAAAACCACATATTTTTACAAACAACATTCAAAGCAATAAACAATAACATATACCATTAACAAAGAAAATATCTTCGCAATTTTGATGCCATCAAACCTCAATGATCAGTGATCTAAGACATAACAAATAACATTAACAAAGAAAACAACTTCATAATTTTAATGCCATCGCACCTCAGTGATCTAAGATATCCAAAAATAACAATTCCGAAGACCAAAGAGACTTAGCATAATGACTGCCTTGGGGTGTGACTCCTCATGGGACTATCTCTAACCAAATGGCACCAGCCCGTGACCATACCTTCGAAGTTGACAAATAATAGAAAATAATTCCCTATATTACATCAAAAAGACCAGTTAAACAAAATTGAGAAAAATATTGGTTGGGCCGTGATTTCCGACTATCCTTAACCAGAATGTAGAATTTGGTAGTAAGAAGACCAACCACAAAGTCAATTTGGCATTAACCTATTTTAATGAATTAAATTGAATTTGATTAACAAAACCAAAGTCAAATAGTTAACTTCATTCCTAAAATAATCAACATATTATATTTAATCAAAATATTAAATCTGTAGTTTATTGGACTTGGGATAGATAGTTATTGGGTGCTCTGTTAAAGTTTTTTTTGATGTGAATTTATTGAATCCCTGTCTTATCAAGATGATATATTGAACATACAGTCCCACCAAATTTACAAAAAAAATATTAATCTTACAAAACTAAATTGGGATTTCCTCCTCTTTGCCAAATAATTTAGATTATAACAACTACACATCCATGGTCATCCCAGTGAATGGGAGTTACATTTTCAGCCATACAATGCCTCAAACAGACTCATCTTCATTGACTCTTAATACCCATTTTTGTAGGAAAACTCCATTAATGGTAGGAATTCTTCCCAATTTTTTGGTCAATGCATGGCATTCTTAGCATGTCTTCTAAAATTCCATTCACTCTCTCCATTTGGCAATCTGACTAAGGATGGCATGTAGTAATAAGAGATAGTTGCATTCCAAAACCAACAAACAATGTCTTCCAAAATTTGGAAGTGAAATCCTAAAGAATGACTTCATGGTGATGTCAAAATGATGACATGGAAGTGCCGAGTGGAGGACATGTGCCACCCAAAATTGGCATTTTTGGCTTGGTAACTAGGTAAATGTGAATGAAACATGGCAGACATCAACAATGTCAAGTGGCATAGGACACATCAACATTTTTCATGTGTCATATGGCAATATGGTGTCAAAGAAATGAGGTGGTATGTTGAGTTTTCTACCATCCTATTGATATATTGGAAGTTTGCAAGGAATTGTGGTTATAGAAAAATCCCTAATATCTCAACATTTTTGTATTAGGTTATCAACACATTAGCACATTGGCATATCAACACATCGAAGGATATCACTATATCAACATATCAGCATATTAGAGGGCATCACTAAATCCAAACACTAACACATTTCTATATAAACATATAGACATTTTGGATATACCATATTATCAAAATACCGGAGCTCGAGGGATTTGGATAGACACATTTTGGAACATGTTGATATGGTGGGCTTCAATATGAAAAACAGGCAATAGACATGTCATCCACATGGCTTATATGGATGTTAATGCATCCTTGAAGGGATAAATCTTTGAAAGGGAATACCTTTATATTGAGAGCTCAAAATGAGATGAAATTTATATCATTGGAAAGCTCTAAACAAGCATAAGACGATGGTAGTATTAAAACTGTGATGTGAGGTTATGGAAGGAAGAGGAAATATGATATACCCATATTCATAATAAAACTTGAAGGTTGGGTATAGTTATGCCCCACAACCCTAACGTGACATTAGGAGGTTCGGTGTATTACAAAGTGGCCCATCATAGTTGTAATTCAAAGAATAGGATTGGAGGTGCAAAAGTACACCACACAAATAAATTTTGGAGCTCTACTATAGATATTTAAAGGTTCAAACACTATAACTGGAGGGCCAAGGTTACAGCATACAGATGAAGTTGGAGATTTAATACAAATTGGTATCAAAGCTAGCACTAGTTTCATTTTTGTGGTATCAAATCTATGGTTCAACACTAAGCCTAAAGGGTCAGAGATGTACCAAAAGGATATATTAAAAAACATTTAAGCATAACCAAGATGCATAAGTATTATTAAAACATAATAAATAATTATATGATAGATATAAATTTAAAAATATCTGGATAAACTAAAAAGTTACATCTAAGCACAACAAGGATGTATAAGTATTACTAAAACATAATCAAACATAATCAATACTTATATGATAGATATATATTAAAAACATTTAAGCAGAATAAGGATGCATAAACATTATTAAAACATAATAAATAGTTATACCTTAGTAATATGGCATGATTTTCAAATAAATAAATGAAGTCATGTTACTAAAATTATGTGTAGTTAATGTCATAAAGTATATGTAGTTAAAGTTAGTTAGTATAATTTTTTTTTTTTTAATTTAAATTACAATCACTTCAATTGGTTTAGTAGCCATTGATAAATAAAAATTTTCATAATTAAAAATAAAAAGATAATTATGAACCACATAGAATTCTATACATAATCATTCTTAACCTGCAAGATTTTGTCACTCCATATATTATAAACATTCAACTCATAATTGTACCAAAAAAGCATATCACTTATATTCAATTTTAATAAGAAATTAGGATTAAGGGTGTCTTCTAAGTGATTTTGGCATAAGAGCACCCCTTAATCACATTAACTTAGTTGAGCAAAAAAACAATAATTAATAGTTTGTTATTTGAGATATAAACTTTTAAATCTTGTGACATTTTGGAGATAGCTTATAAAACTCAACACAAAAATTATTAGATAATTGTTAACTATTCATTGGTTACATTCTCTATTTTGCCGCAAACATTTTTCTTAATGTTAAGGTGCAATAAGCATTATTTTTCTTTGTTGAATATTACACGAGGACTAAGATTTTTAGTGTCTCATAGTATATGGTAAAAGATGTAATTGATACCCATTTTGCTTCATGTCCAACAATGCATGATTAATTAACATCATTTCCTTTTGGAGTATACCATTTCACTCTACAATTTTTTTGGCAAAATATTGCATAAGATCATGCATCACAATTTTGTACTTCCTAATTTCCTATGTATGTTCCCTCATATCAATGATGTATTTTTTCCAAAAATTCAACTTATTTTTCATTCAATGTTTACAAATAAAATTTGTACATTTCCTTCTAAGATCATTGCTTTGTGTCCCTATCATTACAATAGTATCTAAGTATCCATATGTAACCATCCATTATCCATTTCCACGCCTGTTTTGAGAATATAATTGCAAGAGGCCATCATTACTTGGCAATAATTCTTCACTAACATTATTTTAAATTCTTTTAAAACCCATTTGTTTTAACATGCACATATTTCTTATTTTTTAACATTATATCATGGCTAGCACATTTTATTTTTTCTACTTCTATATACTTGAGACATAAACCCTTATCTTTTGTGACCCATATAACTCACATGTAATATATGACCCTTAAACCTTAACCCAAATGACAACTAAAAACTTTAAGCCCCTACAACCCCTAACCCCTTAAAATTAGAACCTTACCCCTAACACTTATACGCTATAACTCCCCCTAACCACCACATACAATCTTAACTACTACAAATTCTATAAACCCTAATACTAACCCATAAAGATTACTAGTCAAGGGATATAACAATTAGAGGTTATGGAGGTTAAATGGTTACATATTACGAGATACATAAGATCAAGAATTAAAAATATTAGGGATGATATGAGTTGAGGATTAAGGGATAAATTGATTTTTTAAAGGATGGTAGTTTAGTAGTTAGGGTTTTAGGGTTCAACAGTTCCAAAGGTTGCACATGTTAATTGTTAAGGGTTATAATCATCAATTGTCATCATGTTTAATCTAAAAGACTAACCTCTCTTAGTTCTAAAAGGTAACCCTTATAACTAATAACCCCTAGTGCTTCTAACCCCTATGAACTTAGAAATCAATGCAACACACACTAAAACTATCAAGCTAACCACAAATAACTATTACTCTAATATCATTCATCACATTTTGTGGTTCCTCAACTCCTTTGTAAGCTTTGTATTTCTTGTTTCTTAGCAAATCTTATTCTGCAAGGTCACTATAGTTTCTACATATCCTCTTTTAGTATAGTATCTTATTCTCATGGCAATAAATCGTGTTCTACAACCTTACGATAGTCGCTACAAATCCTATTCTCATGGTCACATAATCATGTTCTCATGGTTACCAATGGTACTTATGCCTTATAATTGCTATTGAAATTGTGATATATAGTGTGATTTCACTCTACTCCATATTATTATTAAATTTGTGATTTACAGTCTTAGTTATTGTTTTATGAGTCATCAAACCACTATTGATGAATCCCACATCCAAATTCCTTGCTCAATATACTACAAGATATTATGGGGCCTTTTGTTTTTATGATCATGTATGCATTGTCCTCAAGACCACATGATTACAAGGTAAGTTCAAGTATGTCTCTCACATTCCTTAATAATTTATTGGTATCTTTTAATAATTTTTAAATTCTAAATTGAAATACCTCCTTGACTTAGTCTATCCATCACTCCTTATTGTTAATTTATTTTGTCACTTCCATCCCCTTCTTATGGTGAAAAAATATATTTCAATTTGGGGAGGGGATACCTTGCACAAGCCATGCCATGTTCTTATATAGAAGTGTGTGAGCCATGTTCCTTGCATATACACTAGTAACACATGTACCATTAATTGGGATAAAGTATTATCCATGGCATAAACCTATATAGCGTTGACATGGGTATCATTGGTTAAGTGTTTACCTTTCAAAAACCATAGTCATGCTTTTTTACACCATGTTATAACTATAATTACTTTATTTTTCATCATTACTAGGCCTGCCATTATCTTAATCTTGATTGAATGGATTTATTGCCACCCATACCATCTCTTTTGTCAAATATAATTAGCATTCTACTACCTTACTTTCCCTAGAACTACAACTTTATTAGTAGCATAAGAAATATTCTAGTTTCTTTCACAAAGGAACAATCTAGAGCTATTGAGGTTTGATCTATTCATCATGAATCTATAGGAAAATGCATCCTCCAAATTTCTTGTAAAATCCATGTAAATATTTCAAGAGGTAGGATAGTTGGTCTATTTTGAATTTTGAAAGTTACAATGATAGGGTGGCATTGGAGTTTTGCAAGACTTTATGTGACTTTTCAAATATGGTAATGTGTCTCTACATCCCTATTTACAAAACCATCATCAAGGATGACTAGACTATCTGTGCATGTTGAAAAATGGCTCAAATATGAATTGTAACACTCCCTCACAACCCCCTTGAACTAACTCAGGTTGTAAGAGGTGTTCCTTATTGAATTGACCTAATCTAAAAGATATATTATGAAGATGGGATCGCAAAAATCCTATATTTGCAACTTCTTCAAATCTCAAAACCAATACCACCATCATGTTCTGCTCGTCAATAAATTTCTAGCGATATAAATTTTATCTCAATTTGACTCCCATATTGAAAGTTATGCTCCGTGAAGTTTACCTAATCATATTAGGCCATGTCATAATTGAGTTTCCAGATGGCACACATGTGGCATTCCCAAGTTAGCTCAAGTGTAGACCCCATTTCTCCCTTCCCCACCCTTTTTTGCAATGTTTCCCTGTTATATTTGTTTCCAAGATCTCAAATACCAAATTGGGTTTACACAATTGGCTTCCTATTTCAAACCCCCCTCTTGTTGACTCATGTTAGACTTGGGGGGGATGGGGGGCGAGGGCATAGTGAATGTAGGTCATTGATCGAACTTTACTACAATCATGTTGCCATGACGTGGCGTCCTTTTTAAATGTGGGATCCTCGGTAGGAGTCCCCATGTCGAAGAACTCATTCACCAAGAACATGCAATGAATTCAACAATCTTCCATGAGTAATGTTGAACCATAAATTTTCCAACAATATATCAGAAAATTTCATTATCCGTAGTTAATTCATGCATAAGTCATTATACTTATCTGAATAACTTGAAATGGCTAGAAAATGAAGGAAGGACTTCAAATCTCCACCCAACCATAGGCCAAGTACACCAAATCTTCCTTATAGTCAACCACCCCCAAGTTAGATCCAAAGTCTAAGGGGATGCTTGCTTAAGGAATTCACCCAAGGCTTAGTTGGGGTATTTCTCAATTCCACAAGGCTGAATCTACTATCTAGGAGCTTTATCAATTATATTTTCAAGGCAAGCATTGTAGGAGCCCATAACCCAGTGTTTTAGGTGATTTATCAGCCTTCCCAGCAAGCACCACAATGGTTCAACTACCCTGCCTAGTGGTTTATCAACCTTATACAAAGCACCTGACTGGTTTATCATCCCATTCAACAAGCACTAAGTGGTTTATCAGCTTATCCAACAAGCACTTAGTGGTTTATCAACTTACTTATCAAGCACTCGTAGTTCAATCCTCCACTTAGCCTACAAATGGCCATTCAGGTTTGGACACCACAGTCTAGCAGCCTCCACACATCAATATAGGGAACACAACCCAAATTTTGGAATATATATCTCAGTTGAAACTATGACATTACTCCTTGCACCCATGCTCAACATTCTTGGAATTATTTCTCTATGTTATCAATCTCCTCCGCACTTGATTTTTCCTCCTCCATATTGATTTTCCTTGAGGCCCCTCCTCTCCTACAAGACTGACCAACTTCCTTCACTCATGTCATGAATTAAATAAAACATGGTCATTTCCTCTACCCAAGCACTCCTTGCAAACTGTTAGGTGGTGGTGCAATATATTACATCATCAGATAACACTCTTCCACATCTCTTTTCTCTCTTGAACTTGGATCAGTGTGTCCCTGCCTTTAGGCCAACATTTCATATTTTTGTTATTTTCAAGAAGACAAATTAATATTTAAATTGTTTATAATATTTGTCTCATTTAATCATGGTTTCCACACTTTCCTTTATAATTATGACCACATATGCAAAAATAGGGGGCGGAAAGGTGGGATTGTTGTAAAACCCACCCCCTTAAAGGAACACCATCCTCAGTGTTTCTGTAATTGAAAAGCAAAAGAACAAAACTGATCTTTATAATCACATCTTTTACATCTACTTAATTATTTAAAAAAATAGTTATAGTGCTCTTATTTGTTCTGACATCTCCCATGTGGCTTCATTGGGTCCAAATCTCTTTATTGCACCTTGACCTACTCTATTATGTGATTGTAGAGTGTGGTATTCCTTCGGTCCAAGATGCATAGTGATTCTGGTTGGAACTCTCCCTTAGGTTCCACCTGTATCATAAACCAACCAACAATATGATTAGTGTCATGTACATACTTCTTAAGCAAGGAAATGTGAAAGACATAATTTACTTTGAATGTGGATGGAAAGGCCAATATATAAGCCATTGGCCCCACTCTTTCCAAAATTTGAAATGGTCCACAAAATGTGGGTGCCAACTTAGTGCATGACCCACTTTTAGTGAGCTATTTCTTGGTATGATGAGGAGATATACATGCTCTCCCACTTGGAATTATTTCTGCATTCTCTATTGATTTGCATAACTCTTTTTCCTATCCTAAGTTGCTTTCAATTTCTTCTTGATGTTGATTACTTCTTGTTCCATTTCTTTCAAAATGTCAGATCCAAGAACCACTTTGTTCATTGGGTCATCCCAGAGAATGGGAGTTACATTTCCAACCATACAATGCCTCAAAAGGACTCATCTTCATTGACTCTTAATACCCAATTTATAGGAAAAATCCATTAATGGTAGGAATTCTTCCCATTTCTTTGGTCAGTGCATGACATTCTTAGCATGTCTTCTAAAATTCCATTCACTCTCTCCATTTGGCCATCTGACTAAGGATGGCATGTAGTAATAAGATCTAGTTGGGTTCCAAAACCAACAAACAATGTCTTCCAAAATTTGGAAGTGAAATCCTAAAGAATGACTTCATGATGATGTCAAAAATGATGACATGGAAGTGCCAAGTGGAGGACATGTGCCACCCAAAAGTGGCATTTTTGGCTTGCTAATTAGGTAAATGTGAATGAAACATGGCAGACATCAACAATGTCAAGTGGCATAAGACACATCAACGTTTTCCATGTGTCATATGGCAATATGGTGTCAAAGAAACGAGGTGGTATGTTGAGTTTTCTACCATCCTATTGACATATTGGGAATTTGTAAGGAATTGTGGTTATAGCAAAATCCCTAATATCTCAATATTTTTGTATTAGGATATCAACACATCAGTAGATTTGCATATCAACACATTGAAGGATATCACTATATCAACAGATTAGCATATTAGAGGGCATCACTAAATCAAAACACTGACATATTGCTATATCGACATATAGACATTTTGGATATACCAGATTATCAAAATACTAGAGCTCGAGGATTTTTGATAGACACATTTTGGAACATGTTGATATGGTGGGCTTCAATATGAAAAATAGGCAGTAGACATGTCATCCACATAGCTTGTCTGGATGTTAATGCATCCCTGAAGGGATAAATCTTTAGAAGGGAATAACTTTATATTGAGAGCTCAGAATGAGATGAAATTTATATCATTGGAAAGCTCTCAATGAGCATAAGACGTTGGCAGTATCAAAATTGTGATGTGAGGTGATGGAAGGAAGATGAAATACAATATACCCATATTCATAGTAAACCTTGAAGGTTGGGTATATTTACGCCTCACAACCCTAATGTGACATTAGGAGGTTGGGTGTATTACAAAGTGGCCCATCATAGTTGTAATTCAAAGAGTAGGACTGGAGGGGGAAAAGTACACCACACGAATAAATTTTGGAGCTCTACTATAGAGATTTAAAGGTTCAAACACTATAACTAGAGAGCTAAAGATACACCGTAGGGATGAAGTTGGAGATTTGATACAAATTGGCATCAAAGCTAACTCTAGTTTCATTTTTGTGGCATCAAAGCTATGGTTCAACACTAGGCCTAAAGGGGAAAAGGAATAAATTAAGTTGGAATGTTGATTAACAAATTTATAAAAGAAGACACAGTCATGATGTTGACTAGACATCCATTGAAAAAATCAATAAATGATAACTACATAAGTACATGGCCAAGTGATATATGATGGGCAATTTCTCAACTTATTTCTTGTTATTTTTATACTTTATTAAATTATGAAAGGGTTGCAATATGTTGATAAATAAGAGCATAGGCATGATGAGATGGAAAAGGATCGAATAGATATATTGCATATTGATGAAAAGGAGTCTTGGATATTACCCAAAAATCCCCCTTTACATAAAAATTTCAAATCTTGGACTTACGATTAAGAACCACAAAGTCTAAACGGAAGCGCTCTTAGGCCTTTAGCCTTACAACCATGGATTTACAGCTTATCAGAGCCTTTTCCCTATCGGAAGCCACCACCCGTGAACTTTAAAGCTCGCAAGCACCACATTACATTAATCAGGAGTGACCCATCCACTCATCATATAAATCACGGAAACCATATATACAAAAACCCCCCTTTATAACCACAGCCACATGCATATATAAAAATACATGAAAACAATACAAATCCCACTTTTATCAAAATGCCGGACTTCAAATTATATATATACCGTTGCAATTTTCGGCAGGTCCGTTATCAGCTGCCACAACCATAAACATATACCACGGACCCGATGACCCCGATGAGGTTGCGAACCCGATCTACAATTCACCACAGTTAATATTTCGATCGCATCCGCCTCCACTCAAAGGTAATTGTCGGCGATCGGCGATCGCTCGTCGCGGGTTATACTTATATGCGTCCGCCGATATAGATCCAGACCCGATCTAGCATTTCAACCCGATATATATTATATCACGTCCGCTCTCATCGCTAGGGGTTCTGATATGATATCGCCCCGCTATCGCCGATATGCAGATGCGATGGTATTTCCGGACCCGATAAGATCCACAGGCAAACTGAATATGATTTCAAGTCTACCCGATACTCCACTAAGGGGTTTTGGCGCTGATTCTCTATGTAAATGGGCCTTTCCGTTCGCGGGCTTTAACTATGCCAGACTTGCTTTAAACACACGCATTCTTATATTTATGAATAAAAACACAAACAGAGCGGAGCGCATAAAGTTAAAAAGGCAATCAAACATACAAAGCCTCCATGGGCTGCATTAACAAAACGCTACACAAAGCACTGTAATTGTTCATAAATAAAACACAGAGTCTCGCCCTTTGGCCAAATTACACCATAAATGATCTCTATTGCACAATTACAGTCCACACACACTCTAAGCTCTCGCTCCACTCCAAGCCTCACTCTCTTCTCTCTCGCTCATCACATTTCCTCTTTTTAACTCAATAATTTCTCTAACAAAATCTAACAATAATATTGTATTTCTAAGAGATCTAACAGCAATCTTCTATCTCTTAGGTTTCATGCACACCTAAGCTAACAAATCTTATCCCTAATCTAAATAAAACAATGCCTTATTTATTACAATAACTAACAATTTGAGAAGTCATTCTTCTCGGTAACAGTCAATGAATTTACTGTGATTAGCCACAACATGTGGACAATCCTCCACATTGCTGGCTAATGCTGATGCTCCTGCATCAGACTCCCGGGGAAGAAAAGATTTGTACTTCAAACCTTCAGGACTCACTCCATATTTCTGTAGTTCAATTGTTGTCAACCAACTGGAATCTTCCACTGGCTGCTCCTTCCACTTGACTAGATATTGGAAATATGTCTTCCCTCTGGTTTTCTTAGATATTCTTCGATCTAAAATAGCTTCAACTTCTTTCTGAGATGATTTTGGTACTTGTTCCTCCCAATCCACAGTTTGAATTTCATCACCTGTGACTTCTTTCTGCAACTCTGTTTCTGCCTCTCTGAATGGATACAAGTCTGCAATATTAAAAATGGGGGATATTTCGATCCCTTCTAGTAGCTCAATCTCATATGCATTAGCTGAAATTTTCCTTTTGATTTTACAGGGTCCTGTTTTCTTCAGTTTCAGTTTATTATAAGTCCTTGTAGGAAATCTCTCCTTCCTCAAATATGCCATGACCAAATCTCCTACTTGAAACTCTTTTTCTCTCCTTTTCAGATCTGCTCTCTGTTTGTATCTTCTGCTGCTTTCCTGCAATTTATCTTTGACTTCTTCGTGTAGCTTTTGCATTTGTTCAGCAAAATCTTCAGCACTTGCACTCCTGGCTTCCTGTTTTCCCAAATCTCTGAGCTCATATACTCCTCTTGGATGCATTCCAAAGACAATCTGGAATGGACTCATTCCTGTGCTCCGGTTTGGTGTGTCATTGTAAGCAAATTCAGCTTGAGCTAATGCCAAATCCCACTGTTTGGGATTCTGATGAACCAGAGTTCTTAATATATTTCCCAAGCTTCTGTTCACAACTTCAGTTTGTCCATCTGTTTGAGGATGGTAGGCTGAACTAAAACTAAGTTTAGTTCCCAGCTTCTTCCAAAGTGTCCTCCAGAAATGCCCTACAAATTTAGTATCCCGATCTGATACAATGCTCACAGGTAAACCATGCAATCTTACAATCTCAGAAAAGAATAAATTGGCTATTTGTGTGGCATCATTAGTCTTCTTACAAGCAATAAAATGGGCCATTTTTGAAAATCTGTCTACAACAACATAAATAGAATCATTTCCTCTCTGAGTTTTTGGTAAACCCAGAACAAAGTCCATACTCACTGCATCCCATGGTCGATCTGGTATGGGTAATGGTTGATATAGACCTGTATTCTGACTCCTTCCTTTGGCATACTAGCATACCCTGCATTTCTCAACAAAATTTTTAACATCAGCCTGCATTTTAGGCCAATAATAAAAAGCATTCACCAGAGCGAAAGTCTTGTCTTGTCCAAAATGACCAAACAATCCTCCACTGTGCTTTTCTTTAATGATGTTTTCTCTCATTGAACATTTAGGAATGCATAATTTGTTGCTTTTAAATAACAGGCCTCCCTGAATAAGGTAGTCCATCCACTGACTTCTGTTATGGCTCACTAGATTCTGCACTGTTGTGTAGATATCTCTAAAATCCTCATCATCATTGTACATTTCTATCATCTCATCAAAACCTACAACACTGACTTTGAATTCTTGCAAAAGAAAACTTACCTTGCTCAACGCATCTGCCACTTTATTAGACTTACCGCTTTTGTGCTTTATTACAAAAGTGAAACTTTGTAGAAATTCTACCCACTTGGCATGCTTCTGATTTAACTTTGGCTGATTATTAATGAACTGCAAAGCATGATTATCTGAATATAAAATGAATTCCTTTGGCAGTAAGTAATGCCTCCACTTTTTCATCGCCTGCACAATAGCATAGAATTCTTTGTCATATGAAGAATACCTCCTTTTCTCATCATTTAATTTCTCGCTGAAATACGCTATTGGTCTTTGCTCTTGGCTCAACACCGCCCCAATTGCTTCTCCACTTGCATCAGTTTCCACTTGAAAGACTTTCTCAAATTTTGGCAATGCTAGAATAGGCTTTTCTGTTATCTTTCTTTTCAACAAATTAAAATTCCTGTCGGCTACTTCTGTCCATTGAAATGGCTGATTGACCTCCCTGATGGTCTCAAGGATTGGTGCACAAACTTGACTGAACCCTTTTATAAACTTCCTGTAAAAACTAGCAAGTCCATGGAAACTTCTTACCTCGAATACGCTCCTGGGAGTAGGCCAGTTTCTGATTGCTTGTACCTTTTCCAGATCCATTTTTAAACCTTCTCTGGAAATCACAAATCCCAAATATACCAGCTCCTCTTTCATGAAACTACATTTCTTCAAGTTAATTAGTAGTTTTTCCTTCTGCAGTGTTTTCAAGACTAACTTCAAATGTTCCAAATGTTCCTCTTTACTTTTGTTGAAAACCAGAATATCATCAAGGTAAACAACAACAAATTTACCTGTATATTCTTTCAGGACCTCGTTCATTAGTCTCATGAATGTGCTGGGCACATTAGTGAGCCCAAAAGGCATCACTAACCACTCATACAGTCCACTATTTGTTTTGAATGATGTCTTCCATTCATCGCCTTCCCGAATTCTGATCTAATGATACCCGCTTTTTAAATCTATCTTTGTAAAATACCTGGATCCACTTAAACAGTCCATTAAATCATCCATTCTGGGCAAAGGAAATCTATACCTGACTGTTATCTTATTGATAGCTCTGGAATCGGTGCACATGCGCCATTCTCCTCCCTTCTTTGGACTAAGCACCATTGGCACAGCACACGGACTCAGACTTTCTCGAATCAGTCCCTTGTCCATCAGCTCTTGAACCTGTCTTGCAACCTCTGCATTTTCCTGAGGAGTTAATCTATCTGCAGCTTTATTAGGTAGACTTGCTCCTGGTATTAAGTCGATATGGTGACATATACTCCTAATCGGTGGTAATTCATTCGGAAATTCATCCACAATGATGTCCATGTAATTATTTAACACAGATTGAATTTCTTCAGGCAAATCATTTAAATTTGTGGAGGTTAAAATTACCTTTGGCCTTCCCACGATAGCGAAATGTACCTCTTCGCTTTTATCAACCTCCTATAGCAGCTTCTTACCACTCATCAACATAATACTATTTTCAGGCAGCTCTTTATCAACATCATTCTTTACTGGCAGCAACGTATGTTTAACTCCGTCCTTCTCTATGGTCTATGTATTCCTTCTCCCATCATGAATCGCCTTCCTGTCAAATTGCCATGGTCTTCCCAATAACACATGACATACATCCATGGGCATTATGTCACATAGGATCACATCTTTGTATGTGTTGATTTGCATTTCCACATTACATTGTTCTGTTACAATGACTTGATGACCTTTCTGAAGCCAAGATACTTTGTATGGTGCAGGATGTGATTTCCTTGTTATCCCGAGCTTTTCCACCATCTTTGTAGACACAAGATTGTCAGTACTCCCGCTATCAATTATAACCTTACAGCACTTACCCTTTGACTTGCATGTAGTCCTGAACAAGTTCTTTCTTTGCGCAGGTTCTCCAATCTCTTTTTATGATCTTAACAAAGTTCTTCTAAGCAGCAATGCTTCACCTTCCTCCGGTGGTTCTTCTACAAGTCGAGGTGGTTCTGGCTTCGCCTCAGCCACATTTGCACCCCTCTGGCTTGCTAACTTGTTACGAGGATAGTCCCGCGACATATGTCCCCATTCTCCACAGGTATAACACCTAACATCTCTTCCTCGCCCTCTTCCTCTGGGTGCGAATCTCCATCTACTAGATTCACCCATCTGTGGTGATCTGCTACTTGAACTCCCTGTGTCAATTTGATGTTGTGTTCCTCTAGATCAGCCAGCTCCTCTACCTCTTGCTGAGCTCTTTCCTCTGTTTCTTTGACTCTGTTTTCTTAATATTTTCTCCTCTGCTTTCAAGCCTAATTGATAGGCATCCTCAACAGTTTTTAGACTTAATAGACCAACCTCATCTTGGATCTCATACCTTAGCCCATTAACATATCTAGCTACTTTCTCCAAATCATCTTCTACATGCCCTGTTCTGATGCTTAATCTGTAAAATTCTTCAGTATATTCTTTAACAGACATTCCTTTTTGCTTCAGATTTTGCATCTGCTTAAAAAGATTCAAATGATAATCTTTAGGCAAAAACTTGGCTTTCAGTTTACTTACCATTTTATCCCACTGCTTGATCTTAGATTTCCCTTTTCTCATTCTTGATGTCTGTACCTCGTCCCACCAGATGGCTGCATGACCTTTCAATCTAGTGACTACAAACTTTACCTTCTTGTTCTCTTCAACCTCTTCATAATCGAAGTACTGATCTATGGATCTGATCCAATCCATGAGCTCCTTGGCATTCAAACTCCCTTCATACATAGGAATTTCCATTTTGGGTTTGCTTCCAGCCTTTGCCAGCATCTTGATGATTTTGACATTTTCATTCTCTTCTTCAATTTCCACATCTGCATTAGATTCTTCTGAAGAACTCTCAGCTCCCTTGTCAGGCGCTCTTCTTTGGGCTGTCTCCATTGCCTCCATTCGTGCACGCAAACTCTGCACTTCATCCAACAGAATGGCATTTGGCTCTGGTCTTCCTCGACCAATTCCCCTTCTCGGTGGCATTTTTACTGTAAACACTGTCTCTTCTGCTCTGATACCAAAAATGATGAAAAGGAGTCTTGGATATTACCCAAAAATCCCCCTTTACATAAAAATTTCAAATCTTGGACTTACAGTTAAGAACCACAAAGTCTAAACGGAAGCGCTCTTAGGCCTTTAGCCTTACAACCATGGATTTACAGCTTATCGGAGCCTTTTCCCTATCGGAAGCCACCACCTCTGAGCTTTAAAGCTCGCAAGCACCACATTACATTAATCGGGAGTGACCCATCCACTCATCATATAAATCACGGAAACCATATATACAAAAACCCCCCTTTATAACCACGGCCACATGCACATATAAAAATACATGAAAACAATACAAATCTCGCTTTTATCAAAATGCCAGACTTCAAATTATATATATACCGTTGCAATTTTCGGCAGGTCCGTTATTGGCCGCCACAACCATAAACATATACCACGGACCCGATGACCCCGATGAGGTTGCGGACCCAATGTACAATTCACCACGGTTAATATTTCGATCGCATCTGCCTCCACTCAAAGGTAATTGTCAGCAATCGGCGATCGCTCGTCGCGGGTTATACATATATGCGTCCACCGATATAGATCCGGACCCGATCTAGCATTTCAACCCGATATATATTATATCGCGTCCGCTCTCATCGCTAGGGGTTCCGATATGATATCGCCCCGCTATCGCCGATATGCCGATGTGATGGTATTTCCGGACCCAATAAGATCCACAGGCAAACTGAATATGATTTCAAGTCCGCCCGATACTCCGCTAAGGGGTTTCGGCGCTGATTCTCTATGTAAATGGGCCTTTCCATTCGCGGACTTTAACTATGCCAGACTTGCTTTAAACACACACATTCTTATATTTATGAATAAAAACACAAACAGAGCGGACCGCATAAAGTTAAAAAGGCAATCAAACATAAAAAGCCTGCACGGGCCGCATTAACAAAATGTTGCACAAAGCACTGTAATTGTTCATAAATAAAACACAGAGTCTCGCCCTTTGGCCAAATTACACCATAAATGATCTCTGTTGCACAATTACAGTCCACACACACTCTGAGCTCTCGCTCCACTCCAAGCCTCACTCTCTCCTCTCTCGCTCATCACATTTCCTCTTTTTAACTCAATTATTTCTCTAACAAAATCTAACAATAATATTATATTTCTAAGAGATCTAACAGCAACCTTCTATCTCTTAGGTTTCATGCACACCTAAGCTAACAAATCTTATCCCTAATCTAAATACAACAATGCCTTATTTATTACAATAACTAACAATTTGAGAAGTCATTCTTCTCGGTAACAGTCAATGAATTTACTGTGATTAGCCACAACATGTGGACAATCCTCCACATTGCTGGCTAATGCCGATGCTCCTGCATCACATATGCACTAATAAGTAGGAGGATAGTGAAATGTTAAAGGCATATAGATATGCCATGCTGCATGCAAATAATTATTGAACATACATGTGATATGTTTGTGGACTTCAAGTAGTCTATTTCCATATTATGATTATGATGAATGACCATGGATTGTTGTTTATGTAACGAGGAACAAATTGACTATATAGCTAGAAAAGCTAATAAGGATGTTGCACAGAGTCTTTTGGGGACATGGCTATGGATAATAAAGTATTGATCAAGAGGTTGGTAAAAAAAAAAGTATAAGATCCCTCCCTGAAACTAACAACCATACAGGTAATGTTCAAAATATTGAGTAAAAATTGAATAAAAATACTCATCCTAAAAATTATAAAATATTCAATAATAATATATTTTTATTTTTTATTTTTTTATTATTATATCTTATACTAAAATTTACAAATTAAAAATAAAATAAATCTAATATTTCTTCAAATTTTTTCTTCTCTCCTTTACTTTGGACGGCCTTTACAATTCTTTTTCATATACCAAATCCATTGAAGTGGTGCTTAAAAGAATGAACTAGGATGCTTTTATGAGCCATTATAAATTCTCTATATTACATCTAATCCAAAACAAGAGTTTTGTCATTACTGGACAGATACACTCTTTAAAATGGACAAGTAATATTTCTTTTCAAAATATTTAAGTACTCTTTCTTTTCAAAACGTACATTATTTTGCATTTCAAAACGTACATTATTTTGCAGTAGTCTAACCAGTTTACAATTGTGTTTAAAAAATAATGGAAATTTTAGTATGATTTTTAAAATTTAGTAGAAATTTTTGGAAATTATGATTACAATTTTCAAGTTTTAAAATTTTGGATGTTTCCAAAATTATTAATAATGTTGAATCAATTTCTACTATAAAAAAATACAAATGATTCAAACACTACCAGATTAAATTTCTTGAAAAACTTCTAACTAGATTCAGAAAAAATTAGCGTGTGCAAGCGAAATTGTGACCTCTACGGACAACACCAATTATTTTCAGCAGTTTGAAAACAATACTTGAACTTGCGTGACTTCAGTTCATGCCTTTGAAACCCAATTGAGAATCAATAGTCTTGAGCTTCTGTCATTGTGCTTTTCATTTAATCACGGGCATTACAACTATTGAAGCATCTTCAACGGTGAAAATACATACACACTCTTCGGTTATGAAAATACTTAGATGAAAACAAAGATATCGACGATGCATTGATACCGCCAAAAATTATGTCGACTAACAATTAATCGATGATGAAATCAAAATATAAATTTAATAGAGGTACTCTTGTAAATTATATCGCTTTTTATCTTCATTGTCACATCTTTGATTCGGTATACATGGTATAACCCTTTCATGGTATGATTTGGTATACATGGTATTACCCTTTCATTGTAAATCATATTTATGGTTATTATTTTAGAAAGTGTTAATTGTTAAAATTTTGGTTTTGTGTTGAAAGGCTTATTTTGCAGTTAGTATGAGAGGATGTGTAAGTTTGTTCGTCTCTCGGTTTCACTTTAAAATAAAAATAAAAGTTATGTTCTAAATAGAAAAATAATGTCAGCTATAATAAAAAAAATGAATATGTTATAAAGTAATTAGAAGTGAAAAAATTGTATAAGATGTTTAAATGTATATATGATGAAAACATTAAGTTTTTATGGTTCAAGCGTTTATTTGGTCCTATATATACTCTATTTAGAATTCAAAAATACAATTCCAACAGTAAAAAATAACACATTGTATTTTGCACTCTAAAAAAGTTTGCACTTGAAAAAATTTGATCCCCTTCGACCCATGTTAGATCCGTAGTTAAAATGAATATACACTGGTATATTTTCAATGCCACATATTTGATTCGGTATATATGGTACTACCTTTCATTGTAAATCACATCCTTGACCATTATTTTAGATAGTGTAAAATTACATTGATAAATTTTGGAAAAGTGTAAAATCACATTGATAGAATTTGGCACTATTAGTGTAAACAAAACAAAATACATAATTTGATCATGTGGATAAGAATAGATCTTAGGGCAAAGATTTAGAAGCAAGAAATGTCTCTTGCTTCATTTTGATATATGCATGGTTCTTGATGAATAATGTTCAAAGGAAAATGTTGGTGAGATGAGAAAGTTAGGCATTAATGGTCAATGTTTCCTAGGTCTATTATTAAAAAAAAAAAATGTAAATGATATAGTGAAGCAGGGAAAATATGTTTGTATGTCTATTACTGCTTTTTAAAATGTAGATGACATTGTGAAGCATGGAAGAAATGTATGTAGATGACATGGTGAAGCATGGAAAAAATGTTTGTAGAATGCAAAGTGAAAATCAATTACAATTAGGTTTAGTTAGACTTCCTTATAGTAAGGATCATTAGATAATTTGGATCTAATTTGTACTCCAGTGCTATCATAACACTTTTTGTATTAACAACAAATTCATAAGCTTTTTGTTTGGAATTTCACCTTTTGATGACCAAGATGTCCAAGTCATTTACAAGAGGAGGCAAGCAATTGACCACATTAATATCCAATGGGAAATTTGATAGTATGGCCACTATATTTATGCATGGATTACCTGCAATAGAAAGGACAAGTGGTTGTGCATTAAGATTAGAGTTCATGTTATTTGAAGGAGAGAAGTGATAAACATTTTGTGAAATTTCATAAGTTTTTTTTATACTAGAAATTTAATTTCTACAAAATTCTATAATCAAAATAATTTTATGATTTAAACCATTAAAAAACATAAGAACACCTATATCATGCCATTGTGATAAAAGAATACAACCTTGCTCATAAAATGGACATCTCCATACACTTAAACATCAACAAAAATTTCAAAAAAATATATATTACAATCAAAATAACAAACAAATTAATTGAGTAAATTTATTTATCAGCATAAATTACACAAAATTTTGTGAAACAATAACTATTGCAAACTAGTATAAAAGTCTCTCCCATATAATTCCAATTATAAAGATGTAAATAATTATTTACAAAGTATTATATTTTAATTTTTAAGATTTTTTCTCCTAATGTGCAGACTCTAGGTGAAACCGCTTTTGGAAACAGTGCCTATTGGCCCAAAAAAAAAAAAAAGAAAACAAATTTTATCATGCTGTAGAACTTATAACCTGCTAAAGCAACCAAATGACAGGTTATTAAACAAGTAATGACTAATGGATAATCCCATTAGTCCTAGAAAGAGTTTAACCTCAAATAAATCACTTTATTTCAGTCAAGACTCTATAGAAATGATATAAGAAAAAACATGAGTCTGTATATAAAAGGCATGAGGAAGTTTGGCTTACTTTCTCTATCAAACGAATCTGATAATGTGAAACCTTAAATACTAAAATATATGGCACATTAGGATTCAAAGCCCCGAACAACCACTAGATAATGTGAAACCAATATTAAATACGAAAACATGTGACACATTCGGATACAAAGTCCTACGCAACTAGGTTGTGGCCAAAAACATTTAAATTACCATTTACTTTTCAACCAGGCACCTGAAGGCATTTGTGGCCTTTTAAATATTATATTTTGACAATCTGGTTGTTTCTTGCAATTGCTTAAAGCTTTGGTGTATATTGTTTCAGTGAACTCCAAGCCTTCGGAATTTCCGAATCATTGACCCCTTGAATTTCACAAGCACACATTTACAGCGAAACAACCAAGTTCACTCTTTTCACCCAAAATATAAAAGAAAAAAAATCGTTACAGAAAGAAAAAATACTAGTGCCATAAGAGAAGAACAACCAAGTTAATTGTTTTGAGTTGAAAGCATTTCCCAAATCCAGATTTCAGACTCTTGCAGAAGGAATAATTTAACTCTAGAAATACATTAGTCTCATACATTCAAACTTTTCCTCTGCATAAAATTATGTTTCAAATATTTTAATTCAAATTCTACACATAATTTTAATCTCAAAGAAAAGGGTAGTTTAGCAAAATAATATCTGTCCTCAAAGAAAAAGGTAGTTCAAATTCTACACATAATTTTAATCTCAAAGAAAAGGGTAGTTTAGCAAAATAATAGCAAAATAATATCTGTCCTCAAAGAAAAAGGTAGTTCAAATTCTACACATAATTTTAATCTCAAAGAAAAGGGTAGTTTAGCAAAATAATATCTGTCCTCAAAGAAAAAGGTAGTTTAAATTCTACACATAAATTTAATTTTAAAAAAAAAGATAGTTTAGCAAAATAATATTTGTTCTCAAAAAAAAATGTAATTTAACAAAATAATAATAATAATTTAGCAAAATAATATCTATTTTGAAACAGTAATATTGATAATAAAAAAAGTTTGTTTGAGATCCAAAATTCAAATTCTTCTGATTAGCTCTTGTTATAGTTTATATTGATCATAATCTAATGATCACTTCCTCTAATTCAAAAAAAACCTTTAATGAAACATAAATGAGACTGATATCATAAATGAATTAATAAATATTAACATTGATGAGACTGACATTATCGATGAATTAATAAATATTTGACTTGAAAAATATTGCTTGCCAAACATATTTTAGTGACCATAGTGTATGTAGCTGCTAAAAGTGGCTACGGAATTATAATAATCATACTCTCAATAATCACCTACTCTGCGGGCACTAACTTTGGATTTCACAATCAAAGTATTATCTGTTCATATAATGCCATTATACCAAAAGCCGCAAGCCATATTTTGACATATTATCTCTGGAGATGTAGTTTGAAGAAGACGACCTTCTTCAAACAAGATTATGGTGTCTTTGTCACAATAGAAATTGATTCTCAATGAGCTGAGTATGTGATCTTGACAATTACATTTTATTTTATTGTATTGGAAAGTAAATAAAAAAACTTTATCATGGTATTAGAGTTTGGGCTACTTACCTTAATAGGAAACAATTACTTGAAATAACTATCACTTTTAAATATAAAACCAATCCACTCTCAAAATAAATAGTAAAAATTTGGAAATTTACTAACACCCACTGGTTTTTAGTGCAACTAAGATCCTCAACATCATCTATGCTTATCCTTTTGCCAGATCACTGAGATTAGATATTTTTAAATAGAGGGATGAACAATTTGAAACCCCCTTTGCACAGTTGGGCAAAAAATGTATGTTCTGTTTCTGCACAAGAACAAGAAATCATGTTTTCGGTCTTCTTCACTCAGGTAGCCAAGGTAGAGAACCGGAACAAGTACAAAGAATATCATAACTCACAAAACATTCAAACACTTTAAATCAATTTTTTGCAATCAAGAAAATGCTTCAACAGAGCAAAATTTGGTGAGAGAGAGAAGAGAATGAATGCTTTCAAAGTTTAGAAAAATAGTACAACCACCCAGAATAACCACTACACCTTATAACAATGGCAGCAGAACCCCTTTGAAATATTAAGTAGAAATTGATGAATCAGATCTAAATAATACTGCTTGACTCTCTTGGATCAGATTTCAGTACTATATTACATCGTATCAATCAAGATTTATTGAAATGATTTTCAATAAATTCAGTCATATGTCGAACATTGAAGTGCACATCACAGTATTCTAATTGCTAATGAAGGTAGTCATTCTGGTTCTACTTCTCCGATAATACTATTTCAATTAATATTAATTGGGTCGTTTAAACGCTAGATTGATTTGCAATTTTAATGATCTATTGATTTAGATACCCCTAAAACCCATGTTGTAATTATGAATTCTTAATTTAAGAAAAAATGCACAGGAAACAAAAGAGAATAAAGAAAGAGGACCCTTCACCTCGTACCTTGATTCTAACGAGGCGGAGGAATTGCCCGCATGGCCAAAAGTGGCTGGCATCCAGGCAAAAAAATTTCAAAAAATCTTGTAAAAACAGTGTTTGAATCGTGTTTTTGATGGTGGAAATGGATTAGCACCATCAAAAATGTCTAGAACACTTAAAATTTTGAAGATTAACAACTATAACTTGATTTACAAAAATCCTTGCTGGATTTTCTCTAAATATAACCAAAATTTCTATAACTTTCCGGGCAACTCCTCTGCCTTGTTAGACTACGCAGATTTGTATTATGAAAAGGATCTTGCCATGGCAGAGTAGATTCTTCAAGAGAGTAGCTGCGTAATTCACATTTTGCAAGTCTGGTGCAACCACTATAACCGCAAAAGTGAAATCCGCAGCAACACTCTGGCAGAAGCTGCTCGGATCGACCATGTGAAGGGCCTCCACGGCTCCATATTTGAAGCGACGGAAGAAAAATATATTGTGGTTGTAAGACATGGCAGTAAATAAAGAATTACTGAGCACTAAATGAGCACTAAATGAGTATCAACGATGGCGTGCTTTATGCCACCCGAATTCTTTGATATGATATTGCACTACGAACCGAATTCTTTGATATGATATTGCACTACGAAAAGAAGCTACTTTTGCAACTGGGAGGATATACAAATATATAAAATATTATTTCAAATAATTTTTTGATGGGTGTTAAGTAAGCACCCAGTGGGGCTCATGGTTCTCGCCCGTGGTTATACACCCAATGGCTTTAATGGTTATTCAGTCTCACCTGCGTTTGTATTAACAATGCATACAATTCAAGTGAGTGTGGAAATCATGTCAATAAGTGGGTGTTAATGAATTGGTGGTGGTGTCTCATGTTAATTGTAGTGGCAAGAGATGGAGTTATGCAGTTGGGAGAGATGAAATTAATGTAGGGGTTAGTTTTATGTTGATTGTCCACGTTAAGCATTTGCAAGTATTGAGCACATATACCAAAGCACTCACTCTCATTATGGAGGTTGGTTCAGAGTACAAGGATCAATGAAACAAGTAGTTATAGTTACGATATGTCAAGGTTGTGTGCTCCAAATTGCATAGGTAGTGGGAGTAATTTTGTGTGTTTGGTCTTTGATTAATAGTCTCGTTAGCACCATTGCAATGGATTCCTTATTTATAACACTTTGCTTCATCATGTTCTTATGCTTCGAGTTGAAGGTCACCCCCTCTCCCTCAAACTACGCCTAGTCCTCTTCATCAGCAATGACATGTCTTCCTCCATTTTGTTGATCCACCTACTCTTCCTCTCTTGGGAAACCCATCTTATGTTGAGCTCCTCCTAACAAAGGCAGCCACCCCTGAAGCTCTTCTCCATATAACTTATTTTTTGTTCCATCCTCTAAGATTTCCCCCTTTGTTTGACCTTTTGATCTTCGCTCAACATAAGGGTAACGTTCTTGATCCCTACATCACTATGTTAAGGAAAAGAGTTAGCGCTTGAAGAGGCACTGCATACTTTAGGCAATTGGAAATCTCGCTTGTTAAACAAACGGTTGAACCCTCAACAACCGATATCAAGATAACACACCTTTATCAGTGCTAAATGGGTTCCAGATGTTGGTCACCATAGAGGGAGGCTGAAGTGGGCTTAATCTATGCAAGTTGAATTATTAATGTGTAGTGTTTCAAGTCTTGGCTTGGTGGTGTTAACCATGCTCATGTTCGCTTAGGTTGTGAGTGTGTGAAAATAATGTGTCAAGTAGATGAATTAATTGAGCATTTTTTATGATGCCATGTGTTGCTAAAAATAAAGTGTCGAAATACTATAAATAATGCTAAAAATGAGAAAAAAATAAACATCCAATGAAGCGTACAAAACCCCACCCAAAAAGGCTATCAAACAACTAAGAGAGGGAAAACAAGCTAATAAAAAACACATAAGATTCCAAAAATACCTAATGTAAAAGGGACTGCGAACTATAGGCACTGATATGCTATAAATGGTGCAGACAAACAACAAAAATCAGATGTGAAAAATGTTGCAAAGGATAGGTATGAAGCTCCAAAACCTAGGAGGCTCAAGGGGATCCTAAGGGGGAAAAGGAAAAACCCAAATTATAAAGGGAGAATAGGTAAACTAAACTTGTCCAAAAATGTTGAAAAGTAATGGATCGGAATCTAAAAACTAGAGGCTGAAAATGCTAAAACCCTAGAGTCCTTACTTAGTCAATCTCTTTGTAACAATTTGGAGGTGTACTCTAAACCCTAGGGGGATTTTTTTCCTTCATCAAAGAGAACAAATAAGACAATCTAGGCCTAGGAGAGACTAAAATAGAGATAAGGTACCCTTCCTAGTCTACAGACAACACTTTTAGCAAATCTGAAAAGTGTGTTATTCTCCTAAGACTCTCGATCGACAGATCTCTTATAGATTTTGTCATCTTTTGCTTGGTTGGTACCTCTGACCTGCAGAGAGAACCAAAAAACCAATAGAATCTGAAAATTTGACAAAAAAGTGAATAATACTATAAATAGAAATTGAGAGGCTAAAACAGTTGTAGAAAACTCTAAAATTTACTAAAAATTCAGTGACCCAAGAACGTTATTATTACACCAGTGGATTTGTCATTTGTTGATGACAAATGTAGTTGAAAGACCTAGTGGAGTCACCATTTGTTAGTGTGAAATTTCTTGGAAGGTGTACCAATAACATTCCACTTAAGTCACTAGGTGACACGTGACCCTAGCAACAATTTGTGGTTGCTTACGCTCAGAATTATGGTCAAACTTGGAAAACCTGCAGCAAAACAGTTTAGACAATCCAAAACAACAAACAACAATATAGATATCCAGTGCAGTAACCCAAATGGAAAGACTTTAAAATGAATAAACATTTTATTGATAACACGTGCTCAAGAAGATCTACAAAAGGGGTCTGCAAATCCCCCTCCATGGGATGGGTCCTTCGATGTCCTTGATGCTTCAGTAATCAATTTTCTCTCTCAATGTATGAAAAAAAACCAAAACAATGTCGAGAACTCAAATGAGAGCACAAGTGAAAAGAGATGATAATGGTGACGATGATAATGATCATGGTGAATAATGAATGGAAAACCCTCCTATTTACAACAAAGTATTGAGTTAATCTCGAAAATGGAGAATAATAAAATAATATTGACCAAATCAAGATCTAACCATTAGGAATACTTTATTATATTTTTTGGAGAGCGAAAAGATATTCAAAATGGTCAAATATATTTATTTATAAATAATTAATAAATAATATGATTTATTAATGATTTTGCGAGGATGAAAAATGGTGTGAAAATGAAATAATTCTTAAATAGTGATTTAATAATTATTCCAATAATAGATACATGGAATAATAATAAAATAGTGATTTATTTAATTATTCCTAGTGGATTTAGCCAAATGTAAGAATGAATAATTATCAAACAATGATTTAATAATTATTGCTAGAGAAAATTAAATAAATAGTGATTTATTCAATTATTCTCATTGGGTTTTTTTTATTTTAATCATAAAATAATTTAATAAAAATGGTTTACTAAATTATTTCCCATGGTGAAAGTGATTTTACTATGGTAAAATTAATCCTACATGGTGTATTTCAATCCACCTAGTTAGAAATGGCTAGGTGATCATTTTTTGGTGACAACATAGAGAACTCAATAAGCTCACTATTAAGGATAAATTTTCAGTCTTGTCATTGATGAATTGTTGGATGAAATACATGGAGAAATTTACTTCACCAAGATGGATCTTCGCTTAGGATATCATCAAATTAGAATGAAGAAATAATACATTCTAAAAGCAACAATCATAACTCATGAAGGTCATTATGAAATTTTTATCATGCCTTTTGACCTTACTGATGCATCTTCCACATTTCAAGGTTTGATGAATTCCATTTTCAAACACTCCCTTAGAAAAATTATGTTATTATTTTTTGATGACATACGAATCTACAAGAAGTCTTGAAAAGATCATGCTCAACATGTTGACAAGGTGCTCAAACTATTGGAAGAGAAACTATTATATACAAAACCTCTAAATGTTTCTTTGGGGTACAGGAAGTGGAATATTTGGGTCATATTATATCCCACGATGATGTTAAAGTAGACCCCAAAAACTTTATAGTCATAAAGGAATGGAAAATCCCCACATCCTTAAACCATCTTCAAGGATTTCTCAAGTTGACGGGGTATTATCGCAAGTTTATTAAGAATTATTGGAAAATAGGAGCACCATTGACAACATTACTAAATAAAGATGCATTTTTTTTGGACTCAAGAAGTAGCTAAGGCCTATGAACATCATAGAGAGGAAATGTGTTGAGCTCCCGTCTTAGCTACACCATAATTCACAGAAATAGTTATTATGGAATATGATGACTCAGGAAATGGCATTGGTAATGTTTTAATGCAAGAAGGACGAAGAAAATGGCATTGGTGATGTTTGGTGATGTTTTAATGCAATATATAGAGAGAGAGAAAGAGAGAGAGAGAGAGAGAGAGTTATTAATATCAAGTATATTAATTTACATATATCTTAATTTTCTTATGAATTTTTAATTAAATTGATTATACATACATATATATATATATATATATATATATATATATATATATATATATATATAAAAAAAAAATAAATTAAAAATACATAAGAGTGTAAAAAAATATAAATATGTTAAGGGTTTGTTCCCACAACACTATGTAAGTGATGTCATTAGATGGAGAGGGTGACATGGTCATGCCCATCCATGCAAAAACGAGAATATACAGTAACCAATCATTCATGTTGAATGCTAACCGAAGGAGGGGAGGAGCGCGACTAGCCCACATGTGAAGTAATCCTATAAGGAAATTGCTTTTTTCTCCTGGAAAATAGGTCTAATATGCTTTTGAGGTGTTCTTCAAGTCTGGGAGAGGTGATTAGTTAGGCTTAATTTGTAATTCTAGTTGCATGGTACCTCTAGGAACAATTTCAAAGGGACAAAAGGTTAAAGTGAATCTTTATGTTAGATTTGTTGGGAGTAATCATGTTATAGTTGCCTATGACTCTATCTTAAGGAGGTCATAAAGGCATTTAAGCCAAACAAAGATGGCATATTATCATGGCTCGAGTGTCTTTAGTGTGATTGGCACTCAAATATTTTCAGTTGTCACTTGCTCTCATTACTTAGAGATTGCTACATCCCAGTAAACCTAAAGACTTCTCGTAATTATAATTCCATTATAGTTACTTTGTTTGGTTATAAGTATTTAAGTTTGGTGTCAACCTCTAGGCTCAACATTGAGTGTTGTGCTTTTGCATGGGCTTAACAGTTTTTAGTTTGGGTAGTTGTAGTATTGTGCCTCCATACTTGTGTTATGGCAATTTTTTCCACTATTCCTAGGCCTTGTATGTACTAGCATAGTTATACCATGTGTTGTTGGATTTTACATTGCTTGAGTTGGTTTGAGCTTCATTTGGGATTTATCCTCCTAAAATCTGACTGTCATTTGTCATTTTTCCTTGTTTCTGTACTAGTGTAGTTATACGTTGTGTTGTTGGATTTTACATTGCTCAAGTTCGGTTGAACCACCTTTGGGATTTATCCTCATAATCTGATTAACTTTATTTATTTTTCCTTTTTTATGTACTACATTCTCTTGTCCTAGAAATTTATATATTAAATCTCGAAGAAATACTAGTTTGACCCTATGTAACACCAACCCATGAGAAGCAAACATTAGGTGTGGGGTGGGGAGGTAGGGTTTTCATGGCCCTCAAGGCTAAAAACGAGCCCAACAATAGGCCCAAGAGGTTGTTTAGACCTTCCATTCAATCGTAACCCCAATTATCCATAATAACAAAATATCTCCTTCCAAATGAAAATAGATATGTTTTCATCACATTTAATTTTAATGATTTTGTGAAAATTTTAATATTTAAAAATATACAAACATTTTAATTCAAATGAGGAAGAAATGATAATCAGTTTAAAATGCCCCTAGGTTTGTATGTATTGATGTAGTTATATGTTGTGTTGTTAGCCTTTACATCGCTCGAGTTGGGTCAGGATTCCTTTGGGATTGATCCTCCTAATCTGATTGTCATTTATTGTTTTTCCTTGTTTTTGCATTGGTGTAGTTATACCTTGTGTTGTTGGATTTTACATCACTTGAGTTCAATTGAGCTTCCTAGAAAGCTATATGTTGAAGCTCGAAGAAATATTAGTTTGATCATATGCAACACCAACCCATGAGAAGCATACATGAGGGGAGGGGTGGGAAAGGAGGGTTGTCAAAAAAATGCTTACAAAACAAAAATCATAATAATTATATAATATTCAGTATTTAATTAATTTGAATTAAATCTAAATCTAAATTTGCAACCGCGGGGCATAAAGTAAACAATGATAGGGAAATTTGTTAAGGCACTCTATGGTGTAAAGTTCACCAGTTCAAAACTCTCTAGGAAAAAATATAGTCATGCTAAGGGCTAGAGTGGTATATGATGGGTGTTATCCATGCATGGTTTTGATGGCTTAAATGCCCCTAGGTCATAGCTACACAAGCCACAAGTTAGATGTGTCAGTCATCTCAGGACTCACACTACCTAGCAAACAAAAATAAAATAAAATATAAATTTATTGGATTTTTTTTCAATATATATATATACATATATATATATATATAGAGAGAGAGAGAGAGAGAGAGAGAGAGGTTTATTAATATCAAGTATATTAATGTGCATATATCTTAATTTTATTTATGAATTTTTAATTAAATTGATTATTATAAATAAATTTGAATTTAAAATATATATATATATATATATACACACACACATATTAATAAACTTATTATTTATTATAGTGACCAACAAGATAACAACTCCCCAATGGGGTGCAATTGGAGGAAAATGGTGGCTTGGGGGGTTGTTCCCACCACCCTTTGGAAGTGAGGTTATTAAATGGAGGGGGTGGTATGGCCACACCCATCCATGCGAACACATGTGAGTATACAATGACCCATCATTCATGTTGAATGCCAAATGAAGTAGGAGAGGGGCCTAACTAGCCCACATGTGAAACAACCCTATAAGGAAATAGATTTTTGCCCCTAGAAAAGGGGTTTGACCTAATTTTTAGGTGTTCTTCTATACTGGGAGAGGGTATTTTTAAAGCTTAATTTGGAATGGTAATTTCCTTGTACCCCTAGGAACGATTTCGAAGGGCCAAAAGGCGAGAGTGGAGATTTATGTCAGGAGTGTTGAAAGTAACCATGCTATTGTTTTCTATGAATCTATGTTAAGCAGGTCATAAAGGAGTTTTATCCTAGCAAATATGGCTTATTATCATGGCTCGAGTGCCTTTAATGTGATTGATACTCAAAGATATTCACTTGGCACTTTCTCTCATTTCTTATATGCCACTACATCCCGGTAAAGCTAAAGACTTCTTGTAATTATATTTCCATTTTAATTTCTTTCTTTGGTTACAAGTATTTAAGCCCAATGTCAGACTCTAGTCTCAACATTGATTGTTGTGTTTTTGCATGGGCTTGGCCACTATTCAGTTTGGCTAGGTGTATTATGGTGCATATATACTTGTGTTATGACAATTTCTTTTCCACTCTTACTAAGACTTGTATGTACTAGCATAGTTATACCTTGTGTTGTCTTTTACAGTGCTCGAGTTGGGTCGAGCTTCCTTCAAGCTTGATCCTCCTAATCTGAATGTAATTTGTTATTTTTCTTTGCTTTTGTAATAGATTCCCTTTTCCTAGAAAGCTCTATGTTGAAGCTCAAAGGAAATATAAGTTTGACCATATGCAACATCAACCCATAAGAAGCGAGTCTTGAGGATGTGAAACATTTTAATAAAAACCAATGGGTCTATACTAATAGAATGGACACTCACCTAGCTCAGACTGAGCATCATATCCCATCCATTACTACTATGTTAACTTCTCTAAGATCATGGGAAAAGGATCTAGCACCTGACACTTTTAATAATTCCTAATTATTGATATGATTGGTAACAATCTTTTATTTTGTGATTATGAAATAGATACTTTAATTATGATACAATTGTTAATATTCTTGAAGTTTTGGAGAAATTACCATATATGAAAGGGGTAAAAAATATTGAATTTCCCACTAGGCAAATTGAGACCTTCTATTAAAAAGCATTTTTAAGATGGCTAAATGATCAATATACTAGAAAAGTTTATATTGTGATCCAATACAATGTTATCTTTGAAAGAAAGAGAACAATCATTAAATAAAGAGTAGACACACATTACTTAGCAAACAAAAAAACAAAAAGATAAATATTGTATATTGTATATTTATATAAGGATTAAATTATTAGTTATGATTTATTTTGTTGTTTTTAGCTAGAAGAACAAGTATTTTATTGAAATGGTTAGGTCAATATGTGTGTCATGTGAGGTATTTAACCTCTACAGAATATCAACAAAGTATTTTTAGTAGTAATTATGAATAAAGGCTTGAGATTTCTTTGAAAGGTAGTTAATCCATTTTACCTTTTAATTTATTTATTTTTCCTTTTTAAGAATAATGAGAATCTTTAGAGAATTGGTATCTTTGATGAATTAGTTTCCATTGTTGCCACTATTACACCATATATGACTATTCATAAATGCCACTAAGAGGTTAGTTACAATATGTTTGTTGAAACTTGAACCCATTGGGGAATAAATTGTACACCAAATTATAAAAACTTGATTTATGGTTTTTTGGGCATGTGATGTTGAATAAGGCATGGTCTTAAATGGTATTTTAGCAACTCCTAAGTATAGATTAAGAATGTCTATAATAATGTAGGTGAACCTTCCCAATTAAAATTACTATTATAACTCATATATTAATTCCTCTTATAATTAATAATAATAAAAGTAACTTATATCATATATGTTTTGTAGGTTTTTCTAGCATATTTTATATTCTAACTTGCTGGGAATTAGGCAGACATTTGTTGGAACCACAAGTTTGCGTTGTGAACTCTTCATAATCCGGAAATTTTTTTAGAGCATTAAAACTATATAACTCAAATTTTTAAAAATCTAGATTTTTTATTTAAAATAACAAGTAAAATTGTTGTGAAAAAGTCATTTCATCTATAAATTACACTAGGCCATATCTAACAATTTACAAATTCCGTAAAACTATTAATTTAAGTTATATCATGATCCAATTTACTAGAAATAACTCTTAAACAAAGAAGACTAATCCATTTTAGGAAAGAAAGAAAGAAATTATTTTAACGTCCACGAGGCTAAAGAGAGCCTATGGGACAGATTGCGTCTTCATCTACTTGATGTATTCGGCCCTTTTTTTGTGAAGCTTCTCAATAAATGCTCCCGTCTTCTCGACAAACCCCTCGTTAAATAGATTATCCCAAGAGCTAGCTGCCAGCGTATCTGCATAACTTTCCTTGTTGTCTTTGAAGGCCTCACATTCTAAAATGAAATGTTTTTTTGTTTCCACTTTTCCGGAAGAACAAAAAATGCATACCCTTTCCTCCCACACTTCCTTTGGCCTTTTCCAGCGCCCTGTTTTACAACGGAGTTGATGAGAATTAGTCCTTAACTGAGCAATAAGAATTTTGGCTCTCCAAGAGATATTGGCCTCTATGTATGCTTTTGGTTGATGATTATGAGTGGGATTAAACACTTCAATATAGTAATTTTTCTTTCTTCCTAACTCCTTCTCCCAAGTACGTTTTTGGAACTTTTCCATAACAAAAGCTTTTATCTCTTTGTTGTTTATGGGGCACGCGTTCAAGCAAATATCCCATTTACTAAACCATTTGTCATTTTGTTGCATCCAAGTTTTTTTTGCTCTTGCACAATCTATCATTAAAGACAACCTTAGGTCATCTACCCTCTTCCATTTGCTCAATTTTTTTTAAATAACTTATGACTCGCACCATAGCAATTGCTTCAATAGGAGCAGCCCCTGTTTCACTTAACAAGATATCATAAGGCACTGCACTTTTAATCTTAAATTTGTTTGTAATCAAACGTTTCTTAATTTTCTCAATTTGTCTCCACTGCATGTCGGAAGTACTGCTAGCCCACAGTTCACAACCATATAGAATCACTGGAATCACTAGAAGCCCAAAAAGAGTTTGAGTGGTCTTCCAGTCCCATAACTCTGCCTCTCTACACCTATTTTGAAAAGCATAAAATGCTTTCCAACCCCCCAAAGTTCTTTTCTTTCTACAACCATTCCAGCTTAGATTTTTGTTGAAGTCAACTCCGAGGTATTTGTAATCCGCAACTTCTTCCAGAATGTTGCCTTCAAAGTAGAACTTATGTTGGTTATGTTTTATTTTCTTAGAGAAGACCACTACTTTCGTTTTGCTGATATTGACTTGCATCCCCACACTTCTACAAAAATGCTCAAGGGATAGTAAGTGCTCTTGCAAACCAAGAGCCGATTTAGCAATCAGAATAAGGTCATCTGCATACAAAAGAAGCCTTATAACAAACTTGCACAAATAGATACCATCACCCCCTTGCGAATTTAACCACTCCTCAAGCTTGTCGATATATAAACCAAAAATGGTAGGAGACAATGGGCAACCTTGCTTGACCTTGATATTGCTTCTAAAACATTCAGGAATGCATGCTGAAGTTCTAATTTTGACTTTTGCATCTTCATATAGCCTATGCACAACTACTCTCAAATTTTTAGGAACCCCGAGTTCCTCCATTCTCTGCCAAATTTTATCCCTAGGAACTGAGTCAAACACTTTTCTGAAATTGACAAAGCAACAAAAAACTTCTTCCTTTTTCTCCCAAACTTTTTTAATGATGTGTCTTAAAGTTATGCAATGATCAAATGTTGAATGTTTAGGTCTAAAACCTACCTACCCTTTAGCACGCTTATCTCTTTCTTCTGCCCACTCGCTAATTTTGTTTTCTAGCATGCTTCCAAATAGCTTTGCAAACAAAGGGTTTATCATGATGGTCCTGCAATTGGAGGGATTATTTACATCACTGATCTTGAAAAGATGTATTGCCAGACTAGTTGACCAATATGTAGGGAGCGATTATTGTATGATGTTGTTGAAAATTTTTGTAATCTGAGGTGCAAGAATCTTTGAGCCCCACTTTAGATATTCTGCTTGGATTTCAACTAAGTCTTTTGCTTTTCCAACACCCAACTTCTTCATAGCCATCTCTACCTCTTGTACCATGAAGAGTTCAGTTTAGTGTTTACCAAGGGGAGATGTTCAACCTTGGGAACCTACTCATAGAGTTGTCTTACATAGTCAAACCATTTAGAAGTTGTAATATTATTTCCAATTTGTATCTTTTTCAGTCAAAGCTCCTTCGAAAATAATTTGGGATTATTTTTCCCAATGAATATTAGTTCTTCCCTCCTTGAAACCATGAAATCAGCCTTTTTCTTGCTTAATAACTGCTTCTACGATTTAAGCTTTATGTTATCCTTGTTTGACTCTTTCCACATTCTCCTTGCCTTTTTTCATTCCTCGTCAAACCAAGCATTAACCAGAAAGCAATTTGTTTTAGACTTCTTAATTTTTGTTCTTTTGCACTTTGCAAGTGTGCATAGAATTAAAGTTAAAAAAAAACATTAACCCATCCTTTTCCAAAACACAGAAAAGTGGAAGAATTGAAATTTAAAAAAACAAAAAGCATGAACTCTCAATTGAATCGAAGAGAGAGCTGCGATTTGGTCTATGATTCCATAGGAATTAAAGGTGGTAAAAGACTCTTGTAGCCATTGAAGGGCGAGAGTTGGGGAATCCTAATGTGTCCTAAACTAAAGTAGGCTAAGCTAAAGGGCAAGCAGGTTTTAGACCTAAGCTACGGTAGGCTAAGTAGGCTAGGCTAGGCGAAGCTAGAGTAGGGTAGTATAGAAAAGGGTACAATAGGCTAGAAAAACGCGAGAATTGAAATTTAAAAAAACAAAAAGCATGAACTCTAGATTTAATTTTATGCATGTCTCTAGATTTAGCAAAACCTTGGCTTTAACCTCGCTATATTGTGTGGTGTGTTATTTTAACCTGAGCTAGATTTGGCCTATCCTAGCCTCACCTGTCCTAGGCTATCATGGCCTACTTTACTCTATCCTAGCCCAGTGTAGCCTATTGTAGCCTAGCTTACTTTAGCCTGGCCTAGCCTAGCTAGCATAGACTACCATAACCTAACCTACTTTACTCTACCCTGCCTAGCATAGCCTTGCCTAGCCTTCCCTAACCTAGGATTGCCTAGCCTAGCCTAACCTAGCCTACTCTACCATAGACCCTTGTTAGCATAAAGTTTTGTAGCCTAACATACCCTACCCTAGCCTACTCTATCTTAATCTAGCCTACACTACCCTGGTCTAGCTTAGCCTAGCCTACACTACTGTAGTCTAGCGTACGCTAGCTTAACATTTCCTACTCTTGCCTAGCTAGCCTACATTAGTTTAACCTAGTCTAGTATAGCTATCCTACTCTGGCGTAGCCTAACCTACCTTACTCTAGCCTAGCCTAACCTACTTTAGTCTAGCCTCCCTTGCCTAGCCTTGTCAAGCCTAGCCTAGCCTACCCTACTCTAGCCTAGACCATTATTATCATATCTTTATCAAGCCTTGCCTTATATACCCTAGCCTAGTGTAGCTTTGCCTAGCGTAAGCTAGCCTACTTTAGCTTAAGTTATCCTAATCCAATGTACCATAGCCCATCCTAGGCTAGACTAGGCTAACTTAGATTACTCTAACCTAGCCTAGTCTACTCTAGCCTAACCTATCCTACTCTATCCTCACCTAATCTAGATTAGCCTAGCCTAGCCTAGCCTACTCTAACATATCATAGCGTACTATAGTCTAATCTAGCCTAACTTAACCCACTCTAACCTAGCCTACACTAGGATACCCTAAAATAACCTACTTTACTCTAACCTACCCTATTATGGTCTAGCCTACTATAGCATAGACTAGCTTAAGCTAGCCTACTATATCCTAGCATACCTTGTCATATCCTAGTCTAGCCTCCTCTATTGTAGCTTACTTGTCCTAGTGTATCCTAACCTAAGCTAACCTACTTTAGCCTAGCCTAGCCTAACCAACTTTACCCTATTCTATCCTAGACTATCCTAACCAACATGATTCTATTCTAGCTTAGCCTTCCCTACCCTACCCTAGCTTAACCCAACCTAGCTTATCCCATCTCAACCTAACCCAGAGAAGACTAGTCTAGCCTACTCTCACCGAGACTACCCTAGCTTCGCCTACTCTAGCCTATCCTAGCACGTCCTAGCCTAACCTAGTCTAGGATAACATAGCCTTCTCTAGAATATCTTAGCTAACGTAACCTAACTTACTCTACCATAGCTCACCTAAGACTAACCTAGCCTATCTTAGCCTAGCCTACTCTATCCTACCATAACCAAGCGTAGCCTACTCTATCCTATCATAGCCTAACCTAGCCTACTCTATCATGCCATAGCCTAGCCTAGCCTATTGTATCCTAGTCTTCCCTAAACTGGCCTAGCCTACTCCAACGTACTATAGCCTATCTTAGCCTGATCTAGGCTACCGTGACCTAACCTAGCCTGACCCAGCCTATCCTAGCTGAGTTTATCATACTTTAGCCTTCAACCCTACACTAACCTAGCCTGCCCTTTCTAGGCTAGACTAGGGAAACCTAGGCTACACTAGCCTAGCTTAGGCTAGCTTACTTAGGCGTAGCCTACATTAGCCTAGTCTACACTAGGCTAGCTTAGTTTAGCTTACTTTAAAGTAACCTAGATTAGCCTACTCTAACCTACTCTATCTTACCCTAACCTACCCTAGCCTACTCTAACCTACTTTAACCTAGCTTAGCCAACTCTACCCTACTCTAGCCTAGCCCATCCGATCCTATCCTAGCCTACTATATCCTAGCCTAGCATAGCCTAGCCTAACCTTGCTTAACCTAGCCTACTCTAACCTACTTTAGCCTAGCCTACTCTAGGTTAACCTAGACTAGCCTATTGCTACTCTAGCCTAGCCTACTATTTCCTAGCCTAGCCTAGC
>Ga0115851_100006_pt1 | contig 46841 bp, 48 predicted proteins | sample InSIn2gowninarea_FD_83865 | JGI IMG/M metagenome (GOLD analysis project Ga0115851, IMG submission 83865)
TTCTTGCTCTTTATGTTGAACAATTTGGGCAAGAATATGTTGCGGATTTATCTGCGTCGCAGTCACTTAATAACTCCTAGTTTACGAGTTTGAAACTCCCCAAGGAAGTACGACGACAGGATTGCATAGACTAGGGGAAGCAATTGATTATCGAGGAAGTCGCGCTGTAGTTGAAAAAAGCGTCGATCACGCCCCTGGCGAGTATGCAGGTAAAGTAGACAAAGCTTTAGAATACTTCCGTCGCGGCGATTTATTTGAAGTTGTCCCCAGTCAAAACTTTTACGCTGCTTGCGAAGAAGCACCAAGCAAATTATTTCAAACCTTGCAGCAAATCAATCCTAGCCCTTACGGATTTATATTCAACTTGGGCGGAGAGTATCTAATTGGTGCTTCGCCAGAAATGTTTGTCCGAGTAGAAGGTAAGAGAATTGAAACTTGCCCAATTAGCGGCACAATTAGCCGGGGACAAAATGCGATCGATGATGCCGATCAAATCTTGCTATTGCTTAATTCCGGCAAAGATGCAGCCGAATTAACCATGTGTACGGACGTAGATCGCAACGACAAATCAAGAATTTGCGAACCAGGTTCAGTACGAGTTATTGGACGACGACAAATTGAACTATACAGCCACCTAATTCACACGGTAGACCACGTAGAAGGCTTACTAAGACCGGAATTTGACGCTTTAGATGCCTTTTTAACCCATACCTGGGCAGTGACGGTTACAGGCGCACCAAAACGGGCAGCAATGCAGTTTTTAGAACAGCACGAACATAGCGTTCGGCGTTGGTATGGTGGCGCGGTGGGTTGTTTGACTTTTAACGGCGACTTGAATACAGGTTTAATTTTACGAACGATCAGACTAAAAGACTCCATTGCTGAAGTTCGCGCTGGTGCGACGGTGCTTTATGACTCCATCGCCGAAGCCGAGGAACAAGAAACTAGAACCAAAGCCGCCGCTTTATTTGAGACAATTAGCCGCGCTAAAATTACCGCCAGTAACAACTTCCCTAGTAAATTAAAAACTAGCGATTATGCAAAAGCTGGCGATGAAACTGAAATTAAAGAAAGTAACGTGCGCGTCTTACTCATCGACTATGAAGACTCGTTTGTTCACACTTTAGCAAATTACATCCGTCAAACTGGGGCAACCGTAACCACTTTACGTCATGGCTTTGCTGAGTCAGTTTTAGATGACGAAGATCCAGACCTAGTTGTATTATCTCCCGGCCCTGGTAGACCGCGCGATTTTGGCGTACCAGATACAGTCCAAGCTTGCGTTCGTCGTCAAATACCAATTTTTGGAGTATGTCTGGGCTTGCAAGGTATCGTCGAAGCTTTTGGTGGAGAATTAGGAGTTTTAAGTTATCCTCAGCACGGTAAATCATCGCGGATTCTCATTACCGATGAAAACTCTGGGACTTTCCAAGGTTTGCCAGAAGCTTTTGATGTGGGTAGGTATCATTCCTTATTTGCTTTACCAGATCGACTCCCCCCAGAACTAAAAGTAACGGCAATGTCTCATGACGATGTAATTATGGGTATCGAACACAGAACCTTACCGATTGCGGCGGTGCAATTTCACCCAGAATCAATCATGAGTTTGGCGGGAGACGTAGGGTTAGCAATAATTGCTAACGTGGTTTGTATTTTTGCCAAACACAGACCTCCCCAAAGCCCAATCTTAAATGGCGTAGTGTTTTCAAATTCGTAAACTAGGAGTTATTAAGTGACTGCGACGCAGATAAATCCGCAACATATTCTTGCCCAAATTGTTCAACATAAAGAGCAAGAAATAGCCCAAATGCGCCAGCAGTTACCGCTAGGAGACTTGCAACGTCAGTTAAAAGCCGCCCCAGTGGCGCGAGACTTTCTTGGCGCTTTGCAAAATAGTCCGCACTACCCTAGCCTAATTGCGGAAGTTAAAAAAGCATCTCCAAGTAAAGGGATAATTCGCCAAAACTTTAACCCGGTAGAAATTGCCACAGCTTACGTTCGCGGCGGTGCAGCTTGTTTATCGGTGTTAACGGACAGCAAGTTTTTTCAAGGCGGCTTTGAAAACTTGCAAAACATTCGCCCTACTGTAGAAGTACCGCTACTATGCAAAGAATTTGTTATTGACCCGTACCAAATTTATAAAGCTAGAGTAGTGGGGGCAGATGCGGTACTGTTAATTGCAGCTATTTTAAGAACTCGCAAGTTGCAAGAATTTCTTTACTTAATTCACTCGTTGGGAATGAATGCTTTAGTAGAAGTACATACACTAGCCGAACTCGATCGCGTTTTAACTCTTAGCGATTTGCGCTTAGTAGGCATCAACAACCGAAACTTAGAAACTTTTAACGTTGATTTAGCCACAACTAGCCAGCTAATGCAGGAAAGATCTCAACATTTAACAAGTTTGGGCATAACTGTTGTCAGCGAATCGGGTTTGTATTCGCCCAAAGATTTGGCTTTAGTCGCTTCGACCGGAGTTCGGAGTGTATTAGTAGGCGAATCTTTAGTTAAACAACCCAATGTCGAACAAGCGGTGCTTACTTTATTGGACAATAAAGCAAGCTAACTACTAATTGCTAATTGGTGCTTATTTTTTAGGTAAATTATGACAATGAATGCTATTTCTAAACGCCTCAACGCTTTACGAGAGGCTAAACAATGCGCGTTAATTCCTTTTATTACGGCAGGAGATCCAAACTTAGAAACCACCGCCGAAGCACTAAAGCTATTAGATCGCAATGGTGCAGACTTAATTGAATTAGGCGTTCCTTATTCCGACCCCTTGGCTGATGGCCCGGTAATTCAAGCGGCGGCGACTCGCGCTCTGCAAAAAGGCACGAAATTAGAACAGGTACTAGAATTAGTTGCAAAAGTCAGCCCGGAAATTCAAGCACCAATTATTTTATTTACCTATTACAACCCGATTTTAAACCGGGGAATAAAAAACTTTTTAGAGCAAATCGCCAATGTAGGGGTAAAAGGGTTAGTAGTCCCAGATTTACCTTTGGAAGAAGCCGACGAATTACTAGAAACGGCGGCGAGTTTGGGAATAGAGCTAATTTTATTAGTTGCGCCCACAAGTTCGGAAACTAGAATAAAAGCAATTTCTGCTAAATCCCAAGGATTTATTTATCTAGTTAGCGTTACAGGTGTAACCGGAATGAGAGCGCAAATTCAAAGCAGGGTTAAAGACTTGCTGGGAGAGATGCGCCAACTCACCGATAAACCAATTGGGGTTGGTTTTGGGATCTCGAAGCCCGAACAGGCACAGCAGGTAATGGAATGGGGCGCTGACGCGGTAATTGTCGGTAGTGCCTTCGTCCGAGCGCTAGAAACTGGGACACCCGCCGAAGGATTGCAAGCAGTAGAAAAGCTGTGTCAAGAACTAAAAAGTGCGATCGCGTCCAAACAACCAGTAGCATCACTTTAAGTAAAAATAACAGAGGATTTTAACTAATGGTCAGCATTCAAGAAATTTATGATGTAACGGCATCCGACCCCAAAAGACCCGATGCCCTCGGCAGGTTTGGTAAATTTGGCGGTAAGTACGTCCCCGAAACCCTCATGCCTGCACTTGAGGAATTAGAAGCCGCTTTTGACAAGTATTGCAACGATCCAGGATTTCAAGAGGAATTGCAAGGACTACTAAAAGACTATGTTGGTCGTCCCACACCCTTATATTTTGCCGAACGCCTTACCGCCCACTACGCCACAGCCAACAGCAGCCCGTTAATATACCTCAAGCGCGAAGACTTAAACCACACAGGCGCGCACAAAATTAATAATGCTTTAGCGCAAGTATTATTAGCTAAACGCATGGGTAAAAAACGGATTATTGCCGAAACCGGAGCAGGACAGCACGGAGTCGCCACCGCCACTGTATGCGCTCGTTTTGGCTTCGACTGCGTAATTTACATGGGCGTTCAAGACATGGAACGCCAAGCCCTGAATGTGTTTCGGATGCGGTTAATGGGCGCGCAAGTTTGTCCTGTCTCGGCGGGAACGGGAACGCTTAAAGACGCAACCTCTGAGGCGATTCGCGACTGGGTGACAAACGTTGAAAATACTCACTATATTTTAGGTTCGGTAGCCGGCCCTCACCCCTACCCGATGCTAGTGCGCGACTTTCACGCCGTAATCGGACAAGAAACTCGCTGGCAAGCTGAGGAAAAATGGGGCGGATTGCCGGATATTCTGCTTGCTTGCGTAGGCGGCGGTTCTAATGCCATGGGCCTATTTCATGAATTTGTCAGCGATGCCAACGTCAGAATGATTGGAGTTGAAGCCGCCGGAGAAGGTGTAGAAACTGACAAACACGCCGCCACTTTAACCAAAGGACGAGTTGGCGTACTGCACGGTGCGATGAGTTATTTATTGCAAGACAACGACGGACAAGTAGTAGAAGCCCACTCCATTAGCGCCGGATTAGACTATCCCGGAGTAGGGCCAGAGCATAGTTACCTTAAAGAACTAGGACGCGCCGAATACTACAGCGTCACCGACCAGCAGGCATTAGACGCATTGCAACTACTATCGCAACGAGAAGGGATTATTCCCGCCTTAGAAACCGCTCATGCGATCGCTTACTTAGACACTCTTTGTCCCCAGCTTACAGGCAGCCCTAGAATTGTCATCAACTGTTCCGGACGTGGTGACAAGGACGTGCAGACAGTAGCAAAAGTTTTGCACAAAGACGGTTAACTAAATAATAAAAAACATCGCCATGATAGCTGTAACGCAAGCGACTATTGACAATGTAATTGTCCCAAAAGAGATTGAATGGCCCTTATTATTACAACAATTGCTAGAAGGGCAAAGTCTCAGCATTCCCACCGCCGCAGATTTAATGCAAGGCTGGCTAACCGAGGAAATACCGCCCGTATTATCGGGGGCAATTTTGGCAGCGATTCAAGCCAAAGGAGTAACCCCCGCCGAATTGGTAGGAATGGCTCAAGTTTTACACGCCCAATCGGCAATTCCTAAAACCATCCCCGGTTCTACACCCCTAATTGATACCTGCGGGACGGGAGGCGATGGAGCCTCAACTTTTAATATTTCTACAGCAGTAGCCTTTGTTGCTGCCGCCGCCGGGGTAAAAGTTGCTAAACACGGCAATCGCTCCGCTTCTAGTAAAACGGGTTCTGCTGATGTATTAGAGGCTTTAGGAATAAACCTCAATTCCGAGCCTGAAAAAGTAACTGCCGCCGTTGAAGAAATTGGTATTACCTTTTTATTCGCTCCTGGTTGGCATCCGGCGCTAAAGAGTGTAGCAGGGTTGCGTAAAACTCTAAAAGTGCGGACAGTTTTTAATCTGTTAGGGCCGCTAGTTAACCCCATGCAACCCACCGGGCAAATTATTGGAGTTAGCGATCCAAGTTTAGTAGAAACGATCGCCCGTGCTTTATCGCAACTAGGCATAGAAAGAGCGATCGTCGTTCACGGCAGAGAAAAGCTAGACGAAGCGGGTCTAGCAGACATTAACGATTTAGCGGTACTAGAAAACAATCAAGTCCGTTTAATGACCTTAGATGCTGAAGAACTCGGTTTGCGAAAAGCCGCCACCGCCGAAATTAGAGGCGGAGACGTAGGCGAAAACGCGCAAATTCTTAGAGATGTATTGCAAGGTAAAGGTACAGAAGCCCAACAAAACGTTGTAGCTTTAAACGCCGCCTTGGCGCTTTGTGTGGGCAAAGCAATTACTTCTCAGGAGTATGTTAAGGGAATTGCGATCGCTAAAGACATCCTTAATAGTGGTGCAGCTTGGGCGAAATTAGAGCAATTAGTCCAGTTTATGAAGTAAAGCCAGAAGTCAAAAAAGGGGAAATATCTCCCCTTTTTTACTAATTCACCGTATCCCCGCGTTCTAGTTATGATGCCTTTGATTCTTAAAGAAATCGACCGGGAAATAATTAACTTACTGAGTAAAAGAATTGCAATTTTAAACGATTCCTCTTTGCCCACAGAAGCAGAATCGGGGGATATAACTAAACTTTTAGCTAGTCACGGCGTACCAGAATTTGTCTGGAAAAGTATTACAATTAGCTGCGCTGCGGCGATCGCCTCCTCTACCGCTTCCACCTCCGTTAAACCCAAAAAAGTAACTATAATTGGCGGTTACGGCAAACTAGGGCGCTTTTTTAGCCAACAACTAGCTAATGCTGGTCACGACGTTAGCATCCTCGAACATAATGATTGGGACGAAGCACCACGCTTATTAGGGTCAGCAGAATTTGTATTAGTTTGCGTCCCCATCGAATACACCTTAAGCGTAATTCAACAAGCCGCGCCTTACCTCAAAGCCGATACAGCTTTAGCAGACATTACCAGCATTAAAACCCCTATAGTCCAAGAATTACTCAAGCAACATAGCGGGCCTGTTTTAAGCCTGCATCCAATGTTTGGCCCTGGAGTACAGTCATTTTTATCGCAAAACGTTATAGTTTGTCCAGGTCGTCAAGAGCAAGCCTTTAAGTGGCTTTTAGACCTAATAGAAAGTAGTGGCGGCAAACTCATCGCCTGTACGCCCGAAGAACACGATCGCATGATGGTAGCAATTCAAGCCATTAGGCACTTTACGACCTTTAGCTTAGGCGTATTTTTAGCCGAAGAAGGCATCGACATTAGCCGCAGCCTAGATTTTTCTAGCCCCCTTTACCGCTTAGAAATTGATATAGTCAGCCGTTTATTTGCTCAAGATGCGGCTTTGTACGTCGATATCATGAGCGCTGATGACGAACGCCGTCAAGCAATTACTAGATTAGTAGAAACTTACAGCCGCCTCGCCCAATTAGTTCAAAACCAAGACGAAGTAGCCTTAAAGCGCGAATTTGAAACCACGCGCAGCACCTTCGCCGCCGGAGCAAATCAAGCTGTAGCCGAAAGCAACCACATTATTGATAGTCTCAGCCTATTACTAGCAGCGAACGAAACCGAAGCCCAAAGAGCCGCCCCCAGCCTCATCTAAAAACCTAACGCTCTACCAAAACGTAACTATTAGCGGCTAAAACCATCTAGTCCTCCGGGGTACTCCCGCCAAGCGAAGCGCTGTGGCGGTGAGGGGGCGCGACGTTTCGGGGGGGAAGATTCCCCCCGAAAGCTCGCTTGATAGGAGGGTTGATTGGGGTGGCTCGATGCCACTTCAATCAACAGGAGAATGTTGGTTCTCAACATACTTTTTAAGTTCTTCAATGGTTACACCTCCAGAAGATGCGACGAAATAAGCTCCACTCCAGAACACGGGTTTGAAATATATCCGGTCTAATAATTCAGCAAAATCCTTGCGGATTAACCGACTAGAAACAGTTTTAAGGTTGCCTACTAACTTACTCACCTCCACATCGGGCGGATAGTTAATTAGCAAGTGAACGTGGTCAGGCTCACCGTTAAACTCTTTTAATTGGCTTCGCCACTTAGTACAGGTTGATTCAAATATTTCTTGCAGGCGTGAAAGCATTGCTTTGTTGATTACTTTTTTGCGATATTTAGTTACAAGCACCAAATGAATATTTAGGTCGTAAACATTGCGGTAGCCTTTGTTTAAAGTCATAGCAGTAAGTGGTATAATACTTCTATGCTACTCACCTACCAGTACAAACTCAACTCCACAAATGACCAAGCGGCAACTATGGCGCTCTGGGGTGAGTTGTTACGTCGGCATTGGAACTATGCTTTGGGGCAAAGGCTAGATTGGTTGCGTCGTACAAGAGAGCCAATCGACCGTTGCAGCATAGTGAGTGAGCCAATTGGGGAGATACCAAAAAAAGTAGATTATTACACTCAAGCATCGGGGTTACGCCAAACAAAAGAACTGTTTTTGGAATATAAAAGCATCTATGCTGATTGCCAACAGCAGAATCTAATGCGGTTGGACAAGGCTTGGAAACGTTGGCTTATACCAGACTTGAACGCAAAGTCTTCCGGGGCGAAGCTTCGCTCCGGAGAGCTTTGCGGGAAAAGAGGAGGGAAGCCACGCTTTAAAAAACGGGGTGATATCTGCTCATTTACTTTTCCCAGGGTTAACTGCCCCAAAGCAGGAGCGCACCTAACAGGTAATGTTTTAAAACTTTCCAAGATTGGTGAGATTGAGGTAATACTGCACCGCCCTATTCCTGATGGCTTCAGCCTTAAACAAGCCACAGTTATTTGCCAAGCCGATGGCTGGTATGTCAGTTTAGTTTTGGAAGATAAAACAGTCCCGTTTTCGTTACCAGTGGATGAAGTCAAGAGTAGTTGTGGCATAGACGTAGGGTTAGAAAAGTTTTTAACAACGTCAGACGGGCAAAGTATTGAGATACCGCAGCATTACCTGAAGTGCCAAGCCACGTTAGGTCGCGCCCAGAGACAACTTGCCCGTCAAGAAAAAGGGTCTAACAATTACAAAAAGCAGGCGCAAAAAGTAGCACTTCATCATCTTCACATCGCCCGTCAACGCAAAGAATTTCACTACGCTGTCAGTCATTGGCTGGCTCAAACTTATGACTTGATTGGATTTGAGAACTTGAGGATTAAAGGTTTGGCTCGTACAAGACTTGCCAAGTCGATTTTGGACGCGGCATGGGGAAGCTTCTTGACTATTTTGCAAGCAGTAGCGGTAAAACGCGGTAAGCATACAGTTGGAGTTGACCCAGGAGGGACGAGTATAGAGTGTTCGTCCTGTGGTGAGAGGGTAGAAAAGGACTTGAGCGATAGGGTTCATAGCTGCGGTTGTGGATTGGTAATCGATAGAGACTGGAACGCTGGACGTAATATATTGAGTCGGTCTTTAAGGACGGTTGGACTACCGTTTTCTGGCTGCGGAGGTCAAGGGGATACCCAACCTACGAAACAGCAAGTCTCATTTGTAAATTTGAGAAGCCCCCGTCAGACCGCTCTTAGCGGTTGACGGTGGGAGTTGTCACTAATCCAGTCTAAAAGTGCTTGATTAACCACATCAGGACACTCATCATGGGGACAATGCCCAACATTTTCTAAACTAACTAGCTGCGCGTACTGAGGATTATAGTCAGCAAACTGACGTGCAAAACTGTGAGGAACCATACGATCTTGCTGTCCCCAGATTAATAATATCGGTACTTTCAAGTTCGGCAACACATTTTTCACCTTCGGAGCAAACCCCGCACCCACCATTGCTTTTAAAATCCCAGCAAAAGCATTAGCACTACCGCGATCTTGCGCCGGAGCAAGTAAAATATCAACTAACTCATCCGTCACCGCTTCCGGGTTAGAGTAAGCCATAGCCGCCCACTTTTTAACTATTCCCGGTCGATTAACCGCACGAAAAACAGTTTTTAGTAATAGCTTTGAAGCAACCAAACTTTCTAGCCTAGAAACAATTGGACGAATGAACTTAGGTACAGATTCTTCGCGCACAGACAAATCCGGTAAACTAAGCATAGCAATACCTGCAACCATTTCCGGGTAAGCCTGTGCGATCGCCAAAGTCACTAGCGAACCCGTAGAATTACCAACTAATACAACCGGAGTATTAATAAAAGTCCGCCAAAAATCGTAAACTTGCTCAACCCAAAGCTCAACGCAGTAATTAATTACAGGTTTTTCCGAAGCGCCAAAACCCAACATATCTAGCGCATAAACCGTATGAGACTCGCCCAACACAGTTAAATTATTGCGCCAGTGACCAATAGAAGTACCAAACCCATGCAATAAAATTATTGGTGTATTTGTTTTTTGAGGCGATCGCACATAAGTATAACGAGTTTGCCAACCGCGCCACACCCAATCTCTTTGAGAACCAACCCTTTGTTGCCAATGCTCAGAAATAGTCACGTTTCACTTACACAGCTATTTCCTTTATTTTAACTTTACTGGCTTAAACGCAAATGCGATTCATGTGCGATCGCACATAGGGCTGTACAACTTGTTAAAATAAAGACACAAAGCAACAATACGACCACCTCAAACCCTCCTCAACTCTCCACAAACAAGACCTTTTGGAGGGGGTTTGGGGGACGCAACCGTCCCCCAATGGGGGGTTTGGGGGGCAGACCCCCCAAGTCCTGGTTTTTCCTAAAAAGCCATTGGGGAGTCAACAATCGCTACTGCTTGCTCATTTTTAAGTGAGTTATTGCATGACCACCCCGATCCAAATTCCCTTAATTGGCAAAGTCAAACATCCTTCCCGGTGGTTCATTGGACTATTAAGCGCGGGTATAGTAGCAAGCGGGACAACCTACTGGGCAATAAATAGGCAAGCGTCTCCAAAGCTCGATATTGCCTCCTTAACCGTCCCCGTAGCCTCCGCCGATGTCACCCTCCGCATTAGCGCCAGTGGCAAAGTAGTACCCGTCCAAACCGTTAACCTCAGCCCCAAAAACTCCGGCGTTTTGGCACAACTGCTTGTAGAGCAAGGAGATACCGTAGAACAAGGGCAAATAATCGCCCGGATGGACGACTCAAACTTGCAAGCGCAACTAAGCAAAGCCCGTGCCAATCTCGCCCAAGCTCAGGCACAACTAGCCGAAGCCCGCGCCGGAACTCGAATAGAAGAAATTGCCCAATCTAAGGCACGTCTAAGCCAAGCACAAGCGCAACTAAACCAAGCACGCACAGGCAACCGCCCCGAAGAAATTGCCCAGGCACAAGCTCAAGTAGAAGCTGCTAGAGCGCGAGTAAACTTAACTTCTAGCCGCGTCCAACGCAACCGTAACTTAGCTACTTCTGGGGCGATTTCTCAAGACACTCTAGACGAAGTAATTGCCGACGACAGCAGCGCCAAAGCCAACTTACTTGAAACCCAAAGACGACTTGCAGACCTAAAAAGCGGCAGCCGCAGCGAAGAAATCGATCAAAGACTTGCCGCCGTAACCGAAGCCCAACAGGCTTTACAGCAACTCCAAAATGGTTCGCGTCCCGAACAAATTGACCAACTTACTGCCGCCGTCGCCGCCGCCCAAAGCGAACTCAAAGCCGTACAAGTGCAGCTAGATGACACAATTATTCGCGCTCCTTTTTCTGGGATAATTACCCAAAAATACGCCACCGTTGGCGCATTTGTAACTCCCACAACTTCCGCCTCTAGCACAGCGTCAGCAACTTCTACCTCAATTGTGGCAGTATCGCGCGGCTTAGAAGTCCTCGCCCAAGTCCCCGAAGTTGATATCGGACAAGTAAAACAAGGAAGATTAGTAGAAATTGTCGCCGACGCTTACCCAAATCAAATATTTAAAGGAAAAGTGCGGCTAATTTCCCCAGAGGCGGTAGTAGAGCAAAATGTAACTTCCTTTCAAGTACGGATTGCCCTAACTACAGGTTTAGAACAACTAAAATCGGGAATGAATGTCGATTTAACTATTGTAGGCGCAGCCGTAGAAGATGCTTTAGTCGTACCTACCGCCGCTATTGTCACTGATAAACAAGGGCAAACTGGGGTGCTAATTCCCGATGAGAAAAAACAAGCTCAGTTTCGTCCGGTAGAAATTGGCTCGGCAATTAAAGATAAAACCCAAATTGTATCGGGAATAGAAGCTGGCGATCGCATTTTTCTGTCTCCTCCCCCCAATTACAAACTAGAGAGCAACGAATAAATGAATCCTGTAGAAAGCGTCAAAATGGCGGTGACTACTCTCCTCGCCAACAAATTGCGTAGCAGCTTAACAATGCTCGGCATTATTATCGGTAACGCTTCGGTAATCGCCATGATTGGCATTGGTGAAGGAGCGCAAAAGTATATAGCTGGTGAATTAGAATCACTGGGTCCTAATGTTTTATTTGTTATTCCCGGAAATCGGGAAACTCAACGCATTACTTTTGACTTACCAAAAACTTTAGTCCTCGCTGACGCAGAAGCGATCGCAACTCAAGTTCCGACAGTAGTAGGAGTCGCCCCCGAAGTCAATAGCAGAGCCGTAGTTATCTACCGTAACAAAAACACCGATATTAGCGTTATCGGCACAACACCCAGCTTTCTTACCGTGCGCGATTTTGAAACTCGTTTAGGGCGATTTATCACTCAAATAGATACCACTCGCAGCAATCAAGTTGCAGTATTAGGTGCGGATTTAGCTACTAGACTATTTGCCAATACTTCGCCCATCGGTCAGCAAATACGGCTCAAAAATGCTACCTATCAAGTCGTAGGCGTTTTAGAATCTAAAGGATCGGGCTTTGGTACAGATTACGATGATGCGGCTTTTGTCCCAATTACAACAATGGCAAACCGCATTGTGGGGCGCACTTCTCCCTACGGCATTCCACTAACATATTTAGTTGCTTCTGCCAAAAATACCGAAAGCGTGGAAGCGGCGGAGTTTCAATTGCGTAATTTACTAAGGCTGCGCCATAAGCTCAATGGCGAAGATGACTTTACTATTCGTTCTCAAAAAGATGCTCTAGAAACCGTTGGTAAAGTAACCAGTGCTTTAACAATTATGCTGGGTGCGATCGCATCTATTTCGTTATTTGTTGGCGGGATTGGCATTATGAATATTATGCTAGTTTCTGTCACCGAGCGCACGCAAGAAATTGGGCTGCGTAAGGCTATTGGCGCTACGCAGCAAGATATTTTGGTGCAATTTATGATTGAAGCTGTGATTCTTTCCGCCGCCGGGGGTTTACTGGGTACGGCGTTGGGTGTGGGCGGTATTTTAATAGTTGGGGCGCTATCGCCATTGGAAGCAGGAATTTCTGTAGTAGCGATCTCGATGGCTGTTGGTGTTTCTGGGGCAATTGGTCTATTTTTTGGTGTTATTCCCGCTCGTCGCGCGGCCCAACTTGACCCAATTGTGGCTTTGCGGAGTGCGTAACATATCGGGGGTTGCTAAATCAAAGGATGAAAGAGGAGACAGGGAGACAAAGAGATTTGGAGAAAGAGAAAATTATCGTGCTTTGAGTAACGCCGGATTTGCTTAGGGTAATAGAATCTTGGCGATCGCCAATAACTAAATAAAATACAATGCTAATGCTTGTTTTCTCAATGTTCTCCCAGTAATAGATAATATCTCAAAGTTTCTCATCGAACAGTATTCAAATGATTTTGCGGCGTGGTTGTTAGGTGAATCAACCAGTCTCACTACCCTCAATCCCACCGAACTAAACGTAGAACCCATTAGAGCCGATTCGGTCATGTTACTGCAATCGAGTACCGTTATCTTGCATACAGAGTTTCAAACCGTTGGCGATGAAACAATGCCTTTTCGGATGGCGGATTATTACTTGCGTTTAAAACGCAAGTTTCCCGAACAGATTATTCAACAAGTAGTTATCTACTTAAAAAGGACAAATTCAGACCTAGTGCGACAAGAACGATACGCAACTCCTATGATGACGCACCAGTTTCGCGTCATTCGGTTATGGGAACAACCAGTGGAGGTATTTTTAAGTACGCCGGGACTATTACCTTATGCTGTATTGAGTCGTGCAGCAGATAAGCAAAGCGTGTTAACGCAAGTAGTGAGGGAGTTAGAACAAATTGCTAACCCCAAAGAACAGAGTAATTTAGTAGCCGCAACAAGTATCTTGGCAGGATTAGAATTAGAGGAGCAGACAATTCGACAATTGATGAGGAATCCGGTGATGCGCGAGTCTACCATGTATCAATCTATCTTACGCGAAGGTCGGGCAGAGGGAATAGAACAAGGGCTGGAACAGGGCTTAATCCAAGGTCGCACCATCGGAGAAAAAGCATTAGTTCTCAAGTTACTTACCCGGAAGTTGGGTAGTTTATCAATAGAGGTGACTGCTAAAGTGAACGCTCTAAATCTTGAACAACTAGAGACTTTGGGCGAGGCTTTGTTAGATTTTACCACTGTGGCAGATTTGGAATCTTGGCTAGGATAATGCGATCGCACATAACTCCTCCTTACAAACAATGCCGTAACTACTCTACCCCGTGTGCGGATAGTTGCTAATAGATTCACAATGCCATAGGTGTATAGAGTAGCGCGATCGCACTTGTGTTAATGCTAAAAAAGATTAATTTAATAAATCCTGTGAAATGTTAGACAACAAACTTATATCGCAAACCATACCTATTACTTCTACTTCGGCGATTATCCGCTTGGAAAATATTTCTAAAGTTTATGGTGCTGGGGAAACTGAAGTACGCGCTTTAGCGGATGTAAATTTGGTGGTTGAAGCTGGCGAGTATTGCGCGATTATGGGTGCTTCGGGTTCGGGAAAGTCTACGGCGATGAATGTAATAGGCTGCCTTGATCGCCCGACAAGCGGACACTACTACCTTGATACAGTAGATGTTGCAGCTCTAGATGATGGCGATTTGGCAAGTATTCGCAATCTAAAAATTGGTTTTGTTTTCCAACAATTTCACCTTTTAGCTCAACTTAGCGCTTTAGAAAATGTGATGTTGCCAATGGTTTACGCCGGGGTTAATGCTAAAGAAAGACGCGATCGCGCTACAGTTGCTCTCCAGCGCGTCGGCTTAGAAAATCGCCTTAATAATCGCCCCAATCAGTTGTCTGGCGGACAACAACAACGAGTTGCTATAGCTCGTGCGATCGTCAATCGCCCAGTGTTACTACTTGCAGATGAACCTACAGGCGCTCTCGATTCTCGCACGACTCAAGAAGTTATGAACATTTTTACCGAGCTTAATGCTACCGGAATTACGATTGTCATGGTTACTCACGAATCTGAGGTAGCGCGTCAAACAAGACGTATAGTTTGGTTTCGTGACGGGCAAGTTGTCCACTCCCATCTTACCCCCGCAGAGATTGGACAAGTTGCCGCATCATAAAATGTCTGCATCTACCGATAAGCGTATTCATCCCCCTTTCCTTGGCGGATAGGGGGCGAAATATCAACTAAAAACTTGAGGTTTTACCTGTCTGCGCTTGAGTTTCAATCGGCTTAACATCGCTACAACCCATGTCTCCTGCGATCGTTCGCAATATAGAAATTTGGTCGTCAAAAGTCAAACCTTCGATTTGCGACAATACACCATTAAGAATTTGGGTTCTTTCATAATTTGGCGGCATTCCAACTACTGTATCTCCCATTGCTTGCGCCCAAGCGTACCAAACCATTAATTGATTATTTTCTTTCAAAGCTCCATAAGCGCGCGAATAATCGGTATCTTCGCAGTTCACAATTTGGCGCATAATTGCTAACTGCTCATCTTTAGATAAATTGTAATAATCACCTAATAATCTAGGGGCTAATTCTGGTTCTGTTGCTGCGGGAGCAGCCGGAGTAATTGAATCTCCCATTTTTTCATAAATGAAATAAAACACAGCTAATTTTGCATCGGTATCTAAGCTTTCAAAAGCTTTAACCGCATCTTGAGTTTCACCCGTAAGTGCTTGAGGTTGATTTGCTGGATGAGTTGAAGCCATAATTTATCTCTACTTTTAATTCAACTACTTAAGCTTAGGATTAGCAGAGATTTATGTTCTAGTTCGCCCTCCAATAGAGAGATTTTTACTATTTAGGCGATCGCAAATTCCCTCATCAAAAAATCTATCTTAATGGGGTTATGAGGGTAGGGGATCGCTTTGATAGGATGACTTCACTAATCAAAAATCTTTCTAGGATTTGATATTATGACAGACTCAATTAGACCCAACCCCGATCGAGCTACAACTCAAGATGCTCAGCTAGCTGCGGAAGGCATGATTGGAGGTAAAGAAAAAATGCCTGCCGTTGATGTTGATGCAGATTACGCCGCCGCCCAGCAATTTAGCATTAGCGACATCGATCGCACATCTGAAGGTGCTGAAGCAGCAGAAAAAGCAACAGCTAATGATTTTGCTACTGCAACGCAGTCAGATACCAAAACAGAAACTATGTCCACTGGCGATCCTAGCGACTATATGGACATGGCAAAAGATGTTGGCGCTCCTACAGGTGCGGCGGGTAATGTGGATGACGATCTCATGCAGAAAGCTTTAGAAAAAGGTCAGCCTGGTAAGTAAGCTTTGAATTAATAATTGCGCTTGAAAGCGTAAAAGTTAAGCGCAATTATTATTTAATAGTAAGCTCTGGCTGTTTAAGAATATCTATTAGTTCGCTTGGCTGCTCGATGACATAATCTGGATTTTGCTTGATTAATACTTCTTTAGTATTAAAACCCCAACTAACAGCGATCGCAATTACTTGACTTTTTTTAGCCGACTCTATATCTCTTGTTTCATCACCTACATAGATAACATCATTAATATCAATATTTTCTTGCTTAATAAACTTATTAATTACTTTATCTTTACCAAAAATAGTCGAGCCAGAATAAATATAATAAAATATATCTGCTAAATTGTTGTGTTCTAAAAATGCGATAATATTGCTTTTTGAATTAGAACTAATAATTACTAACTTATGACCAAGTTCGTGCAGTTCGATTAAAGCTTCTTTCATGCCTGGAAATAAAGACAAAGTTTTAATCTCTAAACTCAGTTCAGCTTTAACTTTTTTGAGTAAAAAAGGAACTTTAAAAATAGAAATACCAGATTGCTTAATAATTTCTCTAGAAGTCAAATTTTGAATTTGGGTAAGTTCAGCGAGGCTAGTTTGTTTATAGCCAAATTGCACAGCCAAACGATTGCTAATATTAACTAACGTCTCTAAAGAGTCAGCAATAGTACCATCAAAATCAAAAATAATTACTTTCGGATTCATGGTTGTTGAAAAAATTGTTAATCGCTCTTTTGAGTAGTTGTTGATAAATTTGCTTTAGCATTTCGTCGTAACATTTGGGGTTTAATTCGGCGCAGCGCTGAAGCTGTAAAGCGTCTATTCCACTCCTCGTTAGAGATTTCGGCTAACCGATCTAATCTAGGTGCAACATTTTCTGGGTAAGGTTGAAACTCGACTATATCAGTTTCTTTTGCAAAACGCTGATTCCAAGGACAAACATCTTGACAGATATCGCAGCCTGCAACCCACCCTTGAAGATGAGGCGAAATTGTCTCTGGTAACTTTTCGGCGCGGTTTTCAATTGTATGATAGGCAATGCAACGATTGGCATCAACAACAAAAGGCTGGGCGATCGCACCTGTCGGACAAGCATCAAGGCAACGAGTACAACTACCACAGTGTTCAGTATGGGGGACATCGGGCGTTAAGTCTAGGTTTAGGAGAATTTCTCCTAAAAATACCCAAGAGCCATAGTCTCTAGTAATTACATTCCCATTTTTAGCTATCCAGCCAATCCCAGCTTTTTGCGCCCATACTTTATCTTGAATTGGTGCAGTGTCCGCCGCATAACGTGATCGCACATTGGGATATTCTTGTAACCAATTACTTAAAGCTTTGAGCTTTTTATCCATCACTTTATGATAATCTCGTCCCCAACCATAGCGGGAAATTTTGGCATATTCGGGGCTATCCGGGCGTTGGTGCGGGGTGTAGTAGTTTAATGCTACGCAAATAATACTTTGCGCTTCTGGCATAAGCGATCGAATATTTTGGCGCTTGGGGTTATTCATCCACGCCATATCTGCTTGATAACCTTTATTTAGCCACGCTTGCAAGTGCTGCACTTCCAAATTGGTATTGTCTACTTTAGCAATGCCTACTTGATGAAATCCGATTTCTAAAGCTTTTTGCTTGACTTGTTGGCTGCTAAGAGGATGGGTGTTAGAAATCATAGTGAAACTTAATTAGGGCATATCCTATAACCCATGTGCGTTAAGGTTGATAGATTTTTGGTGAGGAGACGCACTTATTTATTAATAGTAAAGCGGCTGTAAGGAGCGCACATTAAGAGAAGTTGCCAACACAATGCGATCACTTTTTTCTAGTATTGGCGATCGTGCTTCCTCTCCATCCAGCTTTTTGCGTCCAAACTTTATTTTGAACAGGTAGAGTGACCCAAGTATAATGCGATCGCACTTTGGAGTAAGTTTGTAGCCAGTCAATACTCGCATCTTATCTCAATTAACAGCTTCCTATGATTGACCATGACCGTTTGTTCAAAGAGCTACTCACGACTTTCTTTTTAGAATTTATAGATTTATTTTTTCCTGATGTCAGTGCATACTTAGAACCTAATTCGCTGACGTTTTTAGATAAAGAACTTTTTACCGATGTTACCTCTGGGGATCAGTATGAAGCTGATTTAATTGCTAAAGTCCAGTTTCGGGGTCAAGAATCGTTTTTCCTCATTCACGTTGAAAATCAGGCAAATGCTCAGAGTGATTTTAGTCAAAGGATGTTTCGTTATTTTGCCCGATTGTACGAAAAATTCGCGCTCTCTGTTTATCCGATCGCCATATTTTCCTACAATGCGCCCCAGCGTTTAGAACCAAATTTTCATCAAGTAAGTTTCCCCGATTTGGATGTCCTCAAGTTTAATTACCGAGTTATTCAGCTAAATCGTCTTAATTGGCGCGATTTTTTAGATCGCTCGAATCCGGTAGCTAGTGCGTTAATGGCTAAAATGAAAATTGCTGAATCTGAACGCGTCCAAGTCAAAATTGAATGTTTGCGTTTACTAGCCACTTTAAAGTTAGATGCAGCAAGAATGCAGTTGATTTCGGGATTCGTTGATACATACTTACGCTTGAGTGCAGAGGAGGAGCGGCGATTTTTATCCCAAATAAGTACAATCAAACCAGATAATCGGCGAGAGGAAGTTATGGAAATTGTTACCAGTTGGATGGAGCAAGGACTCCAGCAAGGAGAAGTAGCCCTGATTTTACGTCAACTTAATCGTCGTTTTGGTAGCGTTACTCCTGAAGACGAGACACAAATTCGCAATTTATCGATTGAACAGTTAGGAAATTTAGGTGAGGCTTTGTTGGATTTTTCTACTACTTCTGATTTGGTTACTTGGTTGAGCGGACAAACGACTGCATGAAAACATTTTAAGCCTTTGATCTCTCTTTAGGCACTAGGTTTAGCTCGAAGTTTATAGATAATCTAAAACCTATGTGTATTTTTGCTTTCCTAAAGAAGATTTTATGCAAACTAATACGATTACCCAAACGATCGCAGGTATCGACAACCCCATCATCTCTCAATACTTTGAATCATTAAATACTGGCGATTTTGCTGCCACAGCAGCTTTATTTGCCGCCGATGGCGTGATGTACGCACCTTTTGAATCGGGTATTGTTGGCGGCGATGCGATCGCCTCTTACCTCCAGCAAGAAGCGCTAGGACTCAAAGCCGAACCTCATCAAGGAATTATCGAAAGCCAAACAAACGATTTAGTTCTTTTTCGCGTCAATGGCAAAGTGCAAATGCCTTTATTTGGTGTAAACGTCTCTTGGCTATTTAGCCTCAATTCTCAGCAACAAATTGTTTCTGTAACTGTAAAACTCCTTGCTTCTCCCCAAGAACTAATTAATCTGCGCCGTTAAGCAAAAACTTTAATTAATTTAAACAGTTAAATACCGCCGCACTAAAGAATCAGTCAGATCGCTAGTGTGACCTTTTGCGGCGATCGCCCCCTTTTCCATAATGAAGAACTTTTGCGCTAGTTGTTTAGCAAAATCAATTTTTTGCTCTACTACTAATAGCGTTACTCCTTTCTCGCGATTTATGCGTTTGAGGGTTTCATCTATTTCTTGGACAATAGAGGGCTGGATGCCTTCGGTAGGCTCATCTAGTAGCATAATTTGGGGGTCGCACATGAGTCCGCGCGCGATCGCTAGTTGCTGTTGTTGTCCGCCGCTTAATAGTCCCCCTTGGCGCTTGAGATGCTGCGTTAGCATGGGGAAAAACTCAAATATTTCATCAGGTATTTTCTTGAGTTTTTTCTTACTTGCAGCTAATCCCAATTTCAAGTTATCTAAAACTGATAAATAAGGGATAATTTCGCGCCCTTGAGGAATAAAAGCAATCCCGTAACGCGACCTTTTATAAGTTGGAATATTTGTAATATCGTCCGCATCAAAAACAATATCGCCTTTAATTACTTTGTTTAAGCCGATAATGCTCCGCAAAAGTGTTGTTTTGCCCATCCCATTACGACCTAATAAGCAAGCAATATCTCCTTTTTCAATCACCATATCGACGTTAACTAATACAGGAGTTTGCCCATAACCCGCCGATACATCTGTAAGCTTAAGCAGCGACATCGATTCGTTCACGACCTAAATAAACCTCAATAACTTTTGCATTGTTTTGAACTTCTTGAACCGAGCCTTCAATTAGTTTTTCGCCTTGATGTAAAACTACCAGCTTTTGAGCAATTTGTTTCACAAATTCCATATCATGCTCAATTACTATTACTGAATGATCTTCGGCGATAGACTTAATAATCTCCCCTGTCAAATGAGTTTCGTCCGAGGTCATTCCCGCCGTTGGTTCATCTAACAATACTACGGTTGGATCTTGAGCAATTACCATGCCAATTTCTACCCATTGTTTTTGTCCATGAGATAGGGAAGAAACTTTAGTATAGGCTTTATCTAACAAACCAATTCGTTCTAAAACTCCTTCAATTTTTGCCTTTTTTAGTTTAGTTAACTTTGATTTAATAGAGGCTATAACTGAGTGCGTTCCTTTGAGTGCTAATAAGATATTGTCAAATACCGTTAAATCGTTATAAACATTTGGGTTTTGAAACTTGCGTCCGATTCCCATGCGCGCAATTTCGTAGCGATTTTTATTAGTAATTTCTTTACCACGATAGTATACATGACCAGAAGCTACCGGGGACTTACCTACAATCGCATCTAAAAGCGTACTTTTACCTGCACCATTTGGGCCAATAATCGTCACAATTTCCCGTTCGCCAATTTCTAAGTTAATTTCTTTTAAAGCTTGGAATCCTGAAAAGACTACTTTTAAGTCTTCAACAGCTAGTATTGTATTCATGTTTTCTACTGTTTTTGCTTAAATTAGCATGAATTGGATTTAGTGTTTGTTGCAGTTATTACATTTAATAACAACAAAATGTTGAGATCGTAGGCAAACTCTCTAGGTTTATTTATTGCTGCGATTTGCTAAGTTAAATCTTTGAGGAAATAAACTCATTAAACCATCAGGTACAAACAACACTACAACTAACAACAAAATCCCGACAATTAATTGCCAGTCTTGCGTTACTCTTTCAGCGTAGTTTTGAACTTGACCGAGTAATATAGCAGCAATTAAGGGGCCAATTAAAGTTCCTCTCCCACCAATTGCTACCCAAATAACGACCTGCGTACCAAAAGCTACAGCTAAATATACTGGAGAAATAAACCTATTTAGCGGTACAAACAATCCCCCCGCTAAACCCGCAATACCCGCCGATAGCGTCCACACAAAAATCTTAAAGCTGGCGACATCGTAACCTAAATAAGAAATTCGTTGCTCGTTTTCTTTAATCGAACGCAAAATTAAACCAAAGTTAGATTGAGTCAATAGCCAACTACCAAATAAAACAAGAGTAGTAAAACCAAGAATAATGTAATACAAACCTAGTAAAGGAATATTTGCACCAAAAAAACTTAACCGAGAAACGTCAGTAATGCCATTAGTACCCCCGGTAAAAGCTTGCTGGCTGACAAAAAATGTAGTCAACGCCGAGGCGATCGCTAAAGTAATAATAGTAATGTAAACGCCACTAACTTTAGAGCGAAAAATAAACCAGCCGATAATATAAGCAAAAGCTGCGGGTACGGCAATTGTAGCAATAGCAGCGATGGGAAAAAACTTTAATGGCGCAATAAACCAAGGTAATTCTTTTAACCCATTCCACACCATAAAGTCGGGCAATTCTCCCCCGTAAGTATTCGCTGTTGATGATAAATTAAGTTTTAAATAGTACGCCATCGCGTACCCACCAAGGGTAAAAAAAACGCCATGAGCAAAACTTAAAATGCCTGTAAATCCCCAAACTAAATCTAGAGAAATTCCTAAAATTCCAAACAGTAACAGCTTTGCCATTAAAGCCGTTTGAAATTCTCCAAGTGCAAAGGGCAAAACTATAAACAGTAACAGAATAATTCCCGTTGTTGTTAATAATTTAACCGGAATAGTAGATCGCCCTACGCCCCCTAATACATCAGTCATTTTTTTTGTACCTATGACAAATTAACAATTAAGCTCGCTTTTGAATCGTGAATAAGCCTTCAGGACGATAGCGAATTAAGACAATTACCGCCGCCAGCACAATTACTCGCGCCAATGGATCGTTGAGCAAAAATGCGATCGCTGCGTTCGATTCGCCAATTAAAAATGCTCCCGCCAAAACCCCAACTAACTTATCGACACCGCCTGTTACCACTACCATCCAAGCATCAACTAAATAATCTTGTCCCATAGGCGGCGCAACACTTTTAAGCGAAGAAAGCACCGCCCCCGCTACCCCTGCTAGTCCACAACCGTAGGCAAACGTTACCATATCTACAAAACTTGTATTAATGCCCAAACACTTAGACATATCTCGGTTTTGGGTAACAGCGCGAATTTGTCGCCCCAAAGCCGTACCGTAAAGCAGATAAGCAGTTAGGGCTAATAGTCCTAGAGCGATCGCTACAATAAATAAGCGATAGTAAGAAATTGTAATACTTCCACCATCAGGACTTGTAAATACATTTAAGTTTCCTGATATATAGCGGGGAGCTTTAACATACTTCAACTGTGCGGTAAAAATCAGTTTAACTACCCCTTGAAGAACAATGCTTAATCCCCATGTAGCAAGTAAAGTTTCTAAAGGGCGACCGTAAAGCCGCCTAATTATGGTTAATTCTACAATTGCTCCAATAATGGCTGTCGCTAAAAAAGCAAAAGGAATAGTTAAAACTAAATCCATCTTAAAAGTGGATTGCATCACAAAGGTAGTGTACGCGCCTAACATGATAAATTCACCATGAGCTAAGTTAATTATTCGCATCACGCCAAAAGTAATAGCTAATCCCAAGCCCGTTAATAATAAAACGCCAACAATCCCAACGCCATTAAGTAGTTGATTAGTAAACGTTACTAAATCTAAGCTTTTTGGAGAGGAAGCTTGTGCCAATAAATCAATTATGGATAAATACATTACCTATTGCCCGATTAAATTATGAAAATCTCTAATCCACAAATGAATTAGAGATTTTAAGTTAATAAAATTGTTTAAATTTTCAAGTATTCAGTCTTTAAATCTGCGCCCGTTTCTTTAATGGAGTTAGTACGTCCATCTGGAGAACCGTGAACGCAAGTACGCCCTTTGTAGAGCGCTTGACTCCAAGGAATCGGCTTCACCGCCGCCGGGGTAGCAAATACAATCTCTGCTTGACCATCAGCTTTCCACTTACCAATTCTGGAATATAAGTAAGTATGATAATTATCAGGATCGCTCTTGACCATACCTTGGGGGGCATTAAAAACTTGACCGCGAGTAGCTTCGCGTAAGTTGTCTGGAGTAATTTCTTTGCCTTCAGTTAGTAACTTTTCCATCGCTTGCGCCATAAAGAAAGTTTGCAAGTAAGCTGCTTCCATAACTCCATTAGTCACGCGATCTTGACCAAATTTTGCTTTAAACTGCTCTACAAATGCCTTATTTTCTGGCGTATCGACACTTTGGAAGTAATTAAAGCTACTGTAGTGACCTTCCGCGTATTCTGGCCCCATCGCTACAATTTCTTCTTCAGTTGTGGGGTAAGCCATGATTGGCGTGTCTGCGGAATTAATACCCGCATCTTTATATTGCCGATAAAAAGCTGGAATACTATCGCCGACTAAATTGCTGAGAACAAAATCGGGCTTGGCTTGCTTGATTTTATTAATAATGGTGATAAATTCAGTAGTTCCCAAAGCTGCGTACTCGTCGCCCACCACTTCACCACCAGCTTTGACTAATTCAGCTTTGGCGATACGGTTGCTTTCTTTGGGATAAATATAATCTGAACCGATAAAAAATCCTTTTTTACCAAAGTTTTTCGCACAGTAAGGAATAGAATCGGTAATTTGTTGGTTAGGTGCAGCACCCGTATAAAAAACATTTGAACTGCATTCGTTACCTTCGTAGTAAACCGGGTAATACAGAATGGCATTTTTTTCTTCAAAAACTGGTAGTACCGATTTACGGCTTGCTGAAGTATAACAACCAAGAACGCAAGCAACTTTATCTTCATCAATTAAGCGTTTAGACATTTGGTTGTACAAATCCCAGTTAGAGTCGGGGTTGACTACCACTCGCTGCAACTGTTTACCTTTAATGCCTTTACCGCCTTTCCAAGGGCCTGTACCTTCATTAATTTGATCGATCGCTAAAAAAGTAGCATCTTGTAAAGACTTTTCGACAATCGCGATCGTTCCTGTGGTCGAATACATTACTCCAATTTTGATTCCATCGCCCCCGGAAGCTGCGGGACTAGCATCACTACTTGGGCTTTGGGCTGAAGGCTGTCCGCCGCCGGAACAGGCTGCAAGCACGCTACTACCAAGGGCTAACGAACCATACTTAATAAATTTACGGCGATTGATGCCACCAATGATAATTATGGGTTTGCGCGATGTCATTAAATAAACTCTCCTTTATCTGCCTTTGCTAGGCTTTACACAGTAGATGCTACGGCTAAGTTTTTTTGGTCAGTCGTCAACTAAGTTTCAAGATTGAGTCTAGTTATTGGGTACTTATTTTTGATGCTAGTGTCGCAAACATCAAGCAAATTCTCATTACCAAAATAACTATGTCTGCTCGCCTAGAAATAGCAGGAGTTTTTCTAGCCTTAACTTTGATACAGTGCAACGCCTTATTCAACTTAATCGTTAGGATTACCACAATATTTTTCACATGTGTTGTAACTTTAGATACATTTTTTTAGTCATTTAGTATATTTTCACCACAAAGCTATGCGTAAGGAGATTTAGGAGTTGGGGATCGAGAATACTTATTGTAATTACGAGTAGCCTAAAAAATTGAAAAGTAGCCTCAATGGGGATTATGGCTGTAGCTTGAGCAAACTAGCTACAGCAGTTACCCGTGGTTGCTTGCCTAAGGGAATCAAACAGGATATTTTTACCAAAAACTTCGCGCTTCAAAATAAGTTAGATAAATAGTTTTCCTGAAGATTCTTTTTAGTATTTTTTATCTATAATGTCCCGATAACTGAGTAAATAAGCTGCTAAATCCAATGCACATGACGCAGCCAAGGCCAAACGCCAGTGTTTCTTCTAACTTTTACGTCTTCACTAGAATCGTGAATTACATCACTTAACTCCTCGGTAGTGAAGGTGTAGCCAAGTTGGCGAGTAATGTTTAGAAACTCCTCCGCATTGGTGGCTTTTTCTAAATTTTCCCTCAAAGTTCTATTTTGAGCGGCATCAACGAGAAATTGATTAGCATTCTTTTTGGTCATGGGATTACTCCTTGTTAAAACGTTTTGCTGACTGATAGACGGTATCATTGCCAAACTTAGAGTACCCAAATTGATTTGCTAAAATTACACCTAACTTCAGTTTGTGTATAAACCTTTGCACCTATATATTTAGCTAAATGTCGATTCCTCTAGAGCAATTATTAGTTTTGTGGCGTGTTAAGTATTTGGGGGAAAGCGCAGCGCTAGGTGCAGCAAGCCTATGGGCGCTGTCCTCTTTGGTTTACGACAGTGTAGGAACTAAAATTGCGCCTCTGCATTTAAACCTATTCAAAGGAGCGATCGCAATTATTTTATTGGGTTTAACTTTGTTAGTGCGTGGAGAGTTATTTCCAGCAATGACGGCGACAAACCTATGTTTACTATTACTAAGCGGTAGTATAGGTATTGGTTTAGGCGATACGGCATTTTTTGCCGCCTTAAATTGTTTGGGCGCTCGTCGTGCTTTACTCATGGAAACTTTAGCACCGCCAATGGCGGCAATTTTGGCACTAATTTTTTTGCAAGAAAATTTAAAAGCTAGTGCCTGGGGTGGTATTTTATTAACGGTAATTGGAGTTGCTTGGGTTGTAACAGAAAGAGTGCCGCCAGTCGCAAATCGCCCTACGCATCTGCACAAAGGCATAATATTTGGTTTAATTGCCGCAATTTCTTTAGCCGTTGGGGGGATTTTAGCCCGTGCTGCTCTTATTAATACCAGTATTTCCCCTGTTTGGGCGGCACTTTTGCGGATTGGGGCCGGAAGTATTAGTTTGTTGCCGTTTCTACGTCTCCAAAAAAGCCACTTTGCTGGCAGTATACCTCTACGAGTCTTTGCAGGGATTGGGTTAGCTGCTTTTATGGGAACTTACTTAGGAATTTGGCTGCAACAGACAGCAATTAAATTTACGCAAGTAGGAATTGCTTTAACTTTAACTAACACTGCACCTCTGTTTATATTGCCAATTTCAGCTTTTAGCAGGGAAAAACCGAGTATTCGAGCGATTTTAGGTGCGGGTATAGCAATTCTTGGAATTGCTGCCATATTTGACCTAAGTTGACCAAGTTTTCTGTCATTATTGTTACTTTTTTCTTTAGTAAAATTGCCCTAGGCGTTTGAGATAGTTAGCTCTTATGTTTGATTGGTTGTAGTTGTTGATTATTAACCAACTTAGGTTAATTGCAGACTAGACAAAAACAACGAACCATTTTAGAGGGTTTAAGACGTGGAAATTATTGAAGGAACATCTGCCAGCGATTACTTATTTGGTAACGCTAGTGCCGAATACATGTTTGGTAGAGACGGCGACGATAGCTTATTTGGTGGTGCAGGAAAAGATAGCCTATATGGTGGAAACGGCAGCGATAGTTTATTTGGTCAAGAGGGTAGCGATCGCATATACGGTGGAAATGGCAGCGATAGCTTATTTGGATATACGGGAAACGACAATTTAGTCGGCGGTGCGGGGGACGATTTTGTTAATGGTGCGGGGTTTGCCTACGATGATTTTACAGGCCCGCAAAACTTTGGCGATGGAGAGATTGATGTTTTGACTGGTGGTACTGGTAAAGATACTTTTCAATTGTGGGGTGGTTCGGGACGTAGTGGAGTTAATGTTTATTATGATTCTGCTAGTAACAGCGACTACGCTTTAATTACAGACTTCAATGTTAATGAGGATTCTATTGCTTTAACTAGCACCGCCGATGGCGTAGGCAATGTTAGTTACTCCTTGGGTGCATCTCCTAGCGGCGTACCTACAGGTACAGGAATATATATGGATAAAGGTGGTACTAGCGAACTAATTGCTGTAGTACAAAACATCGCGCCTAGCTCCTTAAGCCTTGATGGTGATTACTTCGTATACAGCTAGTTAATGATATTTGCTCTAGCTAAGGTACAGTTGGGGCAAATATCCATCTTTTATTTTTCTAAACAAATTTGCTACTCAATACTGTTGTTAATTGGTGGAAATGTGGGAATGCTAGAAATGCGATCGCGCTAACTAGGAATAAGTTTTCATTGCATTGGGTTAAGCCGTAAACGGAAACACGACGCGACGGGCTGTTGGGGTTGGACTCACAAGCGCTTACCTAGAAATATGTGTCAGGATACCGCTTTTCATTTTGCTATGCAGACCATGTTGTTACGTCGGGGATATGTGGGAATGCTAGGCGGGCGATCGCTATGAAACAGAAGTTTATCTAAAAACCAAAATAAAAACTGCATATATGTTCATCACTTCTAGTTACAAATAGTAAATTCTTGGGAACTCTTTATATATAGCTGTTCTTTAACTGCACAAGGAAAATATGGGGTTTTCAGAAGATATTACAAAGCTTTCAGAGCAAGTCCGCAAAAGAATGGATCAAGTTATTGGTGAAGAATCTACCAAAATGGCACTGATCCTGCCTTTTTTAAGCGTTCTTGGCTACGATGTTTACGATCCAACTGAAGTTATGCCTGAATATGTGGCGGATTTTGCTACTAAAAAGGCAGGTCAATTTGAAAAAGTAGATTATGCTCTAGCTATCAATGGCACTATTGTCATGCTAGTAGAAGCAAAAGCTCGTGGGCAAAAAGCTGAGGCGCATGATGGGCAACTAAGTCGTTACTTTAATGGATTACTCAAAACTAAAGTTGCTATTGTTACTAATGGTATAGAGTACCGTTTTTTCACAGATTTACGTGATAAAAATTTTATGGACAAAGAGCCTTTCTTCAGCTTTAATGTCCTTGAATATGACTCTAAAGAAATTGAAAATTTAAAGTTTTTCCACCGCGATCATTTTGATGCCGCAGTTATTAGCAGACAGGCTGAGGAAATGGTATATGTCAAAGGTATGACTCAGCTTGTTGGTAATCTTTTACGCTCTCCTTCTGAGGAGTTTGTTCGCTTCTTGGTAACAGAACTAGGCAAAGTTGCTCTCAGCTATGAAGTTCAAGGTAGAATTACTAATAAAGTCCTCGAAAAGTTTGAGCCAATTGTTAAAAAGTCAATTCAGAGTAGTTTGTTAGAATTAATGACTCGTTCTCTTAGTCAAGAAATGGCACAGGCTGTTGAAATTAGTAAAGGTTCTAAAACACTACCAGAAGTAGAAGATACTGAAGAACTACTGGAACAGGAATTAGAAGGCTCAAAAATAATAACAACAGAAGAAGAACTTGAAGCCTTTGAAAAGATCAAAGCGATTGCACAAACTTCAACCAACTTTAAATTAGAAGTGAAGCACAGAGATACTATCTCCTATTTCGGCTTAAATCTTGGCAAAACTACATGGTGGTTTCTGCGGCTATATATATCTGCTCAGAAAAAAAGTATTGTCACTAGGCTCTTTGTTGATGAAGCTCAATTACTTGCACCAGATTTTGAAGTACAAGACTTATCATCTTCCTTGGGCGACGCATCATCAAAAGTTACTATTTCAGATATGAATGATTTAGATAAACTTGCACCACTTATTCTGAGATGTTATGAAGCGGAGGCGGCAAAACATTAAGAACTATACGTTTCAATCATCGATTTTATTGTAAAACTAGATACAGAAAATAAATAAGGGTTAAAGAAACAAAATTGTCATCTTTTCTTTAACCTTTGTCTATATTTAGTTTAAATTAAGTAGTTCATAATCCTTAATCTCTTGTTGTAAGTCGTTTAACTGACTTTCTAATGCTGCCTTTTTGACTTGCCATAGTAACGGATTTTCTTGCTTAGTTTCTTTTGAGCATTCAGTTAGTTTGGCTAGTGCTTGCTCAAATTTATGCACTTGCTCTTTAGTAACGCTGTACTGTTGCTCGTTCTCAATCATTGCTAATACCTGATAAGCAAACTAAGGCAACCAAAAGTTAGGTAGCATTTTACCTAGATTGCGGACTGATTGGTTGAGACTTCGCCCAATTTGAATATGCGTCTCATCAGCTTCTACGGGAATAATCGTTGCTCTACTTCCACGTCCAAACTGGGAAACTACTAGGTTTGCAGCTTCTAATCCCGTTACATAAGCCTTTTCTTGCGACCAAGATCCGTGACGGGTAATAATCCAATCACCGCTCATATACACATTGTCTATACTTGTCTTGGCTGGCAACATATACTGATAGCTACCAGGTGCAAAGTGAGTAACTGCCCTCGGTAGACGAATTATATTGCTATCGATGACTTTAGCTGTGGCAAATTCTGGAATGCAGGTTGCTAAATCGCGCTGCACTAATGGCACAATTTCCTCATCGCTGAGGGGTAAAAACTGATTAGCGTGATAAAAATCTACTTCAACAACACTTCCAGGTTCGTTGCGGTACTCGTCATGCAGGGCGTTAAGGTCAAAAAATGTCCAACCTGTAGTTGTATTAAACCCAAAGCAGGCATTAGAAGGACGAGGAATATTGATTTTGCGATCGCACCATAATCTAGTTGCCAGTACATCAACAGCGTTTAAATTCATTAAATCTCGAAATTGCTGATGTTTTTGTAGGTTAGGACTATTGCTAACTATCTTTTGCATCCCGCTAATGCCTACAGCAAAGATAACAGCATCCGCTTCAAAAGTGCGATCGCCACAAACAACGCCCGTTACCTTACCTGTATCGTTTACAATAACATCGCTGACTCTTTGATTGGCGATTAACTTTCCGCCAGCTTGTTCGATGCGTTCTACCCAAGGGCGAAAGATAGTTTCTCCCACCGTACCGCGACACCAAACTACATCAAAATTAGGTTGGTGAGCCAATATAAAATAATAAAGCATCCCCAAAGCCGCCGCCGCCGAACATTGTTCGCCTGGGGCAAATAAGCCTACAAGTAACATCGGCTCAAATGAATCGCGGTACAGACGCGCGGAAACGCCAAAATCTTTGAATAATTCACGGGCGGTTACGGAGTCATAGCGCCGCCAAGCTTCATCAGAATTATCAAAATCTAGTAACGCATAAAGTAGTGGCAAAGCTGAAAGACGGTCAATTAAGGGCAACCGCTTAAACTGAGTGTAGAGAAAAGTACCTAACGGTGTGGGGAGGCGTGGTAAATCTTGAAAAATCGGCGACTCGACTTCTAAGCCTGCGGGAGAATATTGAGACGAGCGAGTAAAAGGCGTAAAAGGATTAATCCCTAATTTCTGCACGAGGGAAAAGATATTACTGTAAGGATACCAAAAGCCATGAATGCCAGCTTCTACAGAGCGATTACTTTTTGACTTCCAGCCAGCCACTAGACCGCCAGGATAAGCCCCAGCTTCCAATAGCGTCACATCATAGCCTTGCTGCGCCAAGTGGTATGTAGCGCCCAACCCGGCCCAGCCCGCACCAATTACAACTACTTTAGGCGATCGCATTTCTGTTGACATACATTACTCCTCAATTCCCTATGGCATCCACTCTAAGATAATTCCTCCCCAACTATCTTTCCTTTGCCTTAAAGTTTTGCTTATAAATACCTGTTGCTAATTGCTCATTCACTTTTTGGCGATAGCTTCCCAAAAAAAAGTGGTTCTGTGTTAAACAGAGCCACTTTTGCAGCCAAAAAGCTAAAATTTACTGAACTTTGCCTTGAACAGAAACCATATCAATTGGTTTCATTAAGTACAAGCGCACAAATTGCCAACCGTTAGAAACGTACAAAGGCAATTTTTGAAATAGTTGTAAAAACTTGGGTGTAGAAGAAGATACGATCGCATTCAATTTATCGTTATTCTTAGTACAAGTCTCTAAGCGATCGTAAAATTCTGGCTTTTTAACGTCCAAAATTACTGGAAACACTCGCCCCGCCGTTTCGTTAGTTTTTTCGATCACTTGCTTGTCATATTCCCGCGCATCTAAACCAATCGCAGCATAAAACTTCGAGCGCCCAATGTCGTTGAGGTACATTGTCCCAAACACTGACAGCAAAAAGAATCGACACCACAACCGAGCTTTCCAATCATTCAACATCTGCGGCTGAGACTTCATCATGGCATCAAAAAAATCACCGTGCCGATTTTCGTCTTGACACCAATTTTCGAAGAATCGGAAGATTGGATAAATCCGATTTTCGGGATGAGCGGCTAAATGACGGTAAATTAATATGTACCGCCAATAACCAATTTTTTCTGATAAGTAAGTTGCGTAAAAAATAAACTTAGGCTTAAAAAAGGTGTATTTACGACTCTTAGTTAAAAATCCCAAGTCTAAGGACAAGTTAAAGTCTGATAGCGCCTTATTTAAAAAACCTGCATGACGCGCTTCGTCTCTCGACATTAAGTTAAAACACTCCGCAAGTAAAGGGTTTTTGTCCTTCAAGCGACGGCTAAGTTCTTTATAAAGTAAAAAGCCCGAAAACTCTGCCGTACAAGAGCGTTCTAAAAATTCTACAAACACTTGGCGAGTTTCGCCGTCTATATGCTCCCAGGATTGCTCAAATTCGGCATCGCGGGTAAAGTGATGGCGATTGTAATCAGTACGGAATTCTTCTACCAGCGCTCTAAGCTCGGCTTCATTTACCGAGAGATCCATTTGCGCCATTTCTTCAAAGTCGGTGGTGTAAAACCGAGGTGTGAGGAGGGTTTCCTTGGAGGGGACTTTTACCCCTGGACGCATTTCTTCAAAGCTCGGTTTTTTAAGGGAATCTACCATGTCTTTTTTTAAACTCTACTGACGAAAGGTAGCGTGCTAATGCTGTATTTACGCTCTTTATGGAACTTAGTTTAACAATCCTAGAGGCGAAGTCTCTTAGTAATTACGTTAAGAGTTGCAACAGTAGAGCAAATTTTGTAACTAATCTTTAACTGATACTGGAACCAGATCCCAAATAGTTGTTGTCACTAAAGAAGCAGTAGCGCGAAAATATATCTATCAAGCGCTAATTTTAGGCAGCCAAATGACTAACCACGAACTACCACAAAAGCCAGAGACTAAAGTAACCAGCGCTTATATTCTCTGGTTGGGGTGCTTGCTACAACTACACGGATTGCATAGGCTATACAATGGCAAAGTTTTTACAGGTTTCTTGTGGCTGTTTACTTTAGGGTTATTTGGGGTAGGGCAATTAATCGACTTGGTACTAATTCCCAATATGGTAGACGAACACAACACGAAGCTACGAGCCAGACTAGGAGTATCGGAAGTTGGCGTACCTTTGTACCAGCCTATAGTAGCCACTAGCGTTATTAATCCCCAGCAGACGCGATTGCAATTAATGCTAAAACTACTCAAAGCGGCAGAAAACCGAGGTGGAATGCTCTCCGTTACCCAAGCTGTAATTGATACAGAGGCAAGTTTTGCCGAAGTAGAAGCAACTCTAAGAGAAATGCTAAAAACTGGTTATGTAGCAATAGATAACCACCCCGATAGTGGAGTGGTTGTTTATCACTTTTTAGAGTTGAGCTAGTTGCGAGTCAGCCATTTTTGCCCGTTTAAGCGTTGAATTACGCCAAATACCAATAAGTCTAGCGTTACCTTGCGTTCGTCAATTAAAAACGATTCTAAGGTGCTTGGTTTAGAGCCTTCGTTACAAGAAAAACCTCTTTGTCCTTGAATATCCTCTTGAGGAAAATAGACGTTAAATTGACGCAAGCCGTTGTGTAAACTACCTTTGATTTGCCAACACTCGTTAGCATCGTAGCCAGAAATTGCTACTTTTTGCTTAGTAAATTCTAAATTGGCTTCCGCTACCCCCTGAGTTGTAAAGGCTTTTTGCAATGCTGGTAAATAGTGTTGCTGCATAAATTCCGCGAAGGGTTTGTCTTCTACGGCGGGAGCTTTTTCTTTTTTGGCGGCGGGTTTATCTGCTTTATCGGCGGGGACGCTCTTTTTGGGGGGTTTAGCAACAGAGGCGGTTTCGTCGGGGGTAGAGGCTTCGGTAGTTGGTTTTTCTTTGCTGGAGTTAGGATTCACTTCGGGATCTACCGCCGTAGGATCGGGCGCATTGGCAGTAGGAATATCAGTAGCCTCTGCCTCGGATGTACTATGAAGATGCTCTTTAACTACGCTTGGAGCTTGCTCGTCAACGGTGCTTGGTGGGGCATTTTCTCCCGCAGTTTTCCCAGTGGGGGCTTGTTCTTCAGGGGAATTATTTGAAGTATTGTCTGCCATGATGGGGTGTAAAAAGGGATTGCTTTTACAGTCATTTTGACACAGGGAAGCGTTAATTCTAAGCTACCCATAGGTGTTGAGCAAAGCGCAAAGAGTAGAGAACAAGTAAAAATGCCAAAAAAGCACTAATTATATATCCAGTGCGAGGATAGCGAGATAATAAAATGCCAAAGGCGATCGCAATACTAACAATGCCATATACATAGCGCTCGGCGGAGGTGGTTCTCCCCGTACTAAAAATCAACACGTAGCTAAAAATGCCGTAAGTAAAGAGCGTCAAGCTAAGTAAAGCGCGAAAATACCATAATAAATACATGCCGCCAAATACGGTCGTAGTATTAACTAAGGGATTGCCTGCCACTAACCATAAGATAAAGCCTAAAAAGCAAAAACCGTACCTAGTTTTTACCAAACCTAGCTTGCGATCGCATCGCCATAATAAATAGCTACTAAGGCAAATAGCTACAACTAGCAGGGGATGCCAAACATCAACAATTGTCCCCTTTTGCCAATTTCTCGCTCCCACTACTATTTGCGCGATCGTTTTTAGCCAATCTTGCCCAAAAAAATCCTGGACTGGTTGCCAAGCTTTTTGAACGTGAATAAAAGCTAAAGCATCTTGAAAATATATTTGACAATACAAGCTATAAAGCAATAGACCTAAGCCACTAGCTAAACTAGCAAAATAAGCTTTTGCTTTGCGACGTTCTCGCCAACTTACAATTAAAAATGTTGGAATTAGTGGGATGGCGGTGGGACGAGTAGCCGTTGCTAGTGCTCCCCCTAAAACAACCCACTTATAGCGCTTTTGCTCAAAGGCGCGTAACGCCACCGAGCTAAACAATAAATATAATCCTTCCGAGTAAACTACCGTACCAAAAATAGAAAGCGGAAACCACGCTAAAGCAATTACCGTCCAACGGGCAACGCTTTGACTATAACTGTTGGCAACCCAATTGTAGATAAAGATTAACGCAGCTAAAAAAGCTAAATTATTAACTAAAGTACCTGCTACTGCAAACGGCAACCCTAAAGCCATCACCCCTCGCACTATAAGGGGAAACAAAGGAAAAAAAGCAATAGAGTGGGGATTTTTATAGCCAAAAACAGCAATTCTCTCGTAAAAATCGCTGTCCCACGCTGTAAATAGCTTCCAGTCAAAAGTCGCCGCAATTCCTCCCGATGGTGCAGGTAATAAACAAGCCGCACCCATGACTGCACAAATAAGTAAACGGCTGAATAACCATAAACTAAATGGAAACAATAAACGTTTTTGCCAGCTTCTTTGAACTTCAGCCATTTACCTAGCTACTTTTTAGTGAATAAATAAACATCATCTTGCTGATATTTCAAGGTAATTTCTGGTATGTTTTTCAACTGTTCTACTAACTTACTAACAAATTCAGGATTGCTCAACCATCCTGGATAACGCCTATTTAGGAGTAAATAATCAAAATTTTTCAAATTGATTGTTGGAGCATTGGTTTTAGTAAACCCAATTAATTCTCTATAAGCTAAATGCGGGGCAATTTTTGAAGTTGTCAATACGCTGCTTTTAATTGAAATTTGAGAAATAGTAATTTTTGAGTTCACAAAATTTTTCTCTGTACGATAGAGTAATCATGACGATTTTAATTGAGACTCACAAATAAAAAATAGCTCCAAGCTTTACTTGGATTACTGCTAAGGCTAAAACAGAAAGCTCAATCAAAGTTAATTTAGTACAAATGCAATTATTCACCTAGTTTTTGCTTCAACTGACCTAAGTTTTCGGGCGTGAGGATGACTTTAACTTCAATTTGTTGGGCAATATCTCGTAAAGTTAAAAGGTAGTTGCGATTATCAACTTTGTGACATTCGGTTTCAGGATTAGTAATTTCTACCTTATCGTAAGAAACTTCTGGTAATCCGACGCGAATAATTAGCTGATTTTGAGATTGGGGAAATATATATAACTGCTGGCGACGAGGATCGAAGACAAGTTGGTATGGTGTGGTACTGCGTTCGAGATCGGAATCTAATTTACGCCAATAAATAGTGTTACCGCGAATTTGGGGTTTATCGATGGGGAAAAATTCATCGAAACGCTGTGTTTCCCAACTAACCTGGTCTAACGCACCATTAGCCGGAATCACACGCTGGGCGAAAGTTACACCTTTATTAGCTAAACTAGACCACCATTGACTAATTAAAGCTAAATTATCCGTATTGTCGGGTTTTTGACTGCCTTGTTGCCAAATAATTTTAGTTTGCATGGGATTAATCTAAAAAAAAGCGCGATCGCGGACGTTAAACGAGTTGAAAACTAGCATAATTTGCAATAGTACGGAAATCGCGGCAATCAATTGAGCCATAACCGAACTTGACTATGCTTTAAGCTTTGATAAGTTAAGCTCAAAGACTATAACTGAGTAAAGGTTTTGACCAGACTTATTCAGTAAATCGATATTTTAGAGAAAATATAATGGGGACTCTAGGAGGCTAGTAGATGGCTGCAACCGACTTCAAAGATTATTACAGTATTTTGGGAGTAAATAAAACTGCCACCAACGAAGAAATTAAACAAGCTTTTCGCAAACTAGCGCGTAAATATCACCCAGATGTCAACCCAGGAAATAAAGAAGCGGAAGCACGGTTTAAGGAAGTAAGCGAGGCTTACGAGGTAGTGTCTGACAAAGAAAAACGGCAAAAATACGACCAGTTTGGTCAGTATTGGCGACAAGCTGGGCAAACCCCTTGGGCTTCTCGAAATACTAAGGCTAACTCTGACTTTAACGAAGTTGAATTTGGTAAGTATACTAATTTTGACGAATTTATCAACGACTTACTAGGACGCTTTAACGATCCTGGTAGTGGGGGTGGTAGCAATAGACAAGCTTACAGTTATCGCACTTCTACCGGAGCCACAGGTTTTGACAATTTTGGCGATTTTGGCGGTTTTGACACTGGGACAGCGAAAACTGCTCAAGATACGGAAGCGCCGATTTCTCTAAGTTTTGGTGAAGCGTTTAATGGCGTACAAAAGCGCTTGAGTTTGGGTAATGAAACTATTGAAGTTCGCATTCCTGCGGGTGTTAAAGCTGGTAATCGGGTGCGAGTGCGGGGGAAAGGTCAACTTAACCCCCTAAACCAACAACGAGGTGACTTGTACCTCAAAATCGATATACTTCCGCATTCATTTTTTCAGTTTGAGGGAGATAATCTAACGTGCGAAGTATCAATTGCGCCCGATGAAGCGGTGCTGGGCGCGTCCATTGATGTCCCTACACCTGATGGATCTGTTAAAGTAAATATTCCGGCGGGGATTCGTTCGGGTCAATCTTTACGGCTTAAGGGCAAGGGGTGGCGTTTACCTAAAGATGGACGCAGCGATCAGTTGGTCAAAATTGCGATCGCATCTCCCAAAGAAATCAGCCCCCAAGAGCGCGAATATTATGAAAAAATTCGCGATATCCGTACCTTTAATCCGCGCAGTCATTTACAGCAAGTTAAGTTGTGAGTTTGTAGCCATAGAGATCGAGCGATCGTATCTTTATGGTTAAAACTAGATTATTTACTCTGTGCCATTCGCGCTTTCATCCCAGATATAAAGTTAGCAATATCTCGATCGCTAGGCGCAGTTTCCACCCAAGCCGGACGTTGTACTAAGCGATCGCACCAAGCACTTAGCATAGGATAGTCATCTAGAGACACGTTGAAATGATGCAGGCTGCTGACAGCAATTCCGGTAACAATATCAGCTAATGATAGTTGTTCGCCGCCGTAATAAGAGAAGTTGCCTAACAAGTTTTCTAAAAAACTCAGCCCTGTTGCTAATCTTTGTTTTGCTTCCTCTAGCTTAGACTCATCATTATTAACGCCTAGTATTTGCATAAATAGCGGATTTGTAGCAGGTACTAATTCATTAGTAGTTACCATTTCTGCCATCCTCACGATTGCTAACGTATGAGCCTCGGTAGGTAGCATTGCAGGGGTAGGATACTTCGCTTCTAAGTAGTCGAGAATCGCTAAAGATTCAATTATCCTAAAGCCATCATCTACTAAAACTGGGATGTGGTGGAAAGGATTAAGCGCTATAAAATCTGGGTAAAATTGATCGCCATCTAGTTTGAGTTCAACCAGTTCAAACTGAATTTTTTTCTCTAACAGCGCAATCCATACACGGCGAGAATTAAGAGATATTGGTACGTGATAAAGCTTCAACACAGGTGAATCCCCTTAAGAAGATTAGGCTGCCTAATTGCAACTCTAATTGTATATGTACTTAATTCTATTGCCCAATCTTAGAATTGCTCTAGCAAAGTTTCGATACTGGCGTTGTGAGACAGAAATGAAAACAGATGCTTATAGCGCAGCTTACCTTCTTTATCTGTAACAAATTGCCCTGGTAATGGCGCACCTAAAGCTTGACCTAGTTTATACGAATGAAAAACCCGACAACTAGGATCGCTTAGTAGAGGCATTTTGAGGTTTAAATCGCTAATAACTTTCTGGCTTTGCGCTTCGTCGGTACTAGCAATTAATAAAACTTCTACACCCTTGCTTGTAAACTTTTCATAGTTTTCGTTCAAAGCCTTAATGTGCGGGAAGCAAAGCGGACAATACTGGTTTTCCGTAAAAATGCGCGTAAAAGCTAGCAACACAGGCTGTTTGTTTCGGTATTCAGAAAACTTAACTGTGCGACTATTAGTAATATCTGGCAAGCTAAAACCCGGTGCTAGTTCTCCTATAGTTAAATCGTTGGTGGCGGGAATCGGAAAAAGATTGCGAAAAAAACGCTCGGTTAATAAACCGCTAAAGTCGTTAGAAGTGAGCATAAATAGTTATCTCCTTAGATATAATAAAACCCCAATTAGCTGTGGATATTCAATCTCATAGCAATTGGGGCGTTTTTTAGTTTAGTTATTACTTAACGAGACTTATACCGAAGCAAAAAAGACTTTTGACTTGACGGGATCGGGAACCATTGTTTGATCGCCGGGTTGCCAACCTGCGGGACAAACTTCATCAGGATGAGATTGCACGTACTGAATTGCTTGTAACGTTCTTAGTGTCTCGTCTACACTTCGTCCGAAGGACAAGTTATTGATGGTCGAGTGTTGAATAATGCCATCTTTGTCAATGATGAACAAACCACGTAAAGCAACGCCTGCCTCTGGATCGAGTACATTGTAAGCAGCGCTAATTTCTTTTTTGATATCCGAAACCAAAGGATAATTTAAGTCGCCCACACCGCCGGATTTGCGATCGCTTTGAATCCATGCTAAATGTGAAAATTCGCTATCAACAGAAACTCCCAATACTTCCGTACCAATGGCTTTAAACTCGTCATAACGATCGCTAAAAGCAGTAATTTCTGTAGGGCAAACAAAGGTAAAGTCTAAGGGATAAAAGAACAAAATGACGTATTTGCCACGATAGTCAGATAGCTTAATTGTCTTAAATTCTTGGTCATATACGGCGGTGGCGGTAAAATCTGGCGCTGTTTGACCAACTCTTAAGCATCCTTCGGCTGCGTAAGTTAGAGGCATTAAATTAGTTCTCCTTGATGACTTATGCGTTTTATCAATCTGTTCGCGGGCAATCAATAGCTAGATTTTACCTGCCCGTGAAATAATTGATTATTTACGAACTGTTACAAATATATCATAGTCATAACGATTTTGAGTAGCAAATGGGCAATTTAGATACGAGAGAATGGTTGCTCACCAACGGGCTAGGAAGTTTTGCTAGTGGTACGGTAAGCGATGCTAGGACGCGGACGTATCATGGTTGGCTAGTAGCAGCACTCAATCCTCCAGGAAGTCGCACTATGTTGTTTTCCCATTTAGAAGCAAGTTTAGAAATAGCCGGGAAAGTGCAGGCTTTGGGAACAAACTTTTGGGGTAGCAAGACTGTAGAACCAATGGGCTATAAGCTGCTACGCTCTTTTACCATTGCGCCAACTCCAACTTGGGTATGGGATGCCAAGGATTGGCAATTAACAAGACAAATAGTTATGCCTTATGAAGGAGGACAAAGAGAAAAATTTTTGCATCGGGTATTGATTCAATACCGCTATGAAGGCAAGGAAGCAGCAACTTTAAGGCTACGGTTAATGACTAGCGATCGCAATTTTCACCACCAGCAACGCGACGAACCCAATTTACAGTTTTCGCAGTTGGTCAAACAAAACCAGCTTTGTTTGCAAGCAATTCGACCAGGACAAATAGGTACGCTTTGGCAGTTGCAATGGACTAAAGGAAAGTACCAATCAGATCCCGTATGGTATTGGGATTATCAACTAATTGAAGAAAGTAAACGGGGATTAGGAGATCGCGAAGATTTACATAGTCCGGGCTACTTAACAATAAATTTGCTACCAAAAGACAGCCTCACTATTGAAGCAAGTTTAGGCACTCGCGACACCCCAGCGCTTAAAGATCGAGACTTTAAGAGCGCATTAGAAACTCAAAAAAGCCGATTCAAGCAATTATTCTCGCAACTCAACCCAACTTTATCCTGGCAGCAATTACTACAAGCTGGGGATAGCTTCATTGTTTATCGTCAGTCAATTAAGGGACAAAGTGCGATCGCTGGCTATCATTGGTTTAATGATTGGGGACGCGATACGCTGATTGCTTTACCTGGACTTGCTTTAACTTCTAAGCGTTTTGAATTAGCCAAAGGATTATTGCAAACTTTTGGGCGTTATTGCCAAGATGGTCTAATTCCTAATGCATTTCCCGATAGCAATAGCGAACCATCTTATAACAGTCTCGATGCAACGCTGTGGTGGATCGAAGCTTTGGGATTGTATTTAGAAGCTACTCAAGATTGGGATTTTTTAGTTGCACAATACCCTACTGTTAGGCAAATCTATAAAGCTTGTACGGCTGGTACAAAATATAATATTCAAGTTGATGCCGCCGATGGCTTGCTAGGTTGGGATGCGCCCGATGTTGCTTTAACGTGGATGGATGCAATTATTGACGGTCAGCCAGTAACGCCAAGGCGCGGTAAGCCTGTAGAAATTAATGCTTTGTGGTATTCGGCATTATGTTGGTCTAGCGATTGGGCAGAGCGCTTATTTGCACTCCAAGCTGACGATCGCTATTTCCGGCAAGCTCAGTATTACCAAGGACAAGCCGAGCAAGTCAAAGATTCATTGCAAAAGTTCTGGAATCCGCTTACTGGCTACTTGTACGATTTCATTGAGCCAGACGATCGCCCTAATGCTCAAGTTCGTCCTAACGCAGTTTTAGCACTTTCATTGCATCATTGTGGATTTAGTGAAGTTCAAGGGCAGAGCATCGTTCAAATCGCCAAAGATCGTTTACTAACTCCCTACGGCTTACGCAGTCTTGACCCCGCCGATCCTGAATATATAGGCAACTATGCCGGGAATTCACAACACCGCGATCGCGCTTACCATCAAGGTACAGTATGGATGTGGCTAATTGGTTCATTTATCCGGGCATGGCAACGTTTTTATTCTGATGAAACTCTCCCACTTAGCAAGCAACCTTTATTGGAACATTTGCACAATTCTGGCTGTATTGGCTCAATATCAGAGATTTTTGATGGCGATGCGCCTCATGCTCCTCAAGGCGCGGTTTCTCAGGCTTGGTCTGTGGCTGAATTAATTCGCCACTGGCACGATATCAAGTTTTAGATTTTTATTGATGGCTCGTTAAGGGAGTTTAGCCAAAATGACCGATCTAACAGCAGGTTTAGCTGCTTTTGAAGCTAGAAATTACACTGATACCTTTAAATTCTTAAAACCAATTGCCGAGCGTGGAGATGCGGAAGCGCAATGTATAATTGCAAATCTGTATCACTTAGGACTTGGTATAGAAAAGGATGTTTTAGAGGCAGTTAAGTGGTACGAAAAATCAGCCGAACAAGGTTATGGCGTAGCATCAAACAACTTAGCAGAGATTTTCGTGTTTGGCGATTGGGGTATAGCTACTAGCAGAATAGAAGCAGAAAAATGGCAGCAAAAAGTTCAAAAGCAGGGATTTTTCACACTCGCCAGCAATATAGCTCCTAAACTTATTGATACTATTATTTAGTTGTGTCTAAATTTTTATGGCTCAGGGTGGATTTGAACCGCCGACCTCAGGCTTATGAGTCCCGCGCTCTAACCAACTGAGCTACTGAGCCATTTATTTTTAACCTTTGTTAATATACTATAAAAGTTGTTTTAAATGCAACTAAAAATTTTGTTCTTTGCTATTTTTCGACGGTGGGCGATCGCTACTCCAAGCCCACCAAACATAATCGCATTGACATTGATAAAATTCTTGCCACTTACGGCGGTAGTCATCGGTCATTACAGGAGAACGTCGGTTTAGCCATACTTGCTTGGCTTCACGGCTACTTGACTGGCATTTGGGGCAACAAAATTGATGAGCGTGAGTAGCAGTAGTTGTCCATTCTGGCGGAGTTGGCGCAAAAGCATCCATGCGTTGAAATTTGTGTTTAATTTTTATTCTAAACCTCCCAGTTATGCTAAGAGTATTTAAATTTCGCAATATCTCCAAATATTTGCTCGTGAAGTAAAGCATCAAAAGGGTGTAGGGTGGTAGGTGTGGGCATATTTAGTTATGCGATCGCCCAGCAACTATTTTTTATGGAGCAAAATGCTGAAATTCGCCGCCTATTAGATTTAATGCCAGCTTCCGGGCGAATGATGACCAAAATTGTCAGTAAACCAGAGCAAAGGCAAGTAATCGACAGTCCTGTACCCCTGCCTTGGCAGCAACAAAGGCAAGTATATATTAACTTTGATTTGTGGCGGCGCTTGTCTAAACCACAGCGCGACTTGTTGCTTTTGAGCAATATTAGCTGGCTAACTGGGATTAAGTGGTTCAAACCAGATATTTACCAAGGTGTAGTATTAGCTGGGCTACTAGGAGCGACAGTGGAATTAGTGCAAAGCGATCCGGTGGGTGTAGTAATTGGGGCAGGATTGAGCGCTTTTGCGTCAGCGCAAATATGGCGCAATAATCGCAGTTCTAAAGTAGAACTAGAAGCTGACGAAGCCGCAATTAAAGTCGCCCAAAGACGCGGTTATTCCGAACCGGAAGCGGCGGGATATTTATTATCAGCGATAGAAACTGTCGCCCAAATTGAAAAGCGTTCGAGTTTAAACTTTGTAGACTTGATTCGCTGCCAAAATCTCCGCGCAATTTCTGGTTTATCTCCCGTCAGCGTTCCTCCATCAGAAAGAAAAGACTTTTTGCAAAAATAGGCATGATTTGAGTTCACCTCTGCTAGATTTTGCCAAAATTAAAGTTAGAGCAGAAATTATTTGGTGGATGCCTCGTGACGACTAAAATTATTGAGTCAATTCTTGAAAGCGCCTTAAATGGGCGCGATTTGTCCGCCAATGAAGGTGTAATGTTGCTGAAGCAGACCGAACCCGATGTAAAGTCTGCCATTAAAGATACTGCCGACCAACTCCGCCATCAGCAAGCGGGGGACACGGTTACTTATGTAATTAACCGCAATATTAACTATACGAATATTTGCGAACAGCATTGCAGTTTCTGTGCTTTCCGGCGCGATGCTAAAGATGAAGGTTCTTACTGGTTGGACTGGGAGCAAATTCTCGCCAAAGCTACGGACGCTGTAGAACGTCATGCTACAGAAATCTGCATGCAGGGAGGATTAAACCCCACAGCTAAAATTAACGGGCTAAGTTTAAATTATTATTTGCGTTTGGTTGCAACTATCAAAGGTAAATATCCTCAATTGCACCTCCACGCCTTTTCTCCTCAAGAAGTTCAATTTATTGCTAAAGAAGACGCAGTTAGCTACGCCTATGTAATTGCGGCGCTAAAAGACGCGGGAGTTGATTCTATGCCTGGTACGGCGGCGGAAGTATTAAACGATGAAGTCCGGCGCATTTTATGTCCAGAAAAAACTAATACAGCTACTTGGTTAGAAATTGTTAGTACCGCTCATCGGTTAGGTTTACCCACAACTAGCACTATGCTTTCTGGGCATATTGAAACCCCCGAACAGCAAATAGAGCATTTAGAAAGATTGCGAAGTCTGCAACAAATTGCTCTTGAAAAAGCCTATCCTAGCGCTATTAGCGAGTTTATTTTACTGCCTTTTGTCGGTCAAGAAGCCCCCAAATCTTTACGCAAGCGGGTAGGACGCGACCAACCAGACCTAGAAGATGCCTTACTACTTACCGCCGTAGCGCGAATTATGTTAGGGAATTGGATTTCTAACCATCAACCAAGCTGGGTAAAACTAGGGCTAACAGGCGCTATAGAAGCGCTCAACTGGGGTTGCAATGATATCGGCGGTACATTGATGGAAGAACATATTACAACAATGGCTGGCGCTTTAGGGGGTACGTGTATGGAAGTAGAAACCCTCCAAAAGGCAATTTCTGCGTTAACAAACCGTCCTTACCAGCAAAGAGACACTTTGTATCGTCCGATTGAGGCGGTTAAAATTGCCGCTTCTCTGCCTTAGTAAAACGATCCCCACTGCACCAATCCAAGATACGATAGACGTTGATTTAATGTCTACTTACTTAAAAACTTATGAAGCGCTACTGGTCGCGTTTAATTGCTTTGGTTTTGGTTGCAGTCATTGGCTTAATGGGCTGCTCTAACAACGGTTCTGGCTCCTTAAGTGGAGATTACCGCCAAGATACTTTAAGCGTAGTGAACACATTGAAAACCGCCCTAGATTTGCCGGAAGATGACCCAGAAAAAGCTCAATCTCAAGCCCTAGCACGGGAAAAAATTAATGAATTTTCTGCTCGTTATCAAAGAGATACGTCCGTTGCTGCCCTTAATTCTTTTACAACAATGCGGACAGCTTTAAACTCTTTGGCGGGGCATTATAGCTCTTACCCCAACCGCCCCGTACCGCAGAAGCTCAAGCAACGCCTGCAACAAGAATTTAAGCAAGTAGAAAATTCTCTTTCAAGAGGTGGCTAGTTTAGGGGAGGGCAATGGGGAAACTTATCCCTCTAAAAACAGTCAGTAAAACGCACAGGAAAATTTACCAACTGCAAACTACTGACTGATAGAAAATTTGCAATTAAGGCATGGAGTCATTATTAAATGACTGTATTGAGTTCTCTAGGCAATTTCTTGAAATAAAGGTAGTAGGCATAGGCGAATAAGCGATCTTGGTTTAAAGTTAGCTTAATTAAATTAATACCTTAATACACCCTTTATCTGTGCTTTTGGGCATGACAAATTACTCTTTGAAATTTAAAAAAACTGTATTAACTTGGCGCAAGGCGATCGCCACGATTATTACCAGTAGTTTAGTTACTACTAATTTTGCATTTTACCCAGCCCAAGCCCAAACTACTGCCTACTGCCAGTTTACAGAATCAGCAAAGCAGGAAAAACAAAATTTACTCTCATCAACACTAAAAGGAAACATCGTCGGCGGCTCAATTACTACTAATTGATGCCGAACAAGCAACGGTGGCGGCGAGACAAAGCTGGCAAATTTGGCAAAGCGCTAAGTTTACCGAAATATCTCCTAATCAAGCACCAATTATTAAACGACCCGAAGATTTACAGCAAAAAGTCTCAGTGACTGCCTACCGACAGCTAACAGCTTTACTCAACGGACAAAATAGTTTGCGAGATTTAGCTTTACAGATGAAGCGTCAAGTAGTTGAAGTTACTTCTTCTCTATTGCCTTTTATTAGCTCTGGCGTACTTGAATTAACCGATATTAGCGACTTGCCGATTTTAACAGTTGTGCCGTCTACTCCCAATCTTACCGGGCAAAGTCAATCAGGGCAGCCTTTAATTGCCTGTATTGATGATAGTCGCTTAGTTTGTCAAACAATGGAGAAAATTTTAACTCAATCTGGCTATCAGTTTGTGGCTATAGACGATCCGCTTCGAGCTTTAGCAACGCTACTTAACCGCAAACCAGATTTAATTTTTTTAGATTTAGTTATGCCTAATCTTAATGGTTACGAGATTTGCGCGCGTCTGCGTAAAATTCCAACTTTTAACGATACTCCGATTGTAATTTTGACTAGCAATATTATCGATCGCGTCCGCGCTAAGGTAGTAGGCTGCTCTGACTATTTGAGTAAACCTGTAAAAGCTGAAAGCGTACTTGCAGTTATTTCTAAACATTTATCCTGCGAAGTAGAAGATCGCCAAGAATCGGCAATCTAAATTCGGCGCACTTGGCAAGATTTCCGCTCGCTATCTAGCTGGGGTTCTTGCCAAGAAAAAGCAAAGTGACTTACACTGCGTACTTGAGGCGCAACAGTGCGAATTGCTTGCATTTGCGCTTCTAAAGAGGGGCGATTGGAAATTGTTTTACCCCAAACTCCAGCGATCGCCGGAATGACTTGGGCTTCGGGAGCTTGTTTTGTAACTTTCTGCACTAAGGCGGCAATGCAATTAGCGTTACCGCAGTTAGCATAAGACATGGCGTGCCACTCTAAGTTTGTCGGAAACCGATGCCAAGGTTGCAAGCGCGAATCATAACCTTGTCCTACTGTTTGATTGGCATCGGGAAAAAATACGGCTCCGGCTTTGATGCCTTGGCGCTGTACAGGCCAAGCACCTACGGCTAAAAAGTCTAAAATACCTTGAATTGCATGAGCAACGCTTAACTGCCACAATTCCCATTGCAAGCGGGGTTGTCTTTGAGCCGCACTAGGTAGAACGATCGCATTTGGTGTAGGCGATGCTAATTCTTGTTTGGGAGAGGCAATCGGGACGGGTAGCGGTGGGGGAGGGGTGCGTCCTTGCCACAATGGTTCGCCTTCTTGAGGGTATAATTGGTCGGCGGCGGCGACATCGGCGACAGATAACGAGCCTTTTTTAGCATAGCGCCGAATTAATTCTAGTCCTTTAGAATTTAGCGCTCGTTTGGCTAAAGCTTGTTGGGCCGAATCGCCATAAATCCATAGGTCTTGAACTTTTGTAATTACTGAATTTGCTCCCAAACCCCGTGGATAACGGACGTAATCAAATAAAACTCCATCTGGGCGACGACGAGCAACTTCATTGACTAATTGATAATAATCTCTTTTGGCTTGCAGGTTGTAGGGATCGACAAAAACTTGGCTTTCGTTATCAACAAAATACAAGCTGGTTTGCCCTTTGCCGTTACGAGCTAGTACAGATTGGCGATCGCTTCTTTGACCGTAGGAGTAGCCAAAATTCATCATGAACATCCAAGCGTAAACCTTCAATCCGCGCTCGTGACCTTTTTGAATCGCTTGAGCGAGTAAATCTACTTTTTCGCTGCCCGGAGAGCGGACAACCGATGGCCAAGCCGTGCGATTAGAACCCATCGGCAGTAATACTTGCCCATCGGCAAAAACTTCGACATAAACTTGGTTATAGCCTCGGTTAATAATCCGATCCATAATTTCGTCTAGCCTGCCTGCTTGCAAATCGCAAGGATATAACCGCAACCAAATTGCCTGCACTTGGGGCCAAGTTCGATTGCGACATTCTTGGAGTTGCTGGGTATGCTGATTTACTAGCGCCTGGTAGCTCCTTTGAGCCTCCCTGTCTCCTTTTAGTGTTGATGAGAGTAAATTTTGTTTTTCCTGCTTTGCTGATTCTGTAAACTGGCAGTAG
>Ga0115851_100007_pt1 | contig 42287 bp, 35 predicted proteins | sample InSIn2gowninarea_FD_83865 | JGI IMG/M metagenome (GOLD analysis project Ga0115851, IMG submission 83865)
ATAACTATAAGAGATTTACTCTAGGGAACAAAAGTTATCTTCCACACAAAGATAGAGACAGATGGAAAACAGTTTGTTTGTTGTCCCTTTATTTGTGAATGTGCTGGATACTGGAACTCAGATTAGGCTCTTGCAGTTGCCTTGGTATTTATGTGCTGGATTTCACTCTTATATTTACCTACTGATACTCTTTACCTATGCTGATACTCTTTTCCTGTGATGTTTCATCCTTTCATCCTGTATTACCAGATTTACCATGGTAAATATCTTTTACTTTACAGATCTACTACAGTATTAAATCAATCAAATTGGTCCACCACTCATTATCTGGCATTTTCATCCTAATCAGCTTCATGTATACCTCATCTACTTCTGTGTACTTGGAAAAACTGGGTTGGCTGGTGAATAGATGTTTTACTTCATGTTGTATGTAGAATAGATTTTTGAAACCATCGTAAAGTACCTTCCCTGTAAGTAATGCCTTCACTCTTGAAGGACCTCCGTGGCTCCTGGCTTGTTTATTTAATCTCTCAATGTAGTCTTCATGTGTCATCAACTTTTCATTTATAACCAGTGGGTTGGGAAGGTCTTTCTCTCTCAAAATACCATATTTCAACATAAAGCTATCTATCTCTGCCGAATACTTTGACACCTTTTCTCTAGATTAAGCATTAAGTTCCTTTTAGTAAGAACTTTCTTTATCTCAATAATTGTAGTTGTTCTATCCTCAATAACCAAGTGCTCTAGCTGGTGCCTATTACCACTGTTCAAGAAATCAATTAGCTAGCTTATCTCTTCAGGCTTGTCTCCCTGTTCATCTTTAGTTTTCTGTATAGCTTCCACAATTATCTTTATTAATTCAGTCTATTCAAAAATTACCTGGATAGAAGGCCAAATATCATTTATGGAATCAATGATATTGGCCCACAAATTATCTTTCATATCTCTCAATGGTCTTTCTAATGTCAAGTCTTTCTATAGGACTTTGATTCTTTCCTCCATCCTTTTGTTTTTCCTTTCTTCCTCTTTATTTTGAATCTATGCTAGCTCATAGTTTGTTTCCAATCTTGATATTTGTTCTTTGAGCTTTTTTACTTATGTAGCTTGGATACTCATTTGTTCCATGGCTTTGATCACTTCATTTGTTTTTTCTGCTGTTGACCCAACACTGGTTGATGTACCTGTAGTTAAGTAGTCCCTGTTACTGGCAATGTTGTCACTGGTGGAAGTGTTGGTGCCAAAGAAGCCACTAGAGTAGAGGGTACTACTATAGGAACTATTGGTATGACAGTCTGAGGAGTGGTGGCCAGCTCACTTTGCTTAGACTACATAACATTCTCCAATTCCTTCTTAGTTTCTTTTAACTGATCATTTAACTTGAGGACTAGGTCTATAAGTTATTCCTCCTTTTGTTTCTCTATGACTTCTGCAGTTTTAGGATGGTGGAGAGGAGGGATCTTGAGCTGCTTCTTTAGTGTAGTGATATCATCATTCTTCTTTTTAAGCAGTTGTTAAACTGCTTTGATATCTTTGTGATCATGTCCCAACACCAAGTATTCTAGAGTTTTTATCCTAGTGTATTTAGCTTGAGAGGAGGCCTTCTCCTATTGCAGCTGCGTTGTGGTGTTGTGCAATGAATTTTGCAACTGGTGTGTTGTGATGGCCTTGGATGAATTTTTCTTGTGTAGTTCTATTTGGTCAATAGGATGAATATCCTTTGCCAAAACTTCAAAATCAGTCTTTAGATAATCAACCACAGATCTTGGCTATTATACAGTTGGGTTGAGGAATCTCATTTGCATTTTTCCCTCCTTTATGTCAAAAGTTGACATAAGTCTAGTCTAGTTAGTTGGAGCCATTTTGAGATAGTGAGCATAGGTCTAAGCTTTCAATTTCTCATTCCTTGCTTTAATCTCTTTATATTTTTCTTTTATGTCCTGGCTTTGTCCTGAAGGAGCTCTGAATGAGGAGACCTCTATGCTCTATTGTCTTTCCAATGCTTATGTCTGTGAAGTAGATGGTGTCCCACCAGGTGGAATAGTTTGCATAGTATCTGTCTTTTCTGCCACTGTGTTGCCTGTGGTCTCCTTAGTATACTCTTCTTTTGCATAGGGATTTAACCTTTGCCTTTTAGCAAAAGTTTGGTCAATAGGTATAGTAGAAGGAGTGACCTCATCTCAGCTTCTCTTTGGATTCTTCTCCTCATTCAAAGGAGTCTGCAAAATGGAAGGGTTACTCATAATTTGTTCAAGTTGAGCAAGCTCCTTTGAGATTTCAAGTTGCTTGAATTCTTCTTGTTGTCCTGAATTCTCTTGTTGTTTTGATGGCTCTGCCTATTCTTAGGACCTTTGTTGCTCTGAATCTTCTGCTTGTTCTGATGGCTGAGTACTGGATTCCTGTGATTGCCTTTGTGATGAAGTTTCTCTAGGCACCTGTGCAAATGAATCTTCATCAAACCTTCTTTCTAAATCCACCATTACATTATCAATTGCAACTTGTGTGCTATCTTGATCTACTAGAGTACCCTCCACCCATTCAGACTGGTTGGCATATTGTTCATTTCTAGAATCCTATGGTGGATGTACGGAGTTAGCTTATTTTTCTGCCTTCTATTACAAATGAAGCTATGGGGATCATAGGTCTAGATGAAGCTCTGTTTTAATTTCAATTCTTGGAGGATTTCATTTGCCCTCTGTCTTGCTTCTCTATTATTGCAAATGGATGGGCCTAAATGATCCTTTATTCTCAGCTGAACCTTCTTCTTGGTTCTAACAAAGTGAATCTCATCAGGATTGATCATTTGCCTGTAGTACTCCAGAGCAAATAATCGCATGGGGAGATATCTAGGTAATTTACAAGGAGGTAGCTCACACCCATAAATCCTGATTTTAGTATGGTTTTGGTACAAGTACCAATCCCCAACTTTGTACTATTTGGACAACTGGAGAACCCTCTTTATGTCTGCATTGATTCTGGGAGGTGGACTTCCTAATAACATTGTAGTTATTGGTTGTACAAATAGGTCAATAAAATCTATGTATGGGTAAGGAGTAAAGCAAGACCTGTGAAATAGAGAAGTCCACATGATGATAGACCTAAGATTCCCTCTAGTATCAAGCTTTTGGACAGAAAAGGGAAACTTATCAGTTTGGTATTAGAGAAACAAATGATACAAGATTGATGAATACTTGAATACCCTTTTATTTTCAAGTCTCATAAACTGATCATGTATTTTATTTGCAATGAACTTGGCATAGCCAAATTTGACTGCAGGAGGTTGAACAGGGGTGAAAATGGACATGTAGGCAAAAGACATCTCATCTACATACTCATTGGTAGAAAAACCTAAAATACATGCTATCATTGTGATGATATCTTTGCCTAGGTCATTAAAGATGAGTGATGCACAAGGAGGGGGATCTTTTGGCATGTACCTTTATTTAATGAAAGTCTAGTAGATTTGAATACTTCTGAAAATGGATAGTTTAGAGGATCTATCAAGCAAATCAACAATGGAAAGGGGTGTGAGGTCTTGACCACGCTGCAACTATAACATCTCATTTATAGATTCAGCTGTAATGGTGGATAGGATTTTCTGGTCTGGAGATATTACAGCTCTCATAGTTGGGTCATAGTTTGCATGGCAGTAGTGAATGATTTCTAGGAAGACATGAACATTGGGGAATTGATATTTGGGCAGGTTTGATTCTGAGGGACCTATCTTATCTGCATGGTACAAGTAGTTATCTCGATATTTGCAATGCAATTTCAAAGCGGTTTCATCAAAGGTGAGGTCCTTTATCTGAAAATCTTTGTCAGCCAGGGGAAGGTAGTCCAAATCTCTGTGGGGAGTGGTAATTGGCATGACATTCAAGGTGACTGGAGTGTCCATCCTTGGTTCTTGAGGATTAAAGGATGAGGGCAGAGAATCTCAGGGAACTATGGGAAAATGGGTTGTCTTAGAGAGTCTTAAGACTGTTGAACAACTTAATTTCACTAAATTACTTAATTTCTACAGCAATTTAGCTCAGGTTCAGTATGAAAACAGGGTTTCTATGTTGAAAGTGGGTAAACACCTAGTGATAGTTATATGAATGGATAAGTGGCATTGGTGCACTGTTCACAGGGAGCACAAGGGTCTGCAATGGTAATCTAGAGTTTAGCGGCTTCTAAAGGTTGACGGTTTGAAATAAGTTGACAGGTCGAATGTACTCTACGTGTGCATGGGGAATAGCAGGTTCTTTTCATGGTAAGACAAAAATAATGAGTATTTTTGGTTTTATTTGCAAAGTCGATGGATTTGGCGGGTATGATGAGAAAGCGACAATTGGCGCCAACTAATGGAGGGGACATTTTGTCATTTAGCAAGGGTGGTAAACAGAGGTGGTAAGCGAGATCTATCACACTGCTTTTGAGTGTTTGGTGATATTAGGAGAGGTCCACCTGATGCCATTCACTTAGCGACACGTAGTGGCAGGGTGAACAGTAAAACCACTCATGTCGGGTGGGTAAAGGTCGGCATTGGAGGCCGCCTTATATGAGTGTCAATCGTCGGATCTGAATGGGTCAGATCATCCAGTGGTCGGGGAAGGGATTAGATTGGGGATTAATGGAGGGGCCTGACAGGATAATAATTGTAGATTAGGGAGGTTAATGACATTGAGGACGATGTGATTGGAGGAAGGCTCTTAATTAATCACAGGTTGATTAATTAATTCCTTTTGATGCAGTGGATGGTTATAAGTATTACTTAATCGCGGATAGATTAATTAATCTATCTAATTATTTTAAGGTTTATATTTCAAACTGGGCTGAGATATTTAACAGAGGGAATTAATAAAACATACGAGAAGAGGTTTATTTAATGGGAGTTAAATATGTCAATAAAATTAGTTGTTAATATGAAAATGAAAATGGAAAGCACTAAGTAAAATGCTTTTAGATATACATTGATTTCTCTGCATTCAATCATTATAACTTAGGCTTAAGTGCATTTTTGTGGGTTTTTTGTGAAAAGGGGTTTTGTATGGGAATAATGACTTTTCCCAAGCAAATAGTGACTTTACTTCGGGAAAAGGGGGTTTAGAGAAAATGAATGAATTTATGGAGGGGGTGAATGTTGATGAGGGAGTTTTAGCACTTAGACCTTATAAGTTATTGGGCTGAGGGTCCAGTCCTTCCGGAATTTAGAGAAATGCTCTGAGCCCCTTTAGCTTAAGGTTTTAGGTCCTCTTGATTGTTTATGGGAAATTAGTGAAATTAGGGGTAAAAGGAATGAGGAAATTAAACACTTGACTTTGTAAATGTTTCTTTGTTATCCATATTTTTAAAGTAATATGATGATGAAAGTAAATGATATGACTTTAACTAATCAATCACCATAATTCTGCAACCAATCACCTACTTACCCATCTACTCATCCTACGTTTTTTTTCTACTCTTTATTAGGGTGTACTTAGGCTAGAAAACCCTTATCAAAACATTTTTATTTTCTTTTACAATGGAATCCAATCTAAGTCTATCCTTATTACATCCAAGGGCTCAGATTAAACTATTGAGCTCCTTTTATTTACTCTACCTATCTACTTATCTACCAAGATTACACTGTTTGGTCAGATTTTATTCTCTATCTCTGAGCATGAAATTCAAAAGATGGAATAACCAAGATTAAACTATTTGGTTACCATGGATTGTGGCATAATCAAAAAGTTGCACACAATCTTTTATTTCACAGAAAGGTAAATAGTAGTGGCATTTGTACTTGCACACTTTCATGGTATTTTTCTTTTCTTGGGGTTCATTTTTCATCTTTTTTGACCTTTTTTCATGCTTTTTGTCCTTTGATTTTTCTTTTAGGATAGACCCTCTTTACATTTTTTAATTTTTTGATTCTTTTGAATATGGAAAGCATTTGCAACAAGTAAAGGTATGTAAGTATTACAAAGATAAACTAAGTCAATCATAAATTATGACACCTATTGGTATAGGAACATAACAGTGGCTCCACTTGGGGATGGCTTTCCCTGGTGGAAAGTCAAGAACTATATACCAATGGCCTTTTGAAAGACTGTGATTGTATTTTGCAATTTTCCCTTAATTCTGCTGCTTTATTGATATTTTATGATAGTGACCCTTTTGAAGCTTAGGGCCTTCTCTTTGGGCTTCAACTTCAAAACTTTACCATCCAATCCAAACTAAACTTTGTGAAGGATATAGTATGTACAACTGAAACTGGTAAAATTAGTAACTTGGATTAATATAGTGCTTCAACATTCGACCATTTACTGGTCCTCCTTCTACCTTTGCACCATTCAATTCTTTGAGAAAGTAAGCATTATTACCTCTAAAGGCATATATAATGTATGGATCTTTCCATAGGAAATCAAACTTCCCATGTTTTCCTTTGTCTTCTCTTCTGGAGTCCCGCTTCAAAACTTTATCACCAAGATAGAAGTCTTCTACCTTGGTTCTTTTATCGAAAATTTTCTTGAGTTTTTCCTGTAGTACTTGGGCTCTGATGTATACTTCCTCCCTGGTTTGCTGCAAATGAATGGTCTAATTGATTCTCCTATGAATATCATTTGGTTCAACTTGGGATTCCTAGAGTAGTTTCATCACTGGGATTCGTAATGATGAAGGGAAAACTGCTTCCATCCCATAAACTAATTGATAGGACTGGTACCAATAGATTTCTTAGTTGTAAGCCTATCTGCCCACAAAGCATTGATCAGTTTCTTGTTCCATGTTTTCTTATTGTCTTTCAGCAATTTTTTAATTATATTCATTAGGCTTTTGTTGGAGGATTCTGCAAGTCCATTCCCTTGGGAATAGTAAGCTGTAGAGTGACCAAGGGTTATATGGTATTTATGGCAGAAACTAATCATCTTTTTTGTTTTAAAGGCTACAACATTGTCTGTGATAATTTTGTTGGGACAACCAAATCTGGACAGAATATTGGCCTCCAAAAAACCTATGATGATAGTATTAGCGGCTTGTCTAGAGGGAATGGCTTCAATCCATTTTGTAAAGTAATATGTGGCAATCAAGATCCACATATGTTGAGCGGAAAAAGGGGGGTGAATTTCACCAATGAAGTCTAGACCCCATTGTTGAAAATGTTTTTCAATAGAAATGGGTTTTAAAGGTCAAGGCAGAAGTTTTCGTTTCCCTTCAAAGATATGACACTTGTGGCAGGAGGTTACAAATTTTTTTACATCAAAAAACAAGGTTGGCCAGTAAAATCCAACTTTGAGGATTTTATTAGCTGTTGTCTTCTAGTATAGATGTCCTCCACAATCACTTGCATGAAATCCTTGGAGTATTTTGTCAGATTCTTTCTTTAATACACAACTCAACAAAATGCCTTCATGATTTTTCCAAAATAAAGTATCATCAATTATGCAGAATTTCAAAGATTTAATTTTTAAAAACATACTTTTAGTTTTGGATAAAGCTGGAGGAGCTTGTAAATTTTGTAGAACATATATTATATCAGTGTACCAAGGAAAATCTGTAAAGGCCTGGTTAATCTGTGGAGTCGCCATCTCTTCTTTGTTATCTAGTTCTGCGATAAAATTTATACCCAGGGCTTGGCAATTTGTCTCAGCCATAAGTTTGGCCAATCCCTAACCTTCGATTAATTTTGTAGGTTTAATCTCTATGTCATACTCTAATATGGTAGCTATCCATTTTCCTCTTTTGTCATCAACTCCATTCTGTGTTGGGATGTCTTTGACTACATCATTGGGAACATAAGCTACTATGTGAGAGTACAAGATATAAACTCTTAAATCTTTGATGGCTTTTACCAAAATAAAAGCCTGATTTTCCATTATGTTATACTTCAAATGCGCATCCTTTAAAGCTTTGCTAAAGAAGGCTATTGGATGTTCAAATCCTTGATCATTCTTTTGTAGTAAAACCGCAACATTACTATGTTCAGATACAAATGAAAAAATGATAAATTCTCTATCAAAATTTGGACTTATGAGGACTGGTATTCGAGTCAAGGATAATTTTATATCTTTGAATGATTTTTTAGCCTCCACTGTCCATTTAATAGCCGAATATTTCTTCAACATGTTATTCAACAATATAATTAGTTCAGCTAGGTTAGAAATGAATCTTCTTAAAAAGTTTATTTTTCCTAAAAATGCCTAAAGTTCCTTGATGTTTCTGGGGTGGGGTATTTGCAAAATAGCTTCAATCCTCGTTAGGTCAATCCCATCTTTAGAGATAATGTGACCTAGTAATTTTCCTTCTTCCAAACCAAATAAAGTCTTTTTTGGATTCAGAGAGATGTCATATTTCCTGCATTTAATAAAGACCTACCTAGATGATCCAAGTGTTGTTGCTCTGATTTGGAAAACACTATGATATCATCAAGGTATATAACTAGGAAATCATGGATTTCCTTAGCAAAAGTAATATCCATTGCTCTTTGAAAGGTATCCACTGCATTTTTCAATCCAAAAGGCATTTTAACGTACATAAAAGTGCCCCATGGGGTAGTGAAAGCAGTCTTTGCTTGATCATTTGGATGGACTAATATTTGGTTGTAACCAGAGAAACTGTCTAATAGTGAGATCCTTGTGGAACCTACTACCCTTTGCAAAATATGATCCATTTTAGGTAAGGGATAGTTATCTTTGAGTGAGACTTTGTTTAAATTCCTAAGGTCCACACATAGTCTTATTTCTCCAGTTTTCTTTCTTGTAGGGACGAGATTGGATACCTAGTCTGAAAACCTAATGGGTGCAATGATCTTAGCTTCATACATTCGTTTGATTTCCTTTTCGATAGAAGGTAGTAGAACATGATTAATCCTTCTAAGCTTTTGTCTAAAGGGTTTCTAATACTCTTTTAAAGGGATAGTGTGCTGTATAATGCTAGTAACATATGATTTTAAGTCCTCATAACTCCAAGCGAAACATCTTGGAATTCCTTCATAAGTTCTAAATATTTTAGTTTTTCATTGGGAGGTAATGATTTAGACAGTTTTATTAGCTTGGGATTCTCTTCAGATCCTATATTACATTCCTCAATGTCTGATTTCAAAGGTTCCATTTTAGGCTTTTTAGGAATATCATTGGAGTTGAATAAGTCCTCCAAAGGGGTTAATCCTTTGGGTAAAAAATTATCTTTAAGGTTTATGACTTCAGTTTCATCATCAATTACTTCATCAATTTCCATCTGTTTTAAATCTTGAATATCTGTTTTTGTGAATTCAGTAGGATGAAGTCTGTCTATTTGATCTTTTTCCAGGTTCTTAATTTCTACTTCATTAGATCAATCAAAATCTATTGTTATGGTAGTATCTATGATGGTATTTACAAATTCATTGTCTAAAGTTAAAAAATTGTTAATCTGTTTATCATTTTCAAATACTTGCCAGTTCTTTAAGTTGTCAGGAATTGCTGATCTGTGCCTAACCTCAGCAGTGTACTAATGATTGGGCTGAACGGGAAACTTACAGGTACTAGCAAACATTGCCAAACTGTGAGCTTGCATGTTATGTTTTTTGGGGATAGCAGCAAGCTTGGTTTCCAAAAAAGTGTTAAGGAATTCTACAACTGTACCTCTATAAAATCCTAGTCTAGGGTCTCTAGTCAAATAAAAACCATTAATCTGCTTAACTACCAATTCAAAATCTCCCATAATTGATACCCTTATGCCTCCTAATCCTTTAATTAGTTTAAGACCTAACATGAGTGCTTCATATTCTGCGATATTGTTTGTGCATTTGAAGTTTAACCTATAAGCATGACCTTCTGCATGATCATTTTCTAAGTTATAAATCCATATGCTTGCTCTTGCACCTAGCTTGTGTACAAAACCATCAAATTCCAAATTCCATAAGATTTCATGTTCATAATTTTCATCTCGGGTAGTGGAATCCTTCTTGACCAAGGTATCTAAATTTTCTTTGTTATTTGATGTTTCATGAATTTAGACATCTTGGTTTCCCTTTAATATTACAATTTCTTTTGGTTCTATTGTAATTTCTTTTGGTTCTGCTGTAATTTATTTTGGTTCTATTGTAATATCACTTGAAGTATCTTCTCGAGTAGTTTCAACATTGTAAAGAATAAAAGAATCCATGTCAGAATGTACTGAATATATAGGAAAGTTCTGAGGCTTTTCTTGACTACTCACTACATACTTCATTAAAGTTTCCCTATACAATTTCTTGGGATGGCCAAAGACTAGAATGGTTGCAAAAGACATATCTAATTGCAGAGATGCTTGGAGCTTAGCACCCAGGATCTAGACAACAACATGCCATACTTGGGTGGTATATCAGCAGCAACAATATCCATGAGTATAGTTTTGGCAGGGTACTGAACCAAAGAAACACACAAATCTTTTATAAGCCCTAAGCACCTAACCTGACTTGAATCAAAGGAAAATAAATCCTATAAGACCTAGTGATGTCTACGTTAAGTTTCTCCATATCAGACATGGGCATTAGATTATGTGAAGCACCTGAGTCAAGCATGATGTTATGTAGGATTTTATCATGAATGTTGAGGTAGACATAGAAGGGTGGTACCCCTCCTTCTATTGGTTTCCCATTTACCTCTGGGCCAAAAATTAACTCAGGTTGGTCATCAAAGAGGTTCACAGAATCTTCATTTTCAATGAAATTTAATGATTTGCTTATCTGGGACGTATAAATATCATGTTTAACTAGTTCTGTCAAAGGAACTGAAATTTTGAGCTTGGCCACCTCTGCCGCCAGATTGAAGGACAAAGGTGCTTTATTTGTTTGATCATTTGAAACTTTGGTAGCAGTGTTTTCTTATTTTCCAAGGTTTGGAGCATTTTTTGTTGGGTTTTCTAACATAATATTTGGAGACTTTTCAATTGTTCCTTTGGAGGGAGATGAAGTGGAAGGCTATTTGTTAGAAGGCTGGTTATCAGTTACATCTTCAATGGTGGGGCTGGGGGGATTTTGATTCGATCTAGAAAGAATTTGAAGAGTTTTTGTCACTAGAGCTATTTTGATTTTCTTAGATTGATTAGGAACTATTTTGTGGTTTTGTTCAAGGGCATCAATATTTCTTCTGCTTCTTAAATTTTACTGTGTATGTACCTCAAAAATAGCAAAGTCATACCTCTACTTGAAATCAAATGATTCTCTTGTTTGGGTTTGAAATTGTTGGAGCATATGTGATTCTTGATCATCCCGAGATAGGAAAATATTTTCTTCATCATCTAGACCCATCAAATTAATCTGAGTTTCTTGTTCAAGATCTTCTAAATGTGAGGCCTCAGCATAGTTTTCTTGGAAAGGTGGTCTGATATTCTGATCAAGAATATTCTTTCAAGTATTCTGGTTCTGGTTTTTCCTAAAGTTCGGATTTCTTGCTGGGGGAGCCTGCTGGTTATCCCAATGAGGCTTTCTTTCAATGTTTTCAATTCTATCCATCAATATCTCCATTCCTTTGGTCAAAGCATCCATTTTTTGGTCAAAGGGTGAAATTTTCTCTTTCACAGGTATTCTTCTTTCACTTCTAGCTCTGGCTCTCTTGGCAAGTAGGTTAGCTTCAACACTTACTGCTACACTCTGCATTTCTTCCAGAGTATGAGGATTTCTTTCTCTTAATTGAAAAGCCATATCTAAATCAAATCCATCTGGAAATTTGATCAGGGCTAGGCCAAGTGGAGGTCTAAGGTCAAGTGGAATGGCATTATATACATTATTAAACTTGGTGCAATTGTCCTGAATAGTTTCATTTAGCTTCCTTTTAAGGTTTTCATATTCAAATAAAATTTGAAGGGGGTCCTTCTTCTTCTCCCATCTATTCAATAATTGTTGGTAAAGGACTCTTAAACTATCTATGCTCTAAGGGGATAAGGATCTAAACCATGTTCTCACTTCCCCAGCGAAACTTTGCATAAAAATTCTCATTTGGATATCTGCTGTGTCTATCTCATGAAGTTCAAAGTAGCCTGTCATTTTCCTAGTGTGCTGTTGTATTGTGTATGTTCCAATTCCATCAAAAGTAACAATTTTACTCTGATAGTCCCGTAGCATGGCACCTTGGGGAGTAGGCATCAAAAGGGGAGGATATCTATTGGCCATAATTCTAGGTTGGGTAGGGACGAGAACTGGAGTTGAGGTAACAACGGGTGTTTGGGTTGTGGAGGAAGAATCAGAGGTGATGGTGGGGTGTTGAGTAGTGATTGGCTGAAAAGGAAGTGAAGGAATGAATGGAGGGGTGGATTGGACTTTAGAAAGGGGAGAAAATGATGATGAACTAAAATAAAGTGAAGTTGTTTCAACAAGTTCACAGACTCTATCAGTGGTATGGGATGACTTAGGGGAGTTCAATAGATGTCAATCAATTGACAGATTGGCTCGTTGGACTTCAAGTTCTCTGATGAACTCTGGATCTTAGACTAAGTCCAATAGTTCACTATCATATGTGGTTCTAAATAGAGAAGCTTCAAATTATTCATCAAAAGGAAGGTCTTCTAAGAAAGGCCACTCAACAGGGCATGAATGTGATCTAAACAAAGGTCTAGGGTTGACTGAACTCTCTTGTCTTCTAACGATTCTCGGAATCAAGTTTGAATTTTCAAACACAGGGGGAGGATTTGGATCAGGGTTAGCCCTGGTGTAATGAGTTCTCCTTGAAGCCAGATTTAGAGTTATATAAATGCTTTATTTTATGGATGTTCAAAATAACTTCTAATGATCCTTCAAGATGCTTCAAAATTAAACTTTATGTTTCTCAAAGGTTTATTTCAATTGAGGATTTGTTCACCCCAGCGGAGTCACCACCATGTTATCACTCAGATTTTTCCTTAGAAATTATTTAAAAGAAGGAAAGGATCCGAGGTAGCTACAAACCAATCTTTTAAGTAGATCCTAGCCAATCTACACTTAGAGAGGGCTCTCTCTTTATGGTTTAGAGTTGTCCTGATATGATATTAGGCTAGTTATTAATGCTTAAGGAATTTGTTTTGATTTGTTAGGTGGAATTAAGGAAACAGATGGGGAGAAGGTATTTAGGCCATTGGGCTATGGAGTCAAGTAGGAAAGGTTTATCAGGACTTGATTAATCACTGAGGTAAGAGTTCACAAGGCAAGCTAGCATAGCAAGGACAAATCTGAAGGTTTCAATGGATGAAAATCTTAACCAAGGCCAAGGGAAATGAAGAATCCTTGACAGGGTTTAAGATGAAGAAGGGAGGTTTCACAAATAGCAAGGGAAATTAAGAATCCTATACTAAGGGCCAATTGAGGGAATGAATTACATAAGTAAGAGAGCAACTAAGAATTCTCAAACTTAAGCAATTTAGTAGAAAACATTCAATAAGCAAACAATTAAAACAAAGAGCACTTAAGCTAATTCTAATGATATTCTTCCTTGTTTGCTTTTAATAATTATAAGAAACACATATGATATTTCATAACGTAAAGGAAAACAATATTCAAACTTAGAAAAGTGATACTTATTTGTTTCACACAGTGCACATGAATCAAGTGAAATGTCCTCAGCTTTATTTAATCCAGTAAACCAATCTAGCCTTGATTACGACAGCTTCTTTAGCTCAAAACAAAAGTCTACATAAATGATTTTTAATCCACCCTAATTACTTCATTTTGTGAAGTATTTATACAAAAATTAATACAAAATATCTCATAACTATACGAGATTTATTCCAAGGAACAAAAGTTATCTTCCACATGAAGATAAGATAGATGGAAAACAATTTGTTTGTTGTCCCTTTATTTGTGAATGTACTGGATAATAGAACTAGGATTAGGCTCTTGTAGTTGCTTTGGTATTTATGTGTTGGATTTCACTCTTATCTTTACCTAATGATACTCTTTACCTGTGTTGATAATCTTTTCCTCTGATTTCATCCTTTCATCCTGTATTACTGGATTTACCATGGTAAATATATTTTACTTTATAGATCTACTATAGTAGTAAATCAGTCAAATTGATCCACCACTCATTATCTGGAATTTTCATCCTGATCAGTGTCCTGTATACCTCATCTACTTTTGTGTACTTGGCAAAACTGGGTTGGCTGGTGAATAGATGTTTTACTTCATGTTCTATGTAGAATAGATTTTCCAAACCATCATAAAGTACCTTCCCTATAGGTAATGCCTTCACTCCTGAAGGACCTGCGTGTCTCCTGCCTATTTATTTAATCTCTCAATATAGTCTTCATGTGTCATCAACTTGTCATTTATAACCAATGGGCTGAGAAGGCCTTTCTCTCTCAGAATACCATATTTCAACATGAAGCTATCTATGTCTATCCGAATACTCTAACACCTTTTCTCTAGACTAAGCATGAAGTTCCTTTTAGTAAGAACTTTCTTTATCTCAATAATTGTAGTTGTTCTATCCTCAATATCCAACTGCTCTAGTGGGTACCTATTCCTACGGTTCAATAAATCAATTAACTAGTTCGCCTCTTTAGGCTTGTCTCCCAGTGCATCTTTAGTTTTCTTTATAGCTTCCACAACTATCTTTATTAATTCAGTCTGTTCAAAAATTACTTGGATATAAGGCCAAATATCATTGATGGAATCAATGATATTGGCCCACAAAATATCTTTCATATCTCTCAATGGTCTTTCTAATGTCAAGTCTTTCTCCAGGAATTTGATTCTTTCCTCCATCCTTTTGTTTTTCCTTTCTTCCTCTTTATTTTGAATCTATGTTAGCTCATAATTTGTTTCCAAACTTGGCATTTGTTACTTGAGCTTTTTCAGTTCTATAGCCTGGATACCCGTATGTTCCATGGCTTTGATCACTTAATTTGTTTTGCTTGTTGTTGACCTTGCACTGGTTGATGTACCTGTAGTTGAAGTAGTCCCTACTACTGGCAATGCTGTCACCGATGGAAGTGTTGGTGCCAAAGAAGCTGCGAGAGTAGAGGGTACTGTTGTAGAAACTATTGGTATGATAGTCTTGTTATACTCCTATACCAATAGGTGTCATATTTCATGATTGACTTGTTGAGCTTTGTAATATGTTCATCCATTTCCTTGTTGCAAAGGTTTTCCATATTATTGAAAAATTAAAAAAAATTTAAAAAAATTTAAAGAGGGTATACCCTAAAAGAAAAATCAAAGGGTAAAAAGAATAAAATGATAAAAAAAAAATGAGAAAAAATGAACCCCAAACAAGGAAAGACCAGGAAAGTGTGCAAGTCCAAAATGCCACTACTTTTCCATTTTCTTCAAATAAAGCATTGTGTGCAGCTTGTCAGATTATGCCACAATTGAAGAATGGCCAAACAACTAAATGTTGGCTAGTTCATATTTGAATTTCCTATTTTAGAGATAAGGAATAAAATCTGACCAAACTGTTTAATCTTGGCAGATAAGTAGATAGGTAGAGAAACAAAGGAGCTCAATAGTTCAATCTGAGCCCTTGGATGTTACAAGTGCGGACTTAGGTAGGCTTACCATGAAAAGAAAAGAAGATTGATAAGGGTTTGCCAGTCTAAATGCACCCAAATAAAGAAGAAAAAATGCTAGGCAAATTAGGCAGGGTAGGTAGATTGGTGTTGCAGAATGATACTTGTGATGGATCATGTCTCTTAATGTGTTAACTTTTACTTTTATCACAAGTTCCAGGTGGACATTAGACCTAATGCAGTTCAAGTGAGGCGAGGTTGAATCACTAACTCCCCTTCATACTTTTCCCTAAATAATTCACTAACTCCCCCAAAGGTATTAGTATCTGCTTAATATATCACTCACAAACATTGCCTAAGTATAGCCCTATTGTACTTAGGAAAATGACTACATTTCTCATGTAAACCCTTTTTCATCTTAAGCCTAAAGTTTATAACTTAGCACTTTCATTTACATTTTTTCATATTAACAATTAACTTTTGTTGTATAACTCCCACAAATATAACCCGATCCCATATTATGTAATTATAATACAAAAGCCCCGATATAATATATATCCCCACCCCGGTCAAATATGACCATATCACTATTTAAACGAGGATTAATAGGTTTATCTAGAACTTTTTAAGAACCTCCCCGCGCGCAACCATGGGTTAATTAGCCACCCAGGTTAATTATAACCAAACCACCATGAACCAATCAAAGAAGCCCCGAAACCATTAAAAAATAGTTTAAATACACTAGGCCCGCATACATTAACCACCTGCCATCTCCAAAGCACATCCACTGTCTGATCTCCATCACCACATCTGATGGTCCAAAACCATATCACAACCCCCTCCATCACTGAACGTTAACTCGCGGGGGACTGGTGGTATTTCCCCGATACCACTGCCACACATTGCCCATCCGGGGTGATTGCTCTCCTGTGGCCCGAAACTGCTCAGCCCAAAAAGCGGTGCAGGCAAAACCGTTTACCATCCCCTCCTGGTGTCATCTGTGACGTCCTCCATCCTATGTTGACATCACCCACCACGTCACCTGCCCTCATACTCCCAATGACGTCATCTATCCTTCAACTCATAAATTCCTGCCAAAACTTCATTTTTGTTCAATAAAAGGGTAAAATGCCATTTTTTACTGCAAATACTCTGCTCCCCCACTCTCCTACAAGCAACCGAGTCCACTGTTCTAGTTTTCAACTATCGCCTAACTAGGAAAGCTACAATGTGAGCTCCGCAGTCTACCATTCAACCTGCATAGTGCAGTCTTCCTCTGCAATTCGAAACAACACCGAGAGACTTCCAAGCTTGCACAAAGAAAGAAATGAAGATATACAGGGAGATTGCTACCCTAACCAGTGGACCTTCAGAGACACAAATTGCCAGAGGAAAGAGGGTTAGAAGACACGTTAGCAGCTTTGTTTTACCAGAACATGATGGACATCGATGAGCAGAAGTCAAAACACAGTTAAAGAGTATCAGTTCAGCATTAAAGTGTATTAGTTCAACATTAAAGATGTTAGAACAAAATTAAAGGCAACCGATCAGAATTAAAGAACACAATTAAGATAGGCAGTCAGTGTAGAGCTACTATAGAAGACAACTGCAAGCCAAACCATAAAGGCCTACCTCCAGCACAAAATCAGTGAGTTGTTTCCATTTTGCTTGTAAATTATCATTAGCCATCCTAGATATGATCTCACAACTGCTATGAGATATTTGTTGTACAAATTTTTAGTATAAATACCCCCTCCATTAGAGTATTGGGGGTGGTCTGTGGATTTCCTAGACTCTACTATAATATTGAACTTTTGGAATAAAAAGCTATTAGGATCAAACTATTGTCTAGCCTACTGGATGAAGAATTGAAGCAGGGGACTTGTCACAGATTTCTTGAATCAACCACTGGATCAATAAGTCCTCCATACCTGGTGTTTTATAGTTTTCTTGTTTATTATATCATCTGTGTTTCATAATCTGAATGATAAAGAAAAGGTTAATAGTAGAATATGCTTGATTGCACTATGTTTTCAGTCTTTATTATTCTCTATGTTTTCTTCAGAATTATGATAAATAGTGAAATCTTTATTGCTCCTGTTTGCTAATTCTCTCATGTTGATTATCTATTAAAGAATACTTAACTGCTCCTTATCAGTAATCATCCACTTTCCCTCTTTTAATAGGTTGAAGGATTCTTAATTGGCCTTCACCCATTTGAGCCCATTCCATCTATTTCCATTCTTTATTTGCTCTTTGTTTAACTACCTTGCTCTGTGAAACTATCCTCTGTTAAGAAATCAAATCCAGAAAGCTATCTTCTTTGACTCCATTAGCCCAATGGACTGAACTACTCTGTCTTCCCTCTTTGTTCTATTGAATCTCACCACCCAAAATCAAACAAAACCCTTCAACTTTATAAGTAGCCTAATATCTTTAAAAAACAAAGCTAAATCATAAAGAGAGAGCCCTCTCTGGATACAGATTGGCTAGATTCTGTATCTAAAACACTGGTCTATGGTTACCTTAGCATCCTTCCCTTTCTTACAACTTTGGGGAAAACCTGAGTGATAACATCATTGGCGACTCCACTGGGGACCTGAATAATTGTTGTTACTATTGTTTATTTCATAAGCTACAGATGGAGCCTGAAGTTAGCCAGGTAGCCTTTGAAATGCTTTTGCTTTGCAATTACAGAAGTAAATGAATGATACTTCAATCTATCTCCAGTCTAGTTTATAGATTGGAGATAGACTGAAGTAGCATTCATTAATCTGAAGTTATCAATTTAAGAACCTCCCCGCGCGCAACCATGGGTTAATTAGCCATCGAGGTTATTTATAACCAAACCACCATGAACCAATCAAAGAAGCCTCGAAACCATTAAAAAATAGTTTAAATACACCGGGCCCGCATACATTAACCACCTGCCATCTCCAAAGCACGTCCACTGTCCGATCTCCATCACCACATCCGATGGTCCAAAACCATATCGCAACTCCCTCCATCACTGAACGTTAACTCGCGGGGGACTGGCGGTATTTCCCCCATACCACTGCCACACGTTGCCCATCCGGGTTGATCGCTCTCCTCTGGCCCGAAACTGCTCAGCCCAAAAAGAGGTGCAGGCAAAACCGTTTACCATCCCCTGCTGACGTCATCTGTGATGTCCTCCATCCTATGTTGACATCACCCACCACATCACCTGCCCCCGTACTCCCGATGATGCCATCCGTCCTTTAACTCATAAATTCCTACCAAAACTTCATTTTTGTTCAATAAAAGGGTAAAATGCCATTCTTTGCTGCAAATACTCTGCTCCCCCACTCTCCTACAAGCAACTGAGTCCACTGTTCTAGTTTTCAACTATCGCGTGACTAGGAAAGCTACAACGTGAGCTCCGCAGCCTACCATTCAACCTGCATAATGTAGTCTTCCTCTTGAAAATGCAATTCTAAACAACACCGAGAGACTTCCAAGCTCGCACAAAGAAAGAAATGAAGATATACAGGGAGACTGCTACCCTAACCAGTGGACCTTCAAAGACACAAATTGCCAGAGGAAAGAGGGTCAGAAGACATGTTAGCAGCTTTGTTTTACTAGAACATGATGGACATCGGTGAGCAGAAGTCAAAACACAGTTAAAGAGTATCAGTTCAACATTAAAGATGTTAGAATAGAATTAAAGGCAACTGATCAGAATTAAAGAACACAATTAAGACAGGCAGTCAGTGTAGAGCTACTATAGAAGACAACTGCAAGCCAAACCCTAAAGGCCTACCTCCAGCACAACATCAGTTAGTTGTTTCGATTTTTCTTGTAAATTATCATTAGTCATCCTAGATATGATCTCACAACTGCTATGAGATATTTGTTGTACAAATTTTTAGTATAAATACCCCCTCCATTAGAGTATTGGGGGTGGTATGTGGATTTTCTAGACTCTGCTGTAATATTAAACTTTTGGAATAAAAAGCTATTAGGATCAAACTGTTGTCTAGCCTACTGGATGAAGAATTGAAGCAGGGGACTTGTCACAGATTTCTTGAATCAACCACTGGATCAATAAGTCCTCCATACCTGGTGTTTTATAGTTTTCTTGTTTATTATATCATCTGTGTTTCATAATCTGAATGATAAAGAAAAGGTTAATAGCAGAATATGCTTGATTGCACTCTGTTTTCAGTCTTTATTATTCTCTATGTTTTCTTCAGAATTATGATAAATAGTGAAATCTTTATTGCTCCTGTTTGCTAATTCTCTCATGTTGATTATCTGTTAAAGAATATTTAATTGCTCCTTATCAGTAATCATCCATTTTCCCTCTTTCAATAGGTTGAAGGATTCTTAACTGGCCTTCACCGATTTGAGCCAATTCCATCTATTTCCAGTCTTTATTTGCTCTTTGTTTGACTACCTTGCTCTGTGAAACCATCCTCTGTTAAGAAACCAAATCCAGAAAGCTATCTTCTTTGACTCCATTAGCCCAATGGACTGAACTACTATGTCTTACCTCTTTGTTCTATTGAATCTCACCACCCAAACTCAAACAAAACCCTTGAACTTTATAACTAGCCTAATATCTTTAAAAAACAAAGCTAAATCATAAAGAGAGAACCCTCTCTAGATATAGATTGGCTAGATTCTGTATCTAAAACATTGGTCTGTGGTTACCTCAACATCCTTCCCTTTCTTACAACTTTGGGGAAAACCTGAGTGATAACATCATTGGTGACTCCACTGGGGACCTGAATGATTGTTATTACTATTGTTTATTTCATAAGCTACAGATGGAGCCTGAAGTTAGCCAGGTAGCCTTTGAAATGATTTTACTTTGCAATTACAGAAGTAAATGAATGCTACTTCAGTCTATCTCCAGTCTAGTTTATAGATTGGACAGTTGGTTTCAAATACTTGGTCAGTTCCTATTTTCATAGAAGTCTTTAGGAAAGTTCAAAACTCCCACATCTAAAACCTCCTAGAAGAGACTGTTAAAGTTGTATTGTCAAATCTATTTGAAGAAAAAACCAAAAACACACCTAGAAACTGGCTGCCGAAAAGATTCATTACACCAAATCAAATCCTAATCCTAATCCCCCACCTGTGTTTGAAAATCCTAATCTAATTTCTAGGATTCTTAGAAGACAAGAGAGCCAAGAAAATTCTGCTAGTTCACACCTTCACAGACATTTTCAGAACTTAATTCAATCTGAGCTTACCTATGAAAGAACACCAAACCTTTTTGTAACTACTACAACTTCTCCAAGTTCACCATCAGCACCTCAAGCTGCCCTTTCCACTCCTCCATCTACAACACACATTCCCATTGTTATCCCTACTCCTCTAGTTGTCACACCTATTTCTGCAACCATGGCAAACCGATATACTCCCCTAAACTTACCTGCCAATCCAGGGGCTATGCCCTAAGACTATCAAAGTAAAATCACCTATTTTGAAGGTACTGGCACTTATACAGCTCAACAACATACCAAGAAAATGACCGAGTATTTTGAAAGCTATGAGGTTGTTGATGATGATGTTAGAATGAAAGTATTTGTTCAAAGTTTAACTGGAGATGTTAGAACCTAATTTAGAGCCCTCCCTGCAAATAGTATCCATGACCCAAAAGCTCTTTATTAGACCTTCTTGAACAAATGGGAAAAGAAGAAAGATCATCTCCACATATTATCAGAATATGAGAACCTAAGAAGAGGCACACAGGAAACTGTCCAAGATTACTGTACCAGATTCAATACTGTATACAATACTATTCCTTAAAATCTTAGACTTCCTCTAGATTTGGCTTTGATCAAATTCCTTGATGCAGTTGATTTTGATATGGCATACCAACTTAGGGAAAGAGCTCTTCAAAACTTAGAAGAGATGCAGAGTATAGTTGTCAGTGTTAAGGCCAAACTGATATCTAAACAATCTAGAGCCAGAGCTGAAAGGAGGACACTTTTCAAAGAAGAACCTTCTGCCTTTGAACAAAATTTAGATGCAATTATTAAAGGAATGGATAGAATTAGAGATAGAGTAGAAACAATTGAGAGAAAATCCCCTTGGGATGGTCAACCAAGCAATACTAGGAGAAATCCAAATTTCAGGAACAACCAAAATCCTAATACTGGAAAGACAGGGCTTGACCAAAATATTAGGCCCCCATTTCAAGAAAATGAAGCCTCAACTTCTGATGAACCAACAGAAGACACTCAAATTAATCTGATGGGACTCAACAATGAACAACAAGTTTTCTTGACCCAAGAGGATCAAGAAGCTCACATCCTTAAACAATTCCAAACTCAGTCATGTGAATCATTTGACTTTAGGGAGGGAAATGATATAGCCATTTAGGAAGTCCACAAACAATACAATCTGAGGAGTAGAAGAATAGATGTCCCTAAAACCAATAAACAGAAAGATACCAAGCAGCCTAACAAAGATAGGATCAGTGCCCCCCCATACATATTCTTTCTAAAGCAGGTCCTAACCTTAATAATCCAATCGTTGAAGATATATCAGACAATCAGCCACATAACAAACAACCTTCAACTTCCATTCCTTCTAAAGGAAAAGTAAGAGAGCCTCTAGAACTTGATTTGGAAGCAACTTCAGCCCACAATCCCACTGTTGAAGAGGAGAAAAACGTAGAAAATCCAGCTGTCTAAAATACAAGAACTCAGACCGAAAAACCTTTCAATTTTGAGATAGAAGTAGGCAAGCTAAAGATAACTATCCCATTATCAGAATTAGCTAAACATGATGTCTACAAAAGTCAAATTAGGAGATCACTCAAATTTTCAATGAACAAAGATTCAGTAAATGTTTTTGATGACCAACCTAAATTGATATCTGGCCCTAGAGTAAATGGAAAAACAGTAGAGGGAGAAGTTCCTCCTTTCTATGTAGATTTAAACATACATGATAAAATACTTCATAACGATATGTTTGATTCTGGTGGTTCCCATAACTTAATGCCTAAACTTGTAATGGAGAGGTTAGACCTTGACATCACTAGGCCATACAAAGACTTTTTCTCTTTTGATTCAAGTCAGGTCAAATGTTTGGGTTTAATCAAAGATTTATGTGTGCCACTAGTCCAATATCCTACCAAAACCATTCTAATGGACATAGTACTAGCTGATATTCCACCAAATTATGGTATGTTATTATCTAGATCTTGGGGTGAAAAGCTTCAAGGATCTCTACAGTTAGACATGTCTTATGCTACCATTTCAATGTTTGGTCAACCCAAGAGACTATACAGAGAAATCTTAATGAAGTATGTAGTAAGTAGTCAAGAGAAACCTCAAAATTTCCCTATCTACTGAGTACATTCAAATATGGATTCTTTTATCCTTTACAATGTAGAAATTGATCCCCCACATGAAATAAGAGTTCTAGCAGATTAAACAAAAAAAATTGCAAATGAAAGGTCTAATGTCTAAATCCAAGAAATTCCTGAAAATCATGAAACATCAGATAAACCAACAGGAACTAAAGAACTAGATCTCCCTATTGAACAGATCCCTGAAGCTCTAGATACTAATTATGAACATGAAAACCTTTGGTACTTAGAATTTGATGGTTTTGTGTACAAATTAGGAGCAGGAGCAGGAGTCTGGGTGCACAATCTTGAAAATAATCATGCTGAAGGCCATGCCTATAGGTTAAACTTTAGATGCACTAATAATATGGCTGAATATGAAGCTCTACTGCTTGGTCTTAAACTGGTCAAGAAATTGGGGGAAACTAGAGTGTCAGTCCTAAGAGATTTTGATTTAATCATTCAACTAATGAAAGGGAAGTTCTTAGCAAATGATCCCAAATTGAGAGAGTACAGAAGAACAGCCATAGAAATCCTCAATACATTTCTAGAAACTCAGCTTGCCAAAATCCCAAGAAAACATAATTTGCAAGCTCATATTTTAGAAATGTTTGCCAACACCTGTAAATTGCCATTTGAACCAAATCATCAATTCACAGCTGAAATTAGACACAGGCCAGCCATACCTGATAATGCAAAAAACTGGCAAGTGTTTGACAGTGATAATCGGATCAACAATATTTTAACCCTAGAAGAAGAATTTTCTAGCACTAACATAGATGGAGATACAGTTAGTGAGTTTGATCCAACAAATCAGATGGAAACAAACATTTCAACAGAAAATGCAACTCAAATTCTTCATCCAATGAAATTTACCAAAGAGGAAATATAGGATCTTAAAAAAATAGATGTTGATGAGATTATTGAAGAAGAATCTGAAGTTATCAATTTGAAAGACAATCATTTGCCTAAAGGATTAACTCCTTTGGAAGATCTCTTTGATTTCAACGATATTCCAAAGAAACCCCAGATGGAACCTCCAAAAGCAGATATTGAAGACTACAACATAGGAATTAAAGAGAATCCAAAAATGGTAAAATTATTCAAAACTTTGCCCCCTGATAAAAAACTTAAGTATGTTGAATTGATCAAAGAATTCCATGATGTTTTTGCCTGGAGCTATGAAGACCTGAAATCTTATGACATCTCTGTAATTCAACATACAATACCCCTTAAGGAAAATCAAAAACTGTTCAAACAAAAGCTCAGAAGAATCAACCCTATACTGCTTCCTTTAATTGAAAAAGAAATCAAACAAATGCATGATGCAGGGATAATTGCTCCAATCAAATTTTGAGAGTGGGCATCTAATTTAGTGCCTACAAGGAAGAAAACAAGAGCAATCAGATTATGTGTTGACTTAAGAAATGTAAATAAGGTTTCTTTGAAAGACAATTACCCTTGATCTAAGATGGATCATATTTTACAAAGGATAGTAGGTGCTTCTAGGATTTCACTTTTGGATGGGTTTTCAGGTTTTAATCAGATTCTGGTTCATCCTAATGACCAAGAAAAAACTGCATTTACAACACCATGGGGTACATTCAAATATGTTAAAATGCCATTCAGACTTAAGAATGCAGGGGAAACCTTTCAACGAGCAATGGACATAGCTTTTGCAAAAGAAATTCACGATTTTCTAGTTATGTACCTAGATGACCTAACTATGTTTTCTAGGTCAGATCAGCAACATTTAGATCATTTGAGACAAGTGCTTTTAAAATGCAGAAAGTATGGTATTTCATTGAATCCTAAAAAGTCTTTGTTTGGTCTAGAAGAAGGCAAAGTATTAGGCCATATCATCTCCAAAGATGGCATCAGAGTTGATCCTGCTAGAATAGAAGCTATTCTACAAATACCCCACCCCAAAAATGTCAAAGAACTTCAAGCTTTCCTAGGAAGGATTAACTTTTTGAGAAGGTTCATATCTAATTTGGCTAAATTAATTAGATTGTTGAACAATATGTTAAAAAAGGATTCAAAGGTTAATTGGACAGTAGAAGCCAAACAAGCATTTGAAGAAATTAAAATGGCTTTGACCAGAACACCAGTCCTTACCAGTCCAAAGTTCGATAAAGACTTCATAATTTTTTCATGTGCATCAGAACACACTATAGCAGCTGTTTTACTACAAAAAGATGATTAAGGATGTGAAAAACCCATAGCTGTTTTCAATAAAGCACTTAGAGATGCACCTCTATATTACAAAATCATGGAAAAACAGGATTTTGCACTTGTGAAAGCTATTCAAGACTTCAGAGTCTATATATTGTACTCCCATGTAATAGCTTATGTACCAAATGTTGTTGTCAAAGACATCCTGACTCTGGATGGAATTGAAGGCAAATGAGGTAAATGGATAGCTACTATATTGGAGTATGATATTGAAATAAAACCTGCAAAGCTTATAAAAGGATAGGGATTGGCTAAACTCATAACTGAAACAAACTTTCAAGCCCTGGATATTAATGAACAGGAGATGGTGACTCCACAAATCAGCCAGGCCTTCTTAGAATCACCTTGGTATGCTGATATAATTCATGTATTATTAAACCTGTAGACTCCTCTAGGGTTATCCAAAACAAAGAAAAGGTTTTTAAAGATGAAAGCTTCAAAATTATGTATTTTAGATAATGCTCTTTTTTGGAAAAATCATGAAGGTATTTTATTGAATTGTTTAATAAAGGAAGAAGCAGACAAAGTTCTCAAAGAATTTCATGCAGGGGACTGCGGTGGAAACCTTTATTGGAAATCAATTGCAAACAAAATCCTAAGGGCTGGATTTTATTGGCCAACCTTGTTCGCTGATGTAAAGAAGTTTGTCACTACTTGCCACAAATGCCAAATTTTTGAAGGCAAAAGGAAACTGTTACCCTTACCCTTGAGACCAATTTCCACTAAAAAACCATTTCAACAATGGGGTTTAAACTTCATTGGAAAAATACATCCTTCCTCTTCTGGCCAACATAAATGGATTCTTACTGCCACAGACTATTTCACCAAATGGATAGAAGCCATTCCTTCTAGACAAGCCAATGACACAGTGATCATAGGATTCTTAGAAACCAACATTTTGTTCAAATTTGGTTGTCCTGAAAAAATCATAACCGATAATGTTGTTGCCTTCAAGTCTAAGAAAATGATAAATTTCTGTAACAAATACCATATCACTTTAGGCCATTCCACAACCTATTACCGTCAAGGTAATGGTATAGCTGAATCTTCCAATAAAAGCCTGATTAATATTATTAAGAAATTGTTGGAAGAGAACAAGAAAAACTAGCACAAGAAACTTGCAAATGCACTATGGGCAGACAAGCTTACTACAAAGAGATCTATTGGAACTAGCCCTTATGAGTTAGTTTATGGCATGGAGGATGTGTTTCCTTCATCTTTAGGAGTTCCTGTAATGAAATTACTGCAAGAAGCTTAGGTGGAACCCAATGACATTCAAAGGAGAATAAATCAGACCATCCATTTGCAGCAGACCAGAGAAGAAGTGCACCAAAGATCCCAAGTGTTACAAGAAAAACTCAAGAATTTTTTTGATAAAAGGACCAAAGTAGAAGATTTCTACCTTGGAGAAAAAGTTCTAAGGTGGGATTCCAGGAGAGAAGACAAAGCAAAACATGGGAAGTTTGACTTCCTCTGGAAAGGGCCATTTATCATTCAGCCATTGCAAGGGAACAATACTTACTTTCTGAAGAGCCTGGATGGCATAGAAATAGAAGAAGGACCAGTGAATGGTCGAATGTTGAAACATTACTTTGATTTAGTTTTTTTAAATGTATTCTGGCTCTAACATGTTGTTATATTTGGTGAAGATAAAGAGTATGTTGAGCACTTGGATACAGTGGAGAATAAAGAGGAGAAATGATTGGCCAATCACTTAAACCAAGTAGCAGTTTGGAATGAGAGCAATCAGAAACTAATTTGGGGAATAAGGAAATTCAGGTTCAACAACTTGAAAGAAGTGACCATCTTATTCATTTCAGCAATGAGGATGAGGAGGAAAGTGCAGAAAATTTTGAAATCAGTGAAGGAACTTTACCATTTTGTTTTGCTTCATTTCAATTTATCAGAGATAACTGTCATACAATTAGAAAACAAATGTCAACAAGTCTTGGTATTAATTGTCTAGAGGGCAATCAAATCTTTGTTCAAAAATTATCATATCTAGATTTGCAGCCCCAAAATGCCATTAAATGTCAGGTTGCAAAAGAAGACTTGGAAGCAGGAACATATGATCAATAATCCAAGTTGATTCCCTGCCTTTTTGTTTTGAATAATTTCAATTTCTAAAGGAAATATGGTGTAAAATTGTTAAAGAAAAGGAGGAATAGCCTGTAGAAATCTATGAAGTTCCATTTGAACCTATATGTAATAATTTGCAACAATCCCTCCAAGTTCTTTATAATCCAGTAGCTGACAGGTTGGATGATGAAAGCAATCATAATTTTTCCCTATTAACAGACTATGAGAGTCAAAAGCAAGATGATAATGGTTTTATGAGACAGATATTACAATCAATAGAAATATCATAAAAAAGAGCAGTTGAAAACATGCAGGGTGATAGAGATAAAAGTGATATTTCAGTTTCATGACAGATAGACTATCCAAAACAGATGTACAATTGTTTGAATCAGCTCAAGGATAGTGTATATATTTTACAAGATCCTTTGTACAGTTTCTAGATCCAACAAAGGGAGATTTCAGAGCAAAGCCTAGAGTTATTCAGAAGGCCATCTGACCTGTTGTTCTTGACTTTCCACTAGGGAAAACCATCCCCAAGTGGAGCCACTGATGTACTTCTATACCAATAGGTGTCATATTTCATGATTGACTTGTTGGGCTCTGTAATACATTCATCCCTTTCCTTGTTGCAAAGGTTTTCCATATTATCGAAAAATCAAAAAAATCAAAAAATTTAAAAAATGTAAAGAGGTTATACCCTAAAAGAAAAATCAAAGGGTAAAAATAATAAAATGGTCAAAAAAAAAATGAGAAGAAATGAACCCCAAACAAAGAAATACCATGAAAGTGTGCAAGTCCAAAATGCCACTACTTTTTCATTTTCTGCAAATAAAACATTGTGTGTAGCTTGTTAGTTTATGCCACAATTGATGAATGGCCAAACAGCTTAATCTTGGCTTGTTCATATTTGAATTTCCTATTCTAGAGATAGAGAATAAAATCTAATCAAACTATTTAATCTTGGCAGATAAGTAGATAGGTAGAGAAACAAATGAGCTCAACAGTTCAATCTGAGCCCTTGGATGTTATAAGTGCAGACTTTGGTAGGCTTACTATGAAAAGAAAAGAAGATTGATAAGGGTTTGCTAGTCTAAATGCACCCAAAAAAGGAAGAAAAATGCTAGGCAAAGTAGTCAGGGTACGTAGATTGGTGTTGCAGAATGTTACTTGTGATGGATCATGTCTCTCAATGTGTTAACTTTTACTTTTATCACAAGTGCCAAGCAGACATTAGACCTGATGCAATTCAAGAAAGGCGAGGTTGAATCACTAACTCCCCTTCATACTTTTCCTTAAATCATTCACTAACTCCCTTAAAGGTATTAAGATCTGCTTAATATATCACTCACAAGCCACTCCTTCCATTTCATAAACATCGCCTAAGTATAGCCCTGTTGTACTTAGGAAAATGGCTACATTTCTCATGTAAACCCTTTTTCATCCTAAGCCTAAAGTTTATAACTTAGCGCTTTCATTTACATTTTTTCATATTAACAATTAACTTTTATTGTATAACTTGCACAAATAAAACCTGATCCCGTATTATGTAATTATAATACAAAAGCTCCGATATAATATATATCCAGACCCCGGTCGAATATGACCATATTGCTGTTTAAACGAGGATTAACAAGTTTATCTAGAACTTGTTAAGAACCTCCCCACGTGCAACCATGGATTAATTAGCAGCCCGGGTTAATTATAACCAAACCATGCCAAACTAATCAAAGCATCCCCAATACCATTAAAAAGTTGTTTAAATACACCGTGCTCGCATACATTAACCACCCGCCATCTCCAAAACACGTTCGTCGTCCAATCTCCATCGCCACATCCGACAGTCCAAAACCATATCACAACCCCCTCCATTGCTGAACGTTAATTCGTGGGGTACTGGCAGTATTCCCCCCGTACCACTGCCACGCATCGCCCATCCAGGGTGATCACTCTCCTCTGGCCTGAAACCGCTTAGCCCCAAAAGTGGTGCGGGCAAAACCGTTTACCACCCCCAACCCCCCACTGACGTCATCTACTGACATCATCTGTCCTATGCTAACATCACCCGCCATGTCACTTGCCCCCATACTCCTGATGGTGTCATCCTTCCTTCAACTCATAAATTCCTGCCAAAACTTCATTTTCGTTCAATAAAAGGGTAAAAATCCATTTTTTGCTGCAAATGCTCTGTGCCCTGCACTCTCCTGCAAGCAACCGAGTCCACTGTTCCAGTTATCACCCGACCAGGAAAGCTATAATGCAAGCTCCACAACCTGCCATTCAACCTGCATAGTGCAGTCTTCCTCTTTAAAATGCAGTTCGAAACAACACCGAGGGACTTCCAAGCTCGCATAAAGAAAGAAATGAAGATATATAGGAAGATTGCTACCCTAACTAGTGGACCTTCAGAGACACAAATTGCCAGAGGAAAGAGGGTCAGAAGACACATTAGCAACTTTGTTTTACTAGAACACGATGGATAGCGGTGAGAAGAAGTCAAAACACAATTAAAGAGTATCAGTTCAACATTAAAGTGTATCAGTTCAGCTTTAAAGATGTCAGAACAGAATTAATGGCAGCAGATCAGAATTAAAGAGCACAGTTAAGACAGGCAGTCGGCGCAGAGCTACTATAGAAGACAGCTGCAAGCCAAACCCTAAAGGCCTGCCTCCAACACAACATCAGTTAGCTATTTCTATTTTTCTTGTAAAGTATCATTAGTCATCCTAGATATGATCTCACAACTGTTACGAGATATTTGTTGTACAAATTTGTCGTATAAATACCCCTCCATTAGAGTATTGGGGGTGGTGTGTGGATTCCCTATACTCTGCTGTAATATTGAACTTTTGGAATAAAGAGTTGTTGGGATCAAACTGTTGTTTGGCCTACTGGATGAAGAATTGGAGTAGGGCACTTGTCACAGATTTCTTGAATCAACCACTGGATCAATAAGTCCTCTATACCTAGTGTTTTACAGTTTTCTTGTTTATTATATCATCTGTGTTTCATAATCTGAATGATAAAGAAAAGGCTAATATTAGAACATGTTTGATTGCACTCTGTTTTCAGTCTTTATTATTCTTTGCTTTTTCTTTAGAATTAGGATAAACAGTGAAATCTTTATTGCTTATGTTTTCTAATTCTCTCATGTTGATTATCTGGTAAAGAATACTTAACTGCTCCTTATCAGTAATCATCCATTTTCCCTCTTTCAATAGGTTGAAGGATTCTTAACTGGCCTTCACCCATTTGAGCCCATTCCATCTATTTCCAGTCTTTATTTGCTCCCTGTTTGACTACCTTACTCTGTGAAACCATCCTCTATTAAGAAACCAAATCTAGAAAGCTATCTTCTTTGACTCCATTAGCCCAATGGACTGAACTACTCTGTCTTACCTCTCTGTTCTATTGAATCTCACCACCCAAACTCGAACAAAATCCTTGAACTTTATAACTAGCCCAATATCTTTAAAAAACAAAGATAAATCATAAACAGAGAGCCCTCTCTGGATATAGATTGGCTAGATTCTGTATCTAAAAGATTGGTCTATGGTTACCTTGGCATCCTTCCCTTTCTTACAACTTTGGGGAAAACCTGAGTGATAACAAGTCTGAGGAGCAGTGACCAGCTCACTTTGTTTAGACTGTATAACATTCTCCAATTCATTCTTAGTTTCTTTTAACTGATCATTTAATTGGAGGACTAGATCCGTAAGTTCTTCCTCCTTTTGTTTCTCTATGACTTCTATAGTTTTAGGATGGTGGAGAGGAGGGATCTTGAGCTGCTTCTTTAGTGCAACTATATCATCAATCTTCTTTTTAATTAGTTGTTCAGCTACTTTGATATCTTTGGGATCATGTCCCAATTCTATCACCAAGTCTTCTAGAGTTTTTATCTTGGTGTCTTTAGCCTGAGAGGAGGCCTTCTCCAATTGCAGCTGTGTTGTGGTGCTGTGCAATGAATTTTGCAACTGGTGTGCTATGATGGCCTTATTAGTCAATGTGGAATACACCATTTCACCAGTTTACTTATGCAGTTCTATTTGGTCAATAGGATGAATATCCTTTGCCAAAACTTCAAAATCAGTCTTTAGATAATCAACCATGGATCTTGGCTGTTGTATAGTTGGCTTGAGGAAGCTCATCTGCATTTTTCCCTCCTTTATGTCAAAATCTAACATAAGTCTGGTCTAGTTAGTTGGAGACATTTGAGATAGTGAGCATAGGCCTAAGCTTTCAATTTTTCATTCCTTGCTTTAATCTCTTTATATTTTTATTTTATGTCCTAGCTTTGTCCTGAAGGAGCTTTGAATGAAGAGACCTTTGTGCTCTATTGTCTTTCCAATGCTTGTGTCTGTGAACTAGATGGTGTCCCACCAGGTGGAGTAGTCTGCATAATATCTGTCTTTTCTGCCATTGTGTTGCCTGTGGTCTCCTCAATATACTCTTCTTCTGCATAGGGGTTTAACCTTTGCCTTTTAGCAAAAGTTTGGTCAATAGGTATAGTAGAAGGAGTGGCCTCATCTCAGCTTCTCTTTAGATTCTTCTCCTCATTCAGAGGAGTCTGTAAAACAAGAGGGTTACTCATGATTTGTTCAGGTTGTGCAAGCTCCTTTGAGATTTCAGGCTCCTTGAATTCTTCTTGTTCTCCTGAATGTTCCTGCTGTTTTAATGGCTTTGCCTGTTCTAAGGACCTTTTTTGCTCTAAATCTTCTGCTTTTTCTGATGGTTGTGTACATGGTTCTTCTGATTGCCTTTGTGATGAAATTTCTCCAGGCACCTGTACAAACGAATCTTCATCAAACCTTCCTTCTAAATCCACCATTACATTATCAACTGCAACTTGTGTGCTATCTTGATCTACTAGAGTTCCCTCCACCCATTTAGACTAGTTGGCATATTGTTTAATCTCTGGAACCCTATAGTGGATGTAGAGAGATAGCTTATTTCTCTGGCTTCTGTTACAAATGAAGCTGTGGGGATCATAGGTCTAGATGAAACTCTATTTTAATTTCAACCCCTGGAGGATTTCATCTGCCCTCTCTCCTACTTCTCTATTATTGCAAATGAATGGGCCTAAATGATCCTTTATTCTCAGTTGAGCCTTCTTCTTGGTTTTGACAAGGTGAATCTCATTAGAATTGATCATTTTCCTGTAGTACTCCAGAGAAAATAATCGCATGGGGAGATATCTATGTAATTTATAAGTAGGTAGCTCACACCCATAAATCTTGATTTCAGTATGGTTTTGGTACAAGTACCAATCCCCTACTTTGCACTATTTGGATAGCTGGAGAGCCCTCTTTATGTCTGCACTGATTTTGGGAGGGGGACTTCCTAATAACATTCTAGTTATTGGATGTACAAATAGGTCAATAAAATCTATGTATGGGTAAGGAGTAGAACAAGACCTGTGAAATAGAGACGTCCAAAAGATGACAGACCTAGGATTCCCTCTAGTATCAAGCTTCTAGATAGAAAAGGGAAACGTATTAGTTTTGTAGTAGAGAAATAAATGATACAAAACTGATGAATACTTGAATACTCTTTCATTTTCAAGTCTCATAAATTGATCGTGCATTTTATATGCAATGAACTTGGCAAAGTCAAATTTGACTGCAGGAGGTTGACCAGGGGTGAAAATGGACATGTGGGCAAAAGGAATCTCATCTACATACTCATTGGTGGAAAAACCTGCAATACATGCTATCATTGTGATGATATCTTTGCCCAGATCATTAAATACGATTGATGCATAAGGAGGGGGATCTTTTGGCATGTACCTTTCTTTAATGAAAGTCTAGTAGATTTGAGTACTTTTGAAAACAGATAGTTTAGAGGATCTATCAAGCAAATCAACAATGGAAAGGGTAGTGAGGTCTTGACCAGGCTACAACTATAACATCTCGTTTATAGATTCAGCTATAATGGCGAATAGGATTTTTTGGTCTGGAGACATTACAAATCTCATAGTTGGGTCATAGTTTGCATGGTAGTAGTGATTGATTTCTAGGAAGACATGAACACTATGGAATTGATACTTGGGCAGGTTTGATTCCCAGAGACCTATCTTATCTACATGGTTCAAGTAGTTATCTCGGTATTTGCAATGCAATTTCAAAGGGGTTTCATCAAAGGTGAGGTCCCTTATCTGAAAATCTTTGTTAGCCAGGGGAAGGTAGTCCAAATCTATGTGGGGAGTGGTAATGGGCATGACATTCAATGCGACTAGAGCATCCATCCTTGGCTCTTGTGGATTCAAGGATGAGGGTAGAGAATCTCAGGGAACTATGGGAAAATGGGTTGTCTCAGAGAGTCTTACGACTGTTGAACAACTTAATTTCACTAAATTACTTAATTTCTACAACAATTTAGCTCAAGTTCAGTATGAAAACAGGGTTTCTCCATTGAAAGAAGATAAGTACCTCGTGATAGTTGTGTGAATGGATAAGTGGCACCAGTGCACTGTTCGCAGGGAGTGCAAGGGTCTGTAACGGTAATCTAGAGTTCAGTGGCTTCTAGAGGTTGACGGTTTGAAATAAGTTGAAAGGTCAAATGTACTCTGTGTGTGCATGGGGAACAGGAGGTTCTTTTCGTGGTAAAACAAAAATAATGAGTATTTTTGGTTTTATTTGGAAATTCAATGGATTTTGTAGGTATGATGAGAAAGTGACAGTTAGCACCAACTAATGGAGGGGACATTTTATCGATTAGCAAAGGTGGTAATCAAAGGCGGTAAGAGGGATCTATTGCATCGCTTTTGATCACTTGATGGTATTGGGAGAGGTCTACCTGATGCCATTCATCGGGTGACACGTAGTAGCGCGGTGAACAGTGAAACTTCTCACATCAGACGGGTAAAGGTCATCATCAGAGGCCACCCGATATGAGCATCAACCATTGGATTTGAAGAGGTAAGATCATACGGTGGTCAGGGAAGGGATTAGATCGGGGATTAATGGAGGGGCCTGGTGGGATAATAACTGCAGATTAGGGAGGTTGATGACGTCAGGGATGATGTGATTGGAGGAAGGCTCTTAATTAATCACAGGTTGATTAATTAATTCCTTTTGATGCAGCGGATGGTTATAAGTCTTACTTAATCGTGGATAGATTAATTAATCTATCTAATTATTTTAAGGTTTATATTTTAAATCGGGGTGAGATATTTAACATAGGGAATTAAGAAAACATATGGGGAGGGGTTTATTTTTTGAGAGTTAAATATATCAATAAAATTAGTTGTTAATATGAAAATGAAAATGGAATGCACTAAGTAAAATGCTTTTAGATATACATTGATTTCTCTGCATTCGATCATTATAACTTAGGCTTAAGTGTATTTTTGTGGGTCTTTTGTGAAAAGGGATTTTGTATGGGAATAATGACTTTTCCCAAAAAAATAGTGACTTTACTTTGGGAAAAGGGGGTTTAGGGAAAATGAATGAATTTATGGAGGGGGTGAATGTTGATGAGGGAGTTTTACCACTTAGGCCTTATAAGTTATTGGGCCGAGGGTCTGGTCCATCCAGAAGTCATAGAAATGCTCTGAGCCCCTTTAACTTAAGGTTTTACGTACTCTTGATTGTTTGTGGGAAATTAGTGAAATTATGGGTAAAAGGAATGAGGAAATTAAACACTTGACTTTGTAAATGTTTCTTTGTTATCCATATTTTTAAAATAATATGACGATGAAAGTAAATGATATGACTTTAACTAGTCAATCACCATAATTCTGCAACCAATCACCTACTTACCCATCGACTCATCCTACCATTTTCTCTACTCTTTATTAGGGTGCACTTAAGCTAGCAAACCCTTATCAAAACATTTTCTTTTCTTTTACAATGGAGACCTATCTGAGTCTATCCTTATTACATCCAAGGGCTCAAATTAAATTGTTGAGCTCCATTTATTTACTCTACCTATCTACTTATCTACCAAGATTACATTGTTTGGTCAGAGTTTATTCTCTATCTCTAAGCATGCAATTCAATAGATGGAATAACCAAGATTAAACTATTTGGTTACCATTGATTATGGCATAATCAAAAAGTTTCACACAATCTTTTATTTTACAAAAAGGTAAATAGTAGTGGCATTTGGACTTGCACACTTTCATGGTCTTTTTCTTTTCTTGGGGTTCATTTTTCATCTTTTTTGACCTTTTTTCATTCTTTTTGTCCTTTGATTTTTCTTTTAGGACATACCCTCTTTACATTTTTTTAATTTTTTTATTCTTTTGAATATGGAAAACATTTGCAACAAGCAAAGGTATGTACATATTACAAAGATAAGCTAAGTCAATCATAAATTATGACACCTATTGTTATAGGAACATAATAGGTATAAGGATTATGCTTTAATGTCTGAAGTGATAACTGTAGTTTAGGATTTAAATTATGAACAAGGTAAAAATCATAAAGAATGGATGGAAGCTATAAAAGAAGAATATGACTCTGTAATGAAAAATGAAACTTGGGAATTAACATAATTACATGGAAATAAAATCCCTATAGGATCGAAATGGTTGTACAAGGCACAATTTAATGCAGATGGTAGCATAAACAAATATAAGGCAAGATTGGTTGCAAAAGGTTATTCTTAAAAAGAAGGTATATATTATGAAGACACTTTTGCATCAGTTGCAAAAATCAATACAATAAGAATACTGATAGCATTAGCCACTAAATATGATTGGAATGAACATCAATTAGATGTGAAATCAACTTTTCTAAATGGGGACTTAAAAGAGGATATTTATCTTGTTCAACTAGAAGTATTTGTAAAGAAGGAAGAAGAACATCTTGTGTACAAATTAAAAATGCCTTATATGGACTAAAATAGACACCTAGATCTTGGTATGAGAAAATCGATAAATTCTTCCTCCAACAAGAATTTAACAAAAGTAAAAGTGATCCTAATTTGTATACCAAGTCAGATAGAAATGGGGATATAGTATTAATCTATATATATGTTGATGATCTAATAATAATAGGGAGTGCTGCTAAATTAATTAAAGATATAACAATGTAGTTATCACAAGAATTTGAGATTAAATATCTTAGACAAATGCACTATTGTCTAGGTTTTGATGTATGGAGAGATAATGGAAGAACTTTAATCACACAAGCCAAATATACAAATGAGGTACTAAAGAGATTTCATCTGAAAGGATGTAAAGAAGTGAGCACTCCATTTAAACATAATATCAAATTGAGTAATGCTGATGGAATATTGTATTGAAAATTAGTGGGAAGCCTAAATTATCTCACTATCACTAGACTAAACATTGCTTATGTAGTCAACATACTTAGTCAATTCATGGCTAAGCCTCATGATAGCCATTGGATAGATGAAAGAGGGTCATTTGATATTTAAAGGGAACTATCCATTTTGGTATTGAAAATACTAATGATTATAATGTTGAATTGACAGGTCATTATGATTGTGATTGGGTTGGATATCTAGATGACATGAAATCCACCATTGGATATATGTTCAATATAGGATCAGGAGCTATATCATGGAGCAGTAAGAGACAGCCAACAATTTCCTTGTCATCAACTGAGGTAGAGTATAAGGTGCTATGTAATGCAACTTATGAAACAATTTGGCTAAGACAAATTCTTCAAGACATTGGAGAAAAACAGGAAGGATAAAAAATTATCAAATGTTACAATCAAAGCTATATAAAATTGGAATATAACCCAGTCTATCATGCAAGATCAAAGCACATTCAGACACAACATCATTTTTATGAGAAAATATATAGTCAAAGGAAAATAAGTTGATCTATTTTAATACAAATAATAATGTGGTAGACATCTTTAGTAACCCTTTAGGAAAATATAAGTTTTTATTATACATAGATAAGTTAGGTGTGATAAATAATTCATTTCTCTATTAAGGAGGATACTTGGAGTTAATGGAGAAATATAATGTTCTATATTATGTAGATGCTATAAATCATATCATTATATTTTTATTCATTCATATCCATGCATCTGAAGTGGAAAAAGTGGAGGAATAAGCTCACAAGATCGTTTTTACTAGAGGAACCCAGTTTGGTGAAATAGGGTCTAAAACCTTCCAGGAGTGTTTTGAGACATAAAACAAAATTTTTGGGGGGAATTTTTTTTACTTTAGTGCGACACATTTTCAATATATTCTACACATAGAGACCTTTCCAACAGTGTAATAAGTACATCAATCATAGTCCATATGCAAGAGCTATGCCACTCAAAAGTTTACCTTCTTGTTTTCACACCTATAGTCTAGGAGGATTCCATGTCACCCCTCATTATTCATGGAACTAAGGCTATCCAGGTGTTTGTGATGTAAAATACACTATAAGAGTCTATTTTTTAACTCCAATTAAGAGTTGATGTAGTCAAACTTAACCACTAGTAGGCTATCGAGCTATTTTATAACTGGGCCACTAGGAGGAAGCGACATTCCATTCTTTCGAGAGAATTTTGTTCCATATCTGAGAAAAGATAGCCAAGAGAGATAGGAGGTAGAGCACACAAAGATGATATGTGCACTGTTATAGCCCACAAACCACAGACATTACTTCATTGTACCTGCAACCATATTTCTAGATAGAGAAAGAGAGCGAAGTGACATCACCTTCTAACTAAGTTTTCTCCTGAAAGGGTTTCCTATAGAGAATATCTTGTGTCTTATGTGTGTGTGAGATTATTTTTTCGTTCTCTACTTTTCTACATAATTTCCATTTGCATGCATGCACTAATTATAATTAAATCCACATATCCTAAAGTTTAATAAATTGTAATAGTGTATGATTTTCAAAGTTATAATATAATATTGTTAGATCTATTGTGAAAAACTATCTAGTGAAATATCCATGACAGTTTATGAATCATTTGGTATTAGAGTGGGTTTCTTTGGCTGTTTTGTGGATATTGAAGGGATCTAGATCGTGGGGCCAAAAATCATAAAACCCTAATCACGGGTGACAAATCTATAAATGAACCTCATGATCATGTAGAGGTGAGGTTTTTGTGGCTCAAACAACAAGTCACAGATATAAAGTGCAAATTAAACCTTGTCATGGCAACCCTAAGAAATAAGCTAGGGATATTTAGAGAAGATGGGGGTTCGAATACAGAGGAAAAATTAGAATGGGGATAGGGAAAATCAGGAAGACACGAAGAACCAACTGAAGAAAGAACCCGGAAAAGATCAACCTAGTTCAAGTGTCATGAATCAATCCCTGTTCAAAATGGAAGAAAAAGGTGATATCAAGCCATACCATAATGAGATTGGTGCTCTGAAGCTAAACCATTGGTTCTAGCAATTGGAAGTTTATTTTAGCATCCATTAGATTGAAAAAGGGAAAAAGATCTCATTGACATCACTGAAATTAGAGGGCCATGCACTGACTTGGTGGGAGAGCCACACTGAAACTCTGAGGTTGGAAGGTGAACCTCCAGTGACTAAATGGGAGGATTTCAAAACCCTAATTATGTCATATTTTTATCCCATTGAGTGCATGGAGGACCATTGGGTTTGATGGCCTTACTTCAAGAAAAAGTCGAGCCAAAGTATGCAGGAGTACACCACAGAATTCAAAAAGATGGCTATAATGTAGGGTATCTCTCCAAACAACCCCGATGTACTCCTTAAGTATTTGTGGGGTATGTAGTACCATTTGTGTGAGAAAGTGATGTTGTTCAAGCCAAAATTGGTGGACGAGGCTTGTGTACAGGCATAACACTTGGAGAACATAGCCTGAAAGGAGGGCAATCAAGTGGATCAAAGTAGAAGGAGCAATAGGAAGTGTATAAGGAGGGGAAGAATAAGCAAAAAGGGGGAAAGATAAAAATACAATATCCACAACACACTAATGCAAAGGTCCTAATAACTACAACCACTACAACATTGATGGACATATAAAGGAGAAGTGTTGGAAGTTGCATCTAGAGCTAAACCCGAAGAATAACAAGAAAGATAATGAGAAGAAGAATATCATGACCACTTATTCGAGAAACCAAGTTGAAGTTAACTTAGATGTGGATGAGAAGATCATCTATACATCAGTGTAGAAGAAAGTGAATCTGAGTAGCCTTCAACAACAAGAAGAGAAATAAATGACCAAACTCTTCCATATAAAGAAACAAGTAAAGAAGACAAAAATTGGTGCTCCATTTGAATCAGTATCTAAAGATAATCTCATTGTAGCAGAGTTGGTCAAGAAGTTGCGACTAGAAGTTCGTGATAATCCAAACCCTGATCCACTGGGTTGGGTAAATAAGGATGTATATCTAAAGGTAACGAAACAATGCAAAATTAGATTTTCTATCAGTGTTGATTTTAATGATGAAGTGGATTTGGATGTGGTTCCCCTTGATGTATGTGGGGTCATTTTTGGTAGTCCATACATGTACATGAATGATGTAATATTCATGAGGAGTGATAACTAGTACCATCTCATCAAGGATGGAAATCATTCATCATCAACACACATAAAGGCAACTCGAAAATTTCACTGCTAAGCGCCAACCAAGCCAAGAAATTTATTAGTTCCATCAAGAAGTATGTTTCTTTTCTAAGGGAAACTCAGTCTGAAGAGGAGTCAATAAGAGGCAAGGCATCCTTGGAGGGGTGTACTAATAAACATAAACAAAAACTGGAGGAGTTGTTACAGACATACAAGGATGTGTTCAGAGAACCTAAAGGGTTACCACCTAAGAGACAAGAGGAGCACAAGATTCAACTATTGCTAGAATTCCGATTTCTAAATACTGGGTTGTACATGCAGTCTGTTATAGAAGAGAGTGGGGTGAAGAAACATTTGCAATAACTGCTGGAACAAGGTGTCATTCAACCAAGGACATCACCATGTGTAGGTTTTAACCCCGTATAGAAATTACCTACATACGAATTCTAAAACACAGAAAAATAAACAATGCAAGAGCATAACACATAAAACACATATACACAGAGATTTTCCCATTGGATCCCAAAACTAGACTACCAACTTGATTTTTCATTATGTTCCTTTCAATATTATAATACATATTTATACATGCCAAAGCATCCAATACCATGGACCGAAAACCATCGCGTCCAATACAATGGACCGAAAACCATCCTATCCAAAAGCATGTGAAAAAATCATGCACAAAAACATAGGTGGGTCTACCCAACCTAACAGAGGGTCCAAAACCATAAAGTGGGGTTACGCGTACACCTCCAACCCCCTGTGAACCCCCCCCCCCCCACCCAATCACCCCAACAAAGGGGGGCGCCCCCCCCCCCCCCACCCCCCCCCCCCCCCCCCCCCACACCTCCCCCGCGTCATGGAAAGAATATAGCACAACCCAACATTCTCCCACTTTCTTTTTTCTTTCCACAGGGGGCCACAAGAGAGCTTAGTCATTTTTCCAGCCCTAAAACACCCATTGTCTCTCTACACCAAGAGAACTTCATAGAGCTCACAAATTTTGTCAATGCATCTGCAGTATTCTTCAAAGTGTCAACCTTTACTAACAACACCTTTTTGTCTTCTATCATATCCCTCACAAAGTGATACTGAACACCAATGTGCTTTGTCTTTGAATGATATGCGGGGTTCTATGCCAAGAAAATTACACTTTGGCTCTTACAGTCTATCCTTATAGCTCCCTTTACTATCCCCATACTTGAACACAATCTCTGCAACCACACTACTTCCTTGCTTGCATGAGTGGCTGCCATGTATTCTACCTCTGTAGTTGATAGTGCCACTACAGATTGTTTCTTACTCATCCAATTGACTGCACCTCCAAATAGGTTAAACACATACACACTTGTAGATCTTCTTTGATCCAGATCTCCAGCCTAGTCTACATCAACAAGGCCATGAATATCCAACACTTTGTCCAATCCTTGCCTTCCTTGGTAGCACAAACCCTAATCACTAGTGCCACACAAATACTTGAAAACCTGCTTCACTATTGTCCAATGCTGCTTTCCTGATTTCGACATAAGCCTGCTCAACACTCCCACTCATGTGCAATGTCTAGTCTAGTACAGACCATTGCATGCATCAGGCTACCAACTGTACTTACATATGGAACACGGGACATATCCTCTTCCTCTTCTTGTGTCTTGGGACACTGTTCAGTAGATAACTTTACACCTACAGGAATAGGAACCTTCACCGGTTTACTATCCTGCATATTAAATCTCTACAATATTGTCTCGACATACTTCCTCTGCTTTAACCAGAGCTTCCTCTTTGCTCGATCTCTTTTAATTTCCATGCCCAAAATATAGTTTGCAGCACCAAGATCTTTCATGTCAAATTTGGAGGACAATTGTGTCTTCAAATCCTGAATAATTTCTTTGTCATTTCCAACCATCAACATATCATCCACATACAAGACCAAATAAATAACACTGTCACCAATTAATTTAAAATACACAGTGATCTGCTTTTCTCTTGGTGAAGCCAAGTCCCCATATAAATGTATAAAATTTCTGATACCACATCCTTGGTGACTGTTTTAACCCATAGAGAGACTTCTTTAACTTTCATACTAGTTCTTCTTTACCCTTCACTGCAAAGCCTTCAAGTTGTTTCATGTATATTTCCTATTCCAGATCCCTGTGAATAAATGTTGTCTTCACATCCATCTATTCTACCTCAAAATCAAAAGCAGCAACAACAGATAAAAGTAATCTAATAGAAGTTACCTTGGAAACGGGAGAAAAAATATCACCAAAATCAATTCTCGGCACCTGCGAATAACCTTTTGCTACCAACCAAGCTTTGTATTTCTCCACCTTTCCTTTTGCATTTATCTTCTTCTTGAACACCCATTTGCTACTAATGGTTTTCCTTCCAGCCGTCAACTCCACTAGATCCCAAGCCTCATTTTTGTGCAAAGATGCCATTTCATCAACCATGGCCTCTTTCCAGAGTTTGCCATCCTCTGAATCTACTGCTTCCTTCACAGTTCTTGGATCATCGTCAGTAATAGATAAAGCAAAATTTGAACAAAAAGTAGATGGACTATACCTTTCTGGCTGCCTTCTTTCTCGAACTGATCTTCTCACGCCCAGAGTTTGTGACTCTTCATCTTCTAACTCCTCCTCTGCTGTAGAGTCTAATTCTTCCTCCTTAAACTCAAACTCTATCTTCTCAGGTTCCTTTGGTTGAACTTCATGTTGGATATTCTCCTTTAATGACCCTATGAACATATCAATCCTATGCTCCTCTGGAATATCTTTTACCCTT
>Ga0115851_100008_pt2 | contig 41812 bp, 57 predicted proteins | sample InSIn2gowninarea_FD_83865 | JGI IMG/M metagenome (GOLD analysis project Ga0115851, IMG submission 83865)
CCTGCATGAAATTGATCAATGATTCCTTCAGTTTATCATTCTATTAAACATAATAACAAAATATTCAGTGGATCTTTCCAATACAAATTTGCATTTATGATGCAGTACTTGACTACTTTCAATTTAAGATTTTTACACTAGGCTTTGGAAAATGATGACAGACATTCAAAATGGAGGAGAAAATTTACTATGTCTTTATACCAATCTGACAATATAAATTTGTCATAAATATGTAAAGGGGTAATTTGATATGCAGCTAAAAGTTCTTGTGGATTCTTTTCTTTGGGTTGAAGAGAAATTTCTTGTGGATTCTCCCCTTGTAGAATTAGGAAAGGTTCTTGTGGATTTTTTCTTTGTGCAAGGACAGAAGGTTCTTGTGGATTCTTCTCTTGTACAAGGACAAAAGGTTCTTGTGGATTCTTCCCTTGTACTTCTAAAATGGAATTGATTCCAAGCACTTTTCAATTGGATTCTACTAGAAGTTTGGGTAATCCTTGGCCTTTTACTAGCTTTGTAGTTTTGATAGTTAGATCAAACTCAAGTATTTGAGTGATCCACCTACCTCTTTTCCCATTAGTATCAGGTTGAGTTAAAACAATTTTTACAGCACCATTAGGAACATGAGCAGTAATAGGTGAATGTAGGGTATACATCCTAAAAGATTTGAGGGCTTGAATGAGGGCATATGCTTTCTTCTCGATTATGTCATACTTAAGTTTCGTATCTCTCATAACCTTACTAAAAAAGGCTATGCGCTGTGTTATCACTCAGATTTTCCTTAAAGCTATTGGAAGAGGAAAGGGGTCCAAGGTAACAACAAACCAACTTTTAAATACAGAATCTAGCCAATCTGTATCCAGAGAGGGCTCTCTCTTTATGATTTAGCTTGGTTTTGAAAGATATTAGACTAGTTGTGAATTTTAGGCGTTTTGTTTGAGTTTGGGTGGTGAGATTCAGTAGCAGAGGGGTAAATTGAGTAGTTTCAGGCCATTGGGCTAATGGAGTCAAAGAAGATGGCTTAACTAGACTTGGTTTCTCAACAAAAGATGGTTTCACAGGGCAAGATGGTCAAACAGGGAACAAATAACAACTTGGAGTAGATGGAATGGGCTTAAAATGGGTGAAGGGCAGTTAAGAATCCTTCAGCATATTTAAAGAGAGAACTTAAATGATTACTACTAAAGAGTAGTTAAGTATTCTTTAATAAATAATCAAAATGAAAGAACTAGAAAACAGGAGCAATGAAGATTTCACTGTTTATACTAATTCAGAAGAAACATGGAGAATAATAACGATTGAAAACAGAGTGCAATCAAGCATATTCTGAATTATTCTTTTCCGTTTATCATTCAGATATGAAACATAAATGATATAATAACAAGGAAAACTTTAAAGCATAAGGTATAGAGGACTTATTGATCCAGTGTTTGATTGAAGAAATCTGTGAAAAGTCCTTTGCTTCAATTCTTTATCCAACAAGCCATACAAAAGTTGGTCCAATCAGCACTTTATTCCAAAATAATCAATATTACAGCAATGTCTAAGAATCCACCCTCAATACTCTAATTGAGGGGGTATTTATATTTAAAAAATTACAAAAAATATCTCATAATAGAGTGAGATATATTCTAGGGTGACTAAGAGTAGGTTACAAGAAAATAGAGACAAATAGTCTCAAAGATAGGAGAAAGGTAAACTGATGTTGTGCTGTTCCTTTTCTTGCTAAGTGTGCTGGAGGCAGGCCCTATGATTTGGCTTGCTGCTATCTTCTTTAGTAACTCCGTGTTGGCTGCCCTGTTTTGACTGATACTCTTTACCTGTTCTGATACACTTCGACCTTTTTGACCTTTATTCATCTCTGCTCACCTTTGTTCATCTTACCATAGTAAATAACCCAAAATTTACATTTTACCAGGGATAAATTTACAAAATTTCCAACATGTCTTCCCACCATTTTTGCTCTGGCAATCTGTGTTTCTGAAGTTTCCTCAGAGTTTCATAAGTTTCTCTATATCTGGAAAAGGTAGGCTAGATTGGGAATAAGTGTTTAATCTCATGCTCAACATAGAATAAGTTCTCTAAGCTGTCATAGAGAACTCGGCCTGTGGGGAGTACTTTTATTCCTGATGCACTTGTTGATGAACTAGCTTGATTGCCAGCATACTTATTCAATTTGTTCACATAATCTATATGCTTCATTAATCTGTCATTAATCACCAAAGGACTTGGTAGCCCTTTATTCTACAAAATAGTGAACTTCTCCAAAAAAGAATTAATTTCCACATGCATATCTTGACATCTTCTCTCCAAATTCTACATCAAAGTCTTCTTGGTTAACACCCTTTTGATCTCCATAATAGTGTTTGTCTTGTCTGAGATGCCAAGTTCTTCCAGTTGTTCCTTATTTCTATTATTCAAAAAATGTATGAGTCGGTTGGTTTGATCAGGCATTTGTCCTAACAGAGCTTTAACCTTTTGAATTTCTCCTTGTGCTGCTTTCACTAGATCAATCTATTCATAGATCACATGGATGGATGGCCAAACATCATTTATGGATTGGATGATGTTGGCCCAAAGAATTTTCTTGATCTCTACCAGAGGCTTGTCAAAAGTGAGATCCTTTTCTAATGTTTTCACTTTATTTTCTAATGCTTTAATCTCCTTTGTTTTTTCCACAACATTTATTTTGGAGAGATCATAATTTCTTTCCATTTTAGCCAACTTTTATTTTACTTGTTTTAATTCTGAAACTTGTAGTCTCATATCTTCCATTGCTTTTCTCAATGCTTCTGTGCTTAAATAAACACTTCTACCCTATCTTTTTACTATTGTTGTTGTACTTGTGACCACCTCATTGTGACTACTGGAGTGTTTGGAGCTAATGTTGTTCCAAGTGTAGAAGGGACTGCTATTGAGACTATGGGGATTACATCAGGAGGCTGAGAGGTTGACTCTCCCTGCCTGTCCTTCAGTGCTTTTTCTAATGTCTGCTCTGTATCATTCAATATTTCATTGAGTTTCAAGAGGAGATCCATCATCTCTTCTTCAGATTTTTGCTTTATAACCTTAGCAGTCTATGGATGCCTTGAAGGAGGTAGCTTTAGCTGCTTCCTCAAGGAAGCAATGTCTTCTTCTTTCTTTTTTATTATTGCTTCTACACCTTTTACATCTTTGGGATCATGTCCCAATCCGATGATGATTTATTCTAATGATTTTATTCTGTTATCCTTGGCCAGGGAGGAGGCTTTTTCTAAGTTCCGCTGGGCAGTTGTATTATCCAAAGAATTTTGTAACCTGTGAGCCATCAATTCTTTACTGGTTAAGGTTGAATAGACCATTTCTCCAGTTTGCTTGTGAAGTTCAATCTGATCCAAAGGATTAATATCCTTAGCCAAGACTTCCAGATTTGTCCTAATATAATCTGTTGTTGTTTGAGGTTGCTGAACCTTTGGCTTGAAGTAGCTCATTATCATTTTTCCCTCTTGAATATCATAAGCTAACATCAATCTCTACTAGTTTGCAGGGGCCATTTTCAAATACTGATTGTAAATTTGAAGTCTTACTGGATCATTTTTGGCTTTTATTTCTATGAATGTCTTCTTGACATCCAAGGCCTCTTTATTTTGTGGCCTGGTGGATGATATTTCTGCACTGTGTTTTCTTTCTGGCTCTTGCCTCTGTGAGCTAGTGGATGTTCCTCCCAATGGGGAAGTTTTATGGCTAACTACTCTCTCTACTCTTTGACTATCTGTAGTTTCTTCCATAATTTCCTCTTCTGAAAGAGGATTCAGTCTTTGTCTCTTTGTCCCGGGCTATCCTGTAGGTCCATTGGTGGGGGTAGTAGTTTCCCTATCCCTCTTTTTATTTCTTTCCTCATTTAGAGGAGTTTGCAGAACTGGAGGCTCCCCTATATTGACCTGAGTGAGAGGAGTCTGTACTTGAGCTTGTTCTCTAGAAGTTTCAGGCTGCTTGGACATTGTAGGTTGTTCAGTCTATTGAAAGATGGTTTCTAATTCTTTTCCCTTTGAAGACCCTGTAGCTAGTATAATAGTTTCCTTTGAAGGTTGCTGAGAGGTCCCAGCACTGGAGGCACCAACTCCTGATCTTTGATATAACTTAAATGATACCTGCCCAAAAGAATCCAAGTCAAGTGTTTTCTCAAGATCTCTCATAACTCTTTCAAAATTGACCTGTTCATTATCATGCTCTACTAGGGTACCTTCCTTCCATTCATCCATATTTGCATATTTTTCAATTTCTAGAATTCTATGGTGAATATATTGGGGACAACCTGTTCTTCATTCTCCTATCACATATAAAACTATTAGGATCATATGGTTTCCACCCAAAACTCTTTTGTAACTTAAGTTGCTCTTCTAGAATCTTTTCTGCTTCTTTCCATGCTTCCCTAGAGTTGCAGATAAAAGGGCCTAGTTGGTTCGTGATTCTAAACTGAGCTTTTTTCTTGGCATTACGAAAATGGACTAAGTCTGTATTTATCATTTTCTTGAAATATTCCAATGAAAAAAGTCTCATTGGAACATACTTTGGGAGCTTAAAAGGGCAGAGTTCACACCCATAAATCCTGATTTCTGTATAATTCTTATATAGGTACTAGTCACCTATCTTGTACTGCTTTGAGAGCTGGAGGATTTTCTTCATATCACCATTTATCCTGGGGGGGAACTCATATCAATAAGGTAGTTTATGGATGGAAAAATAAATCAATGAACTCATTGTAAGTGTAAGGGGACTCAATGGTATGATGGAAAATAGGACTCTAGAAGATAACAAACCTTGGATTGCCTCTTGTGTCAAGTTTCTTGACTAGGAAAGGGAAGCTATCTGACTGATAATACAACAGAAGATGATAGATGAAAGAAGTGTATTTGAAGACTCCTTCATTGTCCAGTCTAAGGAGTTGGTCATGAATTTTGTTGGCAATATAAGAGGCATAATCATACTTAACAGTAGGGGGTTGTCCAAGAGTAAAAATTGACAACAAAACTAGGGTTATCTCATCAACATTTCCTCCAGAGTTGAATCCCATGATTGAGGCTATCATATCAATAATAATGTTCCCTGCATCTGTAAAGAATGTCCATAGATAAGGAGGTGGGCCTTTAGGCTGATGTTTAGGGTCTATAAACATCTAACAGATACGGGTTAGTTCGTCTTGAGACAACTGGGGAGCTCTTTCAAGTAAGTGTCCCATGGAAAGGGGAGTGAGAGCATGACTGGAGTGGAATTGCAGCATTTCATTGATGGACTGAACAGTTATGGGAAACAAGACTATTTGACTTGGGGATATGATTGCTCTTTGGTTAGGGTCATAATTGGCACAACAGTGATGAATGATATCTGGGAAAACATGGACTAAGGGGAGGAAGTACATGGGAAGGTTGGATTCCCATAGTCCTAAGATGTCAGAGCCATTAAGATAGATGTCTCTGGCTTAGCAAAAGATTTTAAGGTGGTTTTCATTACCTGATAAATATTTTATCTGGAAATATTTATCGGTTAGGGGTAGATAATCTAAATCTTTGTGAGGGGCATTCATAGGTGCTACATTTAGGGCTAGAGGATTTTCCACCCCTGGTTCTTGTGGATTCAGGAATGGGATTTGGGCTTTTGTGAAAAATAGGCCAAATAGCAGGTTTGGAAACTTTTGTGGTAAATGCAGACTAGATTAGAACTGAATTTGGCCCTTTTTGTAGAATTCTCATTAGAAAACCAAAATTACAGGGTTTTAGTAAAAAATGGATAAATACCTGTATCAAGGAAATGGACAATGCAATGACGAGTTGAATGAAAGGTTCTGGGTAACGTCACTGCAAATTTTCTGACCAGGTGGTGGTTGAACAACTTTAGCAGTTAATGGAAATGTCGCTTTGCATGGGAAAACAGTCGTAGCATATAATAGTGAAAATGACTTTTACATTGGTTTTATTCGCAAAATCTAGGTTGGCGGGGTCTTTTGGATTATCAGGCGGGTGACGTAAGTGGTGAAAAGATGTTTTGTCATTTTATGGAGGGGTGGTAAGCGGTATGTGCTCGCACTGCTTTTGGAGTTGAGTGGTTTTGGGCGAAGGGCGAGCAATCACATCGAACACACGATGTGTGGCGAAGGTACGGGTGGAAAACCGCCTGGTGATCGCACGTTAAAGCACGGTCACTAGGGGGCGCGATATCGATGTCAACCGTCGGATGATGGGTAAGTGATCAAACGGCAGATGGGAATGGTAATATGGTGGAGGGTTTACTGCAACGGGCCCGACATAATAAACATGTTCTAATTGTATCGGCGGTGTTACAATTGGTTGGGGGTGGTTCTTAATTGACCTTAAGGGTTAAATAATTCCAATTTGCAGAGCAGGGGGATTAGGCTATTAATAAATTTCGGATAAATCTATTAATCCCCTTTTAAAAGTGTCTATGGTTATAATTAACCAGGGCGAGATATATAGTAATGTGGATCCTTTTATATATATTTACATATTACGGGAACTGGTAAAATAGAGCAGGATTTATATAATATGTGTTAAAGGTTAATATGACATCAAAATGAGAATAAGCACTAAGTAATACATTTAAAAAGTATGTTTAAACTTAGACTTTAAGTGGAAAAGGGAGTTTTTTAGGTGATGTTGTGTATTTTCCTAAGAAAAAATAGGATTTTTACTTAGGAAATGAGTTCATGAAGTCAAATGACTGGTTTATGGACATTTTTAAGTACTTAGGCTTTTTAAATCATTGGGCTGAGGGTCCGGTCCCTCCAAAAGTCATAGAAATGCTCTAAGCCCCTTTGATTTTCAAAGACCTTAATACTTTAGGGGGAATTAGTGAAATCTTTAGGGAAATGTGAGTGGAAGTTAGTTATTCGACCTTGTCTTGCTTGAACTGCATCAAGTGTAATGTCTGCCTTGCACTTGTGATAAAAGTGAAAATTAACACATTCAGAGACATTATCCATCACAAGTAATTATGCATCACCATATACCTACCCTACCTACTTTAGCCTAACATTTTTTCTTCTTTATTAGGGTGCACTTGGTTTGGCAAACCCTTATCACACTTTTCTTTTACATATGGAAATCTATCTAGGTCTAACCTTATTACATCTGAGGGTTCAAATTAAACTGTTGAGCTTCTTTTATTCACTCTACCTATCTACTTATCTACCAAGATTAAATAGTTTGGTCAGATTTTATTCTCTACTTCTAAAACATGAAATTGAAAAATGAATGAGCCAAGTTTAAATAGTTTGACTCTTCATCAATTGTGGCACAAGTTTAACAAGCTGTAGATAATTTCTTATTACATAAAATGAAATAGTATTGGCATTTAACTTGCACACTTTCCTGGTCTATTTTTGTTTGGGGTTCATTTCTTCTTATTTTTTGACCATTTTATTCTTTTTACCCTTTGATTTTTCTTTTAGGGTATACCCTCTTTACATTTTTTAAACTTTTTTATTTTTTCACAATATGGAAAACCTTTGCAACAAGGAAAGTTATGAACATATTCATAGCTCATCAAGTCAATCATGAAATATGACACATATTAGTATAGGAGCATAACACTGGCTCCACTTGGGGATGGCTTTTCCTAGTGGAAAGTCAAGAACAGCAGGTTAGATGGCCTTCTGAATGACTTTGACTGTGCTATGAAATCTCCTTTTGCTGGTTGCTTTATTGTATGTATGACAGTAATCCTTCTAAAGCTTAGGGCCTTCTCTCCGAGCTTCAACTCCAGCAAGTTACTATCCAATCCAAACTATGACATTACCAAGGATATAGTATTTACATGTTAAAATCAAAATACATTAAAAAGTGGGATCATAGTAATGCTTCAACATCCGACCATTAACTGGCCCTTCTTCTGTTTCTGTGTCATCCAAGTGTTTGAGATAGTAGGTATTGTTTCCTTGTAAAGCATGGATAACAAAAGGTTCTTTCCATAGGAAGTCAAACTTCCCATGTTTTCCTTTATCCTCCCTCCTAGAATCCCATCTTAAAACTTTGTCTCCAAGGTAGAAATCTTCTGCCTTGGTTCTTTTATCAAATATTTTCTTAAGTTTCTCTTGTACCACTTGGGATCTCTGATATACTTCCTCTCTGGTTTGTTGCAGATGGATGGTTTGATTTATCCTCCTTTGAATATCATTAGGTTCCACTTGATCTTCTAGAATTACTTTCATTACAGGAACTTCTAAAGATGAAGGAAATACAACTTCCATGCCATAGACTAATTCATAAGGACTAGTCCCAATAGATTTCTTGGTGGTAAGCCTATCTATCCATAGTGCATTTGTAAGTTTCTTGTGCCAATTTTTCTTGTTTTATTCCAGTAATTTTTTAATAATATTAATTAGGTTTTTGTTGGAAGACTCAGTTAGACCATTACCTTGAGGATAATAGGCTGTGGAATGGCCTAAAGTGATATGGTACTTATTATAGAAATTTATTAATTTCTTGGATTTGAAGGCAGCAACATTATCAGTTATGATCTTCTCAGGACAACCAAATCTAGACAATATGTTGGTTTCTAAGAATCCTATAATCATTGTGTCATTGGCTTGTCTAGAAGGAATGGCTTCTATCCATTTGGTGAAATAATCTGTGGCAGTGAGAATCCATTTATGTTGGCCAGAAGAGGGAGGATGGATTTCTCCAATGAAGTCCAGGCCGCATTGTTGGAAGGGCTTTTTAGTGGAAATTGGTCTCAGGGGTAAAGGTAATAGTTTTCTCTTGCCTTCAAAAATTTGACATTTGTGGCAAGTAGTGACAAATTTCTTTACATCAGTAAACAAAGTTGGCCAATAAAATCTAGCCCTCAGGATCTTATCTGTAGTTGATTTCCAGTTAAGGTGTCCACCATAGTCTCCTGGATGAAATTCTTTGAGAACCTTGTCAGCTTCTTCTTTTAATAAACAATTCAATAGAATACCTTCATGATTTTTCCAAAAAAAGCATTATCTAAAATACAAAATTTTGAAGCTTTCATCTTTAAAAACCTTTTCTTTGTTCTGGATAACCTTGGAGGAGCCTGCAAGTTTAATAATACATAAATTATATCAGCATACCAAGGTGATGTTGGAAATAATACTGAGAGGGGGGGGTGAATCAGTATTATGAAATTCTTTTCAATATACCATCCAGATTTATATTCTTGTATGTCAGTACCGTATAATAAGAAAAATAGATAGTCACACCAAAGAACACTAGATATAAGGTGGAAACCCAATGTGGGTGAAAACCACCTGCTGCAATATGTCTCTATCTTCTTTCAATTAGAAACTTCTTTTACAATGATTTTGTACTGGTGCAGTCCTTTACCAGTACGCAGGCTACAACCTACAGAGAGCTACAACTCTCTCTTGTTTTCTAGTCTCTTCTGGAAGGGAGCTACAAACCCCTACTTCTTTTCTTTCAAGGACCACTTTTCATAAATTTTCAAACTGGATCCATGAACATAAAATGATCATCAAGTACATGTAAATCACACAGTCAACTACAGTAACCAGATCAATAATAACAGTAAACTAAACCCAGAACACCTTATCAACAAAAAATCAGCCAACAAAAGTCTTAAGACAGATCCGCAGTTTTTCTTTATCTGGCCTGCGTGGCTTCGCACTTCACCTTCTGCTCCCCTGCGTATACTCGCAGAGCGCCTTCTGCTGCACTGCATATCTACGCACCTGCGCCTTCTGTCGCAACGCGTACCTCTACTGTGCCTCCGCACTTGTGGTGTCTATCGTGCCGCGTACCTTTACTGTGCCTCCGCACCTGTGGCTTCTATCGCGCCGCGTACCTTTATTGTGCCTCCGCACCTGCAGCTTCTGTCGCGCCGCGTACCTCCACACTGGGTCTTCTGCTTCACTGCGGACCCCCGCACTGTGCCTTCTTATGAGATGCGTACCCCCACACTTGCACCGTGAATCGCCTGTGAACCTCTGATTAGGGCCAAATTAACAGTCCACCAATGTGCCACAGATAGTTAGATCCACAGATCTGATCAAGTGCTCAAGAGATCATGACTTATCAATAGATTCGCCTTTAATTTCACCTTCATTTAGATCTAGCTTTGAGACCGATAACCCAATATTTCAGATCTTAAGATCTTCAAGATTCACAAGTGTCTAGCCAAGTGATCTCCTTTCCCTTTTATAGGTGAGCCCTTACTAAAACCATGAAGCAAAACCATAGAGAACCAATACAAGGGACCCAAAAACTTGGGGCTCAATAATAACAATAATATAAAAACAATACCACGGACCAAAACCATAGGATCGTGATCGATGGGCTAAGTACCACGGGCCAAACATGATAAACCCCACATGAACGTGCTTCTTTACCTTGGAAAGAGTGAATTCGGGGGACCGCACCTTCTGGACGGGGAACCTGCATGTATGTACACACCTCTTGGTCGGCGTACCTGTGTGTACACACTTTTTGATCTGAGAACCTGCGAACCTCTTTATTTTTACTTATTTTGAGAGCCTGATCAGAGTTTGCTATTTGAATGAGCTGCCATGAGTTGCCATCAAGTACAACACCTGTACCAGAATCATAATTCCAACAATCTCCCCCTTTGGACTTGATGGCAACCTCAAGATCCTCAATGTCATTCTCCCCCTTTGACATCAAGGGCAAAGGGTTATGCTCCCCCTACGAACATGCTCCCCGGATCTGCAAGAGGAAACCATAATCCACCAAACACCATAATTAATCATGAATTAGATAGAGACATATTGCAACCATATTCAAATTAGTATGCATGCTCTCCTTCTGTACTGCCATAATGCCAACAATGTATTATATATGCTCCCCCTGAACCTGTGCCATTCGATCTGTGACCAATCCAGCAAATGTACGCATATACTCGCGTACAACCAACAGTCTCTGAACTAGGTGAGATTCAGCAACAAGATGATGCATCAACAACCCCCAACTTTTGTCTGAGGTATTCAAAGGTCTCCTTGGGCAATGGTTTGGTAAGTATATCAGCAACTTGTTCCTTAGAAGGAACATACTCTAACTTGACCTTTTGTTCAAGCACTTGTTCCCTGAGAAAATGATACTTGATCGATATGTGCTTAGTCTTTGAATGCATGACTGGGTTCTTTGAAATGTTGATTGCACTTGTATTATCACATAAGATGGAGATAGGTGGTGTACAAGTGATTTGAAGATCCTGCAAGGTCTGCATCATCCAAAGAAGTTGAGTGCAACAAGATGCAGCAGCCACATATTCTGCTTCAGTTGTAGATAAAGCAATTGAACTCTGTTTCTTGCTAAACCAAGATACTAATCTGGAACCCATAAAGAAAGCACCACCACTTGTGCTCTTCCTGTCATCCACACTTCCGGCCCAATCTGCATCTGTGTAAGCATGAAGTGTGAGATCTGTATCTCTAGTTTTGAGTTCCTTGAAGATATTTGAAAATCCTCTTCACTGCTTGAAGATGAGTTTCCGTAGGATTTGCTTGAAATCTTCCAACTATTCCTACTGCATGCATGATGTCTGGTCAGGTACCTGTCAAATAAAGTAGACTTCCAATCATAGATCTGTAGGTTGGTTGATGAACTGCTACTGATTCATCATTTGTGCTAAGACTGCATCTTGTCACCATAGGGGTACATACTGGTTTCGAATCTTGCATGCCATACTTTTTCAGAATCTGCTTGAGATACTTAGTTTGAGACAAGAAGATACCGTCTTCATTTTGTTGGATTTGCAATCCAAGGAAGTATGTCAATTCTCCAAGCAAGGACATTTCGAATTCTTTCTGCATCACTAAGGTGAAGCTTTGACTCATAGCTTCTTCATTGCTGCCAAAGATAATATCATCTACATACACAACAAGTATTAGAAATTTGTCATTTTCAATTTTTACATAGAGATTGTGTTATGAAACCAGCTCAAGAAAAGATAGAAAATATAGATCAACGCCTTAGAATTCAGCCTCTTCGAGGGGGAAACCTCCTTTACATTACATAAATTAACAATTCTTGGATGATACAAATGACAAAACCTCCTTTCTATATATAGGAGTCTAAGGAGTCACAATATAATCCAGCCGACCTAACAATAATAATATAAAGCCACAAAAATAACAAAAGAGGGATTCTATGGGGCACAGAAATAACAACATGGGGGTAATAGGGGCACAACAATATAAATAAGGGGTATAACTACAATAGTAATGGGGTAATCACTAATATTATAGGGACCCAACAATAACATACCTTTGTTTTAAGACTGTTCTTTTGCAATACAAGTCTGGTCCTGGTTAGGGCTGAAAACACACTGATGAAGCTCCTTATTCCACCTTCTAGACCTCCTCCATAGTTGTGGTCTAGCTATCCCTAGCTCCTTGTGTTTAGGACTGCCTCCTAGGATGAGTTTAGGCTAAGATTAAGCCTCCTAGCCCTCTCCATGCTGCCCAGAATTCCTCTAGACTTCTGCGGCACCGTTCAGCAACCCATGTCACTCCTCAAATAGGCCTCTCGGCCCCCTGAAATGGAACTAATCTCAACTGCCCTCAAACAAAAGCACCACACAGCAAAATGCACCTCAAAACAACCCTAATCCTCCTCTCTATAATGCGGCATGCCTTTGCAATTTAATTCGGACCTATGGTAAGAGAAAACACGCCCAGAACAAATCTTTTCCTCCTCATTCTATCCTCCTTAAGTCTACGGCTAACTCAGAGATGTTATGATGGTAATTTGATGCTCTTGGATGTTCAAATGACTTGTCCTCACCTTATATTTATACCAAAAATAAGGGCTACTCAAATTAGTGAAGAGTCATGTTTATTGGATGAATTCTCCTCAAGCCTACATGACTTGACTGTCCAAAAATTAATTGACAACTTCAAAAATTCATATCTTCATTTCTACAACTCGGAATCGAATGATTTTCATTGTGTCAGATTTGTCTCGACAAGAGTTATCATCCTCATCCATCACATGTCGAGATGTGTCCATGGTTTTGGCCCAAATCACGATGGGTGCAAAACCCCAACCTTGGGTCCAAGTCCACAAGTGACTCTTGTGAAGCTTTTCCCTCCAAACCCCGAACCCTAGGGCTTGGAGTACCTCCCAAGCTACTCAAAAATCAACACTCCCTCCTAGCGAGGGAGATACTTCCAAGACTAGGAAGTAACTCATCATTATCATCACTACTCACAACACTCGCCCAACTCTTGGCGCTCACTACTGCAACAATCCTCGTAGCATGAACTACGCCTCTCAAAAGTGTTATTGTCATTGCAAGCATCTTGCTTTTGCTTCTTCTCTTGTATTGCTTTCTAATCTCTCCATTATTCCTTCTTGCCAGATGTGGAAGCACCCTTACTCCCCACTGACCACGCGCTCTTCTTGGGCTGCAAAGTCTCCCTCTGAATCTACAAGCTCCCATTAGAACTCGACACCCTCTGAGCCTCTGGAATTTGGACCTTCTTCTCAGGAACCTATACCTGCTCCTCTGATGCCTGCCCCTACAACTACTTCTCTAGAACCTACACCTACTCCTTCTTCTTCCCATGATCCATAGACTTGCCCGTCAACCTGTATAGACCATGCTATCTAACTCCAAGCACAATCCCATTGGAGCTAGAGCCTCTAAGCCTAAGTCTTGCCTTGCCATCTTGGAACAAGACCCCAAACCCCTTCTTCTCAATCATCAAAACAGAAATCACACTATATCTGAGACCTGGTACAAACAGTACATTCTGGACCTGCATCACTTGTCTTGTCTCCATCCTGAATGGCACAACTCCTGATCCTCAGATCTCCTTCTGACTCTTGTCGCCCAACACCATGTGCAGCTTCGAGTCCCACTCAGCGAGAGTCCCAAAAACCTCTTGTGACCCTGTCATATGTTTCGACGCACAACTGTCCACGTACCATCCATCCTCATCGATGGTACACTGCGAGAAATGAGAGATCATAGCAAAGTCCTCCTCTTCCAATCTTTTGGTGAGAGCATCTATCTCAGCAGAGGTGGCCACACCAGCGACCTACTTCCCTTTCTTCTTCTCGCCATCTCCCTTCTTCTTCATCGGACATCTCAATGAAAAATGACCCATCTCGCCACAATTGAAACACTTGAATTTACTCAAGTCCTTCTTTTGCTTACCCTTCATTTGTGCTGCAAGTGCCATGTCATCATCTGAAGCCCTCTTCTTTGAATGGAAATACCCGTCTCGCAACTCTTCCTGAATGAAGTCGTCACACAAACTATTCCAGTCTGGCAATTTCTCTCTGGCAACAATCCCTTTGATGAAGCGCTTCCATTCCTTGGTGAACCCTTTCAAGGCAATCCTCACCATATCATTCTCTGAAATAGTCACACTGATGACAACAAGCTCATCTTTGACTTAAGACAATCTCGTCGGATACAAAGTCACTCCTTCACCTTGTATCATCTTGGTAGAATTCAACTCATCCTCCAATATCAATACTTGGTTCTCGTTCTTAATTTGGAAATATTCTAAAGAGCCATCGACATCTCATGTGCAGTGTTCTTCCTGAACAAATGAGGTATAGGGGATCCTTCACACCATCAAGGATGACCAATCTCGCCCTCGTATCCAAATCCTCATACACTTCCAGCTCCTTTGGGTCAGTTGGCTTCTCTATGCTTTCTCGGCGAACTCTCAGATCCTGTTGACCTGCAAGACCAACTTGATCCTTTCCTTCCATCTACTATAGTTGGACAACCCCTCCAACCTATCCTCATACCGGATACCAGCCTACAACTTCGACATTGTCACCTACAATGTGACCAACTCCCTCTTAAGTTGTACATCCCTGTCACAACTCTGATTCACTAACTTTCAAAGTAGCTTAGGCACGCTCTGATACCATGTTGAATTTTCCACGATCTTGGGTCTAGGATAGAATCTTAGAATCTTTGATGCTACCAAACCAAGAATCCCAACAAGAACTACTTCGCACAGCAGAAAATATAAAGCAGTAAATCACATACGCACAAGTATACACAATTTTTAATAAAATATTGTACAATAATGTACAACCCAATCTTTGTTATATTAAACCAATCTGAATAATACAACAGTCTATGGAATACAAGATACAATGACAATCTCACTGAAACCCTTCGTCGTATCTTGGCCTGTCGATCCTTTGCTCCCGATCTGCTCTCCAATTGCCCCTTAGTCCTTTAAAGGACAACAAATAGAGTCTCCAGGAGAGTTGTGTAAGAACCTGAACCTCAGGCTAATTTCTAAATAGCAGTTCCAGAACCTGAAATAATGATTACAGAATTTTAAAGAAATTTAATCTAATGAACACTAACCTTTCTGCTTTGCTGAAAATCTGTTTACTGCAAATCTTGTCCCCCTGTCTACTCTGTTGAAAAATCTGCTGAAAGTCTATCTGCTTTGCTGCAATTTTTGACAGGCTATGTCACCAAAACGGTCAAAACCACCCTGCCGAACTAAGTACAACCTAGGTACTCAGTCTCAGAAAGCTTACAAATGAAGCAGTTTGATTCCCCCGTGCCCAAAAACTTCAGTATAATCAAGACTCGTATTCCAAAATTATTCTCCACTCTGTTGCCCCCCAAAACTGGTTTTTCCCTCCTCTTTTATTTCCTCATCCACCGCTTTCTCTTCATCCCTGTGTCAAAATTTTGGTTACGTGTACTTTATGAAATCAAATCTCATTTGATTTCGTTGATCTTTATTTGGATACATAGTTTAATTTAATAAAGTTTATTTATTAAATATTTTTTCAATGAATTAATTAAATTTATATTTTTTTAACTAATTTATATTATTAATTTATTATTTTCTTAATTTTAAATTGTAAATTTTAAACTGTACTTTAAAATTAAAATTTTTTACTGGTTTTAAGGACTTATCATATATATGATACTCTGGTGTGGTATTAATTTATTACCTTAATCTATATCTCCTCCTATAGTAACTAGTTTACATATAGTGCGATACATGTGGGTCCATGCATACGTAGCTATCGTATGAAGGCCTCGTATGTATGCTAAATTCTCATATTCGTATTTTATTTATAGGCGGGTCATTACAGGTTGCCACCTAACACTGCTGCAAATCACTTCTGCTGCAATGAATCACAGGTTGATCCAATCTACTCTCTAGGTTGGCCAATCCCTAAGCTCCAATCCACCAATCTAGCAGTCACTTTTGTCCATCAAAGCGTTGCACATTAAGCTCCAAACTTCACCCAATCACGCAATAACCAATGTCCTTTTTGTATGTTACTCTAGGGCTACTTTGGCCTATCAACACGTTGCTCTCCAACAAACCAATGATGCCCCATACACCCACTGCAAGATCTGCACCTAGGATAGGCTTTCATCCACCAAGATAAGCCCTCCAAATGGCTCCCGCAGGCTTCTAAACAATCTATCCACACTAGGACATGATCCCCAACATCAAATCAACTCCAAACACATCATAACATACCTTTGTTTTAGGATTGTTCTTCTGCAATACAAGTCTGGTCCTGGTTAGGGCTGAAAACACACTGATGCAGCTCCTTATTCCACCTTCTACACCTCCTCCATAGCTGTGGTCTAGCTGTCCCTAGCTCCTTGTGCTTAGCACTGCCTCCTAGGATGAGTTTAGGCTAAGATTAAGCCTTGACTCTTGTGGTGCTTTTCCCTCCAAACCCTGAACCCTAGGGCGTGGAGTACCTCCCAAGCTACTCAAAAACCAACATAGATATCACTCTTGAAGAACATGAAGTTTTGAAGTATGTTGAAGACACAGTTGTTGATCCACCAGAGAATGCAAGCGTTGTTGTCAAATCCAAATATAAAAATGGTGAAATCAAAGCTAGAAAAATATCCTTGATTCTCTTAGTGATCATCTCATCACTTGTGTTTCTGGTATGAAGAAAGCTAGAGAAATGTATGACAAATTAATTGGCATGTTTGCAATTAGTAACTTGAGCTAGATTATTGCCTTGAAAAATCAACTTAAGGACATCAAGGTGAACAGAGGAGAGATAGTTCAAGCATACTTCTTAAGAATGATCAAAATCAAGAATCAACTGTCGACGATGGGTGAAATTGTACCTGACAAAGAAATGGTGTTGATTGCGCTTGGAATTCTTTCTCCTATTTGGAAGACTTTTATCACCACCATCAGCAATATCAACAGTATTCCTACATTTGATGAGCTCCTGGAAAAGTGTATCTAAGAGGAGGCCAGAATGATTTCCAGAGGGAGAATTTCACATCATGAAGAAGGAGAACCTACTGCATTTTCAGCCTATGACAAGAGAAAGAAAGGTAATAAAAAGAATTTGTTTTTAAATCAAATAAAGGGAATCTAGACATGTCAAAAGTTAGATGCTTTAACTATCAAAAGCATGGTCACTTAGCTTGTGACTGTAAAGAAAGAAGAAGAGCACTTAGATTCAAAAACAACTCTGATTATAGAAAAGACACTTTTGAAAATCAAAGAAAAGGTCTAACTAAGAAAACAAGAAATCAAAGATATAGAAATAATGTAACGGAAACTCACTCAGAATATTTTTTTTGTTTCTACTTTTTCCAGTTCTTCTTCTGCAGATTCATTGATAGTTGGTTAGTTGATAGTGGTGCCTCCAAATATTTTACTGGTTACAAAGAAGCACTCTCTAATTCCTTGGAGATAATTCTACTCAACCAAGTTAAAGGTTATGGTTTAGTTTTATTTCAGTTAGATGATGGCAAATCTATTTTTCTGCAAGAAGTTTTGAATGTACCTAGTTTGAAAAAAAATCTTGTATCCATATCTGCTCTATAAGATAAAGGAATGAACATTGTTTTTATTGATGGAAAAGTTCCAACCTGACCTTTGAACTAATTAAATCAAGATGTGAAGGACTTTACAAAGTCAATTGTAAACCCATTCATGCACTAGTCCATGATACTGATCTTCAATGTGAGTTATGGCACAGAAGACTGCTCACCTACACTACAAAGCCTTATGTAATGTCCCCATTTTTATTTTGCTCCATAGTACAGCCAAGGTGGATTTCCAGGGCAGGGGATGGCCAGGTTAGTGGAGCAGGTTTATGTCATCAGGGGTCCCGATGGAGTTTTGAGGAGTTTTTATGGGGTCCAATGGCATTCGCTTGGCATATTCGTCATCATGAGCAGTTTCGCACATCTTGTTTTTGGTTCCATGACTTTCTGATAGTTCCTGTAAAACGGGGTTATTATTGGGCATAACTTAATTAATTACGCTCAAGGTGGCATTCCGAGAGGAATATTTGACAGAATACCTTAGTGTAATAGTTCGTTGGAACCGGAATGAGAAGATCTACAAGATGGGATGATGAGAAGTGATTTTTGGTGGCCAGAAAGAGTATGGTGGGCGATTTACCATTTTTCTTGATTAAAAATGACTTTAATAAGTCATTTAATTAAGAAAAATTAATTAATTGGAGGAAATGGGCCAAAAATGACTTAAGTGAAATAAAATTAAATTAAAAGGTCACTTAAGATAAAATCAATGGAAGAGCTTCTAGAATAATAATAAATAAGATGCTTCTAGAGGCTTGGAGATCTATCCATGAGATCTACAAAAAAGGAGGAGGAGGTCATTTGGCGACATCATGGAATTGAGTATTTTCATGTGGAGAGGTTTGAGAACCCAATTCTCTACTTCAGCAGTAGTCCCCCAAGACGGAAACCCTAAGGTGATTTAGAGAGATTGGGCGAGCACCCATCTCCCCTTGGTGGATTCATTTAGAATCCACAGGTGTACTGACTGATTTCATGTTTCAATTTGGAGGTCGGCATCAACATTATCATATATCTCGGAGGGTCGTTTCCAGCTATTGTATTAGCATATATTTCTATATAATAAAGTTGGATTTTGTGATTGTAGCTGCATTTCTATTGTTTCTGATGTTGTGATATTTTAATGCGATTTTCATGCAATTTATGGATTTATTGTTTCTATCAGATTTCCAATGTTCTAGTTTTACATGGCAATCTTCTGTTAAATGAATTGCAGTTTCATGTGAAGTGTTTGTTCCAAATTTTTTTCATTTGGGACATTACACCTTACTTCAGCGCATACATTCTTATTTATGTGGACCTATGCATGTTACTACTCTTTGTGGCTACTTGTATTTCATGATTTTTGTTGATGATTTTTCTCGCAAGACATGGTAATTCTATTTGAAAAACAAAGGGAAAGCATTTGACATGTTCAAAGATTTCAAGGCTCTGATTGAAAATCAAACTAGAAAGTTGATCAAAACTTTCAGATTTGATAATGGGGAAGAATTCACCTCCAATGATTTTAATGATCTTTGCCAAGATGTTGGAATAAAGAAAGAAATCATTGTGTCGTAAAATCCACAACAAAACAGTGTGGCTGAGAGGAAGAATAGAACCATTATGGAAGTAGTCAAAGTCATGTTGCATGATCAAAAGCTACCAAAGTTTCTGTGGGGAGAAGCTGCAAATATTGTTGTTTATATGCAAAACAAAACTCCTCATCGGGCCTTAAACAATAAGACTCCTGAAGAAAAGGACTGAGGTGAGTCATTTGAGAATCTTTGGTTGTCTTGTATAATTACATGTGCCAAAAGAGAAAAAGAACAAACTAGAAGCTTCAAGTAAGAAAGGTATGTTTGTTGGTTATTATGATAATTCAAAAGCTTATAGAATTTATGTCACTGGTCAAATAACTATAGAGTTTAGCAAAGACGTAACATTTGATGAAGATGCAGCTCTTAGAAAAGTAAAAGACTCTCATCCTCCTGCCATTGCTGAAAGACAAGTTGTTAATTAAAAAAAGGTTGCATCTGAGTCTGAACAGGAAGCTAAGAATGAGCTTGTTGATAATCCAATGGGTTCCATGCATCTTCTAGATCCTCCACTGCATGATTCTCCTACCATAAAGAGATCACTATGGCTGCGAGATACCTTGCAAGAAGTTGAATAACATGCCACCCCAAGAGGAACGTTCAGAGAAATTAAGAAGCCAAGTTGGTTTCAAGGGTATGTTACTGCCATGAGGAACATCATTCAGGCAGAACCATGCACCTTTGAAGAAGCTGCAAAAGAACAAGTCTAGAAAGATGCCATAACTAAAGAATAGGAGTCCATCATCCAGAATGATGTCTAGGGAGTGGTTCCTAGACCTCAAAGTAAATCTGTTGTCACTTCCAAATGATTGTTTAAGATTAAACATGGTGCAAATGGTAGTATTGAAAAATATAAGACTAGATTTGTAGCTAGAGATTTCTCTTAGAAAGAGGGAATAGATTATGATGAGGTTTTTGCACCTATACCTTGATATACTACTATTCGATCTATTGTTGTGTTAGTTGCTAGCCAGGGATGGACTCTTCACCAAATGGATGTGAAAACTACTTTCTTGCATGGCTTCCTCAAGCAAGAGGTATTTGTGGAACAGCCACAAGGCTTTGAAGAGCATGACAAAGAAATTAATGTATGCAGACTAAAGAAAGCCTTGTTTGGGCAGAAGCAAGCTCCAATAGCTTGGTATGCTCGCATTTATAGCTACCTGATAAAGTTTGGTTTCACAAGAAGCAGTTTCTTGCATGGCTTCCTCAAGCAAGAGGTATTTGTGGAACAGCCACAAGGCTTTGAAGAGCATGACAAAGAAACTAATGTATGCAGACTGAAGAAAGCCTTATTTGGGCTAAAGCAAGCTCCAAGAGCTTGGAATACTCGCATTGATAGCTACCTGATAAAGTTTGGTTTCACAAGAAGCAGCGCAGACCTAAACCTCTACTTCAAGATAATTCAAGGTATACCTTTGATTTTGGTATTGTATGTTGATGATTTATTCTTGACGTGAAGAGAACCTCTTATCCTCCAATGTAAGAGGGAGTTAGCTTCTGAATTTGAAATGAAAAACCTTGGTTTGATGCACTACTTTCTAGGTCTAGAAGTTTGGCAAAGTCCTGGTGAAATTTATCTTTCTCAAGGAAAATATGTTATCAAGCTTCTTGAAAGATTTGCTATGGTAGAATGTAAGTCCATGCATATTGTTATGGAAATGAACTTTAAGAAATTATGTGGCAAAGTTGCAAGACCTAATCTAGCAAATGCCACAAAGTATAGATAGTTCATTGGTGCTTTGATGTTTTTGGTAAACACTAGGCTTAACATATGCTTCATTGTAAACACTTCAAGTCAACATATGATTGATCCCTTTCATGCCCACTAGATTGTTGCAAAACATGTACTCAGATACTTGCATGGAACTACCAATCTAAGATTGAAATACATTGCTAAAAATGTAATGGATACACTGATATTGATTGGGTTGGTAACTTTGTTGATAGAAAGAGCACTTCTGGGTGTTGGTTTAGCTTGGGATCTACCATGATCTCTTGGTTGAGCAGAAAATAGAAGATTGTTGCATTGAGTACAACTGAAGCTAAGTACATTGTTGCTAGCATGGCTAGTTGTGAGGTAGTTTGGCTGAGAAATCCTTATAGGGAACTATTTGAGCAAGTTCCAGGCACAACAGTTATATATTGTGACAATAAGAGTGGGATTCATCTTGCAGAAAATCCTGTGTTTCATGACAAGTCCAAGCATATTAAGATCAAGTATCACTATATCCGTGATATGGTGGAGAGATGAGCAATGAGGCTCCATCACATCTCCTCTGATGATCAAATCGCTAACAATCTTACCAAGCCTTTACCGAAAGGAAAGTTCTTGGTTTTTAGAGAGCAGCTTGGACTTATGAACGTGACCCTTCCGGGAAGCAATCACATCTAATTCAGAACATTGAGCTACCTTTCCCCCTGTCAGAGCTCACAGGATTAGGGAAGGATGTCGAAAAGCTCCTGAGGATGAGGGACCTCTTGTGTAGTTGGTGCCACAACAGTAGGCCTTAGTATGCATCCGACCCACAATCTAGGACATGGGAAGAGCAACTTATTTGGGTAATAGGTGTAGTGAGACTTGTTTGTGTGACTTGTCTAGGATGCAGGTGTTCCAGCACTTGACACTTGGTTGTGTTTGATTTTTGTCTGTGTGACTTGTTTGAGTCTTACATATGTGATGTTTGTGTTCTATCACCTAATTTTTGAGATGAAAATTGATTGAGTGTAATCCTTGTCTATGTAACATGCGATGATCCTTTCCTTTCCAAATTTGTGTCAAGTGGATCATTCTTCTTTAGATTGTGACTCCATTGTTACAGATGTTACAAAACAGGGTTGAGTTGAGATGAATGAAAGAGATTAGAGGAAGCAAAGCTCTTTGACGCAGAAAGAAATTCCTCCCTAGCTAAGATGGAGTTTTAAAATTTAGCAGCTCAGGGATAAATTTCTCCTAGAAGAAATCATATCTTTCAGTTTTGTTTGAACCACCTATAATAAAATTTCATTTCTGACAATTCTAATATGACTTCTAAAAAATAGTAAGTTACATGTGACTTTCCAAAAATAGAAAGTCATCTATAAATGATCAAGGGTGATTTCGACACAAGGAATCCACTTTAAAATCAAATCAATCATGATTATAGAAGTCAAGAATTAATATTTTTAACCTTACTAGTATTATTATTATTATGTTACTATTTGTTAGAAAATAATCTAAAATCATTAATCTTTAATGGATAATAAAAACAAATTCTCTCATGGAATAAGTAAATTAAATTGAGAATCTCTTACTAGGAAAATTGAACCTCTCTCTTGGAATAAAATAGTAACTCTACACTTAAGAGGATGTAACTCTCCTCACTAATTCAATGTATGGAAAAATGAAACTCCTCATTAAATGCACTTGTAACTCTTTCATTCAATTCGATTTGTAACTATCACTAGATATTCTCTCATGTCTATATGTAACTCTCTCTCTCCTTAATTCGAATTGTAACTCCTCAAGACAAGTGTACCTCTCCCTCTATTCTTTGGATGAGTTACACTTCTCCTCAAGTAACTTCTCCCTCATGAAATTCGATTCTCCTACTATTGCGTCAAGGCATGAATTTATTTTGTGACTCCTCTCCTTTCTCATTTATTTAAGAAAAAGTGAGAGTTGAGAGTAATATGTTCATTGTGAAGAAGGAGAGTTAGTGTTGAGTGTGTGCAAGAGAAGTGTGAGGGGAAGTGAAGAGTAAAAACAAGGGAAGAGTTGGAGCAATTGTGAAGGACAAAATCTGATCAAAAAAAGGAGATATTCAAGCAAAGAGCAAGAGCACTTCAGTTGCAAGTTGGTCAAACATTGGTGACTTTATTCATTCTCATTCTCTCTCTGTGTGTACTCTGCTGAATAATTGAAGAAATCTAATAGAAAAATAATCATTTGGGTTTTCCCCTTGTGGGTTTTGCCCTTGTCATTGGACTTAACTCTCAGTGTCTTATATTTGTGTTTGGTTGTCTTCATATGATCCTTAAGTGGATGTTTTGTCTACCAGTGCTGATCTGAAAAGTTTTGAAGAAGAAATATGCTTTATAAGTAATTGTAACAGCATAGAACATTTAGTTTTTTGCAAAGTACATTCAGTTCCATTCAATTTTCTACAAAGTAAATTCAGTTTTCTGCATAGAACTTTCAAATTTCTGCAAAGAACTTTTAAATTTTTGCATAGAACTTTCAGATTTTTAATAATGTATGAGGGTATCGGAATAGTATTTAATCAAGAGCACCAAGCCCTCTGCGTACTTTGATGTTAGTGGCATTGGTTGTCAAACTCCTATATCATGACCCTACTAAAAATGTACCCATCACTCAAACAAAATCTTGTCTAGACATGCTAGTTTTTTCTATCTTATTTTAATGCTTAGAGGGTCAGAAGGGCAAGAAGAAGAAGAAGGATTTGAGTAAGATCAAGTGCTTCCATTGCCATGAGTTTGGGCAGTATGTTGCTAAGTGTCTTAATTGGAATAGGAGGTCCAGTAAAAATCATGCGGCTACATCAGCTGAAATAGATGGGTTTGCTTCTCAGTTCGAGAAAGATTTCTCATTGATAGCTTACATTGCAAACTCAATAGGGAGTAGCACGTGGTATATTGATTCCAAAGCCTCGTCCCACATGACTAGGAACAAAGAGTATTTCAACTAGCTAAAGGAGAAGGGCATGCAATTTCAGATCGAGCTAGGAGATGATGGCCAGTATGCATCTAGGGGAGTTGGTACTGTCATCGTTGAGAGGGAGTCTGGGATCCCTCTCCATCTCAATGATGTCCTCTATGTTCCAGGCTTAAAAAAGAACCTTGTTTCAGTAGCTACCCTTAAGAACAAGGGATATGATGGCATCTTCAACAGAGATAAGGCATACCTCAAGCACTTAACTTCTAGCGCAGTGAAGCAGATAGGTGTGAGGGTGAAGAACCTTTATGGGTCAGTGAAGCAGATAGGTGTGAGGGTGAAGAACCTTTATGGGTTGCAAGTTGAGAGATGTGCAGCCTTGAACAGCAAGGCAGGTGGTAAGCAAAGTAGAGATATTGGAAAACTTTGGCACAGGTGCATGGGACACTTGCATCATGGGGTGTTAAAGATTCTTCAGCAAATAGCCACAGGGTTACCAGCATGCAGTTTTGATCAGCATGATGTGTGCAAGGGATGCACACTTGGCAAGTATGCCAAGACTTCTTTTCAAGGCCAAGACAGCAAAGCTAAAGGGATTTTGGAGCTAGTGCATTCAGATGTATGCAGGCCCTTCTCTTCTCCATCTCTTATGAGACACAAATATTATGCCACTTTAATAGATGATTATTCTTATAAAACTTGGATAGTTTTTATGAAGAAGAAGGATGAGGTCTTCTCCAAGTTCATGGAGTATAAGGCCCTGGTAGAAAACCAAACAAGGAAGAAGATCAAAGCATTGAGAAGTGACAATCGCAGAGAATATGTCCCCTATGCCTTCAAGGATTTGTATGAGAAGGACGGCATTAGGAGAGAGCTGATAGCACCCCATAACCCTCAGCAAAATGGGGTTGCTGAGAGAAAGAACTGCAGTATTGTTGGAGCGGCCAAGGCCATGTTGCACGATCAAGCACTGCCTATGTTCTTGTAGGTAGAGGCATGCAACACTGCAGTATTTCTATAGAACAGGAGTCCACACAAGGTTCTTGGACGAGTTACACCAAAGGAGGCTTTCACAGGCAAGAACCCTAATGTTTCAAGCTTTTGCATCTTTGGCACAAAAGTTTACTGTCGTTTGTCCAAAGATAGTAGGAAGAAGTTGGAGACCACAACACAAAAGGGTATTTTCGTGGGATACAGTGAGATAGCTCAGGCATAAAGGGTGTATCTACCAAGACTCAAGAAGACAATTCTCAGGCGAGATGTGAGGTTTGAGGAGTCCAGAGCTTTGAGGGAGTCCTTAGAGCGAGAGAAAGTTGCAGTACCTGAGATGGAGCAGCTACTCGCTCCCAACGAGGAGCCTCAGCCAGCCAGGTGGCAAGAGGGCCACACAGCAAGATGCAGAGCAGGATGATAAGGAGGAGAGATTAGGACGAGAATATGGAGCTACTCAGTTAGAGACTCCTAACACAAGGAGGAATAAAGCTAAGTGGGTTGAGGAGTTGATTCAGAAGGCCCAGGAGCATGTTGAAGCTCTTAGCTCTATGTTCAGGCATAGCCAATAGCCACAGAGGTACACAAGATATATGGCACTGATGACAAGGGTGGTGGACACTGAGCCTTCTAGTTATAAAGAGGCAACTTCTCAGCAGGTTTGGCAAGATGCCATGGTGGAGGAATATTCCTCCATGATGAAGAACGATGTCTGGGAGATTGTGCCACAACCTGAGGGCAAGTCAATAGTAGGCCCATGCTGGGTGTACAAGGTGAAACATGGAGCAAATGGGAGTGTGGAGAAGTACAAGGCTAGGTTTGTGGCCAAGGGCTTCTCACAGATTGAGGGCATAGACTATGACGAGACCTTTGCCCCAGTAGCACAGTATTCATCCATCAAGACTATTCTGGCACTTTTAGCACAGATGGGGTGGAAGATTCACCAAATGGACGTGAAGACAACATGCCTCAACAGATGGTTAAGGAGGAGATTTATGTGGAGCAACCAAAGGGGTTTGAGCAATTCAATAGAGACACACATGTGTGCAAGGTGAAGAGAGCTCTTTATGGGCTCAAGCAGGCTTCGAGAGCATGGTACACTCATATTGGCAGCTACCTTCGAGGATTGGGCTTCACTAAGAGTGAGGCAGATGCCAACCTGTACTACATCATGGTTGGAGGGCTTTAGCTCATTCTTGTGTTCTATGTTGACAGCCTTATATTAACTGGAGCAGAGAGCTTGATCCAGGACTACAAGGAGGACCTTGCAAGGGAGTTTGAGATGAAGGATATGGGGCTTATGCACTATTTCCTTGGATTGGAGGTTTGGCAGGGTGATGGTGAGATCTTCATGGGATAGGGGAAGTACACTACAGAGATTCTCCAGAGATTTCATATGCAGGATTGCAGGCCCATGGCCATGCCTCTAGTCACAAACTGGAGGAAATTGGATGCTAGCAGAGTAGAGCGAGTAGATGTTACAGTATACAGGAAACTCATCAAGTCGTTGACGTATTTGTCCAACACACGACGTGATATTTGTTTTGCAGTCAACCAGTTGAGTCAATTCATGATGGAACTGACCAGAGTTCACTGGGTTGTTGGTAAACATGTTTTGAGGTATCTTAGAGGCACAACGAATTATGGATTGTGGTACAGACAGGTTGATGGAGTGAGGCTTGAGGGCTTCACATATGCAGATTGGGCAACGCACTCCATAGACCAGAAGAGTACTTCAGGTGACGTCTTTAGCATTAGGTCAGCAATTGTTTCCTTGTACAATAGGAAGCAAAGATCAGTTGCACTCAGTTCAGCAAAGGCCAAGTACATGACTGGCAGTTTGGCAGCATGCGAGGCTATTTGGATGAGGAAGTTGCTTGTGGGACTTTTCAGATAGGGGATGGAGCCTACTATGATAATCAAAGTTACATTAAGCTCTCTGAGAACCCAGTGTTTCATGATCGCTTAAAGCATATCTAGATCAGGTATCATCATCTCAAAGATTGTGCGTAGAAAGGGATAGTGAAGCTATCGTACATTCCAACAGAGGAGTAGACAGCAAATATCTTGACCAAGGCATTGGCAAGAAGAAGTTTTGTCCATTTTAGAGATACGTTGGGAGTTGTACAAAATCCCTTCCTCACTAAGAGGAAGTGTTGAAAATGGTAGCGTGGAAGGTCTTCTTGACTCGTGCCTTAGTCAAGAAAGACAATAATCAGTCTTTCCTGTGGCATGGACGAGTTTGTAGTGATAGGACGAGTTCATGGAGCAAGTTAATTCATGCGCACAGTTGGAGGGATAGTTAAGTGGACTTCCAAATGCCAGTTCTAATTTAGAAGAGGACGAGTTGGAGAGCTTCAGTTTTGATTGAAGCAAGGACGTGTTACACTAGCAGTTGACTCAGTTAACAAGTCGAACTCCACTTGTGTTCTAAATTCGTACTTGCCAAATATAGCATGGATCGAATTGCTTAAAAGGAGTATGAAGGCACATCTTTGTATCATTATTGTTTGCACAAGTTTGTGTGAGGAGAGCTTCTTGTTGAGAGTTCGTATAAAGGAGGAGCCTATACGCAGAATTGAGAGGTAGAATATCTTGCAGGTTTGCGCTAGTATTTAGGAAGAAATTCCTAAACAATAAGGGTCCAATCTGCGCTAGGAAATAGGAGATATTCTGCACTAGGAAATAGGGCAAAGGTTGTGCAAGGAAGTAGGAGTTGTGATCAAGGGCTTTGCAGGCAAGTCTAGGCTAGATTAGCAAGAGAAAATCTTTGTTCTCAATAGACAGATTGCTTTGTATTTGATATAGTTATTCTCTCAATAAAATTCTACAGCAAGGACAGGGTTTTCCCATTTGGGTTTCCCAAGAAAAATTAGTGTTATTGTGTGATTGTTTTCTTTATCTCTGTGTTTTATTTCACTGCTTATCTATTGTGGAGAAATATTGTGTCTTGTTGAAAAGAAACTAGCTTAAGATTGTTCATCATAGCAATTGCAGGATTTGGTGGAAAATTTACAAGGGGAATTGATGGTCAGTTACTTGCTTCGAAGATTTATCAGGTGATCCTAAGCCACAACCTGAACTAGAGCCAATTGCCAGAACCTAAAGCCAGATTCAGCCATAGCCAGTTTCAGAGTTGTCGCCAGAGACAGAGTCATGCTCCATGGGCATGTTTTTTGGTTGCTGGCCTTCCTTAACCACCACCTACAAAAGATTTCAATTTTTGCAACACAGTTTATGGTCATCTTCAAACCATTATCAAGGAACACTTCCACTAGTAGAAGACTTCTACTTCTAGCCAGATTTGGAACTATTCCATGAACTGCTTCGAGCTTTAATTTGAAAGTTGTGGTCAGCCTTAAACCACCACCGGTTGAGACCTTGAGTTCTCCCACCTCATTGGGTTTGTGGTCTTCCTTAAAAATCACCATTTCAGAGCGATCATTCAACCATTGGTTTCCATGCATTTTTTGCATTTCTATATTTCAACTCTCTTATTGGACTCTCATATACACCCCTTCAGATTAAGGGGGGAATGTTAGACACCTAATTTGTTAAGGTTCAGGTGGACAATTATTGCAAGAAACCTTGGAAGTTGAATCCAATGGTTTGTATGTTGTATTTATATGTACATCATTCTTAATAGAAGTTGAATTCATTTCCAACACACACTGGGTTGAAAGCCCTTCCGTTTGACTCCCTTATTATGGTTTTACAGGTGTGAATGTGGTTTCCCATTTAATGCCTAGTGCCATGGTAGAATCCCCTTTCATTTTTAACCTTCCTTGGTTGCATAATTGGCAATGCTATGCTTAAGACAACCCAATCGTGTGAAAAATCAATAAAAATATCAGTTATTGCAATCAACCAATTATTATCCAATGTATTTAATTCTGAGCAAAATTAACATACTGCAAATTCTTAATAAAACCATGATTGCAATATTCACAAAAATACACTGCAGAAACTCTGATTAAAAACCAATCACAAAATGAACACAATATTTTTGGACAAAACATCCCTAAAAAGAACCTCGAAGGGAGAACTAATTTGAGAGTTTTATTAATCTTCAACAGATTCTGCAATTGATGAATTATTACAACAGCTTGCCAAACCATGGCAAAGCTCCGGTAAAATATTTCTTCACCTCCACAAGTCGATCTAACCACTAAAAGGGTCACGGCATCCCTCTGCAACCTAACACAACCTCTCCTACAATTCGCACTGCTATTCTAGCAATCTGCTATGAATTCCTACAATCTGTCTTTTCTGTTATTGAACTGATTTCCTGCAAAGCGCTCAACAACTGGAAATCTTGATATGCTAAATTGGCAACTCATACGACCTCTCATGGCAATTTCGTACAGCCTCTCCTGTTTGCAGAATAACTCTGGAAAGCAGTGGTTGTGAAACTCGAACAACTTGTGCTTGTAGTTCTGCTAGGCCTAATATTGCTATTGAGGCTGGAGAGGAGTTTGAGGAGTCCTTAGACTCTGAGCCAGATGATGTTTATGTAGCTCTTGCTGATGATTCCATGTCTAGTAGTGGTGATGAGGTTGGTGAATGATCATGTTGATCAATTATTTGTAGTAGGCTAGAGGCCTAGTAGCTTGAGTTTAAGCATTGTTTTTGGAATTTAGAGGCCATTTAGAGCCTCATTGGTTATGCATTTTGTTGATGATATCATTGATATGTATTGCACTCGGTGCCATTTTGATATATGAACACCCTTACATGGTATATAAATTAGAATACTTTCCATATTTTGTCTCTAATGGTTTGGAATCATGGTTTGTAATCATAAAAATAAGGTTTTTTCATTAAAAACTAATTATTTAATTAATTTTTTTCAATTTTGGTTTATTGAATCTAGTTCGAATCATTGTTAGATAGGTGACTGATTCGATACTCGGATCCGATTTTTAAAACTATGCTTTTGGGTGGCATAAATTTTGCATATGGAATTCATTTAAGGTTGTTCTTATGCTATTGGAAAGGTATTTGAGTGTACAACAACACCAAGGGGTTTGGCACAAGTAAGAGTTTTTGGACCCCAAAAAATTTCATTAAATGCCTTAAACTGCCTTAGGAAGGTTTTAAACCCCAATTTGCCAAACTAGGACTTGCCGGTAAAAATTGTCCTATGAGTTAATTCCTCCGTAGCTACGGGCTCAACTACTAGATCTGCATCCGGATCAACACCCCCTAACTCCATGGCATCAATAACAAAATCTGGTTCAAACTCAGCTAGTTGAGTCTACCCCACCTATTCTAAAGTTGGGTAAATATCATCCAACACAATGGGCAATCACCCCTCATAGTGGGTACTAGGAGAATGTTGGTGCTCTACGCGTGATTTTTGAGCACCAACAAGCCACCAACATTTCCTAAGGCCACTTATTTACATCATTACATATAAAATTAACTAAAAATCTCATCTTGCGGGGATTTTTAATTATTTTAAAAAATCCTAAAAAGACTTAGTCAAATTTCGTAAGACTCTAGATATGACCTAGCATGGTAATATAAATTGACCCAAGACATTAGGACACAAAGGGAAAACTTCATGTAAGAAAAGTGGAAATTTTCAAATTCATAATTCAGTTAGATAAAGCAATGGAACACCATTTATAAATTAAACGTCAAGGCATGGATGACAAGATGTTATGAAACCAGCTCAAGAAAAGATAGAAAAGATAGATCAACGCCTTAGAATTCAGCCTCTTCGAGGGGGCAACCTCCTTTACATTACATAAATTAACAATTCTTGGATGATACAAATGAAAAGACCTCCTTTCTATATATAGGAGTCTAACATAATCAGAGCCTACATAACAATAATAATGTAAGGGCACAATAATAATAATAGTGGGCTTCTATGGGGCACAATAGTAACAATATGGGCACTACATGGGTACATCACTATAATAAGTGGGTTTTACTAATAACAATAAGGGGTTACACTAGTAGTATAGGGCCCTAACATGCCCCTCTCCTTCAGAAAGCGTTGTCCTCAATGCTTGAGTAGTTTTTGATGCTTTTGTATAAAATTCTTGTCCTCCCGTGTCGAATCTTCAGCAGGTAAGTTCTTCCACTTGATGAGATACTCTGAAATTGATCGATTTCGTAGCTGTCGGGTTCTTATTTCTGTGACTGATCCAGGTTCCAATATGATTTTTCCTTCCTCTTCAATGTCTGGCAATATTGTTTGAATTGGGATCTTTTGCAACTTTTGAATAAGTGGCCATACTTCTTTGTCCTTCTTCCATTCATCCCTTGCTTCATTTATCCAATCTGGTTGGATAATAGAAATAGCACAAAACAATGCTTGCACATCCTCATCCTTGAAGAGTCTTCCCATTCGGTAAGGTCGCCATTTTTTAAGTCCATGTAGTATTGCCAACATTTCCTTCTCATAAATAGCTTGCTTGAGATGTAGCAGTAAAAATAACCAATCACCTACATCAAAACATTTTTCACTACGATGTTGATCTACTTGTTGTTTCGTTTGATTTTGCACCGAAATGGCGTTATCCTTTAAAAGTTGGAGAACTTGTTGTTGATTCTCGATGTGATCTTTCACTGCTTGAACCTTTTTCTTCTTGATATGTCCTTCTATCTTTAGAGTTTGAGGAGTGGTAATTTCTTCCAATCGTTTGCAAGATATGGTCGGATTCATTTCTTGACGCTCGATGTGATCTTTCACTTCTTGAACATTTTTCTTCTTGATATGTCCCTCTATCTTGATAGTTTGAAGAGTGGTAATTCCAACCAATGAATTACAAGATATGGTTGGATTCATTTCTTCTTTCTTGATGTGATCTTTCACTTCGTGCACCTTTTTCTTCTTGATATGTCCTTCTATCTTGAGAGTTTGAGGAGTGGTCATTCTTGCCAATAGTTTACAAGATATGGTCTGATTCATTTCTTCTTTCTCTAGGGTTGGGTCCTTGCTTATATCCTCTTCCTTTGATGTTTCTTGATCCTTTTCTTCCTCCTCTTCATACTCTATGTAAAATAATTTCTTCTCAGCACACTTATGACCTTTAGTGCATTTGCTATCACAACTGTAACAAAGCCCTTTTTCTCTTTTTTCTTCCAATTGTTGTGGTGTAACCCTTGTAGGTTGTGGAAGGCTAGGAGAAACAACACTTCCATCTTTATAGTTGTGAGGGGTAAACTTCTTTGTTGCCATAATTTTACTTTCCAATATGTCACAAAGCTCTTTTACTCTTGCCAATTGTTGTGGTGTTGCTCTAAAGAAGGTGTTGCTCTTTGTATCCTCATAATGTGCTATCATTTCCTCCGTGAGAATTGACCACGTAACAAGTTTTTTATGAGAACAGAGCCCTTTATACCATAAAAATTGATCTGGTTCTAAATATGAAGATGCAATACATACCTTTTGTAACAATGGTACACCATGTAGATCAAAATATTGCTCCATCTGAAGTATCCAATTTACCGGATCCTTGCCATCAAACTTCCTCATCTTGCTTTTTCTTGATTTTAGGAGCTCGATCTTGAAACGACTGTAACTCTGTACTTTCAGATCTTTAAGTTCTGAAATTGCAACCTGTAGTAGCCCTCTATGCCCTCTTTCCAATGCCACCAGTCTGATCCAAATTGGATTCTCCAAGAAAGAGTTATGCACAATCTCCCAAGATGACCTGATTATAGACCTTTCCAAAAGAGTGAACTTGTATGAAGTGCCACGTGTCGCTGTTTCAACCTTTGTCTCTGAAAATGATATACAAGAAACTAAAGTCCGTCCTCTTTCTGTACCTTCTTACGAAATTTTAATCTGATGCTCAGAGAGAAAGTTATGACGATTTTCCCCAGGTCCCCTGTTTTGAATGTAATTCAGGAGTCTGCAAAAAAACCAACTTCCTCAGATCATATCTCCGCAAATATTGCGCAAAAAGCTCTGAAATTCGGACCCGGGGTTCAGCGTGATTTCTTCTCAAATGGGTTTTTTTTGCGACTTCTGAAACGTCACAGAAAAAAACTTATAGCGAAAATGCCACAATGACCTGTTTGGAGCAGCGAAACCCTAGAATCCAAAGCTCTGATACCAAATGTTATGAAACCAACTCAAGAAAAGATAGAAAAGATAGATCAACGCCTTAGAATTCAGCGTCTTCGAGGGGGCAACCTCCTTTACATTACATAAATGAACAATTCTTGGATGATACAAATGAAAAAATCTCCTTTCTATATATAGGGGTCTAACATAATCAGAGCCTACATAACAATAATAATGTAAGGGCACAATAATAATAATAGTGGGCTTCTATGGGGCACAATAGTAACAATATGGGCACTACATGGGTACATCACTATAATAAGTGGGTTTTACTAATAACAATAAGGGGTTACATTAGTAGTATAGGGGCCTAACACAAGATCTATCATTTGCCAAATTAAAATTTGAAAATGATTCATAATTCATGGAAGAAAATGTCAAAATTCCTAGTAACAACATCATTATACAATTAATAGGTGTGGCAGGAGGGGGAGGGGTACTATTGGCCTTGAGGAGGACAAAGTGTTCAGATTTTCATGGGGGTTTGGTCATATGACATTAATCAAGCAGAGAAATATGGTCTCTACCATGGACTTTTGTTAGCCAAAGAACATCAAGTGGACACACTTACGATTATGGCAGATTCTCTCCTAATCCTGCATCATATGGTGAAAAGCTCCCTCGCAAAGAAGAAATCTATGGAAAACATCATGAAAGGAATCATGGAAGTTGCAGAAGATATCCCATCCAAGGCATATTTCCATGTCCTACAAGACTTCAACAAAAAAGTAAACAAGTATGCTAATGAGGGGTGTAAATTGAAGATAGGTAAATTAAAGATTAATGGCCAAATCAGACCTGCTATAATTCCCTAATGGCAGATGAAGTCTATTAACAAAACTCCTTAGTAACGTTATGTGTTGTAAATTTTGTGTTTTGTTGGGGCGGTCTTGTAAGGTATTCACCTACAAAACCCCTCCTTTTGTTGCTCAGATATATTCTCCTCAGGAAAATTATGTATTCCTATTGGAAAGGAGAAAACAATCAGAAAATCTTGATGAATTAGCTCTGTAATTCCTGATGTATTTGTTGTGAACCAGGTGCAAAAATATATAATACAAATACTCTTTTCAATTTAAAAAAAACATCATATACAATAAATAACAACATTGACAATTTCAAATTCTAAGAGCGAGAACCTATATGTATCTCCTAAAATTGTCAAGTACATGATTGCTCTCAAGTGGTGCATCAAGATTCAAGGTCAAGATCAACGTCATCATCTATGTTAGATTTCCTTAAAACCCAGTAAGTTAGTAACTAATTCGCAATTTTCTAAGTATAAAACCAGAAATACAAACAACTATTACACTGGAAACTTAAATTGCAAATACACTGAGTTTTCTAACTTAGCATGCACAGCAGAAAAATAAATAATCAGAAGACAAACACATCTCACACATAAAACACAAGATATACTGAGGAAACCCCACTCCGAGGAAAACCTGCAACTTTGAGTGTCTTTTTTTATCTTCAACGAAAGGATTTTCTTCAGCAAATTACAGCAAGGGAAAACTTCCCCTTCTCTACAAACAAAAAGTTGATCAACTGAGATCAATGTTTTAAAACTCCGACTCCGACTCCGACTCGGCCGAGGGTCGACTCCGACTCCGACTCCGACTCGGTATCGACTCGGCCGGCTTGATTTCAATGACTCGGTCATTGTAAAAAATACATTAAATATTTATTTTTTATAAAAACACATAATTTTAAAGATTTTCATTCATGTTTTCAAACACACAGCATTAGAATATAGATAGAAGACAACATATGATCAAAGTAGGCTCATGAATATATCCATTATATCAAAATAACACCTAGTGCACTGTCCAATACATACACGATGATGATATGATGATATAAATGGCCTCTACAACAAAAGTCTGTGACCAGTACTGGCTACTGCTAGAGTTGCCAACATCATCTGGCTCAGTGTTACTTGGGAGCAGGAGTGGAAGTGGGGAGCGAGAGCGAAAACGGGAGCAGGAGCGACATTTTCAGAAGCTCCGGGTTTGAGAGCGAATCCCAGAGGAGTTCAACAACCAATGTCACTAACATCAAGGTACACAGAGGGATTGGTGCTCTTGATTAAATACGAGTTCCATACCCTAATACATGACAAAATTCAATGGAAACATTGCAATCCTCCAATCCTAAAACCCTGAAAAAATGATAAGTCTGCTGGATTTTGAATGAAATCTAAAATTCTACTTTCTCCATATGAAATCCAACGAGGCTGGAACCACTCTTAAACATCCTGAGTCATTTCATGGTAATGTTAAAAATTTAAGTAAAAGGATGAAAATGAAGATTAAGGAGAATGTCACTTTTACTTTAAGAATTTAACATTACCATGAAATTTGAACATCATATCAATACTAGGAGAGGGGAATGGACCCCAAATAGCACTTAACCAATTTAGAAAACACCTTGGAGTCCCCAACAATCAGCTAAATGTTAAAAAGTTAAAAAAAAATTAGAAAAATCGTTGTTTCTTTGGGTGACTGGCCGAATTTAATGACTCGGCCGAGTAGATGTGGAAACGGCCGGGTTGACCGAGTCATGACTGACTCGGCCGAGTCATGCAATAACTCGGCCGAGTCAGTCATGATTCTTCCTCCCGAACTGGTTTTTCTGCCGGGTCACTCCTCAAGGCTTCAACTCGGTTCAACTCGGCCGTTTCGGTTTCGAAACAGCCGGTTTTTAAAACACTGACTGAGATAGATCGATCTCCCTCTAACGCACTAGATCTGTCATATGGTCGTGCAAGTCTAACTATTTGTGCCTTGTGCACATAGTACGGACGCGCGAGATGTCTTTTCCTATGCCCATGTGCAAACTAAAGGCTACACTAACACTATCCGAAATGATGAAATTTGATCCTTACTTGATCTCTCCTTCCCGAATGGTAAAACATTGTGATCTATTGAACTCTGGTCTCTTCTTTTCGTTGGTCTGACACATTGTTGAGCTCAACTGACTTGCCACTTGCTCTATCTCCTCTTATAATTTCGACCCAAACCCTAAGTCACTTTCAACAGTTGAGATTAGATCGTGATGAAGGGTTGAGATCAAATCATAAGTTAACTTAGGAATATTTAATTTTTCCTAAGTCCAACTTTAAGAAATAGTTGAATAAGTTAATGTTCTACTAAAGTGGTTATCTTGTGGGTCCTCTGCTAGCCTTAGAAATTTGGCTAGCAGAACCCTTATTTTTCTACTGCAGTCAACACTCCCTCTTAGAGAGGAAGGTGTTTTGCACTACACCCGACTTCTCTCTGAGGTAAACAAATATGCCCCCTGGCAAAGCCTTGGTCAAAATGTTCGTTGTCTGCTCCTTTGTTGGTACATACTAGAGTGAAACTATACCTCTCTGAACAACATCCCTAATGTGATGATAATACATGTCGATGTGCTTTGAGCGATTATGAAATATTGGATTCTCAAAGAGTTTGATGCAACTCTGATTGTCACAGTGAATCACAGTGGGCTCCAACTCTGTCCTAAACACGCCCACGGGAAGCTTCCTTGACCAAATAGCTTCACACCCTACCAAATTGGTAGCCATGTACTCGACTCGGTTGAACTCAATGCAACTAATCTTTGGTTCTTATTGAACCAAGAAACAGTTGTTGATGCAACAATGAATATGCATCCTAATCTACTCTTTCTTGTCTATAGAGCTCCTTGCCCAATCTGCATCCATGAAGCCCTCAAGCCTCATCTCATCAACTTGTCTATACCAGAACCCAAGCTCTATTATTCCCCTAAGATATCTCAACACGTGCTTAGCAGTAACCCAATGCACTCTAGTAGGCTTGACCATAAACTGGCTCAAAGAGTTAATTGTAAAGCATATGCCTGGCCATGTGTCCACTAAATACATAAGCGAGCCAATCAACTATTGGTAAAGTCAGGAATATACTCGTTCCGATCTAGAGGCATCTTCCTTCCTCCAATTTGAGACTAGAGGCGTGGTCATGGGCCTGCAATCCCGCATGTGGAATCTCTTCAGAATCTTCAAGGCATACTTTCCTTAACCCAAGAAAATCTCGCCATTACCCTGCAAACCCCAAGCCCAAGGAAATAGTGCATCAGCCCCATATCCTTCATCTCAAACTCGCCTACAAGATCTCTCTCGCATTCCTAGATGAGCTTATCTACGCCTATCAAAATCAGACCATCAACATATAGCACCACAATAAGCAACTCACCTCCAACAACAATGTAGTAGAGGTTGGGGTTCACTTCACTCTTGGCGAAGCCCAATCCCTTAATGTAATTGTCTATTCGAGCATACCATGCTTGTGGAGCCTATTTGAGCCCATACACGGCTCTCTTGAGTCTGCCAACGTTCTTGACTCTGCAAACGTGTGTCTTCTTGTTGCATGTCTCAAACCCCTCCAGCTGCTCAATATAAATCTCTTCCTCAACAACCCCATTAAGGAACATTGTTTTAACATTCATATGGTGGATCCTCCACCCCATCTGCAATGTAATAGCTACAATAGCCTTGATAGATGAATATTTGGCCACTAGGATAACGGTATTGTCATAATCAATCCCCTCTACTTGCAACAACTCCTTTGCCACGAATCTTGCCTTATATTTCTCGATTCTCCCATTAGCCCCATGCCTGATCTTGTAGTGTGAAATTTTATCTATTGCAACCACTGGAAATTATTCTTCAACTCAAAAAATAATTATGTAGTTTATTTGCTACAACAAATAACGAATAAAATCAAAGTTGCAATTTTCATCATAAAAATACTGTGGAAAATAAATACGGGAAACTGAGAAATTCTAGCGCACAATAAATTTGACACAGTTATTTTTGGACAATTGTCCCCAGAAAAACCCAATGCGGGAAAACCGGTGCAGCAAATGAGGGTTTTATTATTAATGTTCAATAGCAATTTTGCATACAATAATTTAGATGTCCAGTTGTCAATCTAATCTGAAGAAAATATTGGCAAAAATATTGTGAGAATTTTCTCTCACCCCACAGCTATTTTCTACCTCCGAAATAGCTCCCCCAGCCTCTGCACTGAGATGCCTACATCACCCTCTGCGCAGTGCCTACGTTGGCCCTCTGAAGATTTCGGCCTTCCTTCCTTCAACTCTTCCAGGAACTAAAAAACTTCCTCCCAGAATGCTATTGCTCTCCTCTTCCACCTGCTACTCACCCTCTAACTCTATCTTCTCTACTGAGTTGTTGTTACCGAGAAAATCGAACTGCCTGGGCAATTGAGTATCTGCACTGGATGATCTCCATCACCACATCGACTTTCTTTTATAACCCATTGTTGGAGCACGAATGGCCATTATTAAAACTTAATCAATGGCTAGGATCATCTATGGGTTGATCTGTGTGAGTTTCTGGATGATTCACGCCTTATCTCAATTTATATTGATTAATTAACCATATTCCCTAAGTTTAGACTTACAAAATATTTAGAAATCGGTTAATAATCTAATTGAAACACTTCTAGGCAAAATTTCCAGAAACGATTTCTGGGTTTTGGAGATCTCATGTATTCTAGCCTCTCCACAAAATTTTGTGGCTAGAACACATTCGATGCTACAAAAACTAACACTCCCTCTTAGCGAGGAATGTGTTCTAGCATTGTTGCTTCCTGGAGCAGCACTCTGTCTCTGCTTCATCTCTTGTTACACTGCTTATGTTTGGTTGTTGTTGCCCACCAACTACTGCGCAACCCTGATATACATTGTATCTGCGTTGCCGCTGACCCTGCCATACTGCACTGCAACTCCCTCTCATCTGTTGTTGCTGCAATTACAACATCCAAAATAGCCTCTCCCTGCTACTAAAACGGGTTCTCCACCATACCCATTTGTTCTCTGAAATAGACGAACTTATCTGTCCCTGAGCTTTCGTGAGTATATTTGCAACCTGCTCTTCTGTGGGAACATACTGTAGTTGGACCGCTCCTCGTTGTACACAATCTCTGATGAAGTGACAGTGAATATCGATGTGCTTCGACCTGTCATGAAACACTGGATTCTCAAATAGCTTTATGCAACTCTGATTATAACAACAGACATTGGTCGCCTCCATCCTCTGCCTGAACAAGCCTACTAACAGCTTCCGAAGCCATATAGCTTCACACGTAGCTTCATTGGCTGCCATATACTCTGCTTCTACAGAACTCAGTACTACCGACTTCTACTTCTTGCGACACCAAGAAACCATCCCTGATCCAACATGAAGTAGTACCCGAAGGTACTTTTACTGTCCACTGAACTGCCTACCCAAATTGCATCTGTGTACCCACCCCACAAAGTCTGGCGTCATCCTCTCGAGTATATTTCAACCCATACTCGATTGTGTTGTGAATGTACCTCAGAATATGCCTCGCTGCTTCCCAATGTGCCCTTTTTGGTTCCACCATGAACTGACTAAGGGTATTGACTGCGAAGCAAATATCTGGCCTAGTGTTGACTAGATACATGAGAGACCCAATGAGCCGTCTATATAAGGTGGGGTCGACATCCTTGTCATCTGATGCATCTATCTTCTTCCAGTTGGTAATCATGGGTGTAGACATGGGTCTGCAATCTTGCATTCTGAACCTCTTCAGAATATCTGTAGCGTATCTTCCTTGCCCAAGGAAGATCTCCCACTCCTCCTACCACACCTACAATCCTAGGAAATAGTGCATCAACCTCAAATCCTTCATGTCAAATTTTGCTGCCAGGTTCCTCTTGCAATCCTCTATGAGACATGATGATCCGGTCAAGAATAGATCATCCACATACAAAACTAGAATGAGAGGCTCATCCTCTACCATCAAATAGTAAAGGTTGGGATCTGCATCACTCTTGACGAACCCTATCTGCTACAAGTAGGTGTCAATTCTACCATACCATGCCCTAGGAGCCTGCTTGAGCCCGTATAGAGCCTTCTTAAATTTGCACACATGCATGTGCCTCTCCTGAGTCTCAAAGCCCTCTGGTTGTTCTATGTACACTTCCTCCTCTATCACTCTATTCAAGAAGGTTGTCTTGACGTCCATCTAGTGAATCTGCCATCCCATCTGAGCTGCTAGAGATATGACTAACCGAATAGAAGCGTATCTAGCAACTGGGGCGGAGGTTTCCTCGTAATCTATCCCTTCCTTTTGTGCATACCCCTTTGCCACAAACCTAGCCTTATACTTTTCCAAACTGTCGTCTGTTGCATATTTGATCTTATAGATCCACCTCGAACCTACAACTGATTTGTCTTTTGGCCTGAGCACTACCTCCCAAACATCATTCGTCATGATATAGCTATACTCTTCTACCATGGCATCTATCCACACTTGATGTTGTGTGGCCTCCTGAAAGCTAAGGTTCTTTAACCTGAGCTACCAATGCTTGGTACATGTCAAGTTGTCTGCGTTGTCCCTTGCTCGTCCTAGGAGTTCCATAAACTCCTTTGCATCTCTTAATGTCTGACGAACCTCTATGCTAGCTTAACCACTAGTTGTGGGAGGTTCTGCCAGCTCCTCATCTTATCTCTACTGCTCCATCTGTTGAGAACTCCCTGAATTTCCTGCACCTAAGGAAACACTGGTACTAGTCACAGTACTTGACCCTTGTGATTGTCCCCCTGCTTGTCCAACTAGTTGCCCCTGCTGTTGGACTAAAACCTCTGTTGACTAATTCTGATCACCTGCAAGCATCTCACGAGGCCTCTTGAAGGCTAAAAGCTCGGTCCTCCATGAGCTTCACGTCTCGCCTTACTAATATCTTTCTACTACTAGGAATGTAGATTTTGAATGCCTGAGGTTTCGTTGTACCCAACAAAAAACCCCTTCTCTACAGTCTGATCCAATTTGGTCCTTTAATCATCTAGCACGTGACAATAAGCAACGCTGCCAAAAATTATGAGGTGGTTGACTTTTGCCTTCTTCCCTGTGAAGACTCCTCCTAGCGTTTTCTTCCCCAATGCTCTATGAGGAGTCATGTTCTAAATATACATTGTCGTGTTACATGCTTCTGCCCACAGAAATCTGGGTAGATCCTAGTCATATAGCATAGCCTTTGCAGCTCCAACAATGGTTATGTTTTTCCACTCTACTACACCATTCTGTTGTGGATTATATGGAGTTGTCCATTCTCTCTTGATGCCTTCCTTCGCGCAGAAACCTGTGAAGTCTTTATCAATATATTATCCACCATTATTTGAACAAAGTACCTTGATCTTCTTCACTGTCGCATTCTCCACCAGAGCTTTAAACTCTCTGAAACGATCGAAGACCTCATCCTTGGTCTTAAGAAGTAGATCCAGGTATTCCTACAATGATCATCAATAAAGGTGATGAAATATTCGGCACCACTGTGAGCTTTAATGGACATCAGGCCACAAATATCTGTGTATACCTAACACACCATCAGCTCTATTATCACTTCTTGGAAATGTCGCATTAGCATACTTCCCAAGTACGCATCCTTTGCACACATAATCGTGTTTGGTTCCAAGTTCATGAACCCCTGTTACAGTTTCTTTGAGCATCCTGAGTGCTCCACGGTGTAGATGTCCCATTCTCCTGTGCCATAATTCATTCAACTCCTTCCCACTACTACTACTACTGCCTATCAGTGCCATTGGAGATTCGATTTGTAACCGGTACAACCTGTTACTTTGAACTCCAATCTATCTTACCTTTTTCCAACTTGGGTATTTGA